>BNJV01000605.1_pt1 | contig 46206 bp, 49 predicted proteins | sample 8540591 | NCBI WGS metagenome assembly BNJV01 (sample SAMD00202457, study PRJDB9452) | human saliva metagenome | host: Homo sapiens
AATAAATTTAACACTCTAGGTCGATCAAAACATGATGCCCGTAGCCCAAACATTAAGGGTTGCGGGCATTATCTTTTCTTTACGGGTAATTAATAATTAAATCTACTGCTATCATCAAAATCTTGATTCTCTCACATCAAAACAACTTTTCGAAACAAACCTCTTGGAGTACAAAAGCATCTATCTTTATTATTGCTGTCCGATAAAAACCTCTACATGCTACTTTACTCTCTCTCAATGCTGCTGAAATACTCATGATTAGTTCTAATTTCCAATTCCAAGCCCCCTAGAATAATGACAACTCTTCAGGTGGGGCTTTTACTTGAGTAATCAATCTTTCCCAATCTCTATGTGGCTGTTCAAAGAAACTTTGTATTGAAACATAGCTCATAAGTAGAATTCTTATCATTGTAGCCAAGCCTGAGAAGCTCCAGGATCTCTTTATTCTGTTCTTCACTAGTGTTATAAGCAGATTGGCTATAAGCGTAATCCATATTTGTATTTTTATAGCATTCGCACTCTCTCCATAGAAGTATCTTAGCGGGAAATTCTGTTTTTATTTGCTTAAATAAGGTTTCTCTATCTGCCATCGTCTCTTATAAATCGCTATAATATCTTCTGCCGACATCTGAAAATCATTGGTCAGCAGTGATATGAATTTGATTTTCCCTTTCTTAGTCTTATCCTCATATGTGATTTTTCTTGCTTTATGGTAGATATCTTTTTCCTTTGTATGCTTATGAAAGAGTATGGTTTCTATGCGCACAGCTCCATAATCTGTAGTCATCTCATAATCTGTATCGGCAATTCTTTTCAAAGCTAAGATTATTTTTCATCTTAGTTACATATATAACGCTCTCTTGCGTGAGTTCTGAGAACTTTTCATAGTTGATATAGGCCCTGTCAAAAGCAATCAGCTCCTCATTGGCGTATCGTTCTGGAATAAGTGCAAATTGATCATGGCTGGCTGCAGATGTGAACTTGATATCGCTTGGGACATTCTCATTGGCAAATATCTCTGTATGTACTTTTATTCCACTCCTTTTTCTTACCAGTTTTTGGGATTACGCCCTACACCTTTAAAGACCAAGTTAGAAAACAAACTTATTGTCGTAGAATCTATTATCTTTAGATTCTTCAGCCATTTGGGCTGTCCACAACTTCGGCTGTCCGAGTAAAGCTCATGCCGGTATTTCTCATAAGTTCATATAGATTGAACCGAATATCTCAGAATCTCGACGTTTGTTTGCATCTGACAAGGTACTTCGACAAGGAAAATGCTTTAAACCAAGATGATTAAAGCGATTAACATTAGCAAAGAGAGAAGTCTTTATCTCACGTAGAGAGTCTAAACGCATCATTACTGCATAAAGCATGACGACAAGATGATGCCATGCATCAAACTTCTTTATATAGTGTTCACCTCCCTGAGCTTGGCTTAGAGAGAGTTTCATCACGATTAAAATAGTTTAACAGTTGAACATATAGCGGCTGTCCGACAAAATGTGTACTTTTTGCTCATCTTATTTCATTGTTTTTATTTTTGCAACTACAAAAGCGAAATAAGAAGGCTGAATGTACAAAACAATCAGCCTGTTTTTATTATTCTGAATTAAAAAGATATGAATGCACTAAAAGTTTTATCGGACACCATATATCTTTATGTTTATTAAAAGTAATCATAGCAATATATATCATTCTCCGTCACAGTTATTATATTGTATAAGAAGGATGAGTCCCAAGTCCAAACCTTTCTTAGGTTAGACTTGCGCCTCATAATACTATTTATTATATAACAGCTCAAATATAAGGCTATACTTTTTAGGAAAGAATTTATTGTCCACATCTAAATATAACTCACCAGATCTAAAAATATGCAGCCAAAAGAAAACTTTGAAACACAAGAAAACATAACAAGACAAGTTCGTTTTATTTCCGTATAATTTAGTACTTTTTGTACCAGAATTATAAAAGTTATGAAACTTTCAACAATATTACTTTCCATCATGTTAGGACTTAGTTCTTCAACTATGGCACAACAGAAAGATATTACAATTAAACTTATCGAAACATCTGATGCATGGTTCCTTTTTTCCCATACGACTTCATCACTCTGAAAGTCTAAAAGCGGTTCTATGGCAAGAGTCTATACACTCGTTGAGGAACTTCGAAAAGAAAGATGGAAAGATAACATTTATCTGATGGACAATGGCGACATCCTCACAAGGTCAGCCTATATCTTACTATTATAATTATGTAGTACCTCGAGAAGACAAACATTGCAGCAAGTGTTCTTAACTATATGGATTACGATGTTACAAATCTGTTGGAAACCACGACATTGAAACTGGTCATAAAAGTCTATGACAAATGGTTCAAGGAACTAAAAGTTTCCTATCCCTCGGAGCCAACATTATCGATACGAAGACAAAAACATACATCCCACTCAATATACCATCAAGAAAAAGAATGGTATCAAGGTCAGTGTCATTGGAATGCTAACACCCTACCATACCAAACTGGCTAAAAAGAAAGTATCTGGAGTGGTTTGCGCTTTTGGATGAAATGGTGTCTTGTGCAAAAAGAACTATGGCAGAGGTGAAGATGAAAGAGAAGCCTGATGTCATTGTTGGTTTATTCCATTCTGGCTGGGATGGTGGCATAAAGACATCAGACTCATGACGAAGATGCCTCAGAAAGTCTGCAAAGGAAGTTCCTGGCTTTTGACGTAATTTTCTTCGGTCACGATCATACGCCACATACTCTGTAGAAAGAATATTGCAGGTAAAGACGTTATCTGCCTTGACCCGGCAAACAATGCACAACGTGTGATATAACATTAACACTTAGACCTAAGAATGTCAAAGGTAAACGTCAATACACACATTACAAAAAGCGAATGGACAACTTATTGATGTAAAAGATATCAAGTGCCAACGAAGCATCTCATAGAGCATTTCAAACTGAAATCGATGCTGTGAAAGCATGAGGGTGATCAGGTAATTGGAAGTTTGAAAATACAATTTACACAAAGGATAGCTACTGGTAACTCTGCTTTCAACGACCTTATTCTCAATTTAGAACTAAAGATTACTGGGCTGATATTGCTTTTAATGCACCTTTGTTATTCAATTCATCTATTAAAGCAGGACCAATTACTGTTGCAGATATAGTTCAATCTCTATAAGTATGAGAATAATCTTTGTACTATGCGCCTCACAGGTAAGGAGATTCGAAGCATCTTGAGATGAGCTACGATCTATGGTGTAACACTATGAAAAGTCCTGAAGATCATCTGCTTTTTGCTTTCAAACACTCAGAATGATGCACAACGTCTTGGTTTTTAAGAACTTCTCTTTCAACTTTGATTCCGCCGCAGGGTATCGATTACGAAGTAGATGTAACTAAAACCTGATGGAGAAAAAGGTACACATCCTACGCATGAGTAGTGAACCTTTCGATGAAACTAAATGGCACACTGTAGCAGTGAATAGTTATCGTGCTAATGGTGGTGGAGAACCTCTAACCAAGGGAGCAAGTATCCCACGTGACTCTTTGAAGAGTTTCATCATCTGGGAAAGTCCAAAGGATCAGCGACATTATCTTATGGAAGAAATCAAGAAAGCTGGTGTACGAACCCACAGCCAAAACCACATAACTGGAAATTTATTCCCAGAAGCATGGACCATTCTCGTTGCTGCATCGTGACCGCAAACTTCTTTTTCAAAGAATAAGAAAAGAAGTACTCGTCAAAACTGAACTAACTCGTTTACGAGGTTAAGTTCCAAATTAAACGAATTTGCAAAAGTCTTAACACTGAGACTAATGAAGAAATATTGGTTTACTTTTCTGTAAAACAGATATCATGCTTGAGAAAGTGGATGAGCATTACTTTATTCCACTCTCTGAAGATGCGCTACTATCACTGCATCTGACACACGTACTTTAATGTCACACCGATGAAAGATGGAACAGAGGTAAAGGCTGTCATGATTGACCAACCTATAACCGACAATGCACAATACGAGATGTGTGGCTTACGTTCCTCCTTCTCATCGTCTTCCAAAGAATTTTATTCTTAAAGCAGGCAAGTGTCACGAGTTACTTTTACTGGGATAATAACACCCCGCTTCTGTGGCGTTTTGTGGAGCGACAATGAAGATGCACACCGACATTTCAAAACGTTGCACAAACTGCGGAAAAGAAGTATACTACAGCTACCACAGCAGTCATTGTCCTTGTACATCATGCAATAAAGTTCTTCTTGTCCATGCACGCAACTTTAAAAACTGATTTCTATGGACTTGTAGCTGGCTTTGTTGAAACAGGTGAAACACTTGAGGAAGCCGTTCACCGCGAAGTGGAAGAAGAGACAGGAATAAAAGTAAAGAATCTTCGCTACTTTGGATCACAACCTTTTACCTCATCCATGCGGTCTCTGGTAGGCTTCACTGCTGATTATGATGGTGGAAGCTTACACCTACAACGAAGTGAAATTTCAAAGGAGCTTGGTTTACTAAAGACAATCTCCTGACAATTCCAGAACCATTATCAATAGCAAGAATGATTCTTGACGATTGGATAAACAAAAACTTCAATATAAACAAAAAGCTTATTTTTAAACCTTAAGACAATGATGACTTTCTTTAGAAAAGCCCTAGGATTTGATTCCAAACTATGAAGCTCCGCACTGAGATTATTGCTGGAGCAACAACATTCTTAACGATGAGCTACATCTTAGCTGTAAATCCTGCTATTCTTACCACAACGGGAATGGATAAGGGAGCACTCTTCACAGGCACTGCTTCTTGCTGCTGCTATCGCAACTTTACTTTTAGCGTTCATAGGCGAAGCTGCTCTTTGCACAGGCACCTTCTATGGGCTGAATGCCTCTTTGCTTATACGCTCTGTGTGTCATTGAAGTTTACATGGCAGCAGTCTCTAGCCATCATGCTAATTGAGGGTATTCTCTTTATCATTATTACATTTTTCAATGTTCGTGAGATGATTCTCAACGCTATCCCGACAAATCTACGCTATGCCATATCAGCTGGTATCGGTATGTTTATTGCTTTTATTGGTTTGAAAAACGCTGATATTATCGTTGACAAACTGAGCAACTCTCGTCGGACTTGGCGCATTCCACTCCTACCTGCATCCCTCGGTATTATAGCTATTCTTCTAAGTGGAGCATTAATGGCAAGAAATGTAAAGGGCCTCTTTTCTGGGGAATTATCATCACCACTATCATTGGCATTCCAATGGGAGTTACGGTAATTCCTGACAGTTGGATGCCTGTATCAGCACCACAAGATATCACTCCTATCTTCTGCAAGTTTGACTTCTCTGGACTAATGAATCTGAAGACTGTGTTGGTCGTATTCTCTCTTCTTTTTGATTAACATCTTTGACACAATCGGTACATTGATGGGCTTAGCTGACAAGACAGGTATTGTAGAGCCAAATGGCAATATCCCCATCGTAGAAAGAGGGCTATGATGAGCGATGCAATCCGGTACAACTTGCGGTGCAATGTTAGGAAGTTCAACACTTACAACATACGTAGAGAGTGCCAGTGGTATTGCAGAAGGTAGTGGCTCTGGTGTAACAGCTTTTTACCGTTGGTATCTTCTTCATCGTTGCCCCTCTTCCTCTCTCCTCATCTTCCTACTTATCCCGAAAAGTGGCAGCTACTAGTGGTGCATTGGTAATGGTTGTGTATTAATGATTGACTCTGTAAAGAAAATCAATCTTCAAGATATAACAGAATCATTCCCAGCCTTTATCACAATGATTACAATGGTGCTTTTGTTATTCTATTGCTGATGGTATCTGTTTGGGAATCTTCGCTACTGTCTTCATGAAGACTTTCACACGTCAGTGGAAAGATCTGAACTGACACTTATTGTACTCCGCCGTCCTATTTATCTCGAACTTCGTCAAAAGCTAAATACGCATATAATTAATGATTACCCCCTATGAATCATCATATCTAATGGCTCATAGGGCTTTTTATTTATAAACCATGGGGACTTCACCCTATCGTAACACATCATTGGCATTGAAAAGAAAAAGAACACATGATAAAGTTTGCACAGTTAAAATAAAATGACTACTTTTGCAACCGCTTACGAAAAGTAAGGGCGTTTAGCTCCAGCTGGTTTAGAGCATCTGCCTTACAAGCAGAGTGGTCGGCGGTTCGAATCCGTCAACGCCCACTACCTGGGTAGTTTCCAGAGTACTAAAATGGGGCAGACTGTAAATCTGCTTCGTAGCTTCAGTGGTTCTGAACTATCACTACCACAAAAAGAGTTGTAATCATTTGATTACAACTCTTTGTTTATATTTCTATTATACAAGAAAGACACAGCTAAACTGTCCGACATCCGGACAAAGTGTTCGAAGGCTTTTGAACAACTGTCCGGAAGCTCCGGACAGAACTAGTAAGCAATCAAATAAATGAGGTTCAGTAGGGAAAAAGTTCCTGTCATTTATAATAAGTGATTATTATCTTATGGATGAAGCAAACAGGACCTCAACATTGGAGAGTCCTTAGAGGTGCCTAGCGGAATCGAACCGCTCTACATGGTTTTGCAGGACCATTGCTCAACCTCCCTACCTCAAGCACCATTTTATAAACAAATCATTATTGCGATTTATGAGTGCAAAGATAATCAATTAATTCGGTTCAGCGCCAACAAATAAGAAACTCAATAAACATTTGGGAAGCTACCCTATAAGAAAAACTCAAGATGTTTTGTGAAACATAAGAAAAAGATATGACTTAAAAGAGACTAATTGACAAAAATCTTCCTTGTTTTCGTATTTGAAACAGACAGGCTTTTCATACCATTCTTCTTTGTTTCTTTCAACTTATCATGTAAAGCACAACCTGCACATCCATGACAAGGGTCTTTCGCTGCACGGAAAGATTGCCACATACGATAAAGTACGTAGCCCATAGCAGATATAAGTATAACTGCTATTACAATATATTGCCACTAAAACCCTCCTTCCTAAATCTTATACTGGTGTATCAGTAGATCTTCTGTGAAAAGATCCTCTGGCTGCTTTATCCATCGTCATCAAACCACTTTGACAATTTCTCACGTGCCTGCTTCTTCACATTATCATCAACAGATGTCCACACCTTATTTAATGCATAAAGCAGAACACCAAGATCATCTGCAAGCCCTGCTATAGGAATAGCATCACCTGGCACAGCATCAAGTGGCGAGATTAGGTAACCCAACGCACCCACAATAATAGCCTTGTCTTTAAACGACACCCTTGTCACTTTGCATCAAATAATCATACAAAAGTAATGCTACATATATCAACTTAGCACCAGCGCGTTTTTGCGATGCGTTGTATTTTGTCTGAAAAATCCTGCTGAGTAAACTTATCTTTTGTATTTCTGAAAATCAGGTAATTCCATTCTACTATAAAATTATAAATAAAAGTTATTTGAAAGCCATTACATGGTCCACATAATTTCTTTTACCTCAGGATAATCCTGATTAGCTTGACGAGATCTTCTTCTTAACCACGATCTTCATGATTACTCTGTAAAGAAAGAAGAGTATCAACCAACTCCTATCGCTGCCAACATTCATTATTGCTCCCTTCGAAAGGAAGTGAATCGTCTGGGAAAAGCTGACAATTAAAATAGGCAGACAGAGTAGAAAGCCTGCTATCGTATAACGAGAACGTTCTTTGCCCTCACTATCTAAAAGCTGCCTGATAGTCAAAGAGGTAATCCGCAAGATCATCTTCGCTAATAGCAGCAGGTAACTGAGGGAAACCAGCATCGTTTTTATGGTTTCTTATTTTATTTTTCAACTGTATGTTGGAAAATCGTCCAACACAGTTACATAATGCTCTTTCTAAATCTTTTCATAAACTAAACAAGTCTTCTATATTAGTAGCCATCATATCTCAACTCTTCAATACATTCTTCCTCGGTATTCCAACTAGAACACGATAAGATGAGCAGGAGTATGAAAGAAAAATAAAACAGTGTTCTATAAGCTGGTTCTGTTTCTTCCTCATCTTTCGATAATAGAAGGCCTGTCATTTTATCTATATTGCAAGTTACCCACAATTAAAAGCATTCTACCCCTCCGTTGTGCTTACGCTTGGGCGGGAATACCCTCAAACAACGGTTTACATGAACTTGCAGCTCCTGAACGGCACAGCCAGACGATCACCCGCCTGCTGGTAGTCTCCTTACACACCTTCTCATCCTTACCATACATTGCTATATGGCGGTTATTTTCTTCTTCGCTCCATCTAGTCACCAATAGCTCCTGTACTCGGAAGCAGGATCTATGCTGCCCGGACTTTCTCCTCCGCACCCATTCAAGATGCCAGCGACAGAGCCGGAACATCACTTTATTTGAATGCAAAGATAATGGAAAACATGGAAAAAGCCAAAAATATTTCAATGATTATCTAAACAGGGCGTATGAGAACTCTAAAAAGAAAGTACATACTACCAATACAAGAAGTGTAAAGATATCCATTTTAGAGAATATTAAAACTGTGTGAGCCTTTTCATAAAAAGGAAATTAAACCTTCTAAAATAAGAACCATCTACTTTGCTAAATGAGTCATCACAATTAAAAACAAGCAAACATGGTGTCTCAATAAATAACATATTACTCATATCTTCACGAATAGAAATATGTTTGATTATTTCATTTATAAATTTAAGAAAGGAAAAATAAGAAGAATACAAACAAAACAAATATTAAAATCGAACAAATGCTAAAATCTTAATCGTTTTCAGATTAATAGCCGTTAAGGATTAATTCAAATTGTTAAAATGGATAAAGATATATGACAAAATGTCGGTTTTACGATTTTGCACTATATTTGCAATAACAATCCTGTCAATCAAGACATTTTATTAATGACGACTTGACACCTATAAAATGTATTTAACGTACAAATAATTAAGAATATGAAGAATTTATCAAAGTGCTTTTGGCTGGTAGCATGTGTTACTGCCCTCAGCTGCTACTGGCGTTAATCAAAGTTTATGCAGCTGAAGCACCAGCTGCACCCTGGTCAGCCTGTTGATCTCACTTACGCAGCAGAGAAAGCACTTCCTGCTGTTGTTCGATCAAGTATGTCCAGAATTCTAAGACACAGATGGTGGATGTACAAGATGACCCATTTGTGATTTTGACCCATTTGGTTTCTTTGGAAATCCTAACCAAAGGTAATGGTTCACGTCGTCAACAGGTTCAGACGCCTACAGGAGTACAGCGGTGTTATCATTTCATCTGATGGTTATATCGTAACAAATAATCACGTTGTTGAGGGTGCCGATGAATTAACAATCACATGAATGACAATCGTGAGTTCTGCACGCATCGTTGGAACGGACAAACAGACAGACCTCTCTTTGAAAGTCAATGCAACGAACCTCCCTACCTTCCTATTGGCGACTCCGACAAGTTGAAGGTAGGAGAATGGGTAATTGCTGTAGGTAAAGTCATACAACCTCAACAATACCTACAGCTGGCATCGTGAGTGCAAAGTCACGTGGCTTTGGTGCTACACGCAATGGTATCGAGAGCTTTATCCAGCCCACGCAGCCATCAATCAGGGTAACTCTCAGGCATTGGTAAATACACAGGTGAGCTGGTTGGTATCAACGCCATGCTCTATCTACAGACGGCATACAGCGGTTATGGCTTTGCTATTCCAACTTCCATCATGAACAAAGTTGTTGATGAGGCTAAGAAGTATGGTAGCGTACAACGTGTAATGCTCGGCATCCACGTGGTGATGTCCTGAATTACATCAACACACAGAAGGAAGAGGGTAAAACGTTGACCTCGGTACAAACGCAGGTGTTTATGTAAGCGAAGTGTCTGAGGATGGCAATGGTGCAGCCTTAGGTCTGACAAAGGGTGATGTTACATTACTAAGTTTGACGGACAAAAGGTAACACGCATGTCTGAACTTCAGCAAGCACTCAACAGCAAGCGTCCTGGCGACAAGGCAACAGTGACCCTACATCCGTAACAAGAAGGAGTGTTTCAAAGACTATCACGCTGAAGAATGCCCAGGGTACGACAAAAAGTAATTGAGCAGGCTGACATTTGGACTATCCTTGGTGGACAGTCTCATCCAGTACAAAATGAGCTTAGAAAAGCGTTAAATATCAGCCATGGCTTGGAATGTAAAAGTTAACAATGGTGCTTTGAAGACTGCAGGAATCAGTCGCGGATTTATCATTCAGAATGTAAAATGAAAACATGGTGAAGAACATTGATGACTTACAAAACATCGTTAAGAAGGCATCAACCAGCAAAGATCCTGTACTCTACGTTCGCTGTATATACTTAACTGGCAAGAAGGGCTTATTTCGCTATTCCACTTGCTGATTAATATCAAATAGCTTTCAGCTGAATAGCTACTATTATGACTCCCCCATTTTTGTTTAATAAACAAGAATGGGGGAGTTTATCTTTGTATATAGCCAAACAGCTTATTCTCCGAACAGGTCACAAAACGCCTTTTAAAATCATATCAGTCTCATCAAATCACACAAAATAATCTCTATTAAATAAATTTGGAAAGACATAACAAACGGAACCAAATAAAGTTACTGGTAATCAACGAGTAACAAACGAAAAATTACCGACTAGAAAAATAACATAGCCCAAGTTTAATCCGGTAAAAATATTTTTCATAAATTTTTCGATATTTTGTGTAGTATCAATTTTATAAATAATTGATAATCAAGCATAGGGTATTGTAACGAGGAGAAAATCTGATTTGTAGGACATCGTCATATCAAAATTATTTTGTTATTTTTAGGACCATGCACGCAAATGTACAGACACGATTCAACCTGCAACAGGCGACATGGCTCTTATTATCGCATTAAGGAGTCATATCGTGACGTGCAGGGTCATGTACATTCGCTAATTCTGTTGAACATCGGGTTCGAACCTTCACTTACAGCCGTACAGGTTCGAAAAATTGCATACGCACTCTACCGAACGCTTCACAGAAGTACACCTCGCTTTTCAAGGAACATCTCGACGGACTTACTCCTATTGAACAGGTAAAGGCTGATGAATGGTGGAGCCGTATGGAGAACGAAGGAATGGAAATTAGGTTTAACAAGGAAGAGAGCAGAAGTCGCCAGATATGAGAAACTACGTTGACCTTGAGACGGCAAAACTATACCAACGCAAGGAATGTCGGTGCTGGAGTGGCTCTGCAAGCAAAACGATAGACTAAACTGCACTAGAGGGTTTCCTGCGCAAAAACGGCTGGACGGAGAATACACACACAGCTTTTGTCAGTACTTCGATTGTTCGCACAGCATATGCTGTTTCTGGAACGTTCTGTCTTATTATTATTTGCGTGATAATCTCGGCTGCTGGGTGAATGCTTTAGAGTGGAGTTCTTGGCTGGACACCAGGAATCACTCTCTGTATAAAGTCACTGACAAACTATATGAACTGGAACAGGTTAGATGCGCCGATCTGTGCAAACTGTTACTGACGATCTCTTTAATATAGACAACAAGTTGATGCTCTTTCGACTTAAACCAACTTCTATTCTCTGAGGGCAGCAAGCGCACAGCAACAATACCAAGTCTCTACCGACTCAAAAGAAAAACGCTCTGACTGTAAGCTACTTGTACTTTGCACCATGTATCAATCAGAAGGCCTTTATATCGCTAGTCTTCTATCTTTGGAGGGCAATACAGCAGACCCTAAGTCTCTGCCCAATATGATCGAAGATATGTTAGCAAGCAAAGAGGAATCCCATCACGGACAAAAAGATACGCTCGTTGTCATGGATGCAGGTGTTTCCACGGAAGAGAAACTGGAGCTGATCAAAAGAGAAAAGGTTATCAAATTATCTCGCGTATCCTGTACAAAGATGAAGGACTATACGCTCAGTGATGATAAACTAAGAGTGTTACGGTAATGGATGCCCGTCGGCAGAAAATAACGCTGAAAGAGGTTAAGACAGAAGATGACAAGGATTATTCTCGAAATAACATCTCCCTTCTGAAAGCTATGACAGAGTCGTCCATGAACAGGGTCTGAGAGACGTTTTGAGATGGAACTGAAGAGAATAAACGATGAATTCCAAGAAAGGTGGAACGAAAACCCATGAAAGGTTGTTGAACGTACAGGACGTGCCATGCTGGTAGTACCCATTCATAGCGAAGTTCTATCAGATAAGCTACATAAAAGAAGAGAAGAAACTCAAGCAGATGCTGCGCGACTTGGGAGATAAAAGACCTCTCTGCAATGGAGTCCGGGTCATAGTTCATTTCCTCCGCAGCAATGTCAGGACACTTCTAGCGTGCAGATGGGAATACTACAATCTCATTCGTGAGATAGGAATGTACAAACATAACTAAAGAATGACCTCAACCTCCGTCCTATTTATCATCAGAAAGATGAGCGAAGCGACGCACACTCTTCTTCGGTTTATTAGCCTATTGGGTGGTAAACACCATCCGCCGTCAATTAAAACGAGAAGGAGAATCCTGTTACTGGACCGAGATTGTGACGACGTATGAGCACCCAGAAGCTCGTCACAACAAAAAGGGAAGAATCCATTAGGTGAAACCATCGAGATGCGCCAATGTAGTAGTCCTTCAAGCAAGCAAAACAGATATACGATAAGTTGAACTTAAAACACTCACCATTCAAAAGAATAAAAATTTGTAGGACACAGAGTCCATAAGAAAACGAGGAAAGTACATGATGACTGCAAAATGAAAGGGCGAAAGTGGGGGTTAAACTTGCGGTTAGTTTTATAGTACAAAGTTGAGAAATATTCGAGCTCTATAACGAATCGTGGGTAATTATGCTTAAGCTCCCCTGTTATGAAATAGACCATATACTTAAAAGTTTTTGCATTTACGAACTCCCTTGCCTCCTTTTTACAGAAGTTGCTTCTGATAGCTCAAAGCCTGTGAAAATATCTCGGTACTATTCATAGAGAGAGCGTAATATTCTTCATCGAGTTTTCATAATCAGTGCACACGATTCAGTTATAGATCCATACTTGTTTACCAGCAGGTAGCCTAAAAGTATAAAAACTATCACTTGAAATTCCAGAAGACCCTTCTGCATTGTAGAAAATCATAGATGATGGAATGAATGTGAGAAATACGCGTATTCTGAGACGGACTCGTTCTTGATAGTAAGGAGTTTGGAACTGTTTTTCACAGTGACGGCACATCTTATTTTTCTCCATAGTGTATGAGCCACAATAGCCCTTGTTATCATGTCATATCATCGTGCGGGATACTCAGCACCAATGGTGCGACGGTGAACACCAACAGTGCGGACGGTTATGACACGTAAAATCACTAAAAGATAAGAAACTGTTGATTACGAAGAAGCCTCAAGGAGAACAGAGGTTTACGTCATAAAAATCTACAGTAGTATCATTCGAAATTTCGGATGAAACAAAAAAGGAGTGTATCAAATGACACACTCCCTTTTTATATTAGTTTCTAAATACTAAGCTTTTCGCTGAGCTGTCGATGATGACAGGCTTGTCACATTTGATAGATTCCTGAAAGTAATGACTACTAAGGTCATTCAATACGTAACGTTGGATAGCTCGTTTGACAGGGCGTGCGCCAAACTCTGGGTCATAACCCACGTCAGCAAGATAATTGATAGCTGGGTCTGTCCATTGAAGGTCAACACCTTGTGCCTTTAACATATCTCTTAACTCTCTCCAGTACAGACAGTCTACCAATCTGCTCTTTTTGTCAAAGGCAAGAACATGGATAGTCTCATCGATACGGTTGAGAGGAACCTGGACGAATAGTCTTCTTCAGTATATCCATTACCGCAACTTTTGCTTTTGTCGATTACTTCTTCACGATTAGTATCGTTAAGATGTTCAAACTGTTGCTGGATGTTGTGAAATCAAGATTGATGTCATAAAGATGATAATCATGTTCTTGAAGTTCACTGTTCTGTCCTTATTATCTGTCGGATGACCATCGTCCAACACCTGCAGAAGGATGTTGGAATGTCTGGATGTGCTCAATCTCATCAGAAGTATGCGACAGAGTAAGGCTTGCGGCGTACAGCCCTCAGTCAACTGACCACCCTCATCATAGCCTACATATCCAGGAGGTGCGCCGATGAGTCGAGTTACACTGGAACTTCTCTGATACTCACTCATATCAATTCGCGTCATCATAGACTCGTCATTGAAGAGATAATCAGCCAATGCCTCTGCCAACTCGGTCTTACCAGTACCCGTTGTATCTAAGAAGATGAGGGACGCAATAGGCTGCTTTGGGTCTTGGATCCCGCACGTGAGCGACGAACAGCACTGCCACGGCAGTGATGGCCTCGTCTTGTCCGATGACACTGCCTTGTGCACCTATCCTCTAAAGTGAGCAGTTTATCCTTCTCACTCTGTAACATTCGTGTGACAGGAATACCTGTCCAGCTCACAACCTCAGCGATATCATCTGGCTGCAACCTCGCGCACTCATCTGCTCTGCCCATCTTGTGTCGCTTGCAACTGCTGTTGGATGTTCTTGATATCGTCTTCTAAATTGCTTTTAGTCGTGAGTATCTCAAAATCTCGGCAACACGCTCGTATCTACCCCTCACGCTCGGCACGGTCGACCCTCATACTTGAGCTGTTCAATCTCTTGTTTATCCCGCAGGAATCTTCATTCACCAGTCCACGCTCGTTCAACTTTAGCGCGGAAACCATGTTCCCTGCTTCGAGTTCAGCAATCTCTTTGTCGAGTTGTGCTAATCTTTCTGTGTCGTTCTCGCGCTTGATAGCCTCACGCTCAATCTCAAGCTGCTTTCAATCCTACGACTGATTTCATCCAACTCCTCTGGTACAGAGTCACGTTCCATACGCAGTTTTGCAGCAGCCTCATCCATCAAGTCGATAAGCTTTATCTGGCAAGAAACGGTCTGAGATATAACGCTCAGAAAAGCTTAAACAGCTGCGATAAGTATCATCTTGGATACATCTGGCAGATGATTCTCATAACGTTCCTTCAATCCACGAAGGATGAGATAGCGTCCACCTTGTCTGGTTCATCTACCATAACTGTTTGGAAACGACGCTCGAGCCCTATCTTTCCTCAAAAATATTTTGGTATTCATTCAGTGTCGTTGCACCAATAGCTCTCAACTCGCCACGTGCCAAAGAGCTGGTTTCAAGATGTTTGCAGCATCCATGGCACCTTCTGCACACCACCTGCGCCAAACCAATGTGCGAATTCATCAATGAAGAGAATGATGTTACCATCAGCCTGCATCACTTCCTTTAACAACACTCTTAAGACGCTCGAACTCACACCTTTTATATTTAGCACCAGCCAACATCGCACCCATATCCAATGAATAGAGTTGCTTGTCCTTTAAGTTTTCTGGCACATCACACGAACGATTCTCTCTAGCTAAACCCTCAACAATAGCTGTCTTACCAGTACCTGGCTCACCAATGAGAATAGGGTTATTCTTTTGTTCGACGAGAAAAGAATCTGCAATACTCTTCGAATCTCCTCATCGCGACCAATCACAGGGTCGAGTTTTTCCTGCACAGAGCATCTTCTATGGGTTACATATTTTCTATGACTGATAGTTCTCATCACACTTTGTGACTGCACCTTCTGACCTTGTTCTAAGTCTATTGATAGCAGCTGTCATCTCTTTCTGTACAGCCTGCATCTTTTCAGATCGGCTTGCAGGTTGAGTTCACTGCCAGCAGGGCGGAGCAGCATCGGTTCGATACTAACGAATTCCGTCACCCATCTTCTGAGAGATATCAATGTACTGCATCACCTGATTGGTTTCTAGAAGAGAGGTGAAGCTCACTCACCAGATACTTTTGGTAGTGACTCATCTCATTCTGGATGGCACTTCACAGCTTGTGTATTGACGCCAATTTCTCTGGAAGACGTAATTTATTACATCCTTTCCTTTATCCATTACACCAGCTATTATATGTACTGGCTCAATGGTCTGTTGTCCATTTCTCGCTGTGCAATGTTTATCGCACTCTGAACAGCTTCTTGTGCTTTGATTGTAAATTTCAAATGTCATATTCAAATCTCTTCCTATAGTTCCTTTACCTTTATAATAGTTTCGGAACTTGTTCTTATTTTTGTTTCTGCTGCCTATATCTCAAATCTTGTGCCTATATTATGTAGGGTGACAAAGTGGCATCTGTTGTGGACAGAATGGCAGTCTTTTGGTTTCATGGAAAGGTAGGGTGGGGAACGTAGGAAAATAATTTTTACGCTCTCAACTCTTTTTGCTGCTTTTTAGGTAGATAAACTCGCAGATATAGATGCTAATGCAAAAGAATGTAGAAAGACTCTTTCATAAGGCATAGTCGATGTGGCATCCAAAGATAAAATGTAGTAGAGCAAGGCTAAGGGAGGAAGTAGCTAAAAGATGTATTTTCGTTTCTTGTTTCCTCCGAATATTGAGAATGAAATTACAAACTAATAACATAGAGCAAGGTGCTATAGGTATAGAGTACTGTTCCCCACATCGTGACCATTCCTGAAGGTGTTCTGTACAAAACTTACTCCAAGAATATAGATTACAGTGAGAAAACAGATATTGATACAGTCTTATTCATTTTGTCTGATTGAACTTTATTATTCAACTTTTCTTTCTTATAGTTATGAAGACGGTGTAAACTCATAGTTCTTCAGTCCCCACTGAGCGATGAGGAGGTCGGGAGGACTCGGCTGACAAAGCGTTCGAGTACTAGGTCGAGGGCGGAGAAGGCTAATGTAATCTGCTGTGAGCTTGATATACTCTTCAACCGTATAAAAGGTGAAATGGCTTTTCAGCGTACATACTCTTGCCAAACGTGTTCCACGGATAATCTGTAAACTGATGAATCTTCAATGTTGTCAAGGAAGAGAAGATGACGATGGTGCTTGTCTTAAACTTCCTTTGCATCCTCACCAGGTAGTCCGAGGATGATAGGCACCGACGACGATACCACGTCGGGCAGTCTCTCTCAATAGCTTTTGCGAGCACAGGCAAAGCTCATGCCCACGATTAACCAGTCGTAATGTCTCATCATTGCAGGTTTCACACCATACTCAACGATGAGGAATGTGCGGTGATTCAGCTCCTCAAAGTAATCTAAGAGGTCGTCATTAACGCAGTCGGGACTGTACCGATAACTCAGTCCAACCACATCCTCCACGGCAAGTGCTTCTCATAGAGTTTCTTTGTGGTCATTGGTGCCGTATGTGTTTTGTATAGGCTTGAAAAATAAGATAGATATTTCATCTCAGGTATTTCCCAGAGAAGAATTCGCCGCTTCAAGCTGTTGAGCAACGCTTTTCCCATTATCACAATAGGCAGGATTAAAGGTTTGATTATTGCAGTAGATGCATCCACTACGCCCTATTCTTCCGTCTCGGTTAGGACAGTGAAACCTGCGTCAACTGATATCTTCTGTACTTTTGTAAGGAACTGGGAGCGCAGTTGTTCCCAAAGTCGCCATAATATTGTTCCATTCTTCGCAAACTTTACAGAATATTTTATATTTTTGTGCAGTTAAACTGGAATTTATGGAAACGTATATTATTTCTTTTAGTGTATCAATGCTAACTGCATTTTCAGTTTGATGGCAGGAGAACCTATTTCTTTGAAAGACATTACGAATGGCACTTTTGCTGCTGTATCTCAGTTAACCTTTTGAAGGAACTTGAGTTTGCTCAAATATCATCTGAGTGCTCGTCAGGTGGTAAAGTATTCTTTTTAAGACGGTAACTCCTGGGTTATCTTTTGACCTTGCTGATGCTCAGGGTGAGCAATTAAAGTCATTCGATGATTATCAGATTTTCAAAATCGATGGCAACCGACTACTCGCAAAACGAATCACGAATCGTATTTATAGACGTTCGTTCACAGCTAATTTCATCTTTATGATGTTAAAACGAAGCAATTAAAGAAACTCTCAAAAGCTGGTGCTGGCAGATTCCTACTTTCTCACCTGATGACCGATATATTGCTTACTGTCAATCAGAATAACATCTATATTACAGATGGTGAGAACGTAAAACAAGTTACTACGGATGGTGAATTCAATAAAATTATCAATGGTTTACCAGATTGGGTGAATGAAGAAGAGTTTTAGTTTTAATAATGCACTTGCTTGGAGTGCAGATAGTAAGACATTAAAGCTGATTAAGTATAGATGAAAGTCAGGTAAAAGACTTATACACTACAGTTCTACAAAGGTTCGCACCCAACATTTGAGCAGTTCGCTATCTATCCAGGTGATTATAATTACAAGTATCCAAAGGCTGGTGAGGCTAACTCAAAAGTGAGTGCGTGGTCTTATAATCTGAGTGATGGTAAAGTACGCATGATTTACCATTGGCTGCGGATGGTTATCTTCCACGTATCACAGACCTTCGATGCAAATAGAATTATCCTTTACACAATGAATCGCCATCAGGACGAGTTGAATCCTTATGGCTAACCTCTTACAGGTGCTTGTAAAATCTGCTGATTAAAGAGAGTAGTTCCAAAGCATGTAGGAGGAAGCAAATGGAGGGTATTCGAATTATGAAAGATCAGATTCTTGTTCCTTCAGACCGTGATGGTTATATGCACCTTTTATTTATAATAGGATGGTAAGCTTTTACGTCAGATTGATAAGGAACCATGGATGTAACAGAAATCTACGGTTATGATGGCGATGAAGACGGAAATACCTACTTCCAAGCAGCCGCACGTAAAGCTCAACGCAGCGTGAGATATATGTTGCAGATAAGTCAGGTGTTGAAATTGCCTTTCTGCTCGTGCGGGATGGAATGTTGCTCATTCTCTGGTGATTAGTAAGTATTTCCTCAATACATGGAGTGATAGCAACCACCCATACGTATTTTGCTATCTATGATAACAAAGGTAAAGAGATACGTGAGGTGCTTAATAATAATGAACTGCAAGCAAGTGTTGGCATAAGCATGGCAACACTGGAGTTGAATTCTTTTACATTTACAACTTCTGAGGGTGTGAAACTTAATGGTTGGATGGTGAAGCCAGCGGACTTTGATGCTTCAAAGAAGTATCCTGTTATTATGCATCAGTATAGTGGTCCGGGCAGTCAGCAGGTTGTAGATAACTGGAGTGTTGGTTCTATGGGTAGTGGTGCGATGTATGACTATTACTTGACACAGAAGGGTTATATTGTTGTTACCATAGATGGACGTGGAACTGGTGCCCGTGGTGCGGCATCATCTGAGAAGTGCACTCTATCTGAGACTTCAAGTGACTTAGAATCAAAAAGATCAGGGTTGAAGCTGCTTTGTGGTTGGGTGCTAAAGCAAAGTTATGTTGATGCTTCACGTATAGGTATCTGGGGATGGAGTTTCGGTGGTTTCAACACATTGATGAGTATGAGTGAGGGACGTAATGCTTTTAAAGCAGGTGTGGCAATTGCTCCACCAACAAATTGGCGCTATTATGATTCTGTTTATACAGAGCGATATATGCGTACACCACAAGAGAATGCCGAAGGGTATGCTATCAATCCTATAAAGCGTGCAGAGAATCTTTATGGTAAACTTTTAATCTGCCATGGTCTGACTGATGACAATGTTCATCCGCAGAATGCTTTTGAGTACTCTGAAGCATTAATCACAGGCTGATAAGGACTTTAAGGAGAATCTTTATACCAATCGTAACCATGGCATCTATGGTGGTAACACACGTAATCATTTGTTGCGCCAAGTAGCTGAATGGTTTATCGAAAATCTTTAATGAGCTTCAGTAATGAGGCTATATTGTCTAGCTATCGATACATCTCAGTGTTACTATCTTTTTATAACGAGAAGAAAGTGGTTTGTTAAGAAGATGATGGGAATTCTATTTAATCGATCACGTCTAACTGTCTTAAATAGTTTCTGATACTCGGATACTGATTATAATAATTCAGTGTCCGAGTTTTTCATGTATGATCTCTTTTAAACTCGCTATTATCCAAAAAGACGCTTAAAGAAACTTTTTCTTCTTAGGCTTTTCTTCTTTTGTTTTCAGTGTTGTTCAGTGTGTCGTTTGCTACTTTACTAGCCTCCTCTTTGTCTGGTGTTGAGTCATCTTCTGGAGATGTCATCACCTTCAATAATACCAGCAGTCCCCCATTGAGCAGCAAGCATTGAAGCATCCTTACGAGCTGTATCCTATCAATTTCATACTCATTGCAGATTAAATCTACAAGCGTATCTATTGTAAAGGAATCCATCTTTGTACTTCTTCCCACAAGTATGCTGAACTTTCGTTCATTGATATGATATTGCTGAAGTCAATATTCTCATCTCCTTCTGCAACGATGATATGCTCTCCGCATACTTCACGGAGGTTAAAGCCTTTTCTTTTACTTTCATTCTTATTGATAGTTTATATAATAATCATTCTTTTAATGTCTCATTAAATCGGTCCAAAGATAGAAATCCAAAATACGTCTATAAAAAGCCTAATAAATATCTTCTGACTGAGAAGAAGTCGAAATCCAAAAGCTATATAGCTTCCATTTTCGACAATCTGTATCCATATCCTTCCGACCTTTTCGATAAAGCCAATAACTGCACCTACAATGTTTTCTTTTTGCAATGTTCAACTTTAAGATTGCCGTCACCACGTAGGTGATGTTGTCGCCGTCAATTCTGTCTATGCGATGTAAGACAAAATGAGTATGGTGAGATCTCTGCCAAGACAGGGTCGCCAACCTTTATAGTTGAGGGTTTCACGAGCACATGCTTTATCGCGGTCGTTCTCGAGAAAGGGTCGCATGGAGTATCCACGAAGGCGTAATGTTACAGTATGACCTTCATTCAATATCTTGACAACTTCTGTAAGAACTTGCATTTGCAAACTGAATTTCAGAAGTAGTAAGTGTAGTCTTTGACATAAGTCTTATCTTTTCGTTACAGTTTCGTAACAAATCTCTGCTGCTTCCTGATTAGGTAAGCAATGTAACGTAAATATTCTTCCTGCCTCAACAATCTTTGTTATGGTGTCGCAAACGCCATTATAGATGTCTGAATCCATTTCATACTCTGAACAAGAAGGCAAGAGAGATGCAAAAGCAGCAATCGGATTTGGCTTTTTCAACAGAGTTTGTAGTTGCACGGTCAATACGTGTGATAGCTCCTAAGCGTGCTTTAATATTACGATAGCATGGCGTCTTACCGCTCCATGGACTACCATAAATCCAGGTCTCACCATCTATAATTCTTACGATAGGATTATCATCATTCATGAGGTCGCAACCTGGAATATAACGTAACCACATGCTAACTGTGTAGATTTTCTCCAGTGCCACTCTTTTAGCAATGAATGCATAACCATAACCATTGTCTCGAACAAGAGAAGCATGGATTAGCAATGTCTTTTATGTGCACCCGCAAAAAGCGAAAAATAAGCATCAGTGCGTTATTCAGCCAAAAGTCGCATGTTTCTGTTGCTGTTGAGCGCACATCGACATTCAGAGAAGTCCTTGTTGCCCTGTAACATACAACAATCAGCACCATTGATGCTCTTTGATTATATACTGATAACTGCCATCATCAACACGGTCAACAATAGTATCACCATTTCCTGTATCAAAAAGCACGAATACGTTGTCTTCTTTCCTTAGGAATTGGTCGCAATGTATCATCAACTGTTAATCTAAAAACAGATTCTTTGACGCATCTTTGATTCTGAATGGTTCAAACATGAGTTTAATCAAGTGCATTCCGTTGACACTTGTCTCACGGAATATAATCTGTATATCAAAGTCAGCAATCCTGAAGTTATGTATTCCCATCTTTACTTTCTATGCTTACTTTTACTTAAGATTGGCTTGTGGCTCCACTTGTGTCTCTTCATTTGAAAATAAAATTGTCAGGTGTTATAGTCTTATAGTTGAACTCGGCATCAGAGATAAACTTTACCTCATATTTCTTCACTCTTTTCGTATCTATTTTTCAGCGTCGTGAACTGCTTCATTGCCTTAGATTCATTCTCAGCATACAATGTAACGTGCATGTTGGAAAGCTTTCAAGACCATTGGTTTGAAGATAATTGCGTAATTGATATGATAGTCCTCACGATTCGCATAGGAATTTTTGTGCAGTCGTTTGCAAGGTATGCATCTACTTTTTGAATGTTGGTCATATAAACCGTTGAATCATTGAAAAAGATGCAGCAAAACCGAACATATATACCTTTGCAGGCTTGTAGTCCTTTTGCGTTACTACTATTTACCCATCCAAGCAGAAGTACTGCTATGATTAATACCTGACGTAATTTCATCTTGAATTATTATCTTACTATTTTATAGTTATTGTCCCAAATAAGCTCTTCAGAACCTTACTATTGGTCTGCTGGCGTAGGCGCCTTATTGCCTTTTCCTTAATCTGTCTTACCTGTTCACGCGTGAGATGTATTTACTCCAATCTCTTCCAGGTCATTTCACGTTGGTTTATTCCAAAGTATGCCTCTACAACTTCCTCTCTCTCTCGAGAATCTGTAAGATCTACCTATTTCCTCGCGTAGCTCTCTTCAACCAACTCTTTGTCAGTAGATGGTGTGTTATCATTAGGAATGACATCTAACAAGCTTACTGTTCATCGTCATAGAATGGTGCATCTACCGAAATATGACGTGAGTTAACTTTCATTGCATCAATGATCTTGTCTTCAGGAATATCCGTTCTGTGCAATCTCATCAATGCTTGGGCGACGCTCGTACTCTTGTTCGAACTGTGTCAAAAATCTTATTAATTTTGTTGACAGAACTAACTTGATTTAGTGGTAGTCTCAATGATACGACTTTGTTCGGCTATAGCTTGCAGGATGCTTTTGTCTTATCCACCATACAGCGTATGAGATAAACTTGAAGCCACGCGTTTCATCAAACTTTTCTGCAGCCTTATGAGTCCTACATTGCCCTCGTTTATTGGGTCGGGTAGGAGAGCCCTGGTTTTGATATTGCTTTGCAACAGAGACAACGAAACGTAGGTTGGCTTTTAGTTGCTGTCTCTAACGCCTTCGATCACCGCTTTCTGATTTTTCTGAGCGAGTTCGACTTCTTCCTCAATACTAATCATTTCTTCGTGACCTATTTCCTGCAGATACTTGTCAAGAGAAGCACTCTCTCGATTTGTAATCGATTTTGTGATTTTCAACTGTCTCATGTGCTTAGCATTATTTAAAGTGATGGCAAATTTACGCAAAATCAATGAGTTAAACAAATAAAAGAGTAAAAACTCACCTAAGAATCTTGAATGTATCTATCCCAAGTTTAACCCCCACTTTCGTCTATTTCTTTGCAGTCATCGTACTTTTCCTCGTTTTTCTTATGGACTCTGTGTCCTACAAATTTTATTCTTTTTGAATGGTGAGTGTTTTAAGTTCCAACTTATCGTATATCTGTTTTTGACTTGCTTTGAAGGACTACTACATTGGCGCATCTCGATGGTTTCACCTAATGGATTCTTCCCTTTTGTTGTGACGAGCTTCCTGGGTGCTCATACGTCGTACAATCTCGGTCCAGTAACAGGATTCTCCTTCTCGTTTTAATTGACAGCGGATGGTGTTTACCACCCAATAGGCTAATAAACCGAAGAAGAGGTGTGCGTCGCTTCGCTCATCTTTCTGATGATAGATTGGACGGAGGTTGAGATCATTCTTTAGTTGTCTGTTCGTACATTCTATTTCACGAATGAGATTGTAGTATTCCCATGTCACACGCTCAGAAAGTGTCCTGACATTGCTGCGGAGGAAATAGACTCCGTGACCAGATTCCATTGCTGAGAGGTCTTTTATCTCCCAGTCTACACGTAGCATCTGCTTGGGTTTCTCTCTCTTTATGTAGCTTATCTGATAGAACTTCGCTATAGATGGGTACTTCTGTATGGCACGTCCTGTACGTTCAACAACCTTTTCATAGGTTTTGGTTCCACCTTTCTTGGAGATTCCATCGTTTATCCTCTGCAGTTCCATCTCAAAACGCTCTCTCCAGACCCTGTTCATGGACGACTCTGTCATAGCTTTCGAAGGAGATGTTATTTCGAGATAATAATCCTTATCATCCTCTGTCTTAACCTCTTTCAGCGTTATCTTCTGCCGACGGGCATCCATTCACGTAACGCTCTTATTATCATCACTGAGCGTATAGTCTTTCATTTTCGTACGGGATACGCAGAGATAATTGTAACCTTTTCTTTTGATCAGCTCCAAGTTCTCTTCCGTGGAAACACCTGCATCCCATGACAACGAGCGCATCTTTTGTCCGTGATGGATTCCTCTTTGCTAACGTATCAATCTGTTAGGTAGAGACTTTTAGGTCTGCTGTATTACCCTCCAAGATAGAAGAATAACGTATAAAAACCTTCTTTATTGATACATAGTGCAAGTACAAGTGAGCTTACAGTCAGAGCGTTTTTCTTTGATCAGCTGAACTTGACCTTTGTTGCTGTATACGCTTGCTGCCCTCGAAATAGAAGTTGAGTTCAGTCGAAAGAGCATCAACTTGTTGTCTCATATTAAAAAGAGATCGCCAGTAACGCTGCACAGATGACGCTCTAACTCCGTTCCTTTAGTTCCTATAATTTGTCAGTGACTTTTATACAGAGAATTGATTCCTGGTGTCCAGCCAGAACCCACTCATAAAAGTTCACCAGCAGCCGGTTATCACGCAAATAATAATACAGACGAACGTTCAGAAACAGCATATACTGTGCGAATAATCAATGCTGACAAAGCTGTGTGTGTATTGTATTCTCCGTCCAGCCGTTTTTGCGCAGGAAACCCTCTAATTGCAGTTTGTCTATCGTTCTGTCTTGCAGACCACTCAGCACGGACATTCCTTGCGTTAGTATATTTTGCCGTCTCAAGGTCAACGTGAGTTCTCATATTTCTCAGCGACTTCTGCTCTTCCTTTGTTAAACCCTATCAATTCCACCTTCGTTCTCCATACGGCTCCACCATTCATCAGCCTTTACCTGTTCAATAGGAGTAAGTCCGTCAAGATGTTCCTTGAAAAGCGAGGTGTACTTGTGAGCGTTCGGTAGGCGTATGCAATTTTCGAACCTGTACGGCTGTAAGTGAAGGTTCGAACCTGATGTTCCAACAGAATTGAGCGATGTACATGACCCTGCATCGTCACGATATGACTCCTTAATGCGATAATAAGAGCCATGTCGCCTGTTGCAGGTTGAATCGCGTCTGTACATTTGCGTGCATGAGTGCAAAAGTAACAAAATAATTTTGATATGACGGTGTCCTACAAATCAGATTTTTACTCCTCGTTACAATACCTATGGCGTGATTATCAATTTTCGTTATAAAATTGATACTACAAAACATCCCGAAAATTTATGAAAAATATTTTACCGGTTAAACTTGGGTTAAATATATGTCATTATGGCATCAAAAAGCATATAACGTTCTATTTATTGTAGCAATGTTGTTGTTCAGTAGTTGCAGCGTATTCCGTGGACTCACACTGATGGTCCTTCTGGTCCGGATATATATGAATATCAGAAGTTGAACGAGACACTATTTTCAAAAGGAAACAATCCGTTTCATTTTTCCACTTGCTGCATCGCATCGTTGCATAGATAGAAGTATGCATATAACTCACAAAAAGGCAGGCAATGCAGAGAAGGTGCGAATAGATTCACTCGTTGAACAATGGTTTGGAAAAGATGGGCAATTGCTTATTATTCATAACGACAGTATTGTTTACGACCAATGGACAGAGCCTTTTTATCCAAGAAAGAATGCTACCATTTTCTCTGTTTCCAAATCGTTGACGGGGCTTCTTTTGTGGTATTGTGTAGACGAAGGTTATATCAAGAGCGTAGACGACTATGTAACTGATTATATTCCAGAATTGGCACAATACAATGCTACATTCAAAAAGTTACGGATTGTCCACCTACTGAATATGCAGGCTGGTTTCGATTTTACGAGGACTATGAATTGACTCTAAAAGGTTTATTTAAAAATATTCAAGATAACTCAACTGCAATATGAGCATGACTTCACCCGACTTTTTCCGACACATAAAGTTTCAAAAAGTCAGCCTGGCGAGAAATATGAATATAACAGTTTAACAACAGCTCTACTCTCTTGGATTATTGAACGAGCTACGGTAAAACCTATGCAAACTATATGAGTGAGAAGGTATGGAAACCATTAGGTATGGAACGCGATGCATGGGTTACAATAGACAGTCATAAGCATCATCACACAAGGCTTTGGAGGTATTGCTACAAACGTGTATGACCTTGCAAAAATAGGAAGATTATATTTGAATGGTGGTACATGGAATAGGAAGCAGATTGTCAGCAAGGAGTGGATAGACAAGAGCTTAGAAAAGACTACCGAGAATAAAGGTTATCATTAGTGCTGGTACCATCAGTATCGCGAGTAACAATGCCGATAACTCTTCTTTTTCTATGCGTTTGGTGTCGGACACCAATTCATTTATATTAATCAGAAGAAGAATGTGATTATTGCCCTGAATAGAAACAACTACAATTGATGGGATGGGAAATGTCATTTTCGACTCCTTATCGACAAATTGTTCTAAACATAAGTAGTTAAAATCTGAATATATTTTTGTAGGTAATGACAAGTAATACTACACAAATATCCTGAAAATTTATGAAAAATAATTTTTGCCAGTTAAACTTGGGATAAGATCCTTACTGTCAAAAACGAGTCCGGCCTCAGAATACGCCTATTTCCACATTCATTCCAATATCTCTGATTTTCTCTACAATGAAAAGAAATCCTCAAACATGAAAGTTCCTGTCACTTGTGTCACAAGAGAACAGCGTATAACCTTCATGAGTTATAGCACGTGCACGAAAGTGTTAAAAGTGACAGCAAAATAAAATAAAAATACTATAGTTATATCGTTACATTTTTAAAAAGAGCTAACAACTTTTATTACTCAAAGAACAAACATATAAACAGAATTATTAGACGCACCCAACTCTTACGTTAGAAAGATTAATATTTCTTCTCACGTAAAAAGTGATTCTATCATAAATTAAACCATAGTGTATAGCACTAAGAGCCTTCTACTCATAGTAAAAGAGAAGCTGTAAATAGTCAGAGAACGAATATAAAAGCGTTGCTTTTACACTTAACTATAAAGGTTCAAGATTGCATATTACATACTTCTTGCTATGTTTTTAAAACATAGTTTATAAACAAACTATCTAAAACAAATCCTGTATGGACTAAAGCCTTTTGACTTTGCAGCACTCACAGAAAGGCCTTTTATACTGCCAGAGCATCTATTAAGACCACGACAATTTTTGACTTGAATGATACTTTCTTGCCTTTGGACCTGCACAAATGTAAACTGTTCCAGACTGAATATTCGTATTTTTTCTTTGTAGAAGCATGTCGTTCCTCTAGTAGAGAACAATGCAAGTGCTATAAACACTGATTTAGTAAATTGCATATTGGTATAAAGTAAGATTGTTGTAAAAGAACTTAGTAAATTATAAGTGAGAGCGAAAGGTAAAGACTCTACCTCTTTTAGATATACATTTATAAACTGATAAGAAATAGGCGGTATACCCACGTAAAAACATGCAGAGTACCGCCTAAAAATATATTTCTAAGAAATTACTTTCATTTCTTCCACTGCTGCTTGTGCCGCAGCGAGTCTTGCTGATAGGCACACGGAATGGAGAACAGCTAACGTAGTTAAGACCTCACACGATGGCAGAACTTAACAGAACTTGGTCTCGCCACCATGCTCACCACAGATACCACACTTGAGGTTCTCTGTGAGTATTACGTCCTTTCTCAACACCCATCTTTATAAGCTGACCAACACCCTCTGATCGAGAACCTGGAATGGATCTACATCCAGAATCTTCTTTTCCAAAGTAGCTTGGCAAGAAGTTTGCGATGTCGTCACGGCTATAACCGAAGGTCATCTGAGCAAGTCATTTGTACCGAAGCTGAAGTACTCAGCCTTCTGTGCAATAACATCAGCTGTCAAAGCAGCACGAGAATTTCAATCATCGTACCCACCTTTGAATTCAACCTCAACGCCCTCCTTCTTGAAAAGTTTATTTGCAGTCTTGTGAATAATGCTCTCCTGAATGTCAAGCTCATTAACAATACCTACCAATGGTACCATAATCTCGGCTTTAGGATTATAACCTTCCTTCTTCAACAGAACAGCGCACCGAGGATAGCCTTGGTCTGCATTGCAGTAACTCTGGGAATGACCCAAACGACAAACCACGAAGACCCAACATTGGATTACTCTCAGAAAGTGCACTTACACGGCTCTGGATAAAGTGAACGCTTACGCCCATCTCCTCAGCCATTACCTCCTGACCCTTAAGATCGTGTGGAACGAACTCATGCAAAGGAGGGTCGAGCAGACGGATGTTAACTGGTATACCGTCCATGCATTTCAAGATACCATAGAAATCCTGCTTCTGATAAGGCAAGAGCTTATCAAGAGCCTCTCACGCTCCCTCTGTACTGTTTGCAAGAATCATCTCACGCATAGCCTTAATCTTCTCATTCTCAAAGAACATGTGTTCAGTACGGCAAAGACCGATACCTACAGCGCCGAAATTACTAGCAACCTCTGCATCATGTGGAGTATCAGCATTGGTACGTACAACCAACTTGCTATACTTCACAAAGATCCATCAACTCAGCAAAAATCACCTGTCACCTCTGCAGGACGAGTTTTACTCACCAAGATAAACCTCACCTGCAGAACCATTCAATGAGATATAATCACCTTCACGGATAATTGTTCCATCAATTTCTAAGGTACGTGCCTTTATAGTCAATCATGACTGCACCAGCACCACTAACACAACACTCTACCCATACCACGTGCAACAACGGCAGCGTGTGAAGTCATGACCACCACGAGCAGTCAAGATACCTTCAGCAGCAGACACAGCGAGATCCTCTGGTGAAGTCTCAATACGAACCATTATAACCTGACAGCGTCCTCATGCCATTTAGTAGCATCGTCAGCGAAGAATACAACCTGACCACTTGCTGCACCTGGAGATGTTGGCAAACCACGTGTCAACACGTGAGCTTGTGCTAATGCTTCCTTATCAGTGGGTGGAGAAGTTCGTCTAGTTTGTTTGGCTCACAACGTATAAGGGCAGTCTTCTCATCAATCTCACCTTCATGGAGCAAATCCATTGCAATTTTTAACCATTGCGGTACCCGTACGCTTACCATTACGAGTCTGAAGGAACCAAAGCTCCCTCCCGTACGGTGAACTCCATGTCTTGCATATCATGGTAATGCTTCTCAGCTTTATCCTGAAGTGCATAAAGCTGCTTGTACAACTCTGGCATTGCTTTCTTCCATAGAAGGAACTTATTTTGCACGAGTCTCCATCAATATTCTGCTGAGCTGCCCAACGAAGTGAACCTTCCCAGTAATCTGCTGTGGTGTACGAATACCGCTACAACATCTTCACCCTGTATTGATAAGATACTCACCATTGAAGAGGTTCTCACCAGTACCAGCATCACGAGAGAAGCATACACCTGTTGCAGATGAATCACCCATATTACCAAATACCATTGCCTGAACGGTTACTGCTGTACCCCACTCTTGTGAATACCCTCCATCTTACGGTAAAGGATAGCACGCTCGTTCATCCATGAATCAAACACAGCACAAATAGCACTCTCACAACTGCTCCATTGGATCGTCTGAAGTCGCTTACCGGTCTGATCCTTAATAGCCTCTCTTGAAAAAGAACAACGAGTTGTTTCAAATCCTCAACAGTCATATCACTATCGAGTCTCGACACCACGTTCTGCCTTAACCTTCTGAATAATGGCTCTCGAATGGATCAATGTCTTCCTTGTTTACCGGTTTCATACCAAGGACAACATCACCATACATCTGTACAAAATCGACGATAACTATCATAAGCAAAACGCTCATTACCCGTCTTCTTTACCAAACCTGCTACAACAGTGTCATTGAGACCAAGGTCTAGAATAGTATCCATCATGATACTGGCATAGAAGCACGAGCGCCTGAACGCACACTCACCAAAAGAGGGTTGGCTGATCTCAAAAAGTGGAATCACATGCTTTCTACATGCTTAACGCCATTTTCTACTCTGCTTCTTTAATAACTTACTCACAGTCTCTTTACCTTCCTCGTAATACTCTGTACATACATCTGTGGTAATTGTAAATCCTGGAGGAACAGGAAACACCAATAAGATCCATCTCAGCAAGATCAAGCACCCTTGCCACCAAGAAGATTTCTCTTGCGTCAGCCTTACTCTTTCAGTCTTACCATCACTACAGGTGCATAAACCTCCTTTTCGTCTCATAAGTTATAAATGACAGTCACTTTAGATATTTCTATAGTGCAACATACCAATCAACAGGCAAAGCAACAAACTTTTCAGTGAAAAATTGCTATCTTCACTTACATTTTCATGTTGTTAGCGGACTACAGAGGGTATTGAAAATTATTTAGAAGATTGCAAACAAGATTAGTAACCTTTGCACTGAAATACAAAACAGATTATGAGTAGAAAGAGAAAGCCGTTACCCATTTTGGAGAATGTCACAATCGAAGCTGTGGCAGCCGAAGGTAAACGTGTTGCACATGTTGATGATAAAGCTGTATTTATTCCTTTGTCGTACCCGGAGATGCTGCTGATCTCAGCACGCAAGAAGAAAACGCAGTTATTGTGAAGCAACTGGTTGCATCCGTTTCCCAGTGTTAACACATACGCGTAGAACCTATAGTGCGAACGACTTTGCATCTGTGGCGGTTGTAAGTGGCAAAATCTTTCCTTATAACGAACAACTCAAAGCAAAGCATCAACAGTTTATGATCAACTCAGCCGAATTGGAAAAAGTGGAGCTTCCTGAGTTTCGTCCGATAATGGGTTCTGTGCGCCACAAAGGATATATCGCAACAAACTCGAATTCGGCTGTGCAAATAAACGATGGTTTACAGAAGAACGAACTGCTGCTACCTGAAGGTGTTGGACTGTCTGAAAGGAGCCATTGGATTCCATATACTAACGGAAATGCTTGGATAAGATATATCCCAGTAAGAAATGCTGGCTAATGGATAATCTTTGCAACGAGATTCGCGGTAATGATATTCACGCGACTACGCTCGCAACACATAGGAACGAAGTTCTATGATAACCGTGCACAACATGGATTGTTGCGGCGGGCATCGCGGTTCGCAACTCCAGCTACTGGTGAATGGATGGTGCCCATTCAGTTTCACTATGATGGGGAGGGAGATGACAAAGCGGTGCTGAGGCAGCACTGATGCGGCATATTGCCGACCGTTTCCCGCAGATTACATCTCTTTTCTATGTTGACAATCAAAAAGGTAGCGTACACCGCTAACGACGTGAACTTACTCTTTTCAAGGGCAATGACCATATCTTTGAGACCATGGAAGAGTTAAAGTTTAAAGTGGGACCAAAAGTTTCTACCAAACCAATACAGAACAAGCATATCATCTTTTATGCTGTTGCTCCATGAGTTTGCAAACCTTTCTGGTAACGAACTCGTATATGACCCTCTCACAGGAACAGGAACCATTGCCAACTTCGTCGCTAGCAAAGAAAGTCATAGGAATAGAATATGTCCCTGAAGCTATCTGAAGATGACCAAAAGTTAACTCAGAGGTTAATAAGATTAATAACACACTCTTCTATGCAGGTGAGCATGAAAGACATCTTGACAGAAGATTTCATTCACGAACATGGACGTCCAGATGTTATCATCACTGACCCTCCTCGTGCTGGCATGCATCAAGACGTTATCAACGTTATCCTCGGAGCAAGTCCAAAAACGAATTGTTTACGTTAGTTGCAATCCAGCAACACAGGCACGCGACCTGGCTCTCCTTGACGCAGACTATAAGGTAACTTCAAGTTCAACCCAGTAGATATGTTTCCACATACACCACACGTCGAGAACGTAGTCCTATTGGAGAAAAAGATAGAAAATAAGTCCTATTATAAAATTTGCATGCTATATCAGTAAATGGAATGATGCAGCTAATTACTGATTTGAGCAAATTCCCGGGTAATATATCATAGCATCTTACAGTCCATTTCAAAAGAAAAACACGCACAGCATAATATTTTACAATTATTCTATAAAAATACTACCTTTGCATCATTAAAAGTTGAGTTATCTACCTAAATATATTATCATTACCTAAATTCATAGAATTATAAGGAAAAACAATTATCCTATCAGCAATGTTGCTGTGCTCACTTCTCAGCAAAGCACAAGATGCACCGAAGTGGATTAACAATGATTGTCAGGATTTGGTATTGTTCAATACCAATACAACGGCATGAACAACAACAAGTCAAACATTTAATCTTCGTTTAGGGCGCGTTTTCTCTTGACGTGCATTCTTAATGACTGGGCTTGGAAGGCACAGATACAATTCAACGGAAACATCAACACTGGGCGCATCACCACGCCTTGTTGACTCTTCATTGAATGGCAAAAATATGACTTCTTCCGCATTAAAAAGCAGGACAGTTCAAAACCCATTCACCTAGTGACAACCCAATACACCCGATCGACCAAGGTTTCATAGGTGTTGCACAAAGTGTTCTGAAATTAGCAAGTTTCTCTGACCGAGCAGGTGCACATCCATCAAATGGACGTGACATCGGTGTTCAAATACAAAGGTGACTTCTTAAAGAAAAACAATGCAGGCAGAAACCTCGTACACTATCAAGTTGGTGTATTTGATGGACAGGGAATCAACGTTAGAGATGTTGACCAGCAAAAAGAACATCATAGGTGGCGTGTGGGTTATGCCAGTTGAAGGCATGCGTTTAGGTTGGTTTTGGCTGGACGGGTTCTTATGCGCAAAGGGAACATGGACGGATGCCAGCGGTGCGACACAAACAGGCGTACGTAGTTTACAGCAACGCCGTTACGCTTTTCAGCAGAATACAAAATAAAAGACTGGACTCTCCGCTCTGAATATATTCATTCTACAGGTTATGCCTTTGCAAAAGCTTTGAGTAGCACTGGATGCTTCAGCAGCAACAGACTGCAAATCTAAGTGCAGATGGCAATCAAGGCACAAAGGTGTTTATGCATTGGTAGTGCACCTATCATTCCTAATAAACTACACGCAAAGGCTCGCTATGACATGTATCAGCCTTCAGATGGTGCAGAAAAAGCAACGTACGCAGTACGACTTAGAAATCGATTATGAGTTACAAAAACCTTGAATTAAGTGGCATTTACTCTATGTACACGACCGCTCCATGAATGGTCCATCAGGAAAACCAACTACTCAATGTTTGACTTAGAATTAAGTTTCCGCTTCTAAATTAAATTAAATTATCACGAACATGTTTAGGTAGTGTTCGTGATTTTTGTACCTGTCAAAATTAATTCAAAGATGTATTTATGAGAGAACAGTCGCCTACCATCCAGGAAGACCCTTTTTGTACAAACTCTAAAACATGACAAGACATCATCACAGTAACTACAACAATGGGGGAATGAAACTCCATCTTCATCAGCAAGACGCCGTCGCAGAATGTTAAATCAAGATTATGAAGGTCATAATGACTTTTCTTTAGCTGTTGTAGCAATAGTGTAATAGTTATGTAATAACTAAGACCATTTACATCAAAACACAGCTAAACATTCTTCCAAATCAAACATTATCTATCTTTATGAATTATATGAAGATGATAATGCGATCCATCATAATCCATACGCATCATCCTATTATGAAGCTCTTCGAAAGCAGATAAAGCTAAGGCTACATGCCCCATCGTACGTCTTAAATTTATTTCTACAACAGGATGAAGCTTAAATTCTCCCTTTGCTGCCACAATCATCATATCAACACCTAATGGTCCCCAAATAAATACCTCTTAAGTGAGTAGTAAGCAACTGTTCCAGAAAGTTATTATCGCTTCATTTAAAAGTCCATTTTGACACATAAGCTGACAGAAACAGATCGTTTCTCTACTTCGTCTGCAAGACTATTACCAATATAAGCTCCATTAAGAGTATGAAAAACAGATAGCCCTGCATAGTGAACTCCTTCCGCATCAGAATAAAACTCAACGCCGAAATCCCTAACCTTATTATAATAGGGCTCTATCATAATACCACCTTGTGCCTTTATCACATTCTTTGCCCAATTCGCATGCAAAGCAGGATCCAAAAACTGTATCAATATAACGTACCCTCTTCCACTACTACTCCAAGGTGCCTTTATGACGACCTCTCGTTTCTTGAAGCATCTCTTCAAAGTGCGGCAAGATTATCGACATAGAAGGCCTCACCTAATAAGTTGGGATTAGAGAGACTAGATTGCAAATCTTGTTGAATAGTAGTCGAAAACTTACGATTACTAAGTCTACGAATATCAGCAAGTTGCTCATCATTAGGCAATATAGAATTGGTAACTCCCATCTGTCCTAACTGAAATTTAACAGAAGCGTCCCATCCCCATGGCAACACCTTATCTATCTGTCTGACGGGCGTCAACATCATCTTTGTTAACAAATGCCTTCTTACTATAACGTTGAAAGCGAAAATGCATGCTGACGAGCTGAATTTATGTTCTCAATCAGTACACATCCCATCTTCAGCCCAAAAGCATAGGCAAGAAATCTAAATCATAGCAAGTTGTCTGCCGGCATGCGGGCTGTAAAAGTACTTATTATCATAAGCTAACGCTATATCGTGTTCCTGGATTAAATACATGTAATGTCATTATTTTTCTTCATTTATACAATGCAAAAGGTACATCAAAGCAAATGCAATACAAAATAAAAATCATTTTTGCTATCTATAGTTTGCAAATAAGAGAAAATAAGTAGTAACTTTGCATCTAGGATTATGTTGTATAACAGGAACAAGATGGACGCATTCTTTCGCACGCATACTTACTCAGTGGAGCATGATAAGTGCCCACAGTGCGCCGTCATCTCATGGATGAAATCAATTGGGACGACCGCCTCGATGGCATTAGGGTACGCGTGGCGTAGGTAAAATAACCTTTCCTCCTGCAATATGCCAAAGAGCATTACGGCTCTACTGATCGGCAATGCCTTTATGTCAATGCAACAACTTTACTTTCAAGGCGGAGGGTATAGCTGATTTTGCTGGTGAGTTTTATCGCCACGGAGGAAAAAGTCTTATTGATTGACCAAGCTTTTCAAAACAGCCTGAGTGGAGTCCGGGAACTCCGTCAATGTCATGACAATTACCAGAGTTAAAAGAATTGTATTCACAGGATCAAGCGTCATGAGACTGAAAGAAGAAAACCCCTGAGCTAAAATGGCATTGTAAAAAGCTATAATCTTAGGGGTTCTCTTTCGTGAGTATTTGAATCTACAAGCAAAATTACATTTGAGCCCTACACGTTGAAGAAATCATTAACAACCATGAGGAATAGCAAGACAAATCTATCTAAGGTAAGTCCGATGAAATTCTTCGCTAGATTATGTTCATATGGATTTTACCCATTCTTCTTAAGAGCATCACAACTTCTCAGAGAATCTTCTTAAGACAATGAGATATGATGACTGAGGTTGATATTCTTCTCATCAAGCAGATTGACTTAAAATATCTGACTAAGATTGAAAGTTATTTTTATCTCCTTGCATTGGAAGGTCCTAAGGCTCTAACATCAGTAATCTTGCAAATGAGATTAATACAAGCCGTGCTACGGTCATGAACTATATCAAGAATCTTGCTGACGCACGCCTTATCAGCCTCCTTTACCCAGTTGGACAGGGCCTTTCCTAAAAAGCCAGCAAGGTTATGTTACAGAACTCAAACTTGATTTACGCCATCTTCCCCTATCCAGCTTGACGAACAGCAGCTCATGAGACGATTCTTTATCAATGCACTACGGAAGAGATGCCTCAGTCAATGTAGGTAACAAACAAAGGCACATACATCGTCAATCAAAAGAAAAGTTTAAGGTATGCGACATAGAAAGACTAAAAACGATTCAGTAGTGACTAGCCTATACTAATGTACAATACTGAGGTGGGAAAGACAACCAATGGCCCCTTTTGGTTTACTAGGTTTTCCTTTTATTAGGCAAGACCAAAACTATTATAACAATATTCATTTAATAAATTTCAAAATGGCTAAAAGAAAAGTTTATCACTTGTGATGGTAACGAAGCCGCTGCTCATGGAGCACATGTTTCTCTGAGGTTGCAGCTATCTATCACTCCATCATCTCCTATAGCTGAGCACGTTGACGAGTGGTCGCGCGATCAGTAGGAACCTTTGCTTTGGGTCAGACAGTGCGTTGCTCCAGGAGATGCAGTCAGAGTAGCGCAGCGGGTGCCGTACATGGTTCACTGCAGTCTGGTGCTCTCGACAACCTTCACTCGCATCACAGATTCTATCTGATGATTCCTAACATGTACAAGATTGCTGGTGAACTTTTGCCATGTGTATTCAACGTTTCAGCACGTACACTCACAAGTCACGCTCTTTGATCTTGGTCACTCACCAGGACGTAATGGCTTGCCGTCAGACAGGTTTCTGCTATGTTCTGTTCAGGTTCTGTTCAGAGTTATGGACCCTCTGCAGTTCCTCACCTTGCTACATTGAAGACATCAGTACCATTCATCAACTCTTCGATGGATTCCATTACATCACACGAGTATAAGATTGAGTGCCCTTGACCAGGAAGATATCCGTCCATTGGTTGACGAGGAAGATGTTAAGCGTTTGCCGCGATCGCGCAATGACCCAGAGCGTCCAGTAGTTCGTGGTACAGCTGAGAACCCTGGACATTCTTCACACATCGCGAGGCATCTAACGGTGCTTACGAGATGCCGCAGAGGTTGTTGAGCACTATCTCGGCGAAATCTCAAAGATTACGGTATACCGTGAGTATCACCTCCTTCTGATTACTCTATGGAGCTGGGACGCAGAGAACAGTATCATCTTGATGGGTTCAGCAACAGATAGTAGCCCGTGAGGCTATCGACTCACTTGATGTCTCATAGGGTAAGAAGGTCAGTATGATTGCTGTACACCTCATCGTCCATTCTCTGTTAAGCACCTGCTCGCTGCAGTACCAAAGTCTGCTAAGCGTATTGCAGTTCTTGACCGTACCACTAGGAGCCGTAGGAGCGCAGGGCGAGTTTGTCACCTCGACGTTAAGAGTGCATTCTATGATGCTGAGAATAAGCCATTGATCGTTGGTGGTCGTTATGGTCTCGGTTCTTCAGATACTACACCTGCTAAGATTATCGCTGTGCTCATGACCGCCTCGAGCTGCCAGAGCCAAAGAATCACTCACAGTAGGTATCGTTGATGGCGTAACCTCTACTTCTCCAGAAGTTGAGGAGATTCCATTGGGTGTGATAGCTTACGCCACGAGGCTAAGCTCTATGGTCTTGGTGCTGATGGTGGTTGCGTTTGGTGCTAACAAGAACTCAGTAAAGATTATCGGTGACAACACTCATTGGGTACTGTCAGGCCCGCTTCTCTTATGACCTCTAAGAAGTCTGAGTGGTTTCACTTGTTCTCACCCTCCGCTTCGGTGATAATCCAAATCGATTCTGCATTATCAGGTAAAATACACCTAGCTTCGTGGCTCGTCACGTCTAGGCTGCCCGAACATGTGTACGACGTTACATCGTGGTTTGCGTAAGAATGGTACATATTCTTGTTTGAACACTATCTTTGATGGTGAGAAGCCGTGCACGCCATCTGCATGTAAGGTTGAGCGTTAACTTCGCAAAGAAACTACATATGCAGCGTTTATATCAACGCTTGCTAAGATTGCGACTGGGAGATTGGTCTGGCAATCGTGCCAGCCACCATCCTCCAGTCTGCATTCTTCCCGTATTGCAGGTAATTCCTTCCGACCTTGCTGTTGATCAGATGAAGAAGTTCATCGTTAAGAGTTACAGTGAGAAGTCAGGACGTTGTACTAAGAACTTCGCTGCTGTTGACCGTGGTAACGAGTACAAGCGGTTAACTGTCATTGACGCAGCATGGGCTAACCTCTCTGATGACGATGCCTAGAAGAGACGAGTGCACCAGCATTCGTTAAAGGAACTTGTTCGTCCAATGAACGCACAGGCAGGTGACCTGCTCTTGGAAGGCTCTGCACCGTTAATCATGGCGTCTGTTGATGGTACATGGTCGTAGGTGGACAGCAGCGGCAAGTGGTGTTGCTACCTTTCTGTTCCAAAAGTGATGCAGAGAGGTGTATCCGGTGTAACAAGTGTTCAGCCCGTTTGTCCTCACGCTCGTATCCGTCCATCTCGTATTGGATGAGGCTGGGGAAGGCTAACTAGCAACGAAGAGACCGCGATGTCACTGCCCAAAAGCAGCTCAGGGGAACGCAGTTCCGTCGGCCAGGTATCAGTTCTCGACTGGTACGGTTGTAGCAACTGTGCTGATGCATGTCCAGGCCGAGAAAGGGTAACAAAGGCTCTCTCTGCGACTGACGCAGTTTCGATTTGCGAGAGACAGGGCCAACCACCGTGCAGGTAACTGGAGTACGTTAAGAGCGTGAGAGGCAGAGCTCGAGACGATCAAGTCAAAGCGCTAAGAATTCTCAGTTCGCTCAGCCAGTATTCGAAGTTCTCTGGAGCTTGTGCTAGTTGTAGTGATACGTCGCCGGTCGGCATTTCACTGGCTCTTCGGTGATCGTGAGATGCTGCTAATGCTGCTGGTTGTTCTTCACTCTACGCGTGCAGCACCGTCGCCTTCCATACACAGGTAATGAGAGGGTCATGGTCCATTCCGGGAACTCACTGTTCTGAAGACTTCTCAGAGTTTGGTATGGTCTGGCGGCATCACAGATGCGTGAACAGTATCGCTGCATGCTTCTTAACGAGTCTGCTGGCTAACGACCATACACCTGCAGAGTTCAAGGAGGCTGCCTCAGGGTGAAGCATTCGCTAGCATGAATGATGCAGATGCATCTGTGTTGCTGCTGCTAAGCTGAAGCCGATTGATCGCCGCTGGTGCTGGAGGGATGCCCTGTATGTGTACAGAGCTGAAGACGCTCTTCGACCACTATCCGGTAAGCGCAGCCAGTGGATTAGTGCGGTGACGGTGCTTCTTACGATATGTCGAAAGTTACGGTGGTCTCGACCACGTTATCGCTTCGGTGAGGACGTTAACATCTTGGTTCTCGATTACCGAGGTTTACTCTACCGGTGGTCAGAGTTCTAGGCTACTCCACCGGTGCCTATTGCACTCAGCCCGCTGCTATGTACGCCGCATCACGCAAGAAGGACCTCGGTTTGATGGCAACTTCATATGGCTGCGTTTACGTAGCGGCAAGATTGCTATGGGTGCTGACGATGCACAGACATTGAGTGCTATCCGTGAGCCAGAGGCTTATCCAGGACGCTACTCACCATCGCTTATTCTCCATGCTTATCAACCATGGTTTGAAGGTTATAGGCGGCGGTATGGGGCGTGGCTAGGCTCAGAAGCAGCGCCGCTGCTTGCTGGTTACTGGCACCTCTGGTTGGCGTCAACCCACTGTTGGCAGAAGAGGGCAAGAACCCGTCTCGCTCGATTCTAAGGAACGAATGGGACAGGTTCCAAGACTTCCTTCAATGGTGAGGTTCGTTTCCTCTCTGTCCTCAGGGCTGTCCAAAATGAGGGAGAGGAGCTCTTCAAAGGCTTGTGCAAGGGATATGGCTAAGCTCCGTTACAAGAGCTTCGTCACGCAAGCTAAAGAGGACTGGAGTGAGGCGCAATTTGTCTAACGCATGATTAAAAGAGATATAGTTAAAATACTATATAACATACGCAGGCAGGGCTTCCGTCACAGAGAGCCTTTGTTTGACTCTATTCGTGCAACTCGTAATCTTTAAATCTATAATGTGTATTAACGACACCCATCAAAATAATAACATATCATGTCATGTTTCAATGTGTAAAGTCAGAGTTTCACGATCCAACATATGCGTGCAAGGCAACTTCAATCCACTAAAAGTTAAAACTTATTAAATACAAAGCATCGACGAAAATTATACCCATCTTTGGCAAAACTATAAGTAGTTCAAATTTTAGTCCGCCAAAGCTAAAAAGTCTGATAGTGTTTTTATTATGGCCATTGTGCCATGGTGCAAATGACATTCGCAAGTTGTAACAACGGTGAAACTAATGCTCCAAAAGCCAATGCAGACTCAGGCCACAACAGGAGTCAGTTGCTACAGATTCCAGCAACAACTGCAGCAGCCCTGCCTCAGCAGATCCAGCCTCATCGAGCAACGCAATGAGAAAAGTACAAAGGCATGAGAGGGTGTAGCTGCTTTGTTCATTTAACAGCAGCGGCTGACCATAAAGTGGCTGTAGATTAGCACAGAAAGATCCAAACGAGGCTCAGGCTTCATGCCAAAAGCTCCAGCGGTGGATGCAGAGTAACCTGAGAATCATTCAAGGCTGCTTTCAAAGTCTTCCTGGCACTGAAGCCGCCGCTACGCGCAGTGGGTGCTGCTATCGTGACGCTGCATCGAAAGCTGGCCCAGGGGCTCTGTCTGCAAAGTGTCTGTCGAAAGGCTGAGGCTAACGCTATGCAGTCGGCGACATCCGCCTGGAGGCGGGTAGAAACGCTGCCAGAGAAGGCTGCCAAGGAAGCCGCAGAAAAGATGCAGTAAAGACTGGCGAGGCTGCGGAAGGCAAATGAAAGACTTAGGTCTTTAATGTCATTTACCCTCACTTCCTTCACAGTTTGAAGGAAGTGGGGATTATTCAAGCCGACACGATAAAGACATCCAAGAGCAAACACACTGTCTGAAATGGTTTTCGTGCATCGTCTGCACTATGATTAAGATTGAAAGATGCACAAAAAGAGCAGGCTGCGGTGGTAGCTCATCTCATCATGGAGGCTGCTGAACCGCCTGAGTGTTGCTGCAGTGTTTGGTATTACTAACCACATAGTTTCGGGAGACTTTCATCAACCCACATAACAAAGTTGTGAGAACGCGAAGACTCGCAATACTCCTATCTTAATACACTTGTAGCAATAACGGAAACAAATAAGATTGTTGGTATCGTGTCAGCTACGATGGGGCCAAACGTTGAATGAACAAAAGGACAGGCGTACTGGTGAAGGAGTTTTGGAGGCTTGATCAGTGGATTTACTAATATGGATGACGAGGACAACAGCTACGGTGAACTCTACGCCAGATTCACTTTGTGTTGACAGAGATTCTTTCCGTGGACGAGGGACTTGCTAAGCAACTACTGCCAGCTGCTTCTGAAAAGCCGAAGGAAAGATGAACCTCCTACTGGCTTTCATTTGTTGATCTGGAGAGCCCATACAGGCAGAACGCCTTTATCATCGAATATCAGGTTTCGTTTTCATATAGATGACAAACCAATGGGGTGGTCGTCGTTGAAAGCGCCTACACCTCTAAGAATCTCTATCGTCTCTACGCTGATAACCATCACGCTGTCAAAGCTAGAAAAGCTACACGCTTGTTTGCCAATCTCGCGCTTTCGTCGTATCTTTGCACCTGGTCAGGTTCATTGCACCATGCGTGCCAGTTAAAGAGGGAAAGCGGTGGGAAATCCAGGCTCACTGTCCCGCAGCTGTGGTGTTAATACCCTCATTGGTAAGCTGATACGCTGGTGAGCTGCCTAAAACTGGGAAGGTGCTTACCTACATTCGTAATGTCAAGTCAGAAAGACTCTTGCTATTGCAAGTCATTGCATCCCTCGAGGAAGGGCATTGCGCCGAACCCGCTGATTACAGAGAGACGCCAAGGGCGGTTGGCTTCACTACCCGCACTGTTGTGCGCTCGGTGCGATACGCACGTGACGATTGATTCTGACACAACACGAAGCAGCAGATGGGGTTGCGGTCAACGGCTTTTCCCGCATTTCTGGGTAGCAAGTTCCTTGTTGAATCTTCCGGCGTGCGGATAACTGGGCGAAAAGTCGGGCGGGTCTGCATTGGAAAAGACACTAAGCGGTGGGTATGGGCGAGGTTATGAAGACAGTGATAAAGCTTATCCGTAGTCTTGGAGCAACTCCTTAAGTCATTTATGATGGTGTACAGGTAGGTGATTGCTTTGAGAGTGGACAAGTTGGCGAGAAAACATCATAACTTTACCTTGACAACATCACTCATCAAAACTCTTCAGATTGAGTCAAGCGATAATATCTATCAGAGTGCAAATCGGCATTTTGGATGCTCTGGTAACGCACTGCCAGGCTCTCTGGTCGAATCGCCCATCAATTTTGGGTGGTTTCTGGATTTTCTCCTGTCCGGTTTCTCAGCTTGGCATTCGTTGTGATGATGTTAAGTTGGTATCGGGGCCATCAATGGAACATGACAATAACAATAGGCGGAGGTAAGGACGGAAATTAACCTCGATTATCAGCTCAATGATAAACACGTCTGGAGACGTGGAAGACAGCACGGCTTCACCTCTCATCGGGCTTACCGGGTTGGGTCATCTACGATAGCTTACCTACTCTGCCGAGCGGTGATTGGTTGACGAATGTCTTCCACACGGACGGTACTGATTCAGCCCAGCGTATCGGCGGTTCGGGCGCTGGCGCCAGATTTCGATTCATTCGCATTCCTTCTCGGATGTACACCTACCGCTGAAATTTGGCCTGAGAGAATATCTACGGGAAGCATCGTCCTTCAACGGCGGGCAGGCCTTTGGACACCAACCTCTCTTTGGCTTCATTAACTTTAATCATCTCTGCATTACGCGCGGCACTTGCAGCAAACTATCAGGTGGACAATTACATCGCGCTTCCTCTGCTTAAACAAATATCACCAGACAGTAAACACGATACCTCAGTAAGCTTCCATCGTCTCTCCTGCCTTCCTTCTCTAATGGAGATAGCGGGCCCTCGTTTCCATGGATATAAGAATCTTCCGTACTCCAACATAGCGAACTGTGCCGGGCATTGGCAATCGTCGGCGCTTAAATCCGGAAGTCACGCCAGTGAGATCGGTGCAACCTATTCTGCTACCTTCAATCGTACGCTTCAGCTCTCATTGACGGCGAATGGATGCTTCAGTGATGTCACAGAACCTAAGATTACGTACCGAGATGTTCTACACCTTGAAATGATGAATACGGAAAGGTCGACAAATAAGTAGCCAACATCTCCGTAATGCAGAGAAACGATGGAGCAATGACTGGTCCACTCAGTGTGACGAGACTGCAGCCGCCGCCAACGCAACCGATAAAACTAATCCAGCCGATATTTACTATGGGCGCAGATGGCTTGCACCGACGCCATTCAGGATTCGGATGGGACAACACACACACGGCTCAGTGGCTGGCGCGGATGCGCTTCTAACCTAATGGTGACAGCGGACGCTAACAGGATAACCAAATTCTTGACAGCGACTTTCTTGGTGGTGGGTTTGAGATCGCGAATCCATCAGACAATAACGTTTGACATGACCAAAGCGCGGGGTTTGTGCGCTTTTCATCTCGCCAGGGCTCAAACTGAGACTCACAGTAGTTCTGAAACTTGAGAAAAGACAATTAACAAAAACAAAGTGAAGCCAGAGACTGTGGTCTCAAAACAAAACAACAAGAAAAAAATGAAAAAAGATCTTCTGGCGGCGTCAGTTCTGATGTCGGCGGCACGATCAACATGGTGATGACAATGACTACCCACACACAATAATGATATCTGCGGTATATGTATTGCTGGCGGCGGTAACTGGTCGAAACGGGTGGCTGGCGGATGGTGTTCCTCAGGCTGGTAAAACAACCCAAATTCGATCTGCCTCCACGCCGCCATCTGCTTCAATGCCGCGACAAAATGGTATGGAATCGGTGAAGTACTGCCACACAGGACTTATTGTGTTTTCGGGGACTTCAGCTTATCGTTAAAACAGCTAACCTCTGGTTCGGTAGACAGGAAAGACGGTCTGATTCAGTTGCGCCCTCAAATCATGTTGTGGGTGGTAAATTATGTTTACCCTTTGATGGTGGTACTCTGGACCCTATTACTTTTGAAATAATGGTTTGACTCTATAGGGGCGGTCATCAGGCACTACATCAATGGTAACTGCAACCATCGGAGGTTATAGATGTCGAGATACGCCAGCTGGGCGCAACTCATTTAAAGGGAACGGAGCCTTTCGCGGGTAAGGTCTTCCCATGGCCAGGTTGACGCTGGTAGTAATGCCCGCTGTATCAATGTTCAACGGCGGATATTGCTCGCGCCTTACGGTCGTACTAAAAACGGTAGGGTTAAAAAGCTCTTCAAGACGCAGTTCAGTTACATGGATGCGCAGAACCTTGCTCGTATGCCTATATGCTACCTACTATGAGTACGAACAAGCGTTTCTTTATCTATGATCTCGCAACTGGAAAAGGAAACCGACCTTGATATGGCAGGTATCAAAATTCACCGGTTAATGTTGAGGCCGTTAGCGGTAACATCTATGTTATGGACCGGACTTCGGCTTCGCCACGGCGCAAAGTGAGTTCTATTACTCTCAAATTAACAATGGGAGACAAAAGTGCCAAGGTGGATATAAGCGCACAGGGCAATTCGCTGCCAATAAAAGCGGGCAACAGTACCAACGACTATTTTAACAGGGGTCAGAAAAACATAAGTTGCGTGGATGGGGCTTTGTAAAGACCAGACAGGCTAACTATGAACAGCCAGTTAGGGTGCACACTTTTTGTGCATCCCTTTATTATAAATCATTCAGAGCAAGGCGACTCTTCATCTCAAAACTTCGGTGTTTTTGCTTTCTGCTTCCGTTTAGTAAAGTAAAAGGATGGGCGGTAAGTTGTAAGTTACGCCGTCGACGCATTAGAATAATTTTATACCTTGACGCATTCTATGTTTCTTCAATCGCTGTAAACGTCGTGTTTATAAACTGAATCTGGTTACGGAAGCTTAGCTGGTGGTGCGGAGCGTATACTTTCCCACATGTCGAGGACAAGCTTCACGATGACATATGGATTGCGTGGGATGTGTTATCGTAAAACATTGCTGACGAGGATTTTACCGCGAGAGAATCGTCGTGGGCTGGTAGGGCAAAACTCCTGTCGGGAAATCTACATGGACCAACTGGCTTTATTCCTACTTTTGGTTATAATATCAAATGATGCTTATTAAAGGTGAGTTGTGAGAACAGTAGACGGATAACCCAGTATGAAGATTCCAAGAAGCGGTACTGAACTTCGCGCGAGAGGCAATCAAGATATGCACGCTTCATATACAACGTGGTGATGAGCACCTGCTGCAGGAACCGAGCGATGAGGAAGCGACCGGGCCCGCGCTACCCACCTGCACAATAAACGAACAACTGCCAAGAAGGACCGTAAATGACCACTATCACCTGTGCCACTGGTAGACCGGATACATGCCCGCCACTTCCTGGCTTTGAGAGGAACGTTTCATGTCCCCGATGGTGGTCAGCGCCTGTAACAGCGCAATAGTTTACCATCAAAGCAATGTTCAAACCGCTTCCTAATTTCTCCTTTCGCTTCCCTCTGGAACAAGCCCAGCCATCAAAATACCAGGAAGAAAGAATGGACGGCATGTGCCGGAATTTGCTCACCGCTTTGGAAGTAAGACGTTGCGCTCTTTCTCAAAATTTGTGAAGATTAACGGTAGAATAACATTAAATAAATTCGAAGTACGGTACAACCAGGGATATAAAGGGTAGAATCAGTGAAAGAAATGGAACCACAGGTACAAACAGAGGTACGCTTTTCGCCGATGGCAAATAATTTTTCGCTGCGTTCCATTAAACTCTAACGACTGTGATGCCACCGGTCTTTTTAACTCAATTCTGGATGTACGCGCTTTCGGCTGGCGCTGGCTATTAGAAGGCTAGGCCATCGCTTAAACCACGGAAACCAAGGATGGAATAAGCCGCATCGCGCCGAGAACACCCACAGCTGTAATCATACCTAGATTCTAACATAATAGTTCCCTGATGACACCGATTGGTGGCGAGGCACCACCAAATTTGCCGCAATAATAACCAAAGAAGCGTAAATCATTCCGTTGCCTTCCATGCGTGAATCAGCATGCGGAATCGTTATCATCGATACTCCCGAACAACAAGATTTGTCCGTTCTTCAGAAAGGAGGAAGAAGGTCCGCCAGCAATCTTCCATAAAGACTGCACTTCGTCTGGGCCGGCGACATTCTTCACCAGT
>BNJV01002959.1_pt1 | contig 46160 bp, 58 predicted proteins | sample 8540591 | NCBI WGS metagenome assembly BNJV01 (sample SAMD00202457, study PRJDB9452) | human saliva metagenome | host: Homo sapiens
AAATGGTTGTTTTCCCAGCTCCATTTTTTCCCAACTAGACCTAAAATTCTTCCAGGCTGAGCTTGAAAGTCAATGCCAAACAAGACTTGCTTAGGACCAAAAGCTTTTTTTCAAGATTGCGGATTTCTAACATGTTCCACCTCCTACTAATCTTACCCTCATTATACTCCTTTTTTTAGCCATTACAAGGATTTATGTACATTTTTTTATTGTTAGTATTTTACTAAAAAAATTTTTGTCTCAAAAAAATGAATTTCGAACTGTGAGTCTCGCAATCAATTTTTATCATCTATCTAACATTAACTACTGACCAGAACAAGAAAAAAATCCATCCTTAAGGATGGATACTTTCATCTATTTCTACTTTAACCTTTTCTTGTTAGAAAATCTTCTTTTATTGGTCTTTAATTTTTACTGATGTCTAAATCACTAGGGGCCTTGATTTCGTCTACCTTATTGATATCCCGGTAGATAAATTCAAAAATAGTCTTCATTACTTGTTTTTCAAGCCATCTTTTGATTCTACTTGGGTCTTCAGTTCAATCCTTGCCTCATTAGGAACTAGGATTTCTTTTTTTCTCAGAAGTTTCCTTTCTCAAGACAAGATGGATTTCCAAATTTACCCCTGTAATCTCATCTTTATATTTTGTAAAAATATTGCTGTTTAAAAGAGTCGATTGCATTTCTCCCGCCTGGTCTTTATCCTCTGTAATGTCTCCCTGATAATCCAGATAGATATAATTGCCATCTTCAGTTCTGCTAAATTCTTCCGCATACTTCTCATAAAGTTTTAAAATAAGCTCATGACGCCCCACTTCTGGATCCATCTTATCTCTTTCCTTATTTTTTTCATCTGACTCTTGCTTGGCTTTTTTCCATACTCGCTCCGGTTCTTTACCTTCTCTGTATGGTGTATACGAACTCCTGTATTGAACACCTTCCTCTGGGGAGTAGACTTTTAATGGAAGGTACATAAAATCAGCTGGACCAACTGTATTAAGGACTTTATCAATTTCCTCTCTATCCTCTATGTCAGTCCGTGCACTATTTTCCTGATATTCACTATATTTAAGGGGTTCAAATTGAATTTTCCCATCTCGGATGAGGGTCTCCCCCATATATCTTCTAGCTTCACCCAAGGATGTCAGATTCTTGCGATATATCTTGCTGACATACTCCATACTTTTTGCATCACGTAAAGCCGCTACAAAGGACTTAATAGCTACAGACTGGGCTGATTCCTTGGGTCCTTCTGGCTGGCAAGCTGAAAGTAGCAGACAAGCAAGAAGACTCAAAAGGCCAAGGTATATTTTTCCTTTACATTTCATTGTTTTCTCTCCTTTTGTTTACTGCTCGCCTGATTCAACAAATTCATCAGGAACTTCTACTCGAAGGCCACTATTTTGCTTTGAAAATGTGACCTTACTTGTTAAATTTTCAGTGGCTCGCTCATCATCAAGTTTACAAACATAAGTAACAGCCATGGGCGTAAAGTTATCCTTAGAGACCAGAAGATTCACTTGGTAACTACCTTGGCCATTCTTACTATATCGAAATGCTACAAAATTGACGGCACCAAGTAACATATTTTGATTAGGTTCAAGAATATTTTTCACATCTGTTGTTTCGAATGTTAAGACATAGTTGTCATCTTGGTCACTAACTTTGAATTTATCTTTTTGTGTTTGAAAATAGCGAATAGCCTCTGGTTTAACTCCCACAGGTTTTTCATTAATCCTATGGGTAGTTGCGCGATTTTCCCACTCACCTTTTGAATTTTTTACGTACTCAATACCCGTGCTATAATATCGTTCCTCTGGAAATTTGTATCCAGTAAGAACCCCACGGACTCGAAGAGGTTTTAATTCAAATGTACCTTCAAAAGTAACATCCCGGTTGAAATGTTTATCCTTAACATCAACTCCTTCTTTATATTCCCTTTTACTACTAACCTCTATCTTGATTTCGCCATCTTTGAGGGTGTTCAAATGCTTGGAGTCCCTTGTCGATAATTTCTTCCTGACTTAATTCCTTTGGTGTTTCTTTCTTCGCTTGAGACTGCTGACAACCAAATAGGCATATAAGAGCAACTACAGCAAATAGGGCCGAGAGTGTTTTTTTCATTTTGGTCATTCTAATCCTCCTTTATATTGAGTTATATATTTCACTCTTTTTGTATTTATTATAACTTAATCCCTGAAACAAGTAAAGCGCTTACATAAACAAGAAATACTGAATAATCAAAAAAAGTCGAGCAAAAAAATCTCGACTGTTTTGATCTATATCTTAACGCACTTCTGCATTGACTTTTTCTTCAAGTGAAGCTTGGATTTTTTCCATATAGCGTGCGACTTCTTCATCCGTCAAGCTATCTTCTGGATTTTGGAAGGTCAAACTGTAGGCCATAGACTTCATGCCAAGTCCTAGTTTTTTTCACCTGAGAAGACGTCAAAGAGTTTGATGTCTGTCAAGCGTTTCACGCCAGCAGCTTGAATCGCATCAACCACTTCTTGGTGGGTCACTTCTGCTTTGAGGAGAAGGGCGATATCACGGCTCACGGCTGGGAATTTAGTGATTTCCACAAAGGCTGCGGCTGGTTGAAGAGCTGCTTCAATAGCAGATAAGTTCAATTCTGCCACATAGGTTTCTGGGATATCATAAGCCTTAGCTGTTACAGGGTGGACTTGTCCCAAGACCCCAATCACCTGATCACCAAGTGAGATCAAGGCTGTCCGCCCTGGGTGGAGACTCTTGATTTCAGTGTTGCTGTATAAGTCACATCAAGACCCAAGCGAGCAAAGAGAGCTTCCAAAGATTCCCTTAGCATAGAAGAAAGTCAACTGGAACAGCTGCAGTTTGGAAAGTCTTTTTCAGCGACTAGACCAGTTAAAGCAAAAGGCAAAGCTGTTGATTTCGTTTGGCAATTCTTCTTTTTGGATTGCCTGTCTGTTCAAAGACTTTTTCCGATCTCGTAGAGAGCCAAAGTCTTTTGTTCTTACGAGCGACGTTGTAAGCTACGGTATCTAAAATCCCTGAGATCATATTTTGACGGAGGACTGAACGATCCACAGTCATTGGCCACATGAGCTCTGTTAAGTTACTTGGGCGCAGTCGTAAATTCGACTGCTTTTTCAGGAGTTGTCAGAGCGTAGGTGATGATTTCAGTCAAACCAGCACCTTCAGCAATAGTCCGAACTTGGCGACGGAGTTTTTGAGTCGCTGTCAATTCACCTGCTGTCCCGTCATCTTTTGGAAGAGTTGCTGGTAATTTGTCATAACCATAAATCCGAGCGATTTCTTCAAAGAGGTCCGCTTCGATGGTGATGTCCCAACGGCGACGTGGAACGCTGACAGTGAAGCTTTCTGCATTTCCAGAAAGACCAAATCCAAGACGACGGAAGACATCTTCTACGTCTGCGTAGGAAAGCTCTGTTCCAAGGACACGGTTAACGTCTGCAAGTGTAGAAGAAACTTCCACATCAGAAGTATCGAGCTGGCCTGCTGAAACGATGCCTTTACGCACTGTGGCACCAGCCAATTCAGCAATCATACTTGCTGCGGCATCAAGGGCTTCATTAACAGTTGCCACGTTGATGCCTTTTTCAAAGCGAGAAGATGACTCTGAACGAAGGTTAAGGCGACCGCTGGTCTTACGGATTGATTTGCCATTGAAGACAGCTGCTTCAAGGACAACACGAGTAGATTTTTCAGAGATTTCTGTAGCTTCTCCACCCATGACACCTGCAAGGGCTACTGGTTTGTCAGCAACCGTAATCACTAGGTCACTTGTTTCCAACTCACGCTCTTCCCCATCCAAGGTCACCAATTTCTCACCAGCACGCGCTTCACGTACACGGATGTCATTTCCTTCAAAGGTATCCAAGTCAAAGGCATGCATAGGGCTGACCAAAGTAAAGCAAGATATAGTTGGTCACGTCGACCACATTATTTGATGGGACGGATGCCTTCGTTCATGAGGAGGTTTTGCAACCATTGTGGACTTGGTGCGATGGTCACATTGTCCAAGATACGAGCCGCATAGTAAGGAGCCTTGTCTGTGTCAATGCTGACAGAAAGAGCATCCGCTGCAGACTTGGTCTGTTTCTGTTAAAGTAAATTCTTTAAAAGTTGACTGCCTTGTCATAGATAGCTGCTACTTCGTGCGCTACGCCCACGCATAGAGAGGGCATCTGCACGGTTTGGAGTGATGGAAAGTTCGATGATTTCATCATCCAAGTCTAGATAGGAGAAGACTTCCTCACCTGGAACTGCATCATCTGGCAAGATTTGGATGCCATCTGCGAATTCCTTTGGTACAACAGAGTCAGAAATACCCTAACTCACCAAGTGAACAGATCATTCCGAGTGATTCCAAACCACGGATTTTCCCTTTTTTAATCTTGTAGTTGTCCACGATGCGAGCACCTGGAAGAGCCACCATAACCTTGATGCCTGCACGCACATTTGGTGCTCCACAGACGATTTGACGGGCTTCTTCTTCGCCAACGTTAACCTGACAAACATGGAGGTGAGTTTCTGGCACATCTTCGCAAGACAAGACCTCACCGACGACAATTTTTGAGAGGCCAGCAGCAGGTGATTCCACACCTTCTACTTCGATCCCTGTGGTTGACATTTTTTCAGCCAACTCTTGTGATGGTACATCAATGTCCACCAATTCTTTTAACCATTTATATGATACTAACATAATTCTGAGTATAAGATCTCAAGGAGCGAGACCTTTTCGATTCCTTTCTTTTTCTTCGAGTCAGTCGTTCCTTTTGCTACACTATAAAAAATGAGGACGACTTGTAGGATTGTGTTTCAGGTTTCAATCTTATTTAAACTGTTCTGAGAAGCGGACATCTCCTTGGTAGAAACCACGGATATCGTTGATTCCGTAGCGGAGCATAGCGACACGTTCTTGTCCAAGACCAAAGGCAAAACCAGAGTATACAGTTGCATCGATACCACTCATCTCAAGGACTCGTGGGTGAACCATACCGGCACCCATAATCTCAATCCAACCCGTTTTCTTACATACATTACAGCCGTCTCCTCCACACTTGAAGCAGGAAACGTCAACCTCAACAGATGGCTCAGTGAATGGGAAATATGATGGACGCAAACGGATTTGACGCTCTTCGCCAAACATTTTTTGGACAATCAATTGAAGCGTTCCTTGAAGGTCAGCCATAGAGATGTTTTTTCCTACAACCAAACCTTCGATTTGGTGGAATTGGTGACTGTGGGTTGCATCGTCTGTATCACGACGGAATACACGTCCTGGTGAGATCATCTTCAAAGGACCTTTAGAAAAATCATGGGCATCCATCGCACGCGCCTGAACTGGAGACGTGTGGGTACGGAGCAAGATTTCTTCTGTGATGTAGAAAGTGTCCTGCATATCACGAGCTGGGTGATCTTTTGGAAGGTTCATACGTTCAAAGTTGTAGTAGTCTTGCTCCACTTCAAATCCATCCACGACTTGGTAACCCATACCGATGAAAATATCTTCGATTTCTTCACTAGTTTGTGTAAGAACGTGACGGTGACCTGTCGCAACTGGACGACCTGGGAGAGTCACATCGATACTCTCACTTGCTAGTTGAGCTACGACTTTCTTTTCTTCCAAAAGCTTAGCTGTTTCTTCAAAGGCAGCTGTTAGGACGTCACGAGCCTCATTAACGTGTTTCCCGATAACAGGGCGCATTTCTGCAGAAACATCTTTCATCCCTTTAAGGATTTCAGTCAGTGAACCTTTTTTACCTAGGACAGAGACACGCAAATCTTGCATTTCTTTTTCATTTTCAGCAGAAATCTGCTTCAAGCTAGCTAGCGTTTCTTCACGAAGCGCTTTTAATTGTTCTTCAATAGTTGACATAATTCCTCCATCAGTCTCTCGTAGATAAAAAGAAAACCACATGCCAAAAACTCCACTCGGAGCGTTGACACGCGGTACCATCCGTTTTCATCTGACAAGTCAGACCTTTATTTCTGAATCCCTACGCAAGTGAATTCACCCAGTTTTCATATAGAGAGCTTTCAGTCACGGCTCTCCTCCCTGATATACTTCCCCTGAGATACTAGTCTTGCAGATTCCTATTTAATTATTATTCATTTTATCAAATTTCAAGCATTCTTGCAAGATATTTTGCGACTAATCAACATAGTCTCCACCTTCAAAGCCGTAATACTCTTCCAAGCTGAGACCACTTGCAGCGATGTCCTTGGCTTCTTTTCCGACGTAGCGAAGGTGCCATTCTTCAGCCATATAGCCAGTTTCTTTTTCCTTACCTTTGAGATAGCGAACGACAAAACCATAGTCTGCAGCATGATCTAAAAGCCATTGGGCAGCTTTTTCTTCTGTCACTAAATCTCCATCTGTACCGATAAGGTCAAATGCTAGTCCAGTTTGGTGTTCACTATAGCCAGGTCTTGCAGAATAGCGGTCAGCCTCTGCCTTTCCGTCTTTGTTGACATAGTCCTGATAAAGTTGAGTTTGAGTTTCATAACTTCTGAAACCACTATAATGATCGCTAATTGGGAAACCTGCTTCCTGCATAGCTGCAATAAGCTTCAACAACTCAGCCTTTGCTGTAGGATTTTCTCCAGGATTATAGTCCTTAGACAAGGGATAATGTTTATTAGCGATAACAATCTCATCGTACTTCCCTTGAACGCTATAGTAATCTCCTTTATTAACTACTTCTGCCTTTTTCTGGCTTGCTTCCTGAGATTTACTACCGACAGTTCCTTCTTGGACGGTTTTTTCTCCAGTTGAAGTCTGAGTTTCTGAAGTTGCCGGCTTTTCTTGTGAACAAGCTGCCAATGTCAAGGCTAATAAGCTTGACAAGACAAGGTATCTTTTTTTCATGGTCTATCCTTTCATTTCAATCATCTGGTCCAAAGTATCTGATAAGGTAGCAATCAAACCTTCTAATTTACTTCCCTTAACCTGATATTCTTCAGCGACCATTTCTTCCCATGGAACCCACCAGACTGGACCACGACCATTAAGACCGTGTCCTTTCATATCACCCTCTCGTCTAGGAAAAATATGCCAGTGAGCGTGAGCATCTCCATTTCCTAACAACTCTACATTCATCTTTTGAGCAGAAAAGGCCTTAGAGACTGCTTCCTGAACCAGACTCATTTCCTCTAAAAAGCGAAGTTTGACACTTGGATCTAGATGATGTAATTCTGTAACATGTTCCTTGGCTAGAAAGAGCGTGTAGCCTTCAAAGTACTGGTGATCTCCAATAACAACATAGCCTGTTTCCAGTTCTTTTACAAAGTAGGGATTGTCACCTACCTTAATCAATTCAATTCGTTGGCAAATCAAGCACATCTTAGTCCACCAAGTCACTCTTGAGATAAGCATCTACCATACGCTCAGTAGCCACTACAGAATCAACATGAGTACGCTCGTATGAGTGACTTGACTCAATACCAGCTCCTAGAAGAGCGTGCTGACCTCTGCTCCAGCTGACATGGCTGCAGAAGCATCCGAACCGTAAAATGGATAGATGTCTAATTTAAACGGGATGTCTTGCTCTTTAGCTAGAGCAACTAAATGTTGACGGAATTCATAGTGGTAAGGTCCAGAAGCATCTTTGACACAGATAGAGACTGTGTACTCGTCTGTCTGCTGGTCATCTCCCATTGCTCCCATATCTACTGCCAGATATTCGACAACTTGACTTGGGATACTTGAGTTAGCACCATGCCCCACTTCTTCAAAGACTGAGAAGGCAAAATGCGTAGTAACTGGAAGTTCAATTCCTTCTTCTTTGTATACTTTGAGGAGATTTAGGAGAATTGCTGCGCTGACCTTATCATCTAAATGACGAGACTTGATAAAGCCTGTCTCTGTCACGACAGTTCGTGGATCAAAGCTGATAAAATCTCCAACTTCGATACCAAGTGCACGTGTTTCCTTTTCATTGGTCACTTTTTCGTCCAAACGCACTTCCATATTATCCTGCGTGCGTTCCGCAGTTCCAGCATCCTGATAGACGTGACAAGAAGTCTGGTGGATTAAAATGGTACCTGAAACAGTTTTACCTGTGCTAGCTACATGAACGCTACAGTTTTCTCCCTCAATCATGTTCCAAGGATATCCTCCAATACGATCCATTTTGAGACGGCCGTCTGATTTAACAGCACGAACGATAGCTCCCAAGGTATCTACATGGGCAGTTACATAACGTTGTTGCTCGTCATTTTTACCTTTGATTGTTACGTTGACACCACCTTTAGCGGTACGGACAGGTTTGTATCCAAGCTTTTCAAGCGTCTCAACCAAATAATCCGAAATTTCACGGGTAAAACCTGTTGGCGATGCGATAGCAGTAAGTTCTTTAATATATTCTACAGTTTGATTCATTTCTTCACCTCTTGCTACCATTATATCACTTTTCCCATTTTAGTATGTGTAAAAAGGAAAAACGAAAATACTTTGATTGCAAAAGTATTTTATGATATAATGAAAAAAGTTCTCATGATGAAAGGAAAAAAATATGAACAAATATTTCAAAACGACACTTCTCTTAGCCTTACCGTTGGCATTCTTGTTGGGATGTTCAAAACAAGCATCAACAACTTCGAACTCTTCAAAAGCAGAGACAACTGAGGTAAAAACTACTGAAGTTGAAACAACTGAAAAGAAATCCGAACTAAAAACTGTTACTTTTGTAAATGATACTCGTACTGGCCTTAATTCTACTTTAACCTACACTGTAGATGGAGACAAAGTATTGAAACAATCGGGTCATAATGTTTATGATCCAGAAGCTCTCGACACTACTGCTGAGACTCTTAAAGCATTCATTGAGGAAACCTATAAAGGATATCAAGGCCTAAAAGGTGTTACTCATAGCATTGAAATCAAAGATGGAAAGGTCGTTCAAGATGCTGAAGTTGACTATACAGTCGAAAGTCTTGACGAACTTAGAAAAGCAAGGCCAGAAGAATACTCAGGCATTGGTAACCATATTAGCCTTACTGCTTCTAAGAAAATGTTAAAAGATCTTGGATTTACAGAAAAAACTAACTAAGAGTAATTGAAAAAACCTTGGCATAAGCCAAGGTTTTTTTATTATTCCATTTCGAACGCTTCGCTCTCTTGTTTATTTGGAAGAACGAGAGAAAGTAAGATTCCAACAATTGCTGGCACTAACCATGGTAGAGAGGCATCCGCGAATGGTAGTGCGTTAACGATATTTGCAAGAAAGTCAATCTTAAATGTAGATCCTAAAACACTGGCAATAGCAATGGCTGTGTCAATACCAACGGTTAATTGCATGCCTGGTTTTGAAAGTGGTACAAATTTGTTCACAATCACAATCATGACAATGGCAATCGTGATTGGATACAAGACAACTAGCACTGGTACTGAATACTTGATAATGGCACTCAAACCAAGATTTGCGATAGCAAAACCAATCAAGGTAAAGACAGTCGCATAAACCTTGTAGCTGATTTGTGGGAAGCGGTCGTTGAAGAATTCAGCTGTTGATACAATCAAGCCTACAGTTGTTGTGAAACAAGTCACAGTTACCATGACTGCAAGGAAAAGCTGAGCAGTAGAACCAAAGATTTCTTGCGTTGCTTGTGACAAGATATAAACTCCTGGAGTTCCTTCGCTCATCACTTCAGCTGGTACTGGGAAATGATTTCCAAGGAAACCTAGGCCAATGTATAAAGCACTAAATCCTAAAGCTACAACGATTCCAACGACCCAAATAGTTGAAATGTATTCTTTCTTACTTGAAAATCCAAGCTGTTTCAAGGTTTGAACAGCGATAACACTAAAGGCAACAGAAGCAAGCGCATCAAGTGTATTATATCCCTCAAGGAAACCAGCACCAAATGCTGAAGTTTGATAGGCACCTGATGCTGCTTGCGGTGCATTCCCACCATATTTAAAGGCTCCAAGAATAACCAAAACAACAATCAAAATCGCAAATACTGGAGTCAAGATTCGTCCGATACGATCCAAAATCTTTGAAGGATTGAGGGCGATTAAATAGGCTGCAACAAAGTAGAGAATGGTAAAGACAATCAAACCTAAACCCTTATCTGCTTCGGCTAAGAGGGGACTAATACCGACCTCAAACGATGTTGTTGCTGTACGTGGAATGGCAAAGAATGGGCCAATCGACAAGTACAAAGCTGCAAGATAAACCGTCGCAAACCATGGAGAGATTTTCTTAGAAATTTCATAAATATAGCCCTTTGGATTAAGGGTTCCAATGATCAAGGTTAGGACGGCAATCCCAACACCTGAAAATACAAATCCTGCAATGGCAGGAAGGAAGTTTTCTCCAGACTGTGCGCCTAGAGTTGGAGGGAAAATCAAGTTACCTGCTCCAAAAAATATTCCAAACAGAAGTAATCCTGTTAAAGCACCTTTTTTAGCCATAAACTCTCCTTATAACATTAAAATACTTTCTTAGTATAACATGTTTAAAGGCATGAAAAGGCTATCAGGAAATCATTCTAAAATGTTTTCAATTTTCTGATTTTTAGAGCAAAAAAACTTCCATTAAAACCTTTCTTATTTTCGGTCTCAAAGGAAGTTTTTCTTATTCTAAGCCATCCATGCCACCTTGGACATTGATAACTTCGTAACCCTGCTCTGCAAGAAATTGACAAGCGCGTGCTGAACGCATTCCTGATTTACAAATCACGTAGTAAAGATTATCTTTATCTAGTTGTTCATAAGTATCTGCCAGTTGACTAAGAGGTAAATTACGAGCACCTTCTAAATGAAGAGCTTCAAATTCCTCTACTTCTCTAACGTCCAGCACAGAAATTGGGCTATTCTGGTAAAGTTGGTAAAAATCGTTAAAAGTAATGTCTTTCATTTTATTTCTCCGAGAATTTTTTGGATTCTATCTTTCAAGTCAGGCAAGACTTCTTCCTCAAACCAAGGATTTTTTTTCATCCAGATTTGAGTACGTGGTGATGGGTGTACCAGAGGGAAATAATCAGGCAAATAATCCTTGAACCGATGCACGCGGTCCGTCACCTTGCCACTGACCTTTTCATGCAGATAGTAAGCCTGCGCATACTGTCCAATCAAGAGCGTTAATTGAATATCTGGCAACTCCTTCAAAAGTTTTGGATGCCATTTTTCTGCAAAACCTGGACGAGGTGGTAGGTCACCAGATTTCCCATGTCCTGGAAAATAGAAGTCCATAGGCATGACTGCAAAGTAACCTGAATTGTAAAACGTGTCTTCATCCACACCCAACCATTCTCGCAAGCGGTCGCCACTTTTATCCTTCCAGTAAAGTCCTGCTTCTTGAGTTTTGAGTCCAGGAGCTTGCCCAATGATATTGATACGAGCCGTCTTTGGTGCTGCAAAAAGAGGCTCGATTCCCTGCTCAGTATAGCTGGCATTCTGTGGATCCGCCATGATGGCTTGCTTGATTTTTTCGATTTGAGACATCTGTTTCCCTCCAAAAAGAAGTCCAAGCATAAAATCTCAGACTTCTAGATCATTATTTGATCAATTCATAAATAGCTTCAGCGTAGATGGCTGCTGCACGGAAAAGATCGTCCAAGGCGATAAATTCATTGGCCTGGTGCATAGTATCGATAGAATCTGGGAACATAGCACCGTAGGCTACACCACGCTCTAATAGACGTCCAAATGTTCCCCCACCGATGACTTGTTCGTGACCTTGAAGACCTGTTTGTTTTTCGTAGACATTCAACAAGGTTTGGACAAGTGGATCTTCCATTGGCACATAGTGAGGAGTGTGACCATGTTCAGAAAGGCTAACTGAAGCAACTGGCAAGTTTTCAAGAACTGACTTGATTTGCTCTGGGCTTGTTCCTTTTGGATAACGGAAATTGAGGGCAATAGTATTGTCAGCACTTGTTTCATCAAAGCGGAAGACACCCGCATTCATAGAAAGGGCACCCATTTTTTCATCCACATGAGCAACCTTCAAATTCTTGCCTTCGTGGTCATTCAAGAGAATCTTACCAGCAATATCAAGGTAATCTTTTGCAGGTCCTTCAAAAGCAAATTGGCTAAGGAAGAGGGCAAGGTAAGTTGCACCATTGACACCTGAAGCAGGCATAGCCCCATGGGCTGATTTACCAATTACAGTAACCTTGTACTTGCCGTTTTCTTCTTGGATTTCTCCTCTGAGTTTGTGCTCTGCAACGAAGGCGTCTAGCTTCCCTTGCAAGTCAGCCAAGTCACCTGAAACGACTGCAGTTGCTGATTCAGGTACCATGTTTTCACGCAAACCACCTGTAAAGCTGTGAAGACGAGTGCACCTGCATTTTCACCAGCAAAGTGAAGGTATTCGGTGATATTTCCTTTTTCACCATTGATGATAGGGAATTCAGCATCTGGAGAGAAACCAAAGTCTGGTTTTGCAAGTCCTACATGCTCAAAGTAGTAGTCCATATCTGCCCAACCTGATTCTTCATCAGTTCCGACGATGAAACGAACTTTCTTAGAAGTTGGAAGCCCAAGTTCTTTGATGATTTTCAAACCATAGTAACATGCTGTAGTTGGCCCCTTGTCATCAGAAGCACCACGCGCATAAAGACGACCATCTTTGATAGTTGGAGTGTAAGGGTCAGTGTCCCAACCACTACCTGCTGGCACTACGTCCATGTGGGCAAAGATTCCGAGAACTTCTTCTCCTTGACCAAACTCGAAATGTCCGGCATAGTTGTCGACATTTTTTGTTGGGTATCCGTCACGGTCTGCGATTTCAAGGAATTTCTCCAAGGCTTTTACTGGACCAGGTCCAAATGGGTGCTGCGCATCAGCCTTGCTGTCATCACGTTCTGAGTTGATTTCCAAAAGGCTAAACAAGTCAGCCAAGAGGTCTTCTTTACGTTTTTCTACTTCTGCTGTAAAATCAATAACTGTCATTTTTTCTTCCTATCTCTTCTCGATAATTTCATCTACTGGCAAGCGGTAGCTTGGTTCCAACTTCTCATCTGTGTATCCTACTGTAATCAAAAGCTCTGGACGGAAGCGTTCTTCGATTTCCAAAACTTCATTGGCTTTTGATTTGTCAAAACCAAGGATAATGTTTGAACCAATTCCCTGGTCAGTCAAAGCAAGGACCAAGTTCATCGCAACCAATCCTGCATTAAGAGCCAAGTAGTCGCTGACTTGTTGTTCATTGTAACGTGCATACTCAGCTGGAAGATTTTTCATTAAGTACTGAAGCTGTTCTTCTGAGAAGTTCTTTGCTCCACCAACACGGGCAATTTTGCGAGCACGTTTAGCTAGGTCAGTATCTGTAAACAAGGCAATGGTCACAGGTGCAGATGCTACTTGCTCATAGTTTACACCGTAAGCCAATTTTGCTAGTTCAGCATTTTTCTCACGAACCACGACGAATTTCCAAGGCTGGCTGTTGTGGGCACTTGGTGCCAAGGTTGCGATTTCAATAGCTGTACGAACATCCTTCGGATCGACAGGTTTATCAATAAAATGCTTGGTCGCATGACGTTTTTTATTTAACTCAAGAAATTTCATAAGCAAGTTCCTTTTCTATTTCTATTGCTTCCATTTTACCACATTCTGAAAGAGCTTGCAGAGTTTTTTTCATTGGCGGAATAAATTATCTTTTTCTTATCTGGTTTGAATTTTTAATTATAGACTCAAACTGGAAATTATAATAATTTCTCTATCACGTCCATAAAAAAAATATATTGGCTATTTGATGAATTGTCTGGTAAGCTAGAAAGCACTAAGTAAAGGAGACTCTTATGAAAAAATTATTCTTATTATTTGCTATCAGTCCCTTGTTGGTTGCCTGTGGACAATCTAAACAAGAAAGTACTTCTACTTCCACTTCTAATCCTAAAACCATTGTCGTAGCAACTGCCGGAGACATCCCACCTTTTGACTTTGAAAAAGATGGAAACCTGACTGGATATGATGTTGAAGTTTTAAAAGCAGTCGATGAAAAACTAGACCAATACAAGATTGAATTCCAAAAAACAGCCTGGGAAAGTATCTTCCCTGGAGTGGATGCCGGCCGTTACCAAGCTGCTGCCAACAACTTGAGCTATACCAAAGAGAGAGCCGACAAATATCTCTACTCACTACCTATCGCTAAAAATCCTTTGGTTCTCGTGAGCAGAAAAGACAAGGCTCTTACTTCTCTCCAAGATATCGCTGGTAAAACAACTCAGGATGATACAGGAACTTCTACTGCCAAAGTCGTTACAGACTGGAATCAAAGCCACTTCGACAATCCTGCAACCATCCAATACTCTGGTGAAGATGTCGCTAAACGTCTGACTGACCTCGCTAATGGTGAGTTTGATTTCCTAATCTTTGATAAAATCTCTGTTCAAAAAATTATTCAAGACCGAGGTTTAGACTTGAACGTAGTCGACTTGGAAAGCAACGACAATCCAAACAACTACATCATCTTCTCAAGTGACCAAAAAGAATTTAAAGAGCAATTCGACAAGGTCCTCAAAGAACTCTACCAAGATGGAACCCTTGAAAAACTCAGCAAGACATACCTCGGTGGTTCTTACTTACCAGATCAATCTCAATTACAATAAGATATATTAAAAACGATTGGCTAATCCAATCGTTTTATTTAGTATTTGTTAGTTAAAGCACCTTTTACAAAAAAAATCAAAAATAATTCTTGACATCCTCGACATATCCATGCTTTTTCAATTAAACTAGCTAACAAATCTCTATTATGGCCCCTTGATAGTTATCCTCGCGTCGTAATTCTTCATACATTTCGATAAAAGGAAGTCCTTTGGTCTTAGCTGATTCTAGCTCTGCTTCATAATCATAAGCAACCTTACGAAATTGGATATTGACCAATTCACCATTTTCAACTTCAAGCAAGGCATACTGGGCTCGGTGATTTTTCAGCCCTTCCCAATTAAAATAAGGCATACCAATCGAACCTGGATTGATGATTTGTTGACCTTGACTACCATAACGAAGCAACTGCTTGTGAACATGACCATAGACGGCTACATCAGTAGTTTCATCAAGTAGCTGGTCAAATTTTTCAGTATTATTTTCAACCAGCAAATCACCACCATAATTTTTCTCAGGTAAATTATGTGAAAGAGAAAAGCGCAAGCCTTCGACTTCTTTCTTGGCTACCATAGGTAGATTTCTCAACCAATCAATATGCTCTGGTTGGTCCTCCATCAGATACTGAGTCAATCGCATAAGCTGGATTTCTTGGGGATCCTCTAAACCATATTGCCCATCTAAAGCCTCTAAACACACAATCATCCCAGTTTCCTCGAACGCATGCTGTAATGGGTAGGTCTTTCAAAAGATCCACCAAGTCATTTGCTCCCGGCCCAGGAAGAAAAATATCTCCAAGAAGCCAATATTCAGTCGCTCCCAAGTTTTTAGCGTCCTCAAGCACTCCAGCTAAGGCTGTCGTGTTGCCATGAATGTCTGATAAAATTGCAATCTTATGGTTCATTTTCTGCTCTTTCTTTATTGGATAGCATTCAGGGTATCCAAATCACTCTTATTTTTCTTCATTATAGCATAAAATCGCTAGAAGATTTTCACATAGAAATATTATCACCAAGATTCTTTTAAAAATATGTCAAAAATAGTTGACATTTTATTTTTTTAAAAAGATATACTATAGTCAAATATATGTGACATAATCAAATAAGGAGGAAGCATGAATCGTGTGAAAGAATTCCGCAAGGAATTGGGTATATCCCAACTCGAACTTGCCAAGGATATTGGTGTCTCTAGGCAAACCATTAACATGATTGAGAATGACAAGTACAATCCTACCCTGGAACTCTGTCTCAATCTCGCTCGCAGCCTCCAAACAGACCTAAACAGTCTCTTTTGGGAAGATGATTTTTAACAAGAAGGAGAAAGAAATAATGAAAAAAGAAACTCTCACTGAAAAACTTATGAAACGGACCTATGGCATTTCAGGACCACTTGATGAACACAAACAACGTGAGGCTGACCGCATCGGAAATAAAATCTTTATGGTTCTCTTCTACCTCATGGTTTTTGGCAATCTCATCCCCTTTGTCCTTGCTTACAAATATCCCCAAATGGTCGCTTTTGGATATCCAATCATTATTTTTCTGGTTTCTATGACTTGTGCTATCTATGTTTCCACTCAAACTAAAAAGACTGGTATTACTGCTATTGACCCTGATATGTTGAACCAGAAAGAAAAGAAACAGTTACGCTACCCTGGCCTTAAAGCCGGACTTGTCTATGGAATTTTGATGTCCTTTGGAATACCACTTCTCAATGTCTTAACGGATAATAGCAAGAACTATTTTACCTATCTTTTCAATTTCGGTCATTTTATATCAATCCTTTTCGCAGCTTTCTTCTTCGGCTTGGTGATGCAAATTATCGTCTGGCTTCGCATTCGAAAAGCCAAGGAAGACCAAGACGACTATTAGGAGGAATCATATGAAATCATTACAAACTTTAATTCTCAGTCATATTTTGGTCAGTATCTTTATGACCTTTTTCCTAGTTTATGGCTATATTACACGTCCTTTTCTGTTCATCTTCCTGCTAGCCCTTCCTGTCTTGAACAAAGGACAAAGATTTCAGAAAATCACATCAAAAAAAATACGCCTCCTAAACGCATCTCTCTGCTTTATCCTCGTATCTTTCCCACAACTGTTAACGAATTCTATGGATTGGAGATATCTCCTATTTCTAACCATCTGTATCGTTTTTAGTTTGGTCTATTTCTATACTCTCTATCAACTCTTTAAAGAAGTTAAACAAAAAGAAGGTTATTAATCGCTCTAAAAAACAACCCCTAGCACTTCTCAGTGCTAGGGGTGATTTTAGTTTCTTAAATATCTCACATATTCTACTAATACGTAGATGAGGATTGTTAAACAAATGATAATCTCTAACCAAACGAGGAGGTTGAGGACCGGAAACTGCAGAATGCCTTGGGACATTTTCAATGAAGTTGCTGTGATGATGGTTGGAAAGGTTAGGGCTGAAAAGGCTGGTTGGAAACCTTGTTTTAAAATCCTTGGCAAGCGACTAAGGACAAAGAAAAAGAAGGTCTGTGATGCAAGGATCATAACTAGTAAAATCCAACTAGGAAGACTATATCCTCCTACTCTCACTAATGCTGCCAAAAGGAGAGAAAATGGAGCACAATAGATTCCTTCTTGACCCATTAAAGCTAGTGGCAATGGATTCTTTTTCAAATCTTGATAAATCAGAGGATAAAGGATAAGGGTTAATATAAAGCCAAAAATCCAAGCTCCATAGGCAATCCCAACTATCCCCACCACTGGGTAGGTCAAGCTTGCTACTGCTATTCCTACATAAAGAACCGTCCAAGTTGGTGTTGCACTGGCCCTTTGTTTAACCAAGACATAGTTCTTTGTAAAGTATAAGATGAGGTAAACATCTAGAAGAAAAGCAAACCACCAGAGAATCTGTGCAACAATGCTCATGTTCGGGGGTAAGATTCGTAATAAATACGTTGATAAAATCATCCCTGCCATGGGAAAAGTTGCCATTCCTGACAAGACGGGTGCTTTCTTCAGTTCTTGCTTGCTTACTTGCCAATCACTAAGATGACTGTAAAGAAAATAAAACCATAGAATCAAGCCTGACAAACTAAGCAAATGAGAAAGAAATGGGAAGGTATCTAAGATCAGATTACCTGCACCAGCTAATCCCAATAAGCAGCCTGAAAAAGCTAAGGGGAGTTTTTTCATACCAACCTCCGAAAATGACGTTACTATCAGTATAGCATAAATAAAGCTCAGCTAGACAAGCCTTCATCAATTTTTTTGGCTATAAAACGATTGTCCCCTTTTAAAATACTCACTAACAATAATGATTAAAATAAATTCATCAAAAGAGTACCTATCACTTGATAGGTACTCTTTTAACATTTCATTCTATAGCTTGGTTAACCTTTAAAGGTAACGATAGTCGCTCCAGAACCACCTGCATTTTGCGGTGCATAGCCAAAGCTCTTAACCTGCTTGTTTCTTTGCAGGTATTTGTTACCCCTTCACGGATGACCCCTGTACCGATACCATGGATGATATCTACTTGAGCCATGTTGTTGAGCAGGGCTTGGTCGATAAAGGCATCCAAGGCTTCCATAGCTTCCTCATAGCGTTTGCCACGAAGGTCTAGTCGAGCCTGTGGACCTTTGCCACCTGCACGTTTGACGACGTTGACTTGTTTCTTCTTGACTGGTGCTTCTTGCTGAGCCTGAACCAAGTCAAATTCTTTTTCCTCAAGTGTCATCTTAATCAAGCCGACCTGAGCTTCCCAACGACCGTCCTTGAGTTGATTGGTCAAGGTACCTCGTTGACCATAACTTAAAACGATAATGTCATCTCCAATCTTCGGAGCTCGTTTTTTCTTGGCTTTATGAAGGACCTTGTTTTTAGAAAGATCTACTTTTTCAGGAGCTAATTTTTTGAGCTGAGCCTTGGCTTCGATAATCTCATGTGGTTTTAGTTGAGATTTGCTGTGAAGATTTTTTAGAATATCATCACTTTCTGCCAGAGCCAATTCAACAATCTCAGCAGCTTGCTCACGCGCCTTATTGAGTTCAGTTTCCTTCTCACGATTGAGCTCATTGTAAAGTTTTTTAAGGGCACGGTTCATCTTGAGGTTTTCTTGCTCGACTTGGCGAATATTCTCAAGACGTTTACGGCTTTCAAGTGTCTGCTCTTCCAATTGCTCAATAATGCGATTGACATCATTGTCTTGATTAATCTGCTTGCTAGCGTCACCTACAATGACATCTGACAAACCTAGACGTTTAGCAATCTCAAAGGCATTGCTTCGACCAGGAACTCCCTGCATGAAACGATAAGTTGGGCGCAAGCTAGCTGTATCAAACTCCATGCTGGCATTTCTGAACATAGGCTGTTTCAATTCCGTAGGCTTTGAGTTCAGGATAGTGAGTGGTTGCCATAGTCTTGACCTGACGCAAACGCAAGTCTTCTAGGATAGACATGGCAAGGGCTGCCCCTTCTTGGGGATCTGTACCTGCTCCAAGCTCATCCAGTAGCAAGAGCGAGTTTTGATTGACCTTACCCAGAATATCAACAATATTAGTCATATGACTAGAGAAAGTAGAGAGACTTTGCTCAATGGATTGTTCATCTCCGATATCCGCAAAAACTTCCTCAAAAATCCCCACACGACTGCCCTTATCGGCCAAAATCGGCAAACCTGACTGGGCCATCAATTGCGTCAACCCTAAGGTTTTGAGCATAATGGTCTTACCACCCGTATTGGGACCAGTGATAACGATGGCTGTTAGATCTTTACCAAAGTGTACATCATTAGCAACAGCATTTTGCACCAAGGGATGGCGAACATGAAGGAGTTGAATCTCCTGGTCCTCAGAGACTTGAGGAACCACTGCTCCTGTCTCTTGGATAAAGCGGACCTTAGCCCGAATCAAGTCTAAATGCCCAATAATCCAGGCATCATTTGCAATTTCAGCTGCATGCGGTCTTACTCGTTCAGAGAGTTCTTGCAGGATACGCATCATCTCATAGCGTTCATCTGCACGAAGACTAGCAATTTCCTCACTTAGCTTGACTACTTCACGCGGTTCGATATAGACAGTGTTCCCGCTGGCAGAAATATCATGAACCACACCAGCAATCTTATTACGATAGGTGTTTTTGACAGGAAGAACCTGGCGACCATTTCTACTAGCGATGATGCCTTCAGTCAACATCTGAGCCTTTTGTTTGAGAAGTTCTTGCAAGACATCACGAACTTGGCTCTCGCTATCATGGATTTTACGACGGATTCGTGCTAGTTCTTCACTAGCAAAATTTTCGATAAAGCCTGCTTCATTGATAGCTTGGAGATTTCCCTGTAGATGTGGGAAGTCATGAAGTTTCTCAAACCAATTTGCCAAGTGGTCCAAGCGTACATTTTCAAGATTATCATAGAAATTTTTTTCAGTTCACGGCTGGCAAATATGACACGTTTGAGAAGAAGAAATTCCTCGATGTTGAGATCAGCACCCATCTCCAAGCGTTTGCAGGTAGCTGCAATATCTTTTGTTGCCGAAATGCTGAAATGAGGATGTTCGACAAAGAGTTCTTGCATTTCCTTCATCTCTGCAAAAGCCTGCTTAATCTTATCCCCTTTATCTGTTGGGACTAGTTCTTTTAACTGCTCTAGTCCCTGTTCCGTCAAAAGATGAGGTTCAAATAAAGCCTTGACCTTGTTAAATTCTAACGTTTCTAGTATTTTTGTATTCATCTTATTTCCTTAGTATAAAAGTTATGGCTTTTCTTATTTTCAACTCTTTAAATCAATCTCTTACTTTTCGAAATTGTAAACAAAAAGGCTAGGAATAGTTCCCGCCCTTTTTATCCGATTATTTTAGTAACCCAAAGCTGTTTAATAAAATTAGTTGTGAATGGAATGCTTTGGATGATATGTCTAGCTACAAAGCTATTTTCAAGTGAATTTTGAACAATTTGTAATGGCACAGTCGCGAGAATCGTTAGCATCATCTGGAGGACAAACAAGGTCACACCGACTGATAGCACACCCGCACCGATACGGTAGTATTTCCCATCAAGTATCTTACTTGGTACTAGGTTTAGAAAAAGACCAAGCAAACGGCCGATGCAGTAAAAAATCGTAAAGGCTAAGAGGAAGCCGACACCTGCATAAAAAACCTTATCGAGTTGGAAAAGTTGATTGGATGGGAAAAAGAAAGTCCCCTGTCCTTCCTGCGGATTAGCATAAGGGATTAATAAATTGAACTTCTGCCCTAAAGCTAGGTAATATTTGCTTGCAAAATAAGCAGAGACAATCGTTGCTACAAGATAATATGCTTGCAAAATAATTCCTCTGCGGTAGCCAATATAAAAGCTCCAAGCAAGGATTAATAAGAGTAGGATGGAAATCATAGGGAATCCTCAATCTTACTCTGCTCTTGTTTAGCCGCAACCACCTTATGACGGAGCGATTCTAACTCTTGCTCCTTATCATCAAATTCAATCTCACGGCTGAGCTGTGTTGACAAGCAGTTAACTGCTAAGAGAATAGCTACTGTCTCATCATCAGCTCCAGGCATTTGTTCTTTGATTGCTTCATACTTTTCCGTCGCAACTTTAGCAATCTCCTCCATGAAAAGATTGTCATGTTCAGTTGTCAGCGTTAATGTTTTTTTCCCAAATGTAAACTTGAATCGATTTAAATTTGCCATAAAATTCACCTCAAGATATTATACCAAATTTCACTAAGTTTGTCAGTTTTTACCAATTCTAACGCTTTTATGGTACAATAGAGACTATGGCAAGTATCACATTAACTCCGAGTGAAAAGGAAATTCAAGCTTTTGTTCAAAAGCATGAACATGCACTCACTCCTAGTAAAAATCCCTATATTCGCTACTTTTTAAAGCTTCCTCAAGCCAGTGTTTCCGTCTATACATCTGGGAAAGTCCTCTTGCAAGGAGAAGCCGCTGAAAACTATGCCAGCTTTTTTGGTTATCAAGTAGCACAAGTTACTAGCGGGCAAAATTTCCCCTTGATTGGAACAGATGAGGTTGGAAATGGTTCCTACTTCGGTGGTCTGGCTGTAGTGGCGTCATTTGTAAGACCAGATCAGCATGACTTTTTACGAAAACTTGGGGTTGGAGATTCTAAAACACTAACTGACCAAAAGATTCGTCAGATTGCTCCCATTCTTAATGGGAAAAGATCCAACATCAAGCACTACTGCTTTCTCCAAGTAAGTATAACGAAGTCATTGGTGAGCGCTACAATGCTGTTTCTGTCAAGGTAGCTCTGCATAATCAAGCCATTTTTCTCCTTCTTCAAAAAGGGAGTCGAACCTGAAAAAAATTGTTATCGACGCCTTTACCAGCTCACAAAATTATGAAAAGTATTTAAAAAAATGAAGCTAACCATTTTCCCAATCCAGTCACGCTGGAGGAAAAAAAGCTGAGAGCAAATACTTGGCTGTCGCAGTTAGCTCCATCATTGCGCGTGATCTCTTCCTAGAAAATCTTGAAAAACCTAGGGACGAGAGTTAGGGCTATCAACTTCCAAGTGGGGCTGGAACTGCTTCTGACAAGGTAGCTAGTCAAATCCTTCAAGCATATGGTATGAAAGGGCTCAGCTTCTGCGCCAAACTGCATTTTAAAAAAATACTGAAAAAAAGCCAAAAAAACTTCTATAGAGGTAAACCATGAAATATTTAAAATCGTTTATAAGAGAGTGGGGAGTTTTTCTTCCTGATTATTGCCTTAATAGGGTCTCAGCCGTCTCTTTCTCTGGAGCAATGTTCGTGTAGAAGGACACTCTATGGACCCTACTCTAGCTGATGGAGAAATTCTCTTCGTTGTCAAACATCTCCCTATCGATCGCTTTGATATAGTTGTCGCTCATGAGGATGAAGGGAATAAAGATATTGTGAAACGGGTCATCGGATTGCCAGGTGATACCATCCGTTACGAAAATGATAAGCTCTACATCAACGAACAAGAAACCGATGAGCCTTATCTAGCAGATTACCTCAAACGCTTTAAAGAGGATAAACTCCAATCAACCTATACTGGAGATAGCTGGGATGGGAAAAAAGGCGAGTACTTCAGAAGTCTTGCTGAAAAAGCTGATGCCTTTACCTTAGATGTTAACTTCAATACTAGCTTTACCTTCACTGTTCCAGAGGGACAATACCTCCTACTTGGTGATGACCGTCTGGTATCTAGTGATAGCCGACATGTTGGTACTTTTAAAGCAAAAGATATTATTGGAGAGGCAAAATTCCGTTTCTGGCCACTCAAACGTATTGGAACATTTTAAGAACACTAAGAGGCCGAGAATACTAAATCTCAGCCTCTTCTCATTCTATTCATGAATGATTTGATTTCATTCATGAATGTAAAGGAATTATATGGAAGTCTATTTTACAGGTACGATTGAACGTATTATTTTTTTGAAAATGTCAGCAATTTTTACCGTATTCTCCTTTTTAGATATCGAGGATACCAATGCTGAGGACTTTGATGATTTCGAGATCATTGTTACAGGGACCATGGCTGATGTTATCGAAGGAGAAGAATACACTTTCTGGGGGCAGATTGTCCAACACTCCAAATACGGAGAACAACTGCAGATTACTCGTTACGAAAGAGCAAAACCAACTAGTAAGGGATTGGTTAAGTATTTCTCTAGCAGCCATTTCAAAGGGATTGGTCTCAAAACTGCCCAAAAGATTGTGGAACTCTATGGAGAAAATACTATCGATGAAATCCTAGAGCATCCTGAAAAACTTGAAACTATCTCAGGGCTGTCTTCTAAAAGTCGTGAGGCCTTTGTATCTACACTCCGTCTCAACTACGGTACAGAAATGGTCTTGGCCAAACTTGCCAACTACGGAATCCCTAATAAATTAGCTATTCAAATTCAGGATACCTACAAAGAGGAAACTATCGATATCGTTGAAAATTATCCTTACCAGTTGGTAGAAGATATCAAGGGATTGGGTTTTACCATCGCTGACCAATTGGCGCAAGAATTGGGCATTGAAAGCCAGGCACCTGAACGTTTCCGAGCAGGACTCATTCATAGCCTTTTAAACGCTTGTATGGAAAGTGGGGATACTTATGTTGAAGCTAGAGACTTATTAGAAAAGACTCTAAATCTACTGGAATCCTCACGTCCTGTAGAACTGGAACCAAGTCAACTTGCTCAAGAATTGTCCAAATCTCATTGAAGAAGAAAAAGTCCAACAGGTTGACACTAAAATCTTTGAAAACAGTCTCTTTTTTTGCCGAAGAAGGTATTCATAATCACCTCATTCGTATCCTTGAAAAAAAAAGAAAACTGATACAACACGAAACAGAAATCATCCAGGAGCATATCGCAACAGTTGAGGAAGAATTAGGCATCCAATACGATGCCATTCAAAAACAGGCAATCTGCGATGCTATCCAAAACAAGGTCTTTATCCTGACTGGTGGACCTGGTACTGGGTAAAAACCACTGTTATCAATGGGATTATTGCCGTCTATGCTCTATTAGAAGGACTGGACCTTCGAAAGTAAAAGTAATCTACCGATTCTCCTTGCTGCTCCAACTGGTCGTGCAGCACGACGCATGAATGAACTAACAGGCTTGCCTAGTGCAACCATTCACCGCCATTTGGGGATGACTGGAGATGACGACACTAGCCATTTGGAAGATTATCTAGATGCTGACTTTATCATCGTAGATGAGTTTTCCATGGTAGATACTTGGCTAGCCAATCAGCTCTTCTCAAATATCTCCTCTAATAGTAAAATTCTCATCGTTGGAGATAGTGATCAGTTGCCATCGGTTAGTCCTGGTCAAGTCCTGGCTGACTTACTCCAAATTCCAAGTATCCCGCAAACGCGATTGGAAAGAATCTACCGTCAGAGTGAAGAATCAACCATTGTCACACTTGCGAGTCAGATTCGTCAGGGAATTTTACCTGCAGATTTCACTCAGAAAAAAGCAGACCGTTCCTACTTTGAAATCGCTAGTAACCAGATTCCAGCGACCATTGAAAAAAATCCTAGACGCTGCCATCAGAAGTGGCATCCCTGCTCGAGACATCCAAGTCCTGGCTCCTATGTATCGTGGTGCAGCAGGAATCGATGCCATTAATCAACTCATGCAAGAACTGCTTAATCCTCTTCAAAAGGGACAAATTAGTTTTGAAGCAAGCCAGTTTCAGTATCGTACGGGAGATAAGGTCATTCATCTGGTCAACGATGCAGAAGTCAATGTTTTTAACGGAGACCTAGGCTACATTACGGACCTCATTCCTGCTAAATACACCGAATCCAAACAAGATGAAATGATAATTGATTTTGATGGAAACGAGGTTTCCTATCCACGAAATGAGTGGTACAAGATTCGTCTTGCTTATGCCATGAGTATCCATAAGTCACAAGGTAGTGAGTTTCCAGTTGTGATTCTTCCAATTACCAGTGCTAGCAAGCGTATGCTGGAGCGTAATCTCATCTACACTGCTATTACTCGGGCCAAAAGCAAACTCATCCTACTCGGTGAACTCCAGGCCTTTAACTATGCGACCAAACATATCGGAACTGCTCGCAAAACCTATCTGATTGAACGTTTCAGTGACTTAACTGAAAGTTCTGAGGAACGAAACGAGCCTGTTCTCGAAATCACAGATCCGACGAACCCTCATCAATCTTACATCCTAACCGAAGAAAACTGGACTAGTATCCCAGCTATGATTGGGATTAGCCAAGATGACCTTGAGGAGTTTTTCGGAAAATAAAGCACAAGAAAACCCACCGACTCCGGTGGGCTTTTTATCTTTTCAGATTATTTTACTGTTGCAGTGCTTGTGATCAATTCAACAGCTTTCTTGATTGTGATATCGTGTTTCAACATATCTGCTGAAAGTAAGCTTTGTACTTGAGCAACTTCCATGTTGTAATCTGCAGCCAATTGCTCGATTTCTTTTTGGATTTCTTCTTCAGTAGCGTCAAATCCTTCAGCTTTAGCAACTGCTTCGATGACAAGGTTCGTCTTCGTGCGTGACTCAGCTTCTGCTTCATATTGTTTGTGAAGGTCTTCTTGAGTAGTTCCAGTGATTTGGAAGTACATATCAGGGTTGATACCTTGACGTTGCAAGTTTCCAAGGAACTCATTTACTGAGCGGTGAACTTCTTCGTGAATCATTTCTTCTGGAAGTTCTACGATTTCAGCGTTTTCAACTGCTTTATCGATTGCTGCACCTTCAACGGCATCATTGTATGCTTCTTCTTTAGCAGCAGCCAATTCTTGCGGTATTTTTCTTTCAATTCGTCAAGAGTTTCAACTTCTTCGTCGATATCTTTTGCAAGTTCATCGTCAAGAGCTGGAATTTCTTTAGCTTTAACTTCGTGGATAGTTGTTACGAATTTAGCTTCTTTACCAGCAAGGTCTTCTGCTTGGTAGTCTTCTGGGAATGTTACGATAACGTCAACAGTTTCACCAGCTGAATGTCCAACCAATTGGTCTTCGAAACCAGGGATGAATTGACCTGAACCAAGTCCAAGTGAGAAGTTTTCACCTTTTCCGCCGTCAAATTCAACACCGTCGATAGAACCAACAAAGTCGATCACAACAGTGTCGCCGTTTTCAGCAGCACCTTCTTTGATCACCAATTCAGCCAAGTTGTTGCGTTCACGTTCGATACGCTCTTCAACATCAGCATCCGTTACTTCTTTATCTACATCAACTGATACTTCAAGGTTTTTGTATTCACCCAATTTAACTTCAGGTTTTGTAACAACTTCAGCAGTGATAACCCAATCTTGACCTTTTTCCATTGATGTTACGTCAATTTTTGGTTGCGCAACTACTTCAAGACCAGTTTCTTTAACAGCTGCTTCATAAGCGTCTGGCAAAAGAGCATTCAATGCATCTTGGTAAAGTGCTTCTTCACCAAATTTTTGGTCGAAGATAGGACGTGGAAGGTGACCTTTACGGAAACCTGGAACGTTAAGAGTTTTCTTTACTGAGTTAAATACACGGTCCAATTCTGGTTTGATTTGGTCTTGAGAGATAGTGAAAGTCAAGACACCACGGTTTGTTTCTTTGTTTTCAAATGATACAGACATTCTGTCATTTCTCCTTAAAATTTTTAATACAGTCCATTATACCACATAGTAGCGAATTTTTTCAAGTAATGGATGCTCTTTTCGTCCATGCATAAGTTACATCCTATGTCCCCTAAAAATTCATCAGGACCTACCAAATGGTGTTGAAAGGCATAGACAGCTGCCTGGGTACGATCACTGACCTGAAGTTTGGCAAGAATATTGGAGACATGGGTTTTAACCGTCTTGAGTGAGATGAACAATTCATCAGCAATACGCTGATTTTCATATCCCTTTGCAATCAGTTGAAGGACATCCCGTTCACGCGCAGTCAGGTCTTCATGTAGTTCGACGTGATTACGGTGGTATTCTACTTTCTTACTCACCTCTTGTTCAATAGCAAACTCACCGGCTGCTACCTTACGAACTGCGTGCAGCAATTCATCAGCACTTGATGTCTTGAGCATATAGCCTTTAGCACCAGCATTTAAAACTGGCATGATTTTTTCATTGTCTAGATAAGAAGTCACAATCAAGATTTTAGCTTCAGGCCATTCTTTGAGAATAGCTAGAGTTGCGTCAATCCCATTGACTTCTGGCATCACAATATCCATCACAATCACATCGGGGCGAAGATCCAAAGCCATTGCAATCCCTTCAGCTCCATTAGTCGCTTCTCCTACAACCTCTACATCATCTTGCAATTCAAAATAACTTTTTAAACCAAGACGCACCATTTGGTGGTCATCTACCAATAATAGTTTCATTTTATTTCCTTTTTTCGTCAATCAAGCAAGGGTATGCGAATATCAACAGCTAAACCCTGCTTTGGCGCTGTTAATAGTTGGATGCTCCCTGCCATATCTTCCACTCGTTCTTTGATATTGCGTAGTCCATAGCTTAGTTCATCAACATCACCTAGCTGAAAAGCCACGACCATTGTCTACTACCTTTAACTGCAACTCTGTTTCTGTTTGATAAAGATAAACATCTAGACAAGAAGCTTGGGCGTGACGAAGCGTATTACTAATCAATTCTTGGACAATACGGAAGATATGTTCCTCAATCTTTTTAGGCAGTTGGTCTACCTGATATTTAAAGCTGACTTTGAGTTCACTTTTTTCTTCCAATTCTTTGAGAAGCAACTGAATCCCCTCAACCAGACTTTTTTGTTCCAGTTCGATTGGTCGTAAATGCAAGAGTAGAATACGCAAATCTCTTTGAGCTGTCTCCAAAATAGCTGTCACACTCTGGAGTTGTGTCTGCATCTTTTCTTTATCTAATCTGGAAGCTTGTTGACTGAGTCCTGATAAGATCATATGGGCCGCAAAAATTTCCTGACTAACTGTATCATGCAAGTCTCGCGCAATTCGCTTGCGCTCCTTTTTCAATAACCTGCTCTTCCTTGACCAAGGCTTGATTATCTGCTTTTTGAATAGCCTCTGTCAACAAAAGCAAGCTTGCCTGATAAATTTTTTTAAAACTTGCGTCTAAGTCGATATCCCCAAGACTTTTAATCTCTTTACCAGCCAGCAGATTTTTAAGATTTGCTTGGATTTTTCTACGTGAAATTTCGTCAATCATTGTCCAAAATAGGACTAACAAAAAGGCTAAAGCAAGACTAAATATCAAAGCTAGAAATAGGACTTTTTTTCTGTCTTCTCTAAATCTTGGAAAAGAGAAGTCCATTCCAAATCCAAGACCTTAAAAACACTTCGAAATAGAAAAGCGACAAAGAGAAAAGAGGTGAGCCCAATTAAAATATAGGGTTGTTTTTTCATCCTCTCACCACCTCAACATCTCCAACCATCGTTGTCAAAAGAATCTTAACACTTTTAGGACTCTTGAGATAATCTCTGGTTTCTTGATGGAATTGTTCATTGCGTAAAGAACGCTTAGGCTGGTCAAAGAAGGTTAAATCTCCATACAAAGAATTGACACTAAGGCTGACTTCTACATCCACTGGTACGATAATTCTTGTCGTACCCACTAATTTTCTCAAGATGATGACATTGTCATGATTGCTCAAAATCACGTGCTCTAGATGAATGGTATCCTTCCCCATGAGGCGAAAGAGATTGATATCATCAAAACGACAGGTCTGGTAGCTTGAGAAGTGGTGGAGGTTCCCAAACCAGCGATTTTTTTCTCCCTCTTTACGGTTATGACGTCTTCAAAGACTAGGTTGGTATCTTCTCTTTCTTGATTCATCATGGGATAAAGCAAGAAAAGGCTGTATATCAAGGCCACAAAGATAGCTAAAATGACAAAGGGATTGAGCATGATAATAAAGAAAAATAGGATGCTCACTGCTACTAAAATGAAATTGTTTCCCTGTTTTCCAGTATAATATCGAATCAGGAGTAAAAACAAGAGCAACATCAGTAGAAAACGGGAAAAATGCTCTGATACCATCATAATCAGAGCTCCTGTCAATAAACAAGCTTCAATAAATAGAAAAATTTGAAATTTTCGCATGTAACCGTCCTCTCTACTTTATTGTATCACAAATCCCAAAAGTCACATCAGTCTGAGGAATGATAAAGAGGTCGGGACTAAAATCCCGACCTCTTTCTTTACATTTGGTCTTTTGCTTCTTTCAATTTTCCATAAAGGAGATAGTCGACCTCTTGCAAATCCTCAATTCTTTTACAATTAAGGGCACACATAATCATGCGTAGGTCTTCCTTCCAGCTTTCAACAATGGAAATAACGACATCAACAGAGTAATTCTCAACCAGCTCTAACATAGTGCGTGATAGACCAACTGCCTTGGCTCCAAATACCAAGCATTTGATGATATCTAGTGGATTGCGAACTCCTCCACTAACCAAAAGTTCCATCTTGTCTTTCCAGTCTTGGGCATTCAGAAGAGCTTGCATGGTCGATTGACCCCAGTCATTTAGGTAGTCACGTTGCCCACTGCGACGGTTTTCAATATAAGCAAGCTTGTTCCCCCACGACCAGACAAATCAACGGTTCGTATCCCCATCTCATAAGCCTTAGCAATGGTCTTCACATCCATGCCAAAACCGACCTCTTTTAAAACAAGAGGCACTGAGATCTGATGAACATAATCATTCAGATTATGCTGCCACAATCTAAATTGACGCTCACCTTCTGGCATGAGTAGTTCTTGCATGACATTGACGTGCACTTGTAAGAGAAGAGGGTCCATCTCCTTGACCGTTTGCAGCCCTAGTGCAACAGGCTTATCTAAGCCAATATTGGTTCCAAGTAGAAGATTAGGGTGACTCGTTTTAACTGAGAAAGAATCATCTGAAGGATCCTTGAGAGCAGCACTGTAGGAACCTGTCACAAATAAAATTCCACAAGCCTCTGCCACCTGGGCCAATTTTTGATTGATTTCTCTCCCCTTGTCACTCCCACCTGTCATAGCATTGATATAAAAGGGGAAATCCCATTTGCGACCAGCAAATTCTGTCGATAGGTCAATTTCCTCTATGTCATATAAAGGTAGCGAAGAATGAATCAATTCAACTTCATCAAAACTATTATATGAACTTTTTTGTTCAAGAGCATAGCGGATGTGTTCATCCTTCCGATTTGTCGTCATGTCCTATCCTTTCTTGATACAAGAGCTCAATTCCTAAATCAGCCCAGCGTTTTTTCAGTAATGTAGTCGAATCTTGGTCAAAGCTAAGGGCAATCCCACAGTCTCCACCACCAGCACCACTACTCTTAGCAACAGCTTTCAAGTCTCTGCTGGCATTTTTGAGTTGTCTGAGCGAAGGTGTGTAAATATCTGAACTCAAGTCTTCTAAGAGCAGGCTAGCTTGTTCTAGTTGCTCAATCACTTTTTCTTCGTGACCAGTCTGCAAAGCCTTCACCAAGTTAGCTACTGTTTCTTTTGAAGCTTGCAAAAATCTGGTATCCATATGACTCTTGATTTGTTTAACCATGTGACTAGACACAGCCACTTCCTTGGTCCAACCAACTAGAAAGTCAAATTCCAAGCCCGGTTCAACGCTCGCAATCGAAAAGCCCCAATCACGATCTAATACAAGCTGCAAGTCTTCCTTTTCGAGCCAATGTGCCACTTTCTCACGATCAAAAGACTGATAGAGGACTAGGCCTTCTGAAACGATACAGGCAATGTCCCCCATGGAGCCGTTGTCTCCACGTTTTAGAAGCACAGCACTCGCCAATTTAAACAGGAGTTCTCTGTCAACTGGTCTTCTATAGAAAGCAAGCATGGCCTTGATGATCAAGACAACTACACTACCACTAGAACCCAGACCAAATTTCTTACCCTCGCGTTCCATTTTCCCGCGTATGTCTAAGGAAAAAGGCTGCAGTTTAACTCCTTGAACAGTCAAGTATTCCTCTACCAATGCAACTGTTTCTTGAATCAAGGCATAAGAAGAATCTGGTCGCATGTCCACACTATAGGTAAACATATCTGAGTACAGGCGATAATCATCAGACGCTGTAATCTCAGCCGTCATATAGATCGGAATAGCCTTGATTAAGGCTAATTGACCAGGTTCTAAAATGGCATATTCCCCAGCCCAATAGAGTTTCCCACAAGTCTTAACAAGCGTCATCTTGGCTCAAATCCTTTGTCTTTGAAACAATCAAGCGATAGCGTTGACCTAAGAGTTCTGATAGATGTTCCAAGTCTTTCTCTAGACAAAGAACTTTGACATTAGGTCCCGCATCCATGGTAAAGTAGCAAACTTCTCCTTGTTCCCTCAGCTGGCGAACAAAATCCATAGCCTCATAACTAGCATCTGTCAGATAAGAGAAGGATGGAGTGGCTGTCTTTGTCGTAGCATGCATAGCAAGGGCGTTCTTCTCTGTCAATTCTCCAACTTTCTTAAAGTCATTTTCCTTAAGGTAGACCAACATATCCTTGTAGTCTTGTTCAGACTGACGAACCCACTCATCAAAAGTCGTAGAAGTTTCTACACAGAGCTTCATCCCATCTCGACTGGAAATTGGTTTTTTCTGGTCTTCCAAGACCAACATAATCATAGCAAGTTTTAAGTCAGTTTCAACTGGATAAATCTCTCCACTATCCTTGTCCCAAGCTGCTAAGGGGCCATAAAAACTACGAGATGAAGAACCCGATGCAAACTTAGCTTCCAAGGCCAATTCTCTACGATTCAGCCCAAGTTGGAAGTATGCATTACAAGCTTTTACTAAAGCAGACAAACCACTAGAACTCGAAGAAAGACCTGCTGCTGTTGGCATATTGTTCTTAGTATCGATACGAACAAAACCTGCTCCTTCAGGGCGGTAGCGATTAATGATTTTACTCATCTTGGCATGCTCTGCTTCGTTTTGCAATTGACCATTGATGTAAAAGGCATCCGCAGTTGCATCTGTTGGCAAAGGAGAAAGTGTCGTCTCCGTATACATATTTTCTAAAGTCAGAGAGATACTGCTAGTCGCAGGAACCATCTCTTTTTCTGCTTTCTTCCCCCAATATTTGATAATGGCAATATTGGCATAGGAACGTACTGTTACAGGTTTTCGATCCATGTTTGAACAGCTCCTTTCTCTTCTAATCTTTCTGCTAGTTCTTGTGCTTGGCGATCATCAGCTACCAAAGCAATGATGCAACCCCCTAGACCACCACCACTCATCTTAGCGCCTAGAGCGCCATGTTGAAGAGCAGTTTCAACCAAGGCATCTGCCTCAGGGCTACTAACTCCTATTTCTTTTAGATTGCCATGTGCTTTTGTTAAAATCTCTCCCAGCTTCACGGCATCTTTTGTCTTTATTGCTTCTTCTGCTTGCTGGGTCAAGTCTCCTAGTGCATGCAAGAACGGTAAGGCATCCTTGCCCCTGCTCTCAACAACTTGGATGGCTTCACGAGTGTGTCCGTAGACTCCTGTATCTGCAATAACCAGATAAGCTGACAAGTCCATGGCTAGTTCTTCAAAACCAACATTCTTGATAAAACGAATAGGCTGATCACTCAGACAAGTCTTGGCATCCAATCCACTCGGATTCATATGGGCGATCATCTCAGCGCGATTGACCAAAATTTCTAATACATCATGAGGAAGTTCTGCTTCAAAATAATCAAATACCGCACGAATGGCTGCAATGCTAATGGCTGCTGAGGATCCCATCCCCCGTTTTTCTGGAATAGCCGAGTCAATTTGGCAGCGGATGTAAGCTTCTTTGATATTTAGATGCTCGAGGGAAGCATAGACTGCCATGGATAAGGTGTCCTCTTCAAAAAGGCGCCATGGTGTCGCTGCTGGTACGACCCGACAAGTCACTTCAACCTCTAAAAGAGGCAAGGAGATGGCTGGATAGCCATAAACGACTGCATGCTCTCCTATAAGAATAATTTTACTATGTGCCTGACCGACACCTACTTCTTTTGTCATTTAATCCTACTAACAGACGAAAATCGTCTTTTTCTAGATAACATTTTAGAACTTTATTCCTTTCTATTTTATTATATTTTCACAAAAAAAGCGATTGTTTCCTTCACAATCGCTTGTTTTCATTATTGTACCCACTCGCCATTGTAGTTGACGTAGTAGTCATCTACTTTTGTATTCACAGCTAAGGCACCTGAACTATAAGCATAGTACCAGTTACCGTTAACTTGGAACCATCCTGTCTTCATATCGCCATTACTTGCATTGAGGTAGTACCAAGTTGAGCCGTCTTGAAGCCAGCCTGTCGCCATAGCTCCTGATGAACGGAGGTAATACCAAGTATTTCCAACATAAATCCAACCTGTCTTCATATCGCCGTTTTGAGCATCAAGGTAATACCAAGTTGTACCATCTTGATACCAGCCAGTTGCCATCGCCCCTGATGAACGAAGATAGTACCACTTGTTACCTAGATATTGCCAACCCGTTTGCATTGCAGCAGTTGTTGGATCTAGATAGTACCAAGTTGAGTCATCATTGGTCCAACCACGTGCGAGCTCCCCAACAGTCAATCTGTTGATGCGAGAATCAAAGCCACCATCCTTCTGTAAATAATACCAGTGCCCCTCATCATGAACCCAACCGGTTTTTAAGGTGTAATAACTTCTTTGGTCTTCAAAATAGTAGACTCGTTTCTCAGCAGAGCTATCATATTGTTCACCATGATGTTTGTTAGTATTTGTATCAGTTTTTGCTTCCAAAACTTGCTTGCCAACAAATTCTTGAAGGACCCCATCTTGATCAAAGTAAAACCATTTTGACATTGGCATAAATTCCAACCTCGTACCATTTGGATAAGGACCAATAGTACTTCCTTGATATGGAAACGGAATGTATTGCCAACCAACAACCATTTCACCATTATAATCAAAATAATAGGTTTTTCCATCAATCACTCGCCAAGCCGTTTCTTTGATGTCACCCTTCTTGTAGTAGGTTCTACCATTTTCTTGGACAAATTGCCAACCTTCTGAATCAGCATCGTCCGCAAATACTGTACTTGTTGCTAATAGACTAAAGAAAAATACTGCTAGTCCAACTTGCATCATTTTTTTCAAAAATTTCATCGATTTATCCTCCAAAATGATTATAGCAAAGACAAGACTATATGTCAACATTTCAACAACTCAAAAAAAGCAGTTACAAAACTGCAACTGCTTTTCTATTCTTGCATGGTGTACCCAACACCACGCACAGTTTTAATGTAGCTCTTTTGACCTTTTACGTCAAGTTTGCTACGTAGATAACGGATATAAACATCCACGATATTGGTTTCGGTCGCACTTTCATACTTCCAAACACTTTCCAGCAACTGCTCACGAGTTAAAACCTTCTTGCTTCCCATAAGGGTAGCCAAAAGGTCATATTCACGACGAGTCAGGGCAATCATCTCCTCGCCACGATAGACGGTATGATGTTCTACGTCCATACGCAGATTGCGATAGGATGTTGGAACCTTCATCTGACTACAGTGTTGGTCGATAAAGTCCCGACCTCGGAAAATTGCTGCAATACGAGCCACCAAATCATCGATAATGACTGGCTTGTAGATATATGAAACAGCGAAACGCTGGATTGTTTCAACTTGATCTTGCAATTCTTCTCGATGGTCCAAGACCATGATAACCGAAGCTGGCTTGGTCCGACTCAACTTATCTGCAAAATCCTGGGCTGTCATATCCCCTAGATGAGCATTCAGTAAAATCAAGTCATAGTCTGTCTGAAGAGCCATGGAGAGGGCTTTTTGTCCCTCTTCTACCTGATCAACTCGGTATTGCTCTTTTTGGAGTTCCAGACTTAAAAAATGAGCTAGATTTCTTTCTTTCTCAAGTAATAAAATCCGTTTCCCCATGGCTGACCTACTTATTTTTCGTCATACCAAGAGTAGTGGAATGTTCCTTCTTTGTCTTTACGTTGGTATGTGTGGGCACCAAAGTAATCACGTTGTGCTTGGATCAAGTTCGCTGGAAGGTCAGCTGAACGGTAGCTATCAAAGTAAGTGATGGCAGCTGAGAAGGTTGGTACTGGTACACCTGCTTGAACAGCAAGAGCTACAATGTCACGAACAGATTGTTGGTACTTAGCTGTTACATCCAAGAAGTACTCATCCAAAAGAAGGTTAGCAAGATCTGCATCACGGTTGTAAGCATCTGTGATCTTTTGCAAGAAACGAGAACGGATGATACAGCCATCGCGCCAGATAGATGCGATGTCCGCAAATGGCAAGTTCCAGTTGTTTTCTTTAGAAGCTACACGCAATTGCGCAAAACCTTGTGCGTAAGAGATGATTTTTGAGAAGTAAAGGGCTTGACGGATCTTTTCGATCAACTCAGCCTTGTCTCCTTCAAATTTGAAAGTAGCTGGTTTTGGAAGCACCTTGCTAGCGTGTACACGTTCTTCTTTATAAGTTGAAATGTAGCGCGCAAATACTGACTCAGTAATGAGTGACAATGGCACACCAAGGTCAAGAGCTGATTGGCTAGTCCATTTACCTGTTCCCTTGTTTCCTGCAGCATCCAAGATGTAGTCTACGATTGGACCATCTTGACCTTCGTCGTCTTTGCGTCCAAGGATATCCGCAGTGATTTCGATCAAGTAGCTGTCTAACTCACCCTTGTTCCACTCAGTAAAGATTTCAGCCATTTCTGGAGCTGAAAGTCCAAGTAAGTGTTGCATCAAATCATAGCTTTCTGCGATCAATTGCATATCACCATACTCGATACCGTTGTGGACCATTTTCACGTAGTGGCCAGCTCCATCAGGACCGATGTAAGTCACACATGGTTTGCCATCTTCTGGTGCTTTTGCAGAGATTTCTTCAAGAACATCTGCTACCAATTCATAAGCTTCTTTTTGTCCACCAGGCATGATAGAAGGACCTTCAAGGGCACCTTTTTCACCACCAGAGACACCGGTACCGATAAAGTTGATACCAGAGTTGGCCAATTCTTCATTACGACGGATGGTATCTTTGTAGAAAGTATTTCCTCCGTCGATCAAGATATCGCCTTTATCCAAATGTGGAAGAAGAGCTTGGATGGTTGCATCTGTACCAGGTCCAGCTTGAACCATGAGCATGATACGACGTGGTTTTTCGATTGAATTCACGAAGCTTTCGATATCATAGCTTGGCACAAAGTTCTTTTCAGGATGGCTAGCAATTACATCTTCTGTCTTTTCTTTACTACGGTTATAAATGGCAACTGTATAGCCACGAGATTCAATATTAAGGGCAAGGTTACGACCCATTACGGCCATACCCACAACACCAAAGTTAGCTTTTGTCATGTGACACTCCTCTTGTTTAATATGTTTTATTTTATCATGTTTATTTGTGAAAAGAAAGAATTTGCTAACAATTTGACTAGTAGTCTAAATCATCAGCATGGCCTGAACCGTTCCCTACAAAGTATCCTGTCTTACAGTTTAGAGTGAAGAGGTAAGTTCCATCTGGTTATAAAGATTATAATATCCATTGCCATTCACAATGTTTACACGTTCCAAGATATACTGGTTCCCAGATATATAACCACGCGCACGAGATGTCTCAAGAATCTGTTCAAGAACACCATCAGCAAATTCCCATGCAGGATTACTGCTATCGTTCACAGCAGATTGATTGTACGGTACTCGGCTAGCGCTTCTTTGTAAATTAACGCCTTCGCTTGACAAGCCATAGTTTGTAGATGCTGCAGTCTCGTTTGTTGAAGTAGATGGACTACTTTCTGTAGTTGGACTTGATACTTCTTGGCTAGCAACTGTCGTTGAAGCTGTACTTGTTGTTGTACTTGTTAATTGACTCTTACCGAGACTGATTGCTTTATCAAGCAGTTTATCAATTTCCGTATTACCAGTCTTGATTTCCGTGAATTTAGCATCCGCTTTAATTTTTGCATTTGTATCCAAGACACCATCTGTAATAGCTGGAGTTTCAAATTGAGAGTTCACTTCTTGGATAGCCTTTATTTGGGTTTCTAGACTATCATATTTTGATTTGGCTAGAGTATGTTCTCTCGCTCCTTCAAGTTTATCTAGAAGTTCCTTCAATTGATTCAGTTGACTAAACTGGCTATTTTTAAGAGCCGTTTTGTTTTCATCAGTATAAAACGTGTCGTAGAGCGTATTAAATTGTTCATAGACTGACTGATTGCTTACCAAGCCTGAATCTGCAGCCTTAGTTTGAAGTTCTTGAGAAGAACGCGCAATTTGACGATAAACGTAATAGCCACCTCCAAAAATCAAGAGGAATAGCAAAATAATAGCTGACAAAATTGCCCATTTCTTTTTATTTTGTGGTTCATCATCAGCTTGAGCAGAACGAGATAAGGGTTGAAGTTGATCTTCATTTTCCTCATAAACCACTGCAACTTCGGAGTTATCAACCTCAGCCATTTCCACAGCTTCCAATTCATCCTTAAAAGGTTGCTCGAGAACTCTGGTTTCCTCTTCTTCTGCTTCTTGGGCAACGATTTCAGTTGTATCTGTGGCTACTGCAAGAGCAATTGCTTCCTCTTCCGGACTTAACACATTTTCTTGTTCAGCAGTTTCTCTCACTTCTTGGATCATATCATCCAAGCTTTGAGTAGACTCCTCTTTTTTCGTTTGTAAATTTTCAAATTTGTCTGCTTCGATTTCTTCACGGTGTTGCTTGATATATTTATCTAAGATGGTATCATCTGGAGTCACACCTGCTTCAACTTCTTCGTTCTTACGAATAGCCTGACCAACCGTTAAATCTTTAGCCTCTTCAAATTCAAACTTAGATTCTTGCTCACCCTTGTGATGGCGATTGCGTCTTTTCTTACTCATTTGCATTCCTTTCTACTTTGACATCTTGTCTTTTCACTCGTTGACCAAAATATTGATATAAATCAACTTTCAAAGTACCGTTATAGAGTTTCCGTTTTTTATCTGCCTGACTACCATATTTACTTTCAAAAGCTTCATCACTGGTCAGGATAAATTTACTCCAGGTTTTGAGTGGAGCAAATACCTCTCCCATCTCAGCATAGAGCTTAGTGACTCCAGCGTCATCTGACAAGCGTTCCCCATATGGTGGATTCGAAATAATAACTCCATTAATCTTATCTGTTCGCAAATCCTGCACGCGCATCTGCTTAAAGTGGATATCCTTAGAAACCCCCGCAGCCTGAGCATTTGCCTTAGCAATTTCCACCATGCGACCATCGATATCACAGCCCATGATGTCTAGCTCAATCTCACGATTAATCTTCTTGCTAGCTTCTGTACGAATCTCCTGAATCAAACGATCACTAACCCAATTCCATTCTTCGAAAGCAAAGGAACGGCGTAATCCTGGCGCGATATTACGAGCAATCATAGCTGCCTCAATACAGAAGGTTCCTGAACCACAGGTTGGATCAATCAAAGGTTTATCTGGATACCAGTTTGATAATTGCAGAATTGCTGCTGCCATGTTCTCTTTAATAGGAGCACCACCTTTTTCAGTACGATAACCTCGTTTGAAAAGACTAGAGCCACTTGTGTCAATCATGACCGTCGCAACATCTTTAAGAATTGAAACCTCTATTCTAAACTCTGGACCATTTTCCATCAAGGGAACGCCTTCTGGTCGAGCATAATGTTTCTGCAATTTCTTGACAACTGCCTTTTTAGAAATCGCTTGAACACTAGGTTCATTATGAAGTTTTGATTTGACACACTTAGCCTTTGAAATCGGAAAACGCGCTCCAAGTGGTAGATAGTTTTCCCAATCTAAGGCAAAAACTCCTTGAAAAAGTTCTTCAAATGTTTTTGCGGGGAAAGTTCCAACAACAATCTTAATCCTATCTGCAGCTCGTAGCCACAAATTGGTTTCAATGATTGTCTTCACATCTCCTTCAAAGCGAACGCGACCATTCTCAACTTGACAGTCATAGCCAAGTGCACGCACTTCACGACCTACAACGGCCTCTAAACCTGCTGCAGCAGTCGCGATTAAATTAAATGTTTGTTTCATGTCAGTCTTTAAAGACCTTTCTCTTGTTCACCTTTAAAAAATGAGGTTGAGAAAATTTCTCAGCCCCAACCTATATGCAATTTTCTATAAGCCATGTTTTGTTCCAGAAGTGACTAGGACCACTTCTTTCGATAATCATCTGTCTACCACTAACAGCATAAAGCTGCTAGTAGTCAGAGTACTACGTTCGTTTCCGCGCACTCCATGCCCCGACCAAAATTTGGGTTTGCTAGCTTGAGGGGTTTACCGCGTTCCACTCTCTCTGTTTCCAGAGAGACTCCGTCACTGTGGCACTTTCAGAGCTACTAAAACATATCCGAAAACTTAGTCTATTCACTCGCCGTAACGATTTCTCGTCCCTAGGCTTATGGTTTCGCCTAGCACAAACACTACAGGCATCACAGCCTGTGCTAGCATGGACTTTCCTCATGAAAAGATAAACTCTCCACGCGATTATCCAAAAATTGCACTACTGTATGATTTTTAGAAATCAGAATTTTCTACGATTTGTTTTCCAAATACTTCTTTTTCCAAACGGTTCAAGCGTTTTAAGATATCAAAGTTAGTCATAGAAGTCGTACTTCCAAGCTCAGCAGGCTCAGACGTTACAGATACAGGTTCCACTTGAGGTTTGTTCGCCAATTGTTCTTTCAATTCTGCGACTTCCAAGCGCAATGATTTAACCAACGCTGCATAGGTTTCATAATCCTTGATAACGTCATCTAAGAATTCATCTACCTCTGCTTTGCTGTATCCACGTACTTCTCTTCCGAAATCCTGCTCAAAAATATCCTTTGCTGTAAAAATAATACTTGCCATGTCTCTCTCCATTCTCAGTTACTAGTATTATTATATAAAAAAAGGCAAACAAAAAGCAAGGTCAAAAGCCTCAATTTTTCGGAAAAATTTTCGGCTATTTCGTTTAAATTCTCAAATGTTAATCTTTTTGTAATATAGTTGTCTTTTCTTTTTCATCAGTTCGTAAAAAAAATCTCAGTTTTGTTTCGTTTTCTTCATCGTAAAAAAGATAGGCTCCATCCGTATTTTCAAGTACAAAAGTCTGATAATCTCTCAATTGACCTTTATGCTCATAAGCCGGATAGGCATACTTGATAAAATCGACCTGTTTAAAATCGCTCAATTTGATCTGATTAGCTTCATTCCAATTCGAACCATGTGTCTCAAAGTCAAAAATAGTCGCTAGTTGAAATCCATAGTCATTTTTCATTTCCCTAGCGACTTCTAAAACCCAATGTTCAAAACCAAGAGAACCCGTAAAACACTAGCCATTTCAGGCCTTCCTCAACCATTCTTTCCAAATCTCTACGAATAGCTTTTTTGATAATTTTTAAACGATCATCCTTTTCATTAAATAATCCCAAATCAAAAGCTGAGTATCCCAAAACCAAGGCTGTATGCATTTTTTCACCCTTTCTGAAAGACCTTTGTGGTATAATAGAGTGATGTTATTGTACCAATAAGGAGGATTATGGTCAACTATCCACATAAACTTTCATCTAAACCAAGTAAAAAAACTTTCCTTACCTCAAACTAAAAAAATTTCGCAAATCGAGGTATGAGCTTTGAAAAGATGATTAAATGCTACGAAATGACTACTATCTATCACATGGAATAGCAGTCATTCACAAAAAGCCAACCCCAGTTCAGATTGTTCGGGTCGACTACCCTCAACGGAGTCGCGCTAAAATTGTCGAAGCCTATTTTAGACAAGCTTCAACTACTGACTACTCGGGTGTTTATGAAGGATTTTACATTGATTTCGAAGCAAAGGAAACCAGACAAAAGAATGCTTTCCCGATGAAGAACTTCCATTCTCATCAGATACAGCATATGGAACAGGTTCTTGAACAAAAAGGGATTTGCTTCGTCCTAATCCATTTTTCTTCTTATCAGGAAACGTATTTATTACCGGCAATTGACCTTATCCGTTTTTATCATCAGGATATGGGGAAAAAATCAATGCCGCTTGATTATATTCGAGAGCACGGTTTTGTAATTGAACAACAATCCTTTCCTCAAATACCTTATCTCGATATCGTCAAACAACATTTACTAGGTGGTAAAACAATATGAACAAACAACTTATCTGGCGCATCGCTAAATATCTAGGGATTGGATTTTTAGTAGCCTTTATCGCTTCGATATTGATTGGTGCGAGCGTCTTCTTCTACTACGTATCTAAAGCACCAGAACTTTCTGAAAGTAAACTGGTCGCAACAACTTCAAGTAAAATTTACGACAGTAAAAACGAATTGATTGCTGACTTAGGAGCGGAGCGCCGTGTCAATGCTCAAAGCAATGAAATTCCTATTGAACTGGTTAATGCAATTGTCTCTATCGAGGATCACCGCTTCTTTAACCACAGAGGAATTGACAGCATCCGTATCATGGGCGCTTTCTTACGAAACCTTCGTAGCAATGGTCTCCAAGGTGGTTCAACTTTGACACAACAGTTGATTAAGCTAACATATTTCTCAACTTCATCATCTGACCAAACAATCGCACGTAAGGCCCAAGAAGCTTGGCTCGCTATTCAGTTAGAAAGAACTGCGACCAAACAGGAAATTTTGACATATTACATCAATAAAGTATACATGTCAAATGGTAACTATGGGATGCAGACTGCTGCTCAAAACTACTATGGTAAAGATTTAAAAGACCTATCTATTCCACAACTTGCTCTTCTAGCCGGAATGCCACAGGCTCCTAACCAATATGATCCTTATTCTCATCCAGAAGAAGCAACAGAACGCCGTAATCTTGTCCTATCAGAGATGCAAAAGCAAGGCTATCTAACAGCTGAACAATATGAAACGGCTATAAATACACCTATCACTGATGGTTTACAAAGTCTGAAAGGAAGCAACACCTATCCTCCATACTTAGATAATTACCTCAAAGAAGTGATTGAACAAGTTGAAACAGAGACAGGTTACAACCTTTTAACTACTGGAATGGACGTCTACACCAACGTAGACCAAGACGTTCAAAAGCGTCTTTGGGATATCTACAACACAGATGAATATGTTTATTATCCGGATGATGAACTTCAAGCAGCTTCTACTATCGTAGACGTTACAAATGGTAAAGTTATTGCTCAGTTAGGTTCAAGACACCAGTCAAGCAATGTATCCTTCGGACTCAATCAGGCCGTTGAAACCAACCGTGACTGGGGTTCTACTATGAAACCAATCACAGATTATGCACCTGCACTTGAATACGGAATTTACGACTCTACCGCAGCAATCATAAAAGATGCCCCTTATAACTATCCTGGAACAGATATTCCTGTTTATAACTGGGATAAAGCATACTATGGAAACATCACACTACAATATGCAATCCAACAATCGCGTAACGTACCTGCCGTTGAAACACTTGAAAAGGTTGGATTAGACAAAGCCAAGACTTTCTTGAATGGTTTAGGTATTGACTATCCGGATATGCACTATGCCAACGCTATTTCAAGTAACACGACTGAGTCAAACAAAAAGTACGGAGCAAGTAGTGAGAAAATGGCTGCTGCTTACGCTGCTTTGCTAACGGTGGTATCTACCATAAACCAATGTATATCAACAAGATTGTCTTTAGTGATGGTAGCTCAAAAGAATACGCTGATCCTGGTACTCGTGCCATGAAGGAGACTACTGCCTATATGATGACAGAAATGATGAAGACTGTCTTGGCATACGGAACGGGTCGTGGTGCTTATATGTCTTGGTTACCTCAAGCAGGTAAGACGGGTACATCTAACTATACAGATGATGAAATTGAAAATTACATTAAGAGATACGATTATGTCGCACCTGATGAAATGTTTGTAGGATATACCCGCAAATATTCAATGGCTGTTTGGACAGGTTATTCAAACCGCCTCACTCCAATCGAAGGAGATGGATTTAGAGTAGCAGCCAACATCTACCGATCAATGATGGAATATCTTTCCGAGAATGATCACCCAGGTGATTGGACAATGCCTGAGGGCTTGTATCGTAATGGTGAGTATGTCTTCAAAGTCGGCGCTCGTAGTAACTGGATCCCTCAAACAACCCAACAAGCTACTACAGAAGCTCCTACTACATCAACCGAAAATCAAACTACAGTAGCTGAAACTACTAGTCCAAATAATGGACAAAACCAAACTGTTCCAAATACAAATCAAAACCCTCAACAAAATCAAAATCCTCAACAAAATCCAAACCCTCAAGGGCAACAATAATCAAAAAAGACCTGGGAAACATCATCCTAGGTCTTTTATTAATGAAAAAGTGGAGTTAATTATTAACTCCACCTTCTTTTATTTTACATGGTTTGCAAGATCTTCTTGCGCTTTTTTATTAGATTCTTCTTTTTCTTTCTTCCATTTATCTTGAGCTTTTTGATATTCATCAGCAGTTACTGGTTTATCTTGAAGTTCAAGGTATTTGTACAAGAGTGCCTCACTTGTTCCCTTGTTACCTGAGTATGCAAATGGAAGTGTGAATGGTACCATCTTAGACAACATTGGACGTCCAGTTTGAGAAGCTGTTGGAATAATCAAAGCGCTATCTGTCAACCAAGCTTGGGCTGCAGCATATTTGTCATAACGTTTTGAAACGTCAGTGTTTTCGTTTCCGGCTTCAACAACCATTTTTTCGTAGTCTTCCAAACCAACTTGTTTGGCTGCTGCATTATTTGTACCTGCATCAAATCCTAGGTAAGTCTTAGTATTTTCACCGACTGATGGTTTGATGATATCAAGGTAAGTAGATGGGTCTGCAAAGTCTGGAGTCCAACCAACGTTATCTGAAAGATCCCAATCTTCCCCAGCAGCTGACTCAGCAAAGTAAGTGACATTCTGAACTTCATCTTTTTGAAGTTGTTGGATATCAACGACTACGTTATCAGTTCCTAATGTTGCTTCAAGTGATTGTTTCAATGATTGAACACGTTGTACTTTTGTAGTACTTGTTTGGTCAACCGGCATATCCAAGTGAATTGGGAATTGAACACCTTCTGCTTGGAGAGCTGTCTTAGCTTTAGCAAATTCTGCTTTTGCTTTTTCTGGACTGTAAAGACCGTCTTGAGCATCGTCTAGGTTAACATCTTTCCACTCGTCACCATAAGTCACCAATTTTTCCTTAACTAACTCACCAAAGTTTTTACCATCTGCTTGAACAAATGTTGGTGGTACGAACAAGTTACGAAGAAGTTTTGTTGCTCCACTTTCTCCATTGATTTGAGAAGTATAAGCTGTTCTATCAATACCGAAGGCAATCGCTTGACGGAAGTCTTTGTTAAGGAGAGCTTTCTTAGTTGAAGTTTTTTGCTCATCTGTAGTCTTAGAAGTATATTTATAAGACTGACGATCAATATTAGTACCGATTAAGTAAGTTGAAGAATCTTGTGGTGTATATACAATGTTATCCTTAAACTCTTTTTCAACTTCAGGATAACTTGCACTTGTTGGGAATAGACGAGCCGTTGAGAAACCACCAGCCTTAAAGGTTTCTGCAGGTTTGTTTGTATCTTGACCATCCCAGAATGATAGTTTTACTTTATCAATATGAACATTGTCCTTATCCCAGTAATTTGGATTCTTTTCAAATTCTACTGAAGATTTAGCTACCAATGATTTCAACAAGTAAGGACCGTTATAAAGGATAGTACTTGGATCAGTTGCTTTGGCAAAATTACTTCCTTGTGAAGTAAGGAATTCTTCATTGACCGGTGCAAGAACACCCATAGTTGTTTTAGAGTTCCAGAAGCTTTCAGGTTTGTTCAAAGTATATTGAACAGTCTGATCATCAATTGCTTTGATTCCAACTTCAGAAAAGTCTTTAACTTTACCTTTCACATATGCATCCAGACCCTTAATAGAATCTTGAACAAGATAAAGGGCTTCTGACTTATTGTCAGCTGCATATTTAAGACCCGTTACAAAGTCTTGAGCTTTCACAGCTGCGTACTCTTCACCTTCAGAAGTATACCATTTAGCATCTTTACGGATTGTATAAGTGTATGTCAAACCATCTTGAGATACAGACCAATCTTCTGCAATTGATGGCACAAAGTTTCCGTAGCGGTCATTTTCCATCAAACCGTCAATGACGTTACTAGTGATATTAGAAGTTGCTGCTTTACCAGTTGTCAAATAGTTGAGGTTGTCTGGGTCGGTTTCATACGTGTAAGAAAAAGTTTTCTCACCTTTTGCGCTCGAACCTGAACAAGCCGCCAAAACACCTGACGCTAACAGAGTCACTCCTGCTAGGGCCATTACTTTTGAAAATTTCATAATAAACTCCTTTATGACTTTTTATACATTATAATCCCTTTTTAGCTAAGTGTCAATACAATTTTCAGAATTTTTCAAATTGATTTGAAAATATTTTTCTTCCTCTATTTCTAATTTGAAAATCTTTTTTTAGGAAAAATTTCAATCATTGACATTTATCAACTATATCTTTATGATATAATGAAAGAAGAAAGTTGAAAGGAAATACCATGTCAAAAGAAGTTATTGTTGAAAGTTTTGAACTAGATCATACGATTGTAAAAGCTCCTTATGTCCGCTTGATTGGAGAAGAGACTGGACCGAAAGGAGATATCATTTCTAACTTTGATATCCGCTTGGTTCAACCAAATGAGGACTCTATCCCTACTGCTGGACTTCATACTATTGAGCACCTCTTGGCTAAGCTAATCCGTACTCGCATCGACGGTATGATCGATTGTTCACCATTTGGTTGTCGTACAGGGTTCCATATGATTATGTGGGGACGTCATTCTAGCGCTGAAATCGCAGCTGTCATCAAGGATTCATTGAAGGAAATCGCTGAAACAACAACTTGGGAAGATGTCCCAGGAACAACTATTGAATCTTGCGGAAACTACAAGGATCACAGCCTCTTTTCTGCTAAGGAATGGGCAAAATTGATTCTCCAACAAGGAATCTCAGACGATGCCTTTGAACGTCATGTCATCTAATAATAAAAAAAGAAACCAGCTTTTGAACTGGTTCCTTTTTTTATTTTCTAAATCTTGATTTAGGCTTTTTCACGAATGACCAAAACACCATCTTCCATGTCAGCTTCTAGATGTTGAGCATCAAGGTTATCCAAGTGGAAGTCTGTGACTTTGTCACGG
>BNJV01001508.1_pt1 | contig 46150 bp, 56 predicted proteins | sample 8540591 | NCBI WGS metagenome assembly BNJV01 (sample SAMD00202457, study PRJDB9452) | human saliva metagenome | host: Homo sapiens
AATTAAACCAAGTAGAAAAAGGAATATTTAAAACAATTTGGCGAAGATTCCTTAAATCGTGTTATCCTTCATGATCCTAATACAAAGGACAAGCAAGAGGTTCAAGATACGATTGATATTTTAAAAGAAGCGATAGCAAAAAACAAACCTTTAGAACAAGTACCAGAGGATATGTGGAAGCTTATTGAATTCTAATGTAAAAGACACATTGCAAATTATAGCAATGTGTCTTTTGTGTTATAGATTATACAGTTCTGGTTTACGGTCCCTGAAATATATTGATTTTGTTGCGAATGTCTTCGACAACATCGAAATCAATATCTACAGAAGCAATACCTTCCTCAGTATTCATTTCTAATAGATTTGTACCCCATGGATCATATACGGCGGAGTGTCCCGTACTTTGGACGCGACCAACCGTGCCACAGCCGTTTACAGCACACACGAATAATTGATTCTCTATGGAGCGTACTTCATTAAGTACTTGCCAGTGTCGTAGGCGCATAGTAGGCCATTGAGCTGGCACAAATAGCAATTCTGTATTCGGTAATGCGGCCATGCGCACTAATTCTGGAAAGCGGATATCGTAGCAAATAACGGTGCTACACGGAATGCCATCTAACTCAAAATGTGTGGTGTGCGTACCGCCTGCGAAGTATTGATCTTCTTTTGCGGGACTAAATCCATGCATTTTAGAGTACTCTCCAACGAGCGTGCCTTCTCGGTTATAGGCATAGGATGTATTGAACACAACATCATTTTTGGCAACTGCTACGGAACCGCCTACGATGTTTACGTTATGCTTTTTCGCAAATGTACTTAATAATGATTGAGTTCGTTCTCCGTTTCTATCAGCGATGTTGATTAACTCTTTTGATGGATAGAACCCGGTATTCCAAGTTTCTGGTAATACGATAATATCTGGGTTTTCAGAAAGTGATTGAGAGAGTAATTCTTGAACACGAGTATAGTTATATTCTACGTCATTTACATGGACGTCCATTTGAATAATAGTTAGGCGTTTTTTCATAGTAAATCCTTTATTTGGTGAAATGGTATCGTTTATGTGAAATATATTATAATTAAAATATTAAAACATTATTGAGTAGATTACAATCACGGGTAAACAATTCGCTAGTTTTTACTATTCTCCTTATAAATGATATAATATAAGTTATTAAATTGTGTCTATATAAAGGGGGAGCCTATGAAACGATTTTCATTGGTAGTGCTTTTCACAATTGTAATTGCTACAGCGTTAGCAGGATGTGGAATGCTTTCACAGCAAACGACAGAAAATGAAACTAAAACGCCACCTACACAACAGGTTACGATGGTACATCCGTCGGGAGTTCCGGTACTCATGTATCACAAGATTGGCGATGATAAAGATAATGATGCGGTTATCCGCGAGGATTTATTCCGTCAGCAAATGAAGTTCCTCAAGGATAATGGGTACCATCCGTTGACGATGGATCAATTATACGATTATGTAGTTAATGGTGCAGCGGTACCTGAAAAGCCTGTAGTACTAACCTTTGATGATGGTTATGCAGATACATACTCTATCGTGTATCCATTGATGAAAGAATATGGTTTTGCTGCTACTGTATTTGTTAATCCGGGCGATGTAGGGACGCGGCTTACATGGGAACAGCTAAAAGAAATGAAAGACAATGGTATAACTATTTCTAATCATGGATTCCAACATGTGGAAATGGGCCAACTTTCAAAGCCGAACAAATGGAAAATATTCAAAAAGCACAACAAGCGTTAGCTGATAAGTTAGGAATTACAGATAACCCTTGGTTCTGTTATCCCTATGGGGACAAAAATAAGGATACCGATGCTGCCACAAAAGACAGTGGTATAAAGATGGCAATGGCTATGAAGTCCGGTTGGGCTCATACAGGGGATAATCCATACAATATTTTACGTGTTTGGGTTGGTAATGCCGTAGACATCAAGCATTTTGAAGAACGAATTAGCACTGAACATTACAGTGATTTATAAGGAGATATACATTGTTTAAAAAGAATTGGGTAAAGTTCATCATTATGGTGTTCTTATTTACCGCAGTCACATCACCATTCGTGGTATTGTTTGGACCATTTAATAATGTAAAACGTGCCGTAATTGGTGCTATCTTACAATCTCGTCATCCTCAATACATTACATGGTTATTCAGCAACGATGAATTGCAATCTATTTTGGGGACAGTAGGCGTTGTAAAGAGTCAAGATTTGTTTAAATTTAATGCTCGCGAAGATAAAGACTTAAAATTGGAAAAAATTGAGTCTTCTCGTTATGTAGGGTACGTGCTTGAAATTCCAGATCCTCGTCGTATCCAAGTTGCGACAGCTGCAAACATTCAAGAAAAAGGGGATACTACAAGTAATATTGCTAAAATGAATGGTGCCGTAGCGGCTATCAATGGCGGTGGCTTTCACGATCCTAATGGTACTGGTACAGGCCGCTTGCCATATGGCTTTATCCTTCACGAAGGGGATTATATCATCGGTAAGGATGTAGGGCCTGATGAATCTGTTGATTTTGTAGGCTTCTCTAAATCTGGCAACCTCATTGCGGGCAACTATGATAAAACTGAATTAGCTGATATGAAAGCTATGGAAGGTATTACCTTTGGGCCACCTCTTATCGTAGATGGTAAGAAGATGATCACCGATGGCGATGGCGGTTGGGGCGTAGGTCCTCGTACGGCCATAGGTCAACGTAAGGATGGTACTGTGTTGTTCGTTGTAATCGACGGTCGTCAACCAGGTTATTCCTTGGGTGCTACCTTGCGTGATGTGCAAGATGTACTTTATGAAAAGGGCGCATACATTGCGGCTAACCTCGATGGTGGCTCTAGCTCTACATTGTATTTAAATGGCAAAGTTGTAAATAAACCAGCCGATTTGTTAGGGGAACGGATGATTCCTACGGCGTTTATCGTGAAATAGGAGGAACAATGAAACCTTTTACGCGTGTACTGAGCGCCTTTGCGGTAGGTATTCTACTGCAAGGAGGGGTGTATCTGTACCTTGATCAATATATGTTTGCACCGACTACGGAATTTAACGTCTCTGGTGCGTCTAAAGATGACACGAAAAACTTCCCTGACGTAAAGGAGGGACGTAAATACGTATCTTATGACCATCAATTTATGGCTGTTGTTACAGATGAATCTCTTCGGATTTATAAGGCTGGTGAAAGCAAGCCCACAACGGTTAGTTTGAAAGGTCGCTCCATTAGCTATTTTGACTGGATGCCAGATCGTAACTACGCAATTATGGGCCTGTATACGGACAACAAGGTTGTTATGGCCCGACTCAATGCAGATGATCCGGAACACGAAGTAGATACAGAACTTGAAGATGTACCAAAGGGAAGTCGCATTGTTGATGCGGCATATTCCGAAGCGACGAAATGTGGTGTACATGAAGGTAAAAGTTCGTGAAGGTGCATACCGGATTTACAGAACTGATGCGAACTATGATACGCGTCGCGTTTACATGCAAGCTACGGACATTGGTCGTATTGCTGTATTCTATGATGAAGATAATTTCTTCTACGATAATGCTAAAACTGGCGACATCTTCATGTTTAATGGTATCGAAGGTGGTTGGCGTGTTATCAACCCACCTGGACGATTCCGTTTGCTTGGTGTAGATACTAGCAAGACCATCTATATTGCTCGTGTCGATGAAGATAATAATGTATTAACTGTATACTCTGGTAAATTAGGCGTAGGATTTAAACCTATTTATAAATATAATAATCCGACTACCTTGTCTGAAGTAACTATGAATGCGGTGAAAGAAATTATTGCCAATGGCAGTGATGATACGACCAAAGTAACAGAAGATAACGATAAATCATCTAAAGACTCTAGCTCTAAGAAAAAGAATTAATATAAAGCCTTTATAATCGCAGGTTATAAAGGCTTTATTTATAAAATCATTTAGTTTTATACGACATAATTCAAGTTGAACTCATATATATTTCGTTATAATCGGTATATGAGTATACGAGATGATGATTTAACGGGCGACGATAATACATGAGAAAGGCGGTTGTCTATGAATATATTGTTTGTACGGCTCAGTTATATTGGTGATATACTGCATGCCACAGCCGCCGCAAGGTGGATAAAGCAACAGTATCCGAGATGCAAAATTACATTGGATTGTTACACCTAGCATGGCTGAACTATTAGAACATAATCCCTATGTAGATCATATAATTCCTTGGGAACGGGATGAATATGAGGCTCATTCAAAAAAATTACACCTTCGTACCATGTGGAATATGTGGTGGGATTTACGAAAACGTTTAAAGCCTTATCACTTCGATATAGCTGTTGATGTACAAGGCCGGCTTATTACGGGGCTTGTACTATTGGCATCTGGTGCACCTATACGGTTAGGATTAGGTGGTACCAAGGAGTTGAATTGGTTATTTACTAATTACAAATCGAAGAATCGGTCAAAGCATGTTATAGAGCAATATCTTGATGTAGCTAAATTACTGCCAGGTGCATTAAACACAGAGACTATCCCTGTTGAGACTAAGAATATGAATCTAATGGATCTCATTGTAACAGCTGATGAGCAACAACAGGCTAAATTCGAAGTGGAAACGGCGTTTGCAGAAAAAGATAGACCGTTGATAGGTTTAGTTTTAGGTTCATCATGGCAGACTAAGTCCTGGCCTCATGAAAAGTGGCAACAACTAATTGATTCCCTGTCCTATAGAAGCAATTTTATATGCTTTGGGGGACCAAAAGAAGCACAAGAGTTTGAAGATTTGATGCAACATGTAGAGAAAGAGGATTTGCCAGTTTACAATAAATTAGGTAAGACTACTTTACGTGAAATGGCGGCTCTTCTTGGTGAATGTGATGTGGTAGTGGCCTGTGATACGGGTGCACTACATATGGCAGTGGCTCTACAACGCCCTGTAATAGCTTTATTTGGCCCTACAAATCCCGCAGAGTGGGGACCTCTGACTGGAACCTATAAAGTGCTACAAAATCATGATATGGAGTGCTTAGGATGCCGTAAACGAAAATGTCCGAAGGGAAAAGCGTACTGTATGTCTGGTATTGATCCAGTTATGGTGAAGGAACATATTATTGAATTATTAGGTGTAAAGAATTAGACTTAAATAAGAGTGATAATATATAAAGTTAGTTAGAATACGCATTATGTTGGTCGTCTAACTAGTAGAATAGGAGTATATAATGGCAAAGTTTAAAATTCAAAAAGGCTTATCAGACGCAGAAATGATGAAGCAATGGGGTGGAAATGATAACTTTGAAGAAACTATGATGCAGGCGGAACGCAATGCAGCGAAACCTGTGATTCATCAAAGTCCTAAGCAAACACAAGATGCATTTTATCGTGAATTTTTAACTGAGAAGGTGGAAACACTTATCGGTAAGATGCTGTTAGACATTAAAATGGAGTATTTTAAAGAGGGCGAAGGGGCATTCTCTATCCAAGTAAAACGAGATGGCAAGAATATTGTTCTTGAAACAGCACCTAAAAAGGTAAAATAAAAAGTATATTTGAAATAGAAAATGTATATTCATGAATGTTAGATTACCTTTATCAGTTATCAAAAAAAGTGATAACAAGATCTGTAAATCAAGATAATTCGTTGTACTACATCAATAAATACTGATATACTTTTGTACATAAATAAAAAAATTATAACGATATGAGGATTAGTTTGCTTTTTACATTCTCATTAACATACTCATTTGGTAATGATTAAAAAAATGCAAGATAAAAATCTAGCATAACGAGAGCTTTTTGGTGATTTTTTTACACTTTTTATATCAAAAATGCATGCTTTTTTTGATGATAAATAAGCATAATATACTTGTTGACAAAGAATTTTAGAAGTAGTCTAATATAAGTATGTTCCAATAATTCCTAGCACATTTTACCTACATAAGTAGGAACTATAGGAATTGTTGATAAATAGGTATGAGATAGTCATTGCGTGTATGTATAAAATTACATCACCTTACTATTTCGAATTGGAGGATTAACATGGCTAAAAAATTAAGAATCTGTGAAACCGTTCTTCGTGACGGTCATCAATCTATTTTGGCAACTCGCATGCGTTACGAACAAATGGAACCAGTGCTTGGCCTTTTAGATGAAATCGGTTATGAAGCTCTTGAATGTTGGGGCGGCGCTACTTATGATAGCTGTCTTCGTTTCTTGAACGAAGATCCATGGGAACGTCTTCGCAAATTAAAAGCTAATGTAAAAAATACACCACTACAAATGTTACTTCGTGGCCAAAACTTGTTGGGCTACAAACATTACTCTGATGATGTAGTGGAAGCATTCTGTAAAGCTGCTGTAAAAAATGGTATCGACCGTATCCGTATTTTCGACGCATTGAACGACCCTCGTAACATGGAAGCTGCTATTAAATATTCCAAAAAAGCAGGCGCACACGTTCAATCCGCTATGGTATACACTATTTCTCCAGTTCATACAACTGAAAGCTTCTTGAAAGTTGCTGAAACTTTGGTTGAAATGGGTACTGATTCCCTTTGCATTAAAGATATGTCCGGTTTGTTAGGACCTGCTGATGCATTCGATTTAGTTTCTACTTTCAAAAAACGTTTTGGTGAATTGCCAATCGACTTGCACAGCCATTTCACTTGTGGTCTTGCAAGCACTACATACTGGGAAGCTGCTAAAGCTGGTGTAGATATCATCGATACTGCTATCTCCCCATTCGCTCATGCAACTAGCCAACCAGCTACTGAAACTATGATCGAAATGTTCAAAGGCACTGAATGGGATCTTGGTCTTGACCTTGATAAATATATTCCATTAGTTGATCATTTCCGTAAAGTAAAACAACAAATCGCTGAAGAATTCAACTTGAAACCAGCTAGCGATGTAATCCCAGCTGTTCGTCGTTACCAAATTCCTGGCGGTATGTTGTCCAATACTCAAAACCAATTGAACGAAATGGGTATGGGCGATCGCTTCTTCGACGTAATGGATGAAATGCCACGCGTTCGTGAAGACTTGGGTTACCCTCCATTGGTAACTCCAACATCCCAAATCGTTGGTACAATGGCTATGATGAACGTTATGATGGGCGACCGTTATAAAATGGTTCCTAACGAAGTTAAAGACCTTGTACGCGGTAAATATGGTGCATTGCCTGGTAAAATTTCTGACGAAATTCGTCACACTATCATTGATGATGAAGAACCTATCACTTGCCGTCCAGCAGATCTTATCGAACCTGAATTGGCAGGTTACACTGAAGATTTGAACTCCAAAGGTTACACTGGCATCACTGAAGAAGACGTATTAACATACGCTATGTTCCCAGAAGTTGCTATTAACTTCTTCGAAGCTAACCGTCGTTAATCTTAATATTAACAGCTCTACCTTTTTAGGTAGGGCTGTTTTTATGTTTATACGAATTTTATATTTTCTCTTGCTAATCATGAGTAAAATAGCGTACACTATAAGGAGTATCTACTAATTATGATATTGAGGTAATCCTGTGAATTTACAAATTAGAATTTGGATATCCAATGTTGTTCTATTTGTAGTTCCTATATTAATTGCAATTATTCTATTTTTGTTATATTTTTCAGGACTACGCATTTTAGCGAATGCCGGATACTATTTGCGTATCGAGCAAGAACAACAGTTTAAAAGTGTTAGCCGTGTGGCTGAGACTATTACCTTTTATGGTATAGACAATGGTTTAATGGATTCTCTTGTTAAACCAAGCTATAGTTTGTTAGACCCTAATGAGGTGTATGTAGAAATTCTCGATCAGGGAAAGGTTCTGTATTCTTACGGTACACAACAGATTTATAATGAATCTGCTATCGTTGGCTTGATTGATGTAAATCCTGAGTTACAAGGGATTGTCTATCAGTCAAATCATACCTTTGTGTACGAAATGCGTAAGAATGAAGGACGTCATGCATATCTATATCACATAGCTATTAAACGAGCTGTGCATGGTAGTGATAGCTTGATGGAGACCGTTTCGTTCTACATTAGCATTGTTGCATTACTTTTGTTTATAGTTACATTTTTTGCAATCAACCGATTTGTAACGAAGTTCATTATGATTCACGTCCGCAATATGACGGAATCATTACGAGCTGCTAATTACCAAATCGAAATGGAGCAGGAGCAACAAAAAGAATTGCTTGCAGGTATCTCTCATGATATCCGTACTCCATTAACTGCAATTAAGGCCTATGCAGAAGGCGTTCGGGATGGTATCGCGCCAACCGAAGAGCAACAAAAACGCTACATGGGAATCATTTTGAAGCGCGCCAATGATTTAGATTCTATGTTGGAGGAATTATTCCTTATTACAACATTGAACTATAAAAAGGAATCTAGACCATCAGAGAAAATAGAATTAGGGAAATACGTACAAGGTTTTGTAGAAGATCATATAGAACATTATAAGTCTAGAGGTCTTGAACTGAGCCAACGTGTTACAGTTAAGGATGCTACTATTATGGCGAATCCGCAGTTATTACAGCGGGTTTTGCAAAATATTTTAAATAATAGTGCAAAATATAAGATGGCAGATATAGGACATAGTGTTATTGATGTCACCGAAGATGAAAGTCATGTGTACTGTGTGGTAAGTGATGATGGCCCTGGGGTTCCGCCAGAGTCACTTGACCGACTTATGCGTCCGTTTTATCGAGTTGATTCGTCCCGCACTAATCCACAGGAGGGGAGTGGACTTGGTCTTTCGATTATTAGACGTATTATGGAAATTTTCGAAGGTCGTGTAGTGATAGAAAATATTAGACCACATGGACTTAGAATTATTTTAGAGTTCCCGAAAAAAGGAGAAAATCATGAGTGAACATATTCTAATAATTGAAGACGATATTGATATTGCTAATATTGAGCGTGATTATTTGATGGTTGCTGGTTATGACGTAACTGTTATGAATAATGGTACTGATGGTATTGAAGCTGCTTTGAATACGCCAGTAGATTTAATTATTTTGGACGTTATGTTGCCAGAAATGGACGGCTTTGAAGTGTGTCGCGCCATTCGTGATAAAGTGCGCGTACCAATCGTGATGGTAACTGCACGCCTCGATGATATTGATAAAATCCGTGGCCTTGGCGTAGGTGCTGATGATTACATCGAAAAACCATTCTCTCCATCTGTATTGATTGCAAAAATTAAGGCTATGTTAGCACAATATAAACGACTTACTGAAAAAGATGTTGTTGATACAAATGCTATTCAATCCGGTGATATTCGCCTTGATCCTAAGATGATGAAAGTTTGGGTAAATGACAAAGAAGTTCATCTTAAGAAAAAAGAATTCCAATTATTAGAATTTCTTATGCGTAACCGCGATATCGTATTTTCTAAAGAAGAATTATATTCCCGTGTATGGGGGTTAGATTCTTATGGTGATTATGCAACAGTAGCTGTTCACATTAATCGTTTGCGTGAAGAAATCGAAGAAAATCCATCTGATAGTAAACATATCATTACAGTTTGGGGCGTAGGTTACAAGTTTGTATAAAAAGCATAGATAAATTCACTTTTAGTTCATGGATTGATGAGCTGTTGATGTTATATATGTTTTTAGGGGCTATCTTATAGAGAAATAATCGAAGTTTTATATTTTTTTATATACTATGCTTTATTTTTTTAGAGATTTTTGTGTATACTATAACTGTAAGGATTATTATGAAGATATACGGAAAAAGATACACTTAACTTCTCTCTTAATAAGTTCTCTCTCAACTTTTCCGTCTTCATATATAACTCTCTCTCACAGTCCTTACACTCTCAAACTATATGCAAAAAGAGGTATTCATTAGTTAATGCTAATGAATACCTCTTTGTTTTTCTATCTTTTTACATATAATTTAGGAAATGGTAGAAATTGTTGTATTGCAAATCTAAGGAATAAGACCTATAATGAGTGTGCATTGATTGTATGCAATTAAAAATAGGAGACAGTATATGAATATAAAACAATATAAGAAACAGATTATAGCATGTGCTATTGCACTATGCGTAGGTGTAGGAGGAGGTTATTATTTCTTTGGTACACCAGCAGGTACGCAACAGAGTGTTGTAACAAATCAAACTAAGCAAACAAAACCGTTGACTGAAGCTCGTAATACCTATGTTGTACAAGCGGCTAAAAAATCGGGCCCCGCCGTAGTGGGGATTACAACACAAGTATTCCAAAAGGATATTTTTAATCGTACCATTTACGCAGGTGAAGGCGTTGGTTCAGGTGTTTTAATAGATAATGAAGGTCATATTGTAACGAATAACCACGTTGTATCCGGTGCTAGCAATGGTGAGGTTACAGTTTCGCTGTCTGATGGTACTACCGTCAAAGGTACTGTTATGGGTACTGATGAACAATCTGATTTAGCTGTCGTAAAGATAGATCCACCTAAAAATATTCAACCTGTTGCTATAGGTGACTCCGATTCTTTACAGGTAGGTGAACCAGCAATTGCCATTGGCAACCCATTAGGTCTTGAATTTAAAGGTTCTGTTACATCTGGTGTAATTAGTGCTTTAGCTCGTACCATTGATGATCAAGGACAACGTTTCCCATTGATTCAAACTGATGCTGCTATTAATCCAGGAAACTCTGGTGGTGCATTGCTAAATGCTGATGGTGAGTTAATTGGCATTAATAGCTCTAAAATTTCTAAAGAGGGTGTAGAAGGAATGGGCTTTGCCATTCCTATTAATTCTGCAAAACCTATTATTGATTCTATCATTAAAAACGGTAAGGTCATTCGCCCATATTTAGGCGTATGGGCTGTGGATCGGCAAACAGCGGCTCGTAATAATGTAAGCTATGAAGGAGAAGGCCTTCTTATTGTACAATTGGATCCTACCGGTCCTGTGGCTCGAGCTGGTATTGTAGAAGGTGATACGATTGCTCAAATCGATGGTAAGAATGTAAGTACATTAATCGAATTGAAAGAGCAAATTGACGCCAAGAGCCCTGGCGACACTATTTTAGTATCTTATACTCATAATGGTAAATGAAGGCAGCTCCAGGTAAGGAGTGGGACGACCTCTACAAATTAATTAATGAACGTGTATTTACATTAGAAGAATTGAATTTAATCTAACATCCTTAAAACCCTTTCCGATTCATGAAACACTATAATAGTTGTGTTTTTAGAGATATTGAAAAGGTTTTATATTATATAAATATTTACAAAATTGCCTTACCGATTCGAGGTACCTTTGTGTTGTCTCTGTTGTCAGTACATGATGGTGACCGTAAGAAACTCACATTGGCAGAGTAGGCTACGGCTAAAAGGAGAACTATACAGGTTCAATTAAAAAAAGGTGTTATGGATATGTTGGTGCTAGCATTATTAACACAGCAGGATTCGCTATGGATATGAAATTGTGGCTTGCACTATTTCAGAATGCATAAGAAATTTCTGAAGAACGATATATCCATTGTTGTGGGCTAAAAAAGAAAGTATGTTGAAACCTATTTAAAGGAATCTTCTGGGGCTTCTCAAAATATTATCATATAATAATTACAGGCCAGAGGAGGGCTTACAACGAAAGGATAAGGAACGAGAATGGAATGGGTTTTCGGCGTTTTGTAAATATCCTGTTGAAAAGGTCATTATATTGAATAAGAAGAAGTTTTAAAAGCACTGCATCAATATCTTCAAAAGGCACGTGTTGCTACGATGTTGAAAATATTATGAAGGGTTTATAGAAAGAACACTTTGCTGTGAGCCGTGAAAAGGCCTTACAGATAGTGAAATCATTAAATCATGAGGGGACTCAGAGGAAATTTATGCATCCTATGTAGATGCTGGGTATTACGGATACGTTAAATGAGGATGGTAAGCCACAAGTAAATCTGTGAATATGCAAGAAATCTATGCTGAATTTGATATGGTATAAGAACAACTTATTACCACAACTGCCAGAAGATAGCAAGGCATCGAAGACATTGGTTGCTATTGACGGTGCGTTAGCTATATTGTGAGTGACCTTATATTAGTAGTACGCCAGCTATTTTATATTTATTAGGTAACTCACTTGGCAACCATTTGAAAATGTATTCATTTCCTGCGTTATCTATGATAGCTTTAGTTGCACTCGCAGGTGTGATGCTTTTGGTGTGCCCATGTATATTATCGATTGCTGAACTAAGGTGTGCGCGAACGTTGTTTCAGCAATGTAGATTAAGGAGGACCTATGAGACAGGTATAATTGCGCCATTCTAACTGTAATCAGTGTTGTGAGATGGTCCATCCTTTGCTGTAAATGATTTACCAAATTTTTGGTGAATGGATGAAAACAATGAACAACAGTTTGAAAACCACATAGACATGATGAACTAATATGCATATGGACCAACATATGATGGATGGAAATAATCAAATGATGCCTCAAAGATGTTATGGGGCCAAATAATGGTCCAACACTTAAGAGTGTCCAAAACAAAATGATGCCTCAAGATGGTGTAAGGACGAAATCAAAACTAACCATATTTTGCTTGAGTCCCTTTTCTCTTAAGATAATAATAGAGACGTGGTCATGAGGGTGCATTCATAGCCACCGTGAAACCCATACACTCTACGTGATACCTTGACATCAGAATCTCTCTCACTGCACACCAGTATACACACACAAGCAAAAGAGCTCTCCAGGTGAAGAATACTTTTTTGTCATGTTATAATTTTGTTGATGTTTTAGAGACTTCGCGTTCTGTCCTTGGCACACCTTCTTTGCAGAGACATTCTTCTGGTTTGTATGTTGGTACTTCAAGGTTAAGTAATGCTTGTACTTTTTTTCTTTTTGGTACACCGAACTCAGCTTTGCCGCCAGAACGGTTAACGAGAAGACCTACGCCTACGATTTCACCGCCGGATTGGTTAACTACGTTAACAACTTCTTGTACGGAACCGCCTGTAGTTACGATGTCTTCTACGATAAGTACGCGTGTACCTGGTTCGATTTTGAATCCACGACGCAATGTCATAACGCCTTTTTCACGTTCTGTAAAGATAGCGCGTGTGCCTAATTCTTTACCGACTTCGTGAGCTAATAAGATACCGCCGGTCATAGGTCCAATAACGAGCTCTACGTTTTGATCGCGGAAGCGTTCTGCCAATTCTTTACACAATGTTTCAGTGTACTTTGGATGTTGTAACACGTTGAATTTTTCAACGTACATAGGGCTATGTAGACCAGAAGTCAATAAGAAATGACCTTCTAAAATTGCTTGAGTATCGATAAGTAATTGTTTTACTTCTTGTTCTGACATCATTTGGATACACTCTCCATTTCTTCAATAATTAAACGTACCGCCTCTTGTGGATGTTCAGCCTGCGTAATAGGTCGGCCAATAACAAGGCGAGATGCACCATCCTGTAATGCACTCGATGGTGTAGCAATGCGCTTTTGGTCATTTGTAGCTGCGAAGGATGGGCGAATACCTGGTGTAACGATAAGGAAATCTGGTCCGCAGGCATCGCGAATCATCTTAGCTTCTAAAGCGGAACATACAACACCGTCCATACCGGATTCTTTTGCTAGTTTAGCAAGGCGAATGACTTGGTCTACAATTGGTAATTGACCGCCAATAGATGTCCAAGATTCGTCATCAAAGCTCGTTAAAACGGTAATAGCTAATAGTTTTGGACGTTCGATGCCTAGTTTTTCAGCGCTTTCACGAGCAGCCTCAGCGGCAGCTTTCATCATTATAGGGCCACCTTGACCATGAATGGTAATTAAATTGGCGCCTAAACGAGTAAGGGAAGATACGCCATGGGCCACCGTATTAGGAATATCATGTAATTTCAAATCGAGAAATACATGTTTGCCGTGCTCTTGCAAATAGCGAACCGTTTGGTCCCCTTCGGCGTAGAATAATTCCATGCCCACCTTATAGAAACTAACGGAGTCCCCTAGTGAGGACACGATAGATTTCATCGCATCCATTGTGGATACGTCGAGGGCGACGATTAATCTGTCATCTGCCATGTTATAACCTCCATAGTACTTATATATCTAAATAATTTTCACATAGAATAGGGCGTCCTGTCAATGAAAATCCGTTGTGAAAGTCGGCTTAAGAACTGCTTTTATACATCGATTTTCTTCGCGTTCATGATATAATAAATACAGAAGTGAAGATGATTCCTAATACGAGTTGATATATGTATATCGGACTGATGTATATAATATGTTGTTAATAGCTAAGAAAGGATTACCATGTTAGATTTTGTAGCATTGGATTTTGAAACAGCTAATAAATATAAAAATAGCGCCTGTTCCTTAGCGGTTATTACCGTTGAAAATGGGCAAATTACAAAAAAAGCATATAGTCTTATTAAACCACCGTTTATGTCCTTTGATCCCAGAATGTATTGAAATTCATGGAATTGAACCTAAAGAAGTGTTGCATGAAAAGACATTTGATCAACTATGGCCTGCTATCTATGAAAATCATTTAAAGGGAAAAATCATGATTGCCCATAATGCAAAATTCGATATGAATGTATTGCGTGCCACTCTTGATTACTATAAAATTCCTTGGCCAGAACTTGACTATGCGTGTACTGTAAAAATTTCTCGTGCCGTATGGCCCGATTTGGTAAATCACAAATTGAACACAATGGCGGCGTACTTAGGCGTAGAATTTAAGCATCATTATGCATTGGATGATGCTGAAACATGTGCCAAGGTTGCTATCGAGGCAGCTCGCTTGAAAGGGGCGAACTCACTACCCGAACTACTTTCAAAAATAGGCGTACCTCTTGAACCATTCATCGATGAAAAAAATAAAGCTGCACAAGCAGAATTACATAAAGAACCAGAACCAGAGCAGATGTCCTTTTTCTAAAAGACGTGCTCGGTTTACGATGGTAACTAATCCTGATAGAATAATAGATTGTTTTGGAGGTAGTCATGTTAGGTAAAGAACTATTAACCTATGTGGATCATACATTGTTAAGACCCATTGCTACATGGGACGAAATTAAGGTGATTTGTGAAGATGCATTGGCCTATCATACGGCATCAGTTTGCATTCCACCTGATTTTGTGGCATCCGCTCATAATGCATATCCCAATTTGAATGTTTGTACCGTTATTGGATTTCCTCTAGGCTATCAAACGACAGAATCCAAGGTGGCGGAAGCGAAACAAGCTATTGCAGAAGGTGCATCAGAAGTGGATATGGTCATCAATCTAGGTGATGCGAAACAAGGGGACTTTCATGCTATAACAGAGGAAATCAAGGCTCTTAAATCCGTATGCGGTGATAACATTTTAAAGGTTATCATCGAGGCCTGTTTCTTAACGAATGAAGAAAAGATAGAACTATGCCATTGTGTAACGGAAGGCGGCGCAGATTTTATCAAGACCTCAACTGGATTTGGTAGTGGTGGCGCTACATTAGAAGATGTGCAACTATTTAAGAAGCACATTGGTCCTAATGTACAGATTAAGGCAGCTGGAGGCATTCGTTCCATTTCTGATATGAAGGCTTTATATTGCAGAAGGATGTAGCCGTATCGGGGCGAGTGCGGCCGTAGAGCTCCTAAAAGATCATTTGGACGAAGAAGTATAAAGAAAAACCACCTAGGCAGTGCTTAGGTGGTTTCTTAGAATGGCGGTGTAACTATGCGCATGTATGATATTATTTTGAAAAAAAGAGCCAATTTAGCACTAACAAATGAGGAAATTCGCTTTGTCATAGAGGGCTATGTACATGGTACTATTCCTGATTATCAAGTAAGTGCTCTATTGATGACCATCGTATTTAATGGCATGAATGCTCGTGAACTCGGTACGTTGACACTCTCGATGGCTCAGTCTGGACAAATGGTGGATTTATCGTCAATTGATGGTATCACCGTAGATAAACATAGTACAGGTGGTGTAGGGGATAAGACGACACTTATCATTGCTCCTTTAGTGGCCGCCTGTGGTGGTAAGGTCGCAAAAATGTCTGGTAGAGGCCTGGGTCATACAGGGGGGACTATCGATAAAATGGAATCGATTCCTCATTTGAAAGTATCCTTAAGTCAAGAAGATTTTATCTCCCAAGTGAATAGAATAGGCCTTGCCGTTATAGGTCAATCAGAAGGCTTGGCACCAGCCGATAAAAAACTTTACGCTTTGCGCGATGTAACGGGAACAGTGGACAGTATTCCTCTTATTGCTTCCTCCGTGATGAGCAAGAAATTGGCATCTGGTGCGCAAGCCATTCTACTAGATGTAAAGGTCGGCAGTGGCGCCTTTATGAAAACCATTGAAGAGGCCCGTGCCTTGGCTAAGGCTATGGTAGATATTGGACGTGAAAACGGTCGTTCCGTTAAGGCTGTTTTGACGGATATGGATCGGCCCCTTGGTCATGCCATAGGCAATGCCTTAGAAATTCGTGAGGTCATTGATACATTAAAAGGTCATGGCCCTGAGGACTTGACCCATGAATGTATTATCATGGCTGCTCACATGCTCGTTCTAAGCCACATCTGCGACTATGAAACCGCCCTAACTCGTGTGCGTGAGGCTCTCGATTCTGGCGCTGCACTCGAACGTCTACGCCTCATGATTGACGCTCAAGGTGGTAATAGCTCTGTGATTGATGATGAAAGCCTACTAACTATCGGCCAATGTACATATGATGTAATAGCGCCTAAGGCTGGTTACATTACCCATATGAATACCGAACAATGTGGTATAGCATCTGTTATGCTCGGTGCTGGGCGCACCATAAAAGATGGCCCTATCGATTATAGTGCAGGTATTATCATGCATAAAAAAACTGGTGATGCCATTACTGAAGGTGAAAGTATAGCGACCTTGTATGCCTCTGATGAAAACTTACTTGCTAATGCAGCTAAGACCTATAGTGAGGCTATTACGATTGGCGAAGAAATGCCGAGCGTAGTGGATACCATCCTTGATATTGTGGAATAAGGAGTCGTATATGACAGAATTAGAAATTCAAAAACTTATGGATTGCGCCATAAAAGCTCGTGAAAACGCTTATTCTCCATATTCACATTTCGCTGTTGGCGCTGCCTTGTTATGCGAAGATGGTACCCTTTTACGAAGGGTGCAATATAGAAAATGCTTCCTATGGTCTCACAAACTGTGCTGAACGAACGGCCATTTTTCCAAAGCCGTATCCGAAGGTCATATAAAATTTAAGGCCCTTGCCGTAGTTGCTGATACGGAAGGACCTTGTGCGCCATGTGGCGCATGTCGTCAGGTAATGGCTGAATTTAAAAATACCTCTAATCATTATGGGAAACTTGATGGGGAATATAAAAAAATAGTAACTATAGAGGAACTATTACCATTTAGTTTTTTTCTGAATGCGATGTAATTGGTAAATAGATCCTTCTACAGTGAAATATACGTAGTACAAGAAAAAAAGGCTGGAGCGCGTGGCTCCAGCCTTTTAGCATAAGATAATGACCGTTAGAATGCAGGAACAATTGCACCTTGGTATTTATCTTGAATGAATTTTTTGATTTCAGGGCTATGAAGAGCTTCCATCAATTTCTTGATACGAGGGTCGTTTTCATTGCCTTTAAGAACAGTTACGACATTTACGTAAGGAGAATCATTAGATTCGATGAACAATGCATCTTTACCAGGGTTAAGACCTGCACTTAATGCATAGTTTGTGTTGATAGCTGCTAGTGCAACATCGTCGATGGAACGAGGCACTTGAGCTGCTTCTAATTCTACGAATTGGTAACCATTAGGATTAGAAGCGATATCTTGTACAGTGGATAAGATATTGTTAGAGTCTTTCAATGTGATAAGACCAGCTTTTTGTAATAACATTAATGCACGACCACCATTTGTAGGGTCATTAGGAATAGCGATTTTTGCACCTTTAGGAAGGTCTTTTAAATCTTTGATTTGACGGGAATATAAGCCCATTGGTTCAAGATGAACGCCACCCACAGATACTAGAGGAAGGTTATGTGCTTTTGCGAATTCGTCCATGTATGGCACATGTTGGAAGAAGTTAGCGTCGATTTCTTTATCACCCAATGCTAGATTTGGTGTATTGTAATCAGTGAATTCTGTGATTTGTAAATCGATATTATCTTTTGCTAAAATCGGTTTTACTTGTTCTAAGATTTCCGCATGTGGTACTGCAGTAGCACCAATTTTTAATACTTGTTTGTCACCGCTGCTAGCCGCTTTATTATTATCGCTGCCGCAACCTGCGATTAATAGCGCACCGCCGAGAACGACTGTAGCCGCTAATGCTAAAAATTTGTTCATACAAACACTCTCCTTTTCGAGAAAATTAAATGTAATTCGATAAGCTTATAGTACTAAATTATTTCCCATCATGCAAGTATGTATTATTAGTAGTTATCCATAACTAAAAGTTATATAGAAAGAGGAGCTGCTACTCAAAACCGACTTTGGCCCTGCGAAGGCCGTAGGCCGGAGTCAGACCCGGCCGGTGGAGGTTTTGAGTGGTAGCTCCTTTGCTTAATGTCTTTTAGTTTGGTTAACGACTAATAATGAGCCCTATACTTAATAGTAATTGGTATAACATGGCGGCACCAGCGGTAGTACCCATGGCTTTATCTAATTTGATTTCGTCCACATGGGTATAGAATGTTTTGATGGTTTTAAATGCTGGGATGATGGCTAGTAATGCGAGTAATGCTGGGATTGGGAGGACTTTCAAATAGATCCAGGCACCAATCCAGAAGAAGTTAAAGATATAGGTGATGCTCATTAGGCTGATGGCACGGTCGCGGCCTAATACAATTGGTAATGTGCGACGACCGTGTTTTTCATCGTTTCGAATATCTCGAATATTGTTGGTGAGCATGATGGATCCAACTAATAGGGTAGCCGGTAGTGCAGGGATTAGGAATGCTAGTGAAAGTTCACGCGTCCACGCAAAGCCTGTAATGAGGACAATAGCAAAACCCATGGCGATACCGGATGAGATTTCCCCAAATGGTGTGCGAGAAATTGGCTTTGGGCCACCTGAATACAAAAACTAATTAAAATACAGATGATGCCGGCCGGAATGTACCACCATGTAATGGTGGCTGATAGGTATAGGCCGATGATGATAGGTACAATCATAAGAACCTTAATCATAGTGGAGATGAGCTTTGGCGTCACTGCACCACGGGTAAGGGAACCAGCATTACCTATTTTTTGCCCCGCATCAAGACCAGATTTAAAATCTTTCAATTCATTCCATAAATTAGCGATGATTTGAGCCGATACGACGGCTAAAAATATAAGAATTGTATGGAATATGGCGAGTCCTGTGCCATGAAGTGCACCGAAGGTATAATAACTAAATGCAGCACCTAAGATGGTTGGCCCTAATGCAGCAGCCAATGTGCGAGGCCTAGTGAGCGGAATTAATTCTTGTATCATAATGGTGTGGCGAAATGCCAACTCCTTTCTGTTAGAAATACGTTTTCTTATCTCTAAGTATTGTATAGTACATTAGGAGAAATGTAAATTTGGTGTACCTATCATGTTAGTACAATTATATAGTATAATATTATATGTATATTTAAAATTCTTAATGTAACTTACTTATATAATTCAATTCATATATTCATGAGGTGAGACTATGAAAACGTGGAGTAAGAAGGTAATGACACTAGCTTGCGCTACCTGCTTAACGGTAGGTATGGCGGCTGTAGCTTGTGCCGATACAATTGATTTAGGCTATGGTCAGTATGCTACCACTAATAATGGTGTACACGCGGTAGCTGTAGATGCGATTCCTACAAATCCTACTTTCAGAACGATGGAACAAAATAAGACCCTTCAAACAGCTAATGAGCGAGCTGCAAAAATCTATGAATGACCGCATAAAAAAACATCCTACCCAATGGTAAAAGAGGAATTTAAAGGTACTGCCTTAGATGGGTATAGTTTGTACCAATTATCTGGGGATAGTACATTAGGTCATCATACAGGTTGGTTGCTTACATACAATGTAAATAAAGAGGCGATTAATTATCTCGATCGTACAGCTACTCAAATTGTTAACGCAGCAATGGCTGATAAACAAGTGAAAGCACAATCAGTTAGCGAGCCTTACACAAAATCTAATGCAGAGAAGTTTATTTCAAAAATGGCCACAGTTACACTTGACCGCAAGATGTTAGAGCCACAAATAGCAAATTTAAATGCGACTATGCATCGCGATATGATTAAAACAATACAACAAAATGCTATGCAAGATGCATCGTTGTCGCAAAAGAATAAACAAAGTGTGCAAGAGGGCGTAGATCTGTTTAAGAGAGTCATCCCTAACTTTACAATGGGTGCTACAGAAATATCATTTAAACCATATACATCTAAGTTTGGTGCTATGGCCGGTATGAGTGTGCGCGGCAGCTTAAAATATGATGGCTTTGTATTGCCTGGTAGCTTAACTATGTATGCAATGCCACAAAACGATGGGCTTACAGTACAAATCTTGGCTACCGAAGATACGAGCCGAGACTACTGGTCAGGACAATTAGAATCCATGTATGGATTGAAAACCCTAAAGGGAGGCAATAAATAATGAAACCATTAAAAACTCTTGTGCTAGCAGCTTGTTTAGTTGGTGCAGTTACTAGTTTTGCTGGTGCAAAAGATGTAAAAACCATAGCAGGATCCATGTCTGTTCCGAATACAGTTACGGTAGCAACCGCATCTACTACAGATTCTGTGGATATTATAAAGGATTTGCTAATTAAGGATAATGCAAAACCAACTACGAATAAACGGACCCGTCAAAGTAATGAGGATGCATTATCTGCGCTTAACTATATGGGCGTTTCCTATGATGTATATCAATTACAAGGAGAAGATAAAACCGGCCAAAAGGACGCTTTGTTAGTAGCCGTAGATTTGAAAACGGCAGCCAATGCATTGTTTGATAACCCTAAGGCTAATGCGTCTGTCCTTCCTGTATTAGCCATACTCAATAATGGTGAGTTGGATCCGATTACAGAACAACTCATGTTGACTACGGTTAATAATCTGTTGCCAAAAGAATCTAAAACATTTACATTGCCAGATAAGAACGTACCCGGTTCCATCTATGTAAGTGCTGGTACAGGTTACAGCACCGCCTTTGGTGTAGTTGGTGAAAGCCAAAAACCTACTACCATTACTGTAGAAAACACAGAACAAATGGAGAAAATGAATAATACAAAGTATCAAACATATACCGTAGGTTCTCGTGTATTAGTTGATGCGGAAGGTATCAAATTCCCATATTATGCAAAAGCCGCACTCGTAATGAATCCACAAAAGCCTACATTGTTCTTGGCATTGACTAGTGATGTACAACGTCAATACTTTATGCCAATCTTTGCAGATGCTTTCAAATCGATTAAATAAAACATATTGAAAAACATCGATATTAATGTATAATAATTTCTATATGATGTATGTATTGTAAAAAGGAGTCCTATTATGAAAACAATTCACACAGATAAAGCGCCTGCAGCAGTAGGTCCCTATTCCCAAGCTAAAGTAGCTGGCGGTTTCTTGTTCGCTTCTGGTCAGGTAGCGATTAACCCTGCTACAGGTTCCGTAGTTGAAGGCGGTATCGAAGCACAAACTGAACAAGTATGCAAAAATATTGAAGCTGTATTAGCCGAAGCAGGTTCTGATTTCTCCAAGGTTATCAAAACAACATGCTTCTTAGCTGATATCAATGACTTCAAACCTTTCAACGAAGTATATGCAAAATATTTTACATCTAAACCAGCTCGTTCTTGCGTGGCTGTAAAAGATCTTCCATTGGGCGTTGCAGTAGAAGTGGAAATCATCGCGGAAGTATAATATGGATTATATTTCATTATTACAAAAAGAAATGCGACCTGCCTTTGGCTGTACAGAGCCAATCGCGTTGGCTTATGCAGCAGCCAAGGCCGCATCCGTGTTGGATGAGTTTCCCAACCACATTCATGCGCGATGCAGTGCCAATATCATTAAAAACGTAAAATCCGTGGTCATTCCGAACTCTGGAGGCCGCAAAGGCTTAGCTGCGGCTACCGTACTCGGTGCCATCGTAGGACATCCAGAACGAGAACTAGAGGTGTTAGAATCGGCTACCGATGAAGATCGTAAGTGGTTAGGCACCTTATTAGAGGCTAACTTTTGCACTGTAGAACTAGCAGAAGGCGTTGATAATCTTTACATTGAAATTACGGCCACCACCGATGAACATACGGCAGTGGTACGCATTGAAAATGCACATACCAATATTACCTATGTGTCCATAGATGGAAACGTGATTTCTGAAACCATTAACGAAATTAAAGAGGCTGAACGTAGTACTTGCCCGATGACATTCGATAGTATCTACGAATTTGCAAAAGCTGGTGACATTTCCGGTATCTTACCTAGCATTAAGCAGCAGGTAGAATATAATACGGCCATTTCGAATGAAGGTTTATCCAATGATTATGGTGCCAATATTGGGCGATTGTTATTGCTTGATGATGAAACCCCATCTCTAGAAACAAAGTGTAAGGCTCGTGCCGCAGCAGGATCCGATGCACGCATGAGTGGGTGCCCGTTGCCTGTAGTTATTTGCTCAGGCTCTGGCAATCAAGGATTGACCGTTTCAATGCCTATCATTACAACTGCTGAGGAACTCGATAAAACCGATGAGGAATTATATCGATCCCTTGTATTTGCCAATTTGTTAACGCTTTACGTTAAATCTGGTATTGGTAAACTATCCGCATATTGTGGCGTTGTATCGGCTGGCATTGTAAGTGTAGCTGGTATTGCCTTCTTTGAAAGGCGATAGTAAAGATATTATCGAAGATACACTTGTAAATGGCCTTGTTAGCCTATCTGGTATCGTATGTGATGGGGCGAAACCATCTTGTGCCGGTAAAATTGCCATCTCCTTAGATGGAGCTTTCATGGGCTATAAACAAGCTCGCCTTAACAAGAGCTATCAAAAGGGTGATGGCCTCGTAGCTCACTCCGTTGATGATACGATTAAAAGTATCGGTGTCGTAGCACAAGGCATGAAAGAAACTGATGTGGTTATTTTGAATGAAATGTTAAAGCATTAATTGGTTTTATATACGGAAAACAGTTCGTTCTATAATCCTATAAACAAGAAAACAGCGTTATGATCGGTTTGGTCATAACGCTGTTTTTCTAATGTTATTGTAATTTTTTAGGATCCTTTAGTAGCAATGATGCGATCAGTCCCACAATAAGGAATGGAACTAGTGTCATCATGGCTGCTGGTAGGGAATAGGTATCTGCTAAATTCCCTACAACTGGTGCGATGATGCCGCCGATTGTTTGGCTTACGCCAAGGGTGATGCCTGATGCAAATCCGATGCTCTTAGCTAGATAAGTTTGGCCCAGTACAATAACAGGGCTATAACTGATGGCCTTTGCAGCACCAATCATGAGCAAATCAGATAGGCGAGTGGCATCATAATCGTTACAGAAAACTCAGGGACTTGTGTTAATAGGAACATGGATGGCAACCAAATTAACAGAGATAATCTAATGATTTTGATAGGACCGTATTTATCGCCCAATAAGCCACCGATGTAGGTCATAAAGATGCCGATGCTAAAGAATACGGTTAATGCAAAACTACCTTGTTCGGGGCTCGTGCCGAGTTCATGAGTCCAGAATACAGGGATAAATGCATTAATAACGCGGAAATTAACCGATTGGCTTAGAATAATGATGAACAATATGCCAAAATATTTCCAATAATTTTTCAGTGGCTGAGCCGCAACTGTTGGATTTTCGGTGGCTACAGCTTGGTCGATAGTTTGGGCATGAGCTACGATACGTGGCATGAGTAGGAATAGAACGGTAGATATAATAATACCGGCTACGGTGAAAGCTGCTAGACCATGTGCACCTACTGTATAGGCGATGGCGCCCGCAAATAGAGGACCAAAGGCGAAGCCTGAACTACCGCCGATGGCGAAGGTTCCCATTGCTTTGCCCTTCTTGTCACCTCCGAGGCGGTTCATAATTTTTGCCCCTTCAGGATGGAAAATGGAAGAACCCACACCAGCTAGTGTGGCACATACAAGGAGACTTTCATAAGACGAAACAAAACCCATCATCCCCGTACTACATGCGGATAATAACGTGCCTGCTGCAATGAGTCGTGGCTGATTGAGCTTGTCTGAAATATACCCTAGCAATGGTTGTAGCAATGACGATAATGCCGTGTTTGCTAAGATGAGAAAACCTGCTTGCTCCAAGGACAGTCCATACGTATAGATAAACAGCGGCAATAATGCAGGTAGTACACTTTGGCATGAGTCATTAATCATGTGACTCAGCGTGATGAGATAAGGATAATACTTTTGCATAGTAAACCTCGTTGATTGATGATGTAGTATACAATATATTTATATTATATACTATATGTATATGAATATACGAAATATAAAATGGCACGACATATATTAGTATACACTTTATATGAGTATAGGTGAATCGTTCTACAAAGAAGAAGAATTACATGGCGGCGAAAGACAATTCTGGGAAGCGATTAATACGGGTGGCAAGTATATACATATAATGAAATTGATTTTTTATGGTTTTACCAATAGAGCATATGAAATTTATCAGTTCCAGTTTCCTGCTGATATATGAATTCGAATGATTATCCGAAATACAAAACTTTCGATGGATGTTAGATAAAATCAATATTAAGGAAGCCCCTTTTGAGTGTTTGTCACAATTGATGTTAAGGGAGGTAAAATATTCTCTTGTATTAAAACATTAAATGAAGAAATGGCTATATGAATTTCATCCTAATATGCTCATGTAACCTGGCATAGTTGAATTAGACCGTAAAAGCAATGCAATGCTGTTGAACCGCTAAGACGTTAATTGGCATACTTGGTACATGCTTTAAATAAACTAGAGACTATGGGAGCTTAAACATTCCCAAAAGGATACAATATATATTGGTATTAAAGGTTCTATATATGCTTAATGTCATTCTAGTAATACTTGTAACAAATTAGGGATAAGATGGCAGGGAATGAAGAAAAGAGAAAAGATTCAATGATGATTATTGATGATAGTCAGTATAAGATGAGCCTGTAAACGGAATCCTAATTCTACTGTTATAAAAATGACACCAGAAATTCAAAAAGAAAAAGATAGAATAGAAAAATTACAAATTTTAATACTGACATGATGAATTTAAGTGATAGGAAGAAATATGAAGAAAACGAAAGAAAAAAGAAGAGGATATTCAATGTTGATTGTATTGATAGTCAGTATAAGACGAACCGATTAATAGAGACCCTGATACTTCAATGGAATATGAAATTACAAGCTAAGTTAGACAGAAGTGAAAACCAATTTAAGTTTTAAGCACATATCATAGTTGTATGTGCTTTTTATTTGCGCCTATACTTTTTTGTTTGATTATATCGTCTACAAGTAGGTTATAGGACAAATTCACTCAATAATATAAGAAAACCTAGATACAATCTGTGTTAGATGTATCTAGGTTTATCTATTATATCTCTATCATTATCATTTAAAAGAATGGCAGAGGAGGAGGGATTTGAACCCCCGCGCCGGTTGCCCGACCTACCGCATTTCGAGTGCGGACCCTTCAGCCTCTTGGGTACTCCTCCGTGCTTTACGGCGCTCTTTAAAGAAATCTTTCATCAATTGGCTGCATTCATCAGCGAGGATGCCTGCTTGCAATTGTGGCTCATGGTTTAGTCCCGGGTGGGATAGCACATTAAACAGAGATTCTACGGCGCCTCCTTTGTAGTCGCTAGCACCATATACAACGCGATCAATACGGCTGTTAATAATGGCCCCTGCGCACATAGGACACGGCTCTATCGTAACATACAGGGTGCATCCAGTCAACCGCCAGCGCTTTAGGCTATTACAGGCCTCACGGATGACGAGAACCTCGGCGTGAGCTGTTGCATCATGATCCAGTTCACGGCGGTTATGATGACGTGAAATGACTTGATTATCGTGGACCAAAATGGCGCCAATAGGAATTTCGCCAAGGGCATACGCTTTTTTGCCTTCTTCGATGGCAAGGCTCATAAAGTATTCGTCACGACTGCGCTCGTCCATTGTATTAAGTTCGGTTGAATCCATTAGGTCTTTTGTCATTATTGCACCTCTTAATGTATAATATCTTACATAGAGTCTATCATATTTTATCGTATTTTTGCGAATAGATTTAATCGTTGTGTCAGTTGCTTGTGTGAGGCTAGTATGGATATTATTTGGTATATGTTTGACATGATTGGTACCATCGCATTCGCCGTATCAGGCGCACTTGTGGGTGTGTCCCGTAAAATGGATATTTTTGGCATGGCCGTGCTCGCGCTTGCTACCGCTATTGGGGGCGGTGTGATTCGTGATGTACTATTAGGCTATTTCCCGCCCAATTCACTTCGTAATGTAGTGTATGTTACGGTCGTCCTCGTGGTAACCTTTATTGTATTTGTCATTTATAACAGTCGTTATCATCGCAACATAATGGGACCTCGTAGTAGGGCTAGTTATTTATTTGCCGATGCTCTTGGCTTAGCATCCTTTACCGTTACGGGTGCCTCGGCAGGGTATACACTATATCCGGACTTGCCTATATTCATCGTATTGCTTGGTACCATTACCGCTGTAGGTGGTGGCATTCTGCGAGATATGTTAGCACAGCGCGTGCCTTCCGTACTGAAAGAAGACGTATATGCGTTGCCCTAGTATTATTGGCGGTATAGCCTATTATCTACTGGTAATTAGCGATTGGGCAGGGCAAGCCGTATATGGGGCTTTCACCATTGTGCTTGTTATTCGTCTACTAGCTATAAAATATCACTGGAGCCTACCTCGTGTCAGATAATAATCGGTTTTTATGCGATATATTTGCCAAATTATGACTAAGTGATATAATTGTAATATTAGTTATTTTTTTATGATTGTATCCCTTACAACAGTTGTGAAATGGTACGCACAAGCGTGCTTGATAAAGGAGTTTAACCTATGTCTAAAAAATGGTTGAAAGTAGCGTTAATGGTTACGGCTATTGCTACGGGTACATCCATTCAAGTTGATGCGGAAACTGTGTTATATGTTCCGCAAGATGATCGTCCAGTAAGCCTACAATATACAGTTGATACTGCAAAGGCAGCGGGAATGACGGTGTTAACACCACCACAAAATTTGATTTCCGGTAAAACCTACAAAGGGCAAGCCGATCAAATCTGGAATTGGGTAGAGCAAAATGCGGGCCGTGCCGATGTTATGGTATTGAGTACAGATACCTTAATCTATGGCGGCCTTGTGGATTCTCGTAAACATAATTTGCCATTGAGCACATTGGAAAATCGTTTAAAACGCATCGAAGCGCTTAAGGCAAACCATAAAAATATACGCATTTATGGTTTTGGTACCGTAATGCGTTCCCCACGCGCTAGTGGGGGTGGTACAGAACCATCCTACTATGCAGATTATGGTCCAACCATATTCCAAATTGCTGCACTACAAGATAAATTGGATGCAGGCACATTGACACAAGCGGAAACGCAAAAATTGATGAGCTTGCAAGCCTCTGTCCCTGTAGAATATCTACAAGATTGGTTCTCTCGCCGTCAAAAAAATATGCAAGTGAATAAAGACTTGATCGATGAAGCGCGTAATGGTGTCTTTGCATACTTTGCATTGGGCCATGATGATACGTCTCAATTGTCTCAATCCGCATTAGAAGGACGCTATTTAAATCAATACTCCAAGGGCATTCCACGTACACAATATGGCAGCTTCCCTGGGGCAGATCAACTCGGTTTATTGTTGATGGCTCGTTCTCGTACCGATGAAAGTGCGGAAAAACCTACGTTCTCCGTTATCTATCCACTTGGTGGTGCCGGCAAAACATTGCCAGGTTACGAAGACCAAACCGTTGATAAAACGATTGCGGAACACGTAGAAGCCGTTGGTGGTACGATGACAACTGCAGGTAAACCAACTGTTCTTCTCGCTGTTAATACACCGCTTTCTACGAGCACATCCGAATCTGAAACCTTTGGTAATTTCCCAATGATTTCTCAAGCTACGACTGCCTTTGTAGATCGTATTCAACAAGCTACGGAACAAGGTGTAAACGTGAGCATTGCGGATATTGCCTATAACAATGGCTCTGATAATACCTTGTTAGGTGCTTTATATAAACGCGATTTACTCTATAAAATCGGCGCTTACAATGGCTGGAATACAGCAAGTAATACGGTAGGCTATGCGATTGCACAAGGCTTATTGCTACAATCTATGTCCCCAGAAGGGCATCGCGATATGTTGACCCAACAATATTTGGATAACTGGGCATACCAAGCGAATATCCGCAAGGATATTTATCGTATGCAAGATTCCATTCGTACCGACAATGTACGCTACTCTGGTGATTTGAATTCAAAATTAGAAGAGTATTTACAAGAACGTGTACAAGATTTCAGTGAAACTTATTTGAAGGTAGACCCTCGTACAGTTAAGGCTACATTCCCATGGGGCCGTTTGTTTGAAACGGATATTACTGTTTATGATAAACCAGTAGTACCTCTTCAAAAAGAAATTCGTATGCAACGGGAAGCAGAAGCGAAGAGACAAGCTGAAGCTGCAGCAGCTGCTGCGGCTGCACAAGCCAATGGCCAAGCACAAGCGGCTCCAGCTGTGCCAACTACAACAACTCAAACTGCACCAGCTGCAACTTCGACAACGGTAGTACATCAAGCGGCAACTTCACCGCGCATCGTTCCAACACCGGCCGCTGTGCCTCAACAATAATCGCCTATGAAACGATCGTTTTTGCCTGAAATAACCTATATGCGTGGTCTCTGTATGCTCGGCGTTATCGGCATTCATGTCGGCTCCTATGCATTACAAAATCCGTTCGTTAATTTACAACTCATTAGCGTGTTGGAAATCTTATCGCGTTTTGCAGTGCCCGCATTTTTCTTCCTGTCAGCCTTTGGTTTGTTCTACCATACATCGGTAAACGATCCATTTAGCTACAAGGATTTTATGAAACGACGCTTTCAAGTGGTGCTCTATCCTTACATTGTGTGGTCCCTATTCTACCTTATCTATACAGGCATAACGGCGCACAATTTTGGCAATCTCCATCCTGGACCCTTGCTTGTGAACCTCTTGTTTGGTAACAGTATGTACCATTTATATTTTATGGTTATACTGGTGTGGTTCTATGTGCTCATGCCACTATGGCGTGTGATGGTGCGGTGGATTTTGAAAGCCCCCATTCCTTGGCTTGTCATCTTATTTGCCATCCAATTAGGTGTTGACTTTATATCATCTTATCGATTGGGAGCCTGGGTGACACAACAGTTTAGCGATTCTCCAGCCATAAAATATCTCTTCGATATGCGCCTTAATTATTGGGTGATTCATTATGTATGGATATTCCTTTTTGGTGCTGTTGTAGCCGAACGATATGAACAGGTGAAGGATTATATGTGGCGTTACCGATATCTATTGGCCACATGTGCCATTTTATCGATTCTATCCATGTTGGGCGCCTACTACTATGTCATGGATGTATGGCATTATACGGTGCTCGAAGCGATTTACACAGTGCATCAGTTGAGTCCAATGGGTGTATTCTATACGGCATTAGGCACATTGTTTAGCTTATTCCTATTCCAAGTGATGCCCCTCAACAATACGATGGAGGCGTTCTGGTCACAAATTGGGGATACTTCATACGGCATCTATTTGGCACATCCATTTTGGTTATTGATCATGACCGGTATCATGGCCAAGTATAATCTTCTATTTACAGTGCCTCACGTAGTGCTGTTGTATGTGATGGCCGTAGGATTATCCTACTTGACGACAGTAGGTTTAAAACAAATACCAAAGCCAATTCGAAAATATATTCTTGGCAACTAATGGGCTTATACAAAGCACTGTAAGATTGGTATATAACTAATTACAATAGAATCCGCTCCTACCATAACTTATAGTTATCGGTAGAGGGCGGATTTTTTCATGACTAAAATGAAAACTTTCACAATGTAAAGTGTGAAAATTAATCTGTGATTGTGCTATAATACAATCATACTGATTAGAGTTACAACAAGGGAAAATGAGGTGCTCTTATGAAAGAATTAACATATTTTAACGGTGAATTCGTCGAACCAGGTGCAAAGGTAATCAGCATTGATGACCGTGGTTACTTATTCGGCGATTCTGTATATGAAGTTGTACGTGTTACAAAAGGTCGTTGTTTTGCATTGTCCTATCACCAAGACCGTCTATATCGGTCCATGCGTGAAATGGACATTCCTGTAAAAATGACACCAGATGATTTGACCGAACTTCACGAAATTTTGATTGAACAAAGTGAAATCAAGGAAGGTTACATTTATTTACAAATCTCCCGTGGTGTGGCGCCACGTCATCATGCGTACGATCGCTCTAAACTTGAACCACAAATGCTCATGTCCATTCATAATCTCGATATGGATGCAGTGAACAAGTTGGAATCTGGTGTGAAAGCTATCGCATTGCCTGATGAACGTTGGGGGCATGTAGACATTAAAACAACGAATTTGGTTCCTAACATTTTGGCGCAAACAAAGGCGGAAAAGAAATTTGCTTATACAGCGATGTTATTCCGCGATGGCATTTGTACCGAAGGGGCTACATCTAATGTATTTGCCGTAAAAGATGGAATTATTTATACACATCCAGCGGATAATCATATTTTGAAGGGCATTACGCGTCAAATGGTTATCACTCGTGTGGCACCTTCATTGGGCATCACTGTTATCGAAAAAGAGTTTGACCGCGCCTTCGTTGATGATGCGGATGAACTATTCTTTACCAATACAACCGGGTGGTGTGATTCCGATTATAAAACTCGACAGAAATCCTGTATCTGATGGTAAACCAGGTGCAGTGACTATGAAATTACGTCATGGTCTAGAAAAATTAATGGAAGAAGGCTTGGCTTAATTAGCATACATAGGTATCAATATGGTAGCTATAGTGGCTGGTAAGGGGAGCTTTCACAAAGAAAGGACATATTTTGATTACATTAGAACACATTAGCAAGGTCTACGAAGGTGCTAATCGTGTAGAAGCGCTGAAGGATATTAGCCTCACCATTGAAAAGGGGCAAATCTACGGCATTATCGGTCAATCAGGGGCCGGTAAATCTACACTGATTCGTTGCATCAATATGCTGGAAGCCCCTACATCGGGCTCCGTTATCGTAGACGGCACAGATTTAACGAAATTGAGTGCTAGTGAACTGCGTAAAGCGCGTAAACACATTGGCATGATTTTCCAACATTTTAATCTTTTATCATCGCGCACGGTCTATGACAATGTAGCATTCCCATTGGAATTGCAAGGGCTTAGCAAGGCTGAAATCAAAGAACGCATCACTCCGATTCTCGATATCGTAGGTTTATCGGACCGCGTGAATAACTATCCATCCCAGCTATCCGGTGGTCAAAAGCAACGCGTTGGCATTGCTCGCGCCTTGGCATCTAATCCAAAGGTATTATTGTGCGACGAAGCTACATCTGCGTTGGATCCACAAACAACAGAATCCATCTTGGAATTGTTGAAGGATATCAATGAACGGATGGGGCTTACCATTGTGCTCATCACTCATGAAATGAAGGTTATCCGCGAAATTTGTGACCGCGTAGCCGTTATCGAAGGCGGTGTTATCTTAGAAGAAGGTAGCACGCTCGAAGTATTTACAAATCCGAAGAAACCGACTACAAAAGATTTCGTTGGCTCAGTAGTAAGCGATAACCTACCACAAGAAGCGCTTGAACATATTGAACTTCATGATGACTGGATTGCTGGTACGGCACCATTGGTAAAATTGAAGTTTACCGGCCAAGCCACAGATGAACCTGTTGTAGCAGGTTTAGTACGTCGTTTTGACCTCGATGTAAGCATCTTATTTGGTGGCATCGACTACATTCAAAACACTAGTGTAGGCCGTCTCATCGTCATTTTGAATGGTGATCCTATGAAGGCGCAAGAAGGGCTAGACTATATCAGAACATTACCAATTGAAAGCGAGGTGATCGGTTATGTCAGAGCAAGTAATTAAATTGTTGATAACCGGTACCTTGGATACATTGCAAATGACCGTTATCTCTACGATTATGGCCATGATTATTGGTATTCCGCTCGGCGTAGTATTGGTGGTTACATCTAAAGGGCATATTTTAGAAAATGCAGCGCTTAATAAGATTCTAGGGGCTATCGTTAATGCGACTCGTTCCATTCCGTTTATCATCTTAATGGTTGCCATCATTCCGTTTACACGCATGGTTGTTGGTACGTCCATTGGTACGACGGCTGCTTGTGTACCGTTGACATTGGCGGCGATTCCGTTTTTAGCACGTCTTGTAGAAACATCCATTAAGGATATTCAATTCGGTGTTATCGAAGCTGCTCAATCGATGGGGGCAAGCCCATTCCAAATTATCCGCAAGGTATTGTTACCAGAAGCATTGCCAACTATTATCGATAATGTTACGGTGCTTATCGTTAACTTGATTGGTTACTCTGCAATGGCAGGTGCTATTGGTGGTGGCGGCCTTGGTGATATTGCTATCCGCTACGGATACCAACGTTTCCAAGGGGATATCATGCTCGCTACCATCATCATTCTTATCATTATGGTTCAAGTTATCCAAATGATTGGTGACGGTTTATCCAAAGCGATGAATAAGAAATAGGAGGCGTTATGAGCGTCAATGAAAAATTGAGAAGTGCTCAACATGACGAGCTCTTTGAAGGCATTTTACAACTTCAAACTGTAGAAGAATGTTATGCATTCTTTGAGGATATTTGTACTGTTAATGAACTGAAAGCATTATCGCAACGACTTCAAGTGGCTAAAATGTTACGCGCTGGTGATAGCTATGAAACGATTGTAGAAGAAACCGGTGCTAGTACAGCGACGATTAGTCGTGTGAAACGATGCCTTGTATATGGTGCTGATGGATATACAGTGGTATTAGATCGATTGGCAGACAAAAAATAGTCGTAACATATTCATAGTAGGATATAATACATAACGGTGACCCTGGTCACCGTTATTTTGTATATAGGACTATTGTTTTTACTTATACGAATGGTAAAATGATAGTATACGTATGTGAGATATGGGAGGTCGTATATGGAATGGCTAATTGCAATAACCGGATTACCCTATGAGGTAATGATACTTATATTGCTTGCTGTAGCAGGGGCCTTTGCGGGCTTTGTGGATTCCATAGTGGGTGGCGGTGGATTGATATCTGTGCCGGCCATGTTGCTAACTAATTTGCCTCCTAGCGTGGCTCTAGGTAGTAATAAATTGTCTAGTATCTTTGGGGCCGGTAGTGCATCAATTACATTTTTACGAAACCATATGGTTGATTTTAGGCTGGTTCGTAAACTATTGCCTTTTACCTTTATAGGTTCTATGCTGGGTACTTTGGCGGTTGTATCATTACCGCCGCTATATGTTAAACCGATTATCATCGTATTACTCGTGGCCGTTACATTATTTGTAGTCTTTAAAAAGAACTGGGGCGAAGTAAATCGCACCTCTCAAGTAATGGGGCGAGCACTTTATATTTGTATGGCCTTTGCCCTTGGCATCGGTATTTATGATGGCTTTATAGGCCCTGGTACGGGTACATTTCTCATTATGGGATTTATCTTTACCGGATTTGATTTTCTCCATGCTTCGGCGAATGCTAAAATTTTAAATTTCACCAGTAATTTAGCATCTTTACTTGTGTTTCTATATTTAGGACACGTCAATATTATGTATGGTCTTGCCGCTGCAGTGGGACAAGTTGTGGGCGCCTATTTAGGATCTCATTTAGCCATTGCGAAAGGGTCCTCTTTGGTGCGTGTTGTATTCCTGTCTGTTACGACAGTGATGTTGTTAAAATTAGTGTTTGATTATATTTCTACCTTGTAGGAGGTGTGAGTATGCCTCATAAAAATGATGTTCAAGTGGCATTGATTAGCGGTGGTACATCGGGAATTGGATTTGCCACAGCTAAGCTATTATTGCAAGAAGGTTGGTGCGTCGTTATCAATGGCCGCGATGAACAAGCGGGACAAAGGGCAAAGATGAAATTGCGCCGATATTCTTCGAAGGTGCGCTATGTGAAAGGCGACGTATCTAGTGTTAGCGATTGTCAGCGCATCGTAAAAGAAACGGTAGATTTCTTTGGTAGTATTTCGGCTCTTGTAACGGCGGCTGGATATTATGAAGAAGAGCTACTAGCCGATGTATCTGAATCGGCCTTTGATGAAATGTTTGGAACAAATGTAAAAGGAACTGTATTCTTGTGCCAAGCAGCATTGCCTTATTTACGTCAAGTAAAGGGCAGTATTGTTACCGTATCTAGTGATGCAGGCCTACAGGGCAATGTAGCCTGCTCAGTATATGGTGCATCAAAAGGTGCTATCGTAAGCTTTACAAAATCACTGTCCCTTGAGATGGCACCTCATGAAGTACGTGTAAATTGTGTATGTCCTGGCGACGTAGATACATCCCTTGTAGATAAGCAAATTGCTCAATCCCATCAAGATGCGGAACAAGCAAAAGAGGAGATGGGCCAACATTATCCGTTAGGACGTATTGCAAAACCTCATGAAATTGGAGAAGTTATCGCTTTTTTAATTAGTTCAAAAGCATCCTTTGTAACAGGTGCTGCGTGGACGATTGATGGAGGTCTTACGAGTTGGTAGTGAATAGAGTGTTATCTATTACTAATAGTCATAATAAGACAGTTTATACAGGGTAAAATATATATTATTCATTTCAATTCTACATTGAGAATGGTATAATAATACTAATGAACGATACATACATTCACAAGTGGAATCCGGAGAAAAAGGAGAACGATTATGGCAGAATATAATGGCGTTAGAATTGAACCGCTTAGCGATGGTGGTCAAGATTTAAATTATCAAGTTGAACAATTTATTTTTCTGGGGCGCAGGCCGTGCTGCCGTATTGGCTTTGTCTCCAAAATTCAGCAATGTTGCACTATGCACAAATGCAACATACATGGTAACTCGCATTGCTCATTTATATGATGTTGAATTACAAACAGGTGCTGTTGTAGGTTTAGTAGGTGGCTTGAGCACTGCTATTGCTACAGCTGCTATTTCCTTACTCGTACCTTTTAAAGCAGTACGCGTACCGGTAGCTGTTGGTTTGACCTATGCTATTGGTAAGGTAGCTCATATTTGGATCGAAGATGGTATGCCATCCGACATCGAACGCTACAAACCTATGATCGCTGAGTTCTATGAAAATGGTAAAAGCCATTGCTGGCGAAATCGCTCGCGATGCAGCAGCAAGCATTCCGTTCACTCAAGGCCAACGCGATGTATGGGCTGGTATTGCCAATGAAACAGGTCTTGCAAAAGAACAATTAGAACAAGTATATTCTGAAAAAGTAGCACCTGCTATTGAAAAATGGAATACGGAAACGAAATACCAATTGCATGATAATGCAGCAGAAGCAGTAGCAAAAGTAACTGATGCGGCAAAAGAAAAAATCGATGTAGCAAAAGAAACATTGGATACTGCAAAAGAATTGGCTAAAGGTGGCGTAGAAGTAGCGAAAGCAACTACTCAAGTGGCTGTGGAAAACGCAAAAACTACAGCGGCTCAAAGCTGTGGAAAATGCAAAAGATACTGCATTCCAAGCTGTTGAAACAGTAAAAGAAACGACAAAATCCACAATTAACGGTTTTCGTAAATAGTTAGAAGGATTGGTATGAATCCATTAAAGATTATCAAATATGGCAAGTATTTTAGTGAGTCTCGATTCTTAGCGTTTGCCACTCGCTATGGTAAAAAACTTGCCTTTGTACAAAAAGCAGTGGTGTTATTCTTTTGCTTGCGCGATCAAGATACACCAAAATATGTAAAGGCTATTTTAGCCGGCGCCTTAGGGTATCTCGTCCTACCAATCGATATCATTCCTGATACGATTGCGGGCCTTGGCTGGGTAGATGATGTAGCAGTTCTTGGCATTGCTTTCAAAATCGCCAACCGCTATATCAAAACATCCCACGAAGAACAAGCGAAAAAGCTATTCCCTTTTGGCAACTAACAAGTACATAAAAAGGCAGTTTAATCATTGTTATTGGTTGGACTGCCTTTGTTTATTTGACACCCTTTGTTAATAGATATACAATTAAATTTGTATTGTAATAAGAAGGATGAATAAATGTATACAGCGACAATTAACGTCCGTTTCTATGAAACCGATATGATGGGAATTGCTCACCATAGCAATCATTTTCGGTGGTTTGAAATGGCGCGTATTGAATTCCTTCGTCACATCGGTGTCACCTTGTGGGATATGATGGACGAGGATATAGTATTTCCAATTATGAATGTATCGTGTAACTATAAGGAACCTGCTCGGTTCGATGACACGATTAATATAGAAACCTATTTAGTCAAAATGACCCGTGCTCAGATGGTATTTAAATACCGCATGCGCCGCGCTAGCGATGGTGCTCTATTGGCGACGGGTGAGACTAAGAATGCCTTTATGTCTAAATCGTCTGGGAAAATCGTACGATTAGAGGATCGCTTTTATCAACCTATTCTAAATGCTGTTGAGGAGATGCCTCATGACTAATATAGATACACAACGACTGCCTATCGGCGTCTTTGACTCAGGTGTAGGTGGTCTATCCGTTTTGAAAGTTCTACAGGAACAATTTCCCAATGAAACTTCATCTATATAGGGGATAATGCTAATAATCCCGTTGGCAATCGTCCAACCGAGGAGATTACAGAAATCGCTTGCCGTATTGCAGAAACATTACATCAAGTACCTGTAAAATTGATGGTTATCGCTTGCAATACTTTCACCGTAGTGGCCCTCGATGAGGTGCGCAGTCGCGTCAATGTGCCGGTTATCGGTGTATCGCAAGGTGTTAAGACTGCTATTCGTGAAAGCAATAGTAATACCATCGGTATCATGGCGACGGTGGCGACCGTTAATAGTCATATTCATAAATATGTGGCTATGGACATCGACCATGAGGTTTTTGTATGGGAACAACCATGCCCAGAACTAGCCGGCTTAATTGAACAAGGTCATTTGCATGATGACGCTGTTCGTAAAGCCGCTAAGGAGTACTTAGCACCTATGCTAGAACGGGATATCGATGTTGTCGTATTGGGATGTACTCATTTCCCATTTGTTAGCCCTGTCCTGCAGGAGTTATCAGGTGACCGCATCCGATATATCGACCCTGCTTATGAGACTAGTGATCTAGTACGACGTACGATGGACAGCAATCATTTACATAATCCATCTACCGAGAAGGGCCGTAGCACCTTGTATTTCACAAAGGATATTGCCCTAGGGGCTGATTTGGGTGCCCAATTCTTAGATACTGATGATTTTTCGGTGGAATTGATTACACTATAAAGGAGAATTCACATGTGGTTTTATGACATAATAAATGTGATAGTTGCCATTGCAGTTATCGTAGCTATTTTGTACTTATTATTCCGTCTATTCGTATTAAAACAAGGTAACGAACGCGTTATTTTGTTGCCAAAGCGGAAAACAAGCTTTCAATTGGCAGATATGAATATGAGCTCCATGACATTGTTCTGCGATGTGCCATTTGTAAACAAAGGCCGTCAACTTGGTACAATCATGGATTTATTTCCACGTCCTTTGCTTCCAGAAGAACATTTTGATGGCGTGAAAGTAGACGCTTGGGCTATGGATATCGATCGTCCACGCCACGATGGTTACTTTGAAGCTATCATCATCAAGCCTCGCAAGGGTGGTACAATCCGCGTTTACGTTACCTTAACTGGTAGAAATGGTAATATTCGTGAAGATATTAAGGGATTCCCTTATATGGACATCGACATTTATTACCAAATCGTAGGTCGTACCGATTACCATATCGATAAACAACGTATTCGTTTGACTGCAGAAGAAGTACAAGCAGCATTGGTTCACTAAGGAGGCATAACAATGGCAGAATTAGAATTAGTATGTGTTCCTACACGTATTCTTACAGATAATGATGACATCGTTGATGCTATCGTTGAATTTGGTGGTCACAATATTGGACCAGAAGACATCGTATGCGTAGCAGAATCCGTTGTGGCTATTACACAAGGTCGCTTTACACGTCCTGAAGAACTCAATGTATGTTGGCAAGCGCGTATGATTAACCGCTTTATCCATCCAGATGGTTCCATGGCTTCTATTTATGGTATGCAATCCGCTATGAACTTTAGATGGTAAATGGAAGGTATTAGGTGCTTTCTTCTTAGGCGCTATTGCTAAAATTTCCGCAAACCAGGCGTATTTTACGCTATCGCCCGTGCTGCATCCTTAACCGATGACGTAACAGGTACAATGCCTCCATTCGATAAACACATCGTATTTGGTCCAAAAGATCCAGATAAGGTGGCTGAAAAAATCGTTCAACGCACAGGTTGCTATGGCGCTGTTGTAGCAGACGTAAACGACTTGAAACGCTCTGCAATTCTCGGTACAAGTCGCGGTATTGATGCGAAGAAAATCGCTAAATTGTTGATTGATAATCCATTTGGTAATGATAGCCAAATGACACCAATCGTTATTATTAAAAACTACGCTTCCGTTTCGGGAGCAAAATAAAAGATTCTCGATGTTTCCGGTGCAGAACTGGTAAGTCTAGAGATTAACAAAAGAGACTGCTCCGGCGGTCTCTTTTCTGTTTAAAGGAGGACATATGTTATTAGGCATAGATGTAGGCGGCACATTTACGGATGCCGTTATTATAGATGGGGGTACCATCGTTTCATCGGCGAAGCGGCGAACCACGAAGGAGAATCTCATGAATGGCATAACGGATGCCTTAAGTGCGGTGATGCGTGGTGCGGACCCTGCACAAATAGAACAGGTAACGCTATCCACTACGGTAGTGACAAATACAATTGTAGAGCATAAAGAACAGCCTGTAGATCTCTATGTAGTAGCGGGGCCAGGGCGCAATGTAGATGATATATTCCCTGTAAGACCTGTGTATCTTAAAGGATATACGGACCATCGTGGCATCGTGGTGGAACGTACGGATGTAGAGGGGACTCATCAACTAGCGAACATGGTGCAATCTAAGAGTGGTACCGATTTAGCTGCTGTATCCGCAAAATTTGGCGTTCGCAATCCAAAGGAAGAAATCGATGTTGCTCAGGCTCTAGCTGACACATATCATACGATTTCTACAGGCAGTGCATTAAGTGGCAATCTTAATTTTCCACGTCGTACCATCAGTGCCTATTTAATAGCGCCGTGGCTTCTGTATTTAAGGAATTTAAGAATGCTGTTTACCACGCATTAGATACCTTTCACATTACGGCACCTGTATATATTTTGAAAGCTGACGGTGGTTCGCTACCGATAGATACGGTGGAATCCATTCCTGTAGAGACTGTATTTACCGGACCAGCTGCAACGGTACTTGGCTTGGAAGCATTGCGCAGCACTAAAGACGCTCATACGGTGGCCCTTGATATTGGCGGGACTACAACGGATATTTCCTTGTGGAAACAGGGCAAACCACTGATGACAAAGGAGGGCGTATCCATTCGTGAATATCCAAGTGCTGTACGTTCCTTTGCGGTTACCTCGGTGGGCATTGGCGGTGAATCGGCGGTGCGCTATGAAGATGGGAAACTCATGGTTGGCCCTGAACGGATTGGCCCATCTGTTGCATTGGGCGGCACTATCCCTACATTAGGGGATGCCCTCATCGTGCTTGGTAACGCGCATTATGGCGATAAACAGAAGGCGTACGATGCCATTGCACAGATTGATACGACCATTGATGCGAAAACCATGGCTCAACGCATCGTAGATGAAGCCGTCCGTGTTGTAAAGCAAGGGATTGATACGGTCGTGGCGAAGGAAAATAAACGACCTATCTATGTAGTGGCCGATATTGTGCATCCTGATCCATTTGTGCCGGCCCAGCTTGTTATCGTCGGTGGCACGGCGGCTAGTTTGGGCCCTATTATTGGGGACCAACTAGGATTGCCTGTTCATATTCCAGCCTGATGCGGCCGTGGCTAATGCCATCGGTGCTGGTGTGGCTAACCATACGATGGCGATTACGGTTCACGTCGATACAAAACGTCGTACCATGGTAGTGCCAGAACTGGGTATTCAAGATAAAAGGTAGCTCTTTGCGTTCTGCTGACGCTGTGGAAGAGGTGGCGTATCGATTATTATGTGAAGCTGCTCAAGAACAAGGCCTTGTAGCAGCAGGCGTAATACCTGATGTAGAAACGATAAGCGTTGAAGATTTCCCTGTTGTCGATGGATGGCAATCGATGGAACGCATTATTACTGTGAAAGTACAATTGAAAGCGGGGGTGAGCAGCTATGTGGAATCATAAGGACAGTTACCGTGTGCGTAATGGAATCGTGCAGGCTAGCACAATAGAACATCCTTCATTAGGCCTCGTATTTTTCCCAGCCTTTGATTGGAAAATTTCTGCTACCCATCCAGAACGGCAAGAACGGTTGCTCTATACGCGGGATCAAATCGTAGAAGAAGGCTTATTGGATGTACCGAATATTAGAGAATATAATCCTATCGTAGCCGACTGGGATGTGATAGAACGAGTTCACGTTGGGGCCCCTGATTTAGCATCTTGGGTAACCGATGCGCATCGCGTATCGGCTGGTGGTGCCATTGCAGCAGCTGATGCGGTGCTACGAGGTGAAGTTAATCGGTCCTTTGCCCTCGTTAGACCACCAGGACATCATGCGATGGCTATGGTTCATGGCATCCGTGGATTCTGTACCATCAATATTGAAGCTGTCATGATTCAACATATACGTCAAACCTATGGTGTGAAACGTGTGGCTATCGTAGATACAGATGTACATCATGGTGATGGATCACAAGACGTGTTTTACCATGATCCGGATACCTTGTATATAAGTTTTCACCAAGATGGACGGACCTTATATCCGGGCACAGGATTTATGGATGAATTCGGAGGCCCTCAAGCCATTGGTGCTAACATAGATATTCCACTACCTCCTGGCACGGGTGATGAAGGTTTATTAAAGGTGATGCGCGAACTCGTATTGCCGATTCTACATGAATTTAAACCGGATATCGTCATTAATTCAGCAGGTCAGGACAACCATTTCTCGGACCCATTAGCCAATATGAATGTGACCGCTAAGGGCTACGCAGAATTAGTGGATTTATTGCAGGCAGATATTGCAGTCCTTGAAGGTGGCTATTCCGTACAAGAGGCCTTGCCTTATGTAAATACGGGCATCATATTATCGATGGCGGGGTTAGATTACAGTCGCGTTATCGAGCCAAACTATGTAGAACAACATCAGTCGGCTGATGTAACGAGATATATTGATGATCTTATTTTGAAATGGAAGGACCAATGGGCACGGCGTGAAGAAATAGCACGAGATGAACTCATCGGTCACAAGGATAGATGGGTCCGTGATTATTCTGTGTATTACGACGAATCTGGTGTACAAGAAGAGCGTCGTGAAACAGTGCGCCTCTATCCTGATAAAATTGGTTGGCATAGCATCGAATCCTATGGTAATTATGGGCCCTATGCAAAGCAAAGTGTGTACGCTATGTTTATTCCATGGCAGGCCGATGATGCTACGCGCGAAGAGGCTTTCACAGAAGCACGTCGCATGAAAGAACAGGGTGGTCTCAATCGCTATGTAGTGGTGGACCCTATGGGACAGGGACAAGTTGAAATTTAGCCTGTCGAATGGGAACCATTGTTCATGATATAATAGAATAAACGAGATAGCGCCCCTCGTGTGAGGGGCGTTTCTATTGTGATACATATCCTATAATGAACTATTCAGCATGGGTATACTAGAGATAAAGGGGGCGTTGTTATGCGCAGTGATAATAGAACAGCAGGTCAATTGAGACCGATTAAAATAACGAGACATTTTACAGAATATGCAGAAGGTTCTGTACTCATCGAATGTGGTAAAACAAAGGTCATTTGTACAGCTACTATCGAGGAAAATGTACCGCGCTGGCTAAAAGGTTCTGGTCAAGGCTGGGTGACTGCAGAGTATTCCTTGTTGCCACGTTCTACAAAAACACGGGTAAGCCGTGAGGCCGCTCGAGGTAAACAAACGGGCCGTACCGTTGAAATTCAACGCTTAATCGGTCGTGCATTGCGCGCTGTTGTAGACTTAAAGGCTTTAGGCGAGCGCTCTATCACCGTAGACTGCGATGTTATCCAAGCCGATGGCGGTACGCGTACGGCATCCATTACAGGTGCCTTTGTAGCCCTTGTGGATGCTATCGATTTTACATTTGGCGGCTTTGGTAAATTCCCTATTACCGATTTCTGTGCCGCTATTTCCGTAGGCATTGGCCCAGAAGGTCCTATTACAGACCTTTGCTATGAAGAGGATAGCGCTGCCGTAGTGGACATGAACGTGGTACGCACCGGTGCCGGTAATCTCATCGAGGTACAAGGTACGGGTGAACACGGCACATTTAGCCGCGATGAACTTAACCAATTATTAGACCTTGCAGAATCTGCTACCGACGAATTGATGGCTGTGCAACGCAATGTACTCGGCTCTGTAGCGGACAAAGATTGGCAAGGTGTATCCTGATGCACCTGACTCAAACCGCTGAAGGAGAACAATAATATGGAACGTATTGTATTAGCAACGGGCAATAAGGGGAAAATACGTGAATTTGAACGGGCCTTTTCTCATATGAATATTACCTGTGTGCCTGTGAAAGACATAGTGGACGTTCCGGAACCAGAGGAAACGGGCACAACCTTTATGGAAAATGCCATCCTCAAAGCGAAATACTATAGCGAAAAAACAGGATTGCCGTGCTTAGCTGATGATTCGGGGCTCACTGTCGATGCTCTTGATGGGGCACCTGGCGTATACTCCGCACGCTATGCGGGCGTTCATGGCGATGATGAAGCAAATAATGAAAAATTAATTCGCGAATTACAAGGTAAATCGGATAGAACTGCGCACTATGTATGCGCTTTAGCTTTGGTACATCCGGACGGTGCTAGCGTGACGGCCGAAGCCTCTTGTGATGGTGAAATTCAAGATACGCCGGTTGGTACCAATGGATTTGGCTATGATCCATATTTCTTTGTTCCTCGATTTGGTAAAACCATGGCAGAACTCGATATCGATACGAAGGAAACCATTAGTCATCGTGGTAAGGCATTGCAACAATTGGTAGCAAAGGTGAACAAATGAAACGAATAGGTATTATTAGTGATACACATGGCTATCTGGACACCATTGATCTCGCGTTAGATGCAACGATGGACCAAGATATCGACATGTGGCTACACGCAGGTGACTACGGCGACGATGCGCGGTATATGCAAACGCGCACCGATGTGCCGGTCTATGCCGTGCGCGGCAATAATGACCGCGTGCAGCCGCTTAGAACCTAAGGAACAATTGATTCCCTTAGAAGATACCTATATTTACATGACCCATGGTCATGAGGTATCATATTGTAAACGAGCACAAGAATTGATACACATTGGCAATGCTATGGGGGCGCGCCTCATCGTGTGTGGACATAGCCATTTTCACGAGGCTAAACATATAGGGGATACCCTTTTTGTGAATCCGGGGAGCATTGCATTGCCTCGGGATGGATCGGGTGGTACCTTTGCCATCGTCACCTACGAAGATGGCGCCTTTGATGTAGAATTTGTGTATAAACAGGATATTATATAGTATATGTGTGAAAGCTACATTTTGTATGACTTTCACAAAAAAATAGTAAGTCTATGCATGGAAAGGGTTATGGCATATCATGGATACACCAGTTAAAGCAAAGCCTAAAATGAAGTTATATGGGTTTAATAATCTCACGAAGACGTTGAGTTTTAATATTTATGATATTTGTTATACTCGTACAGAGGAAGAAAAGAAGCAGTATATTCAATACATTGATGAAGTATACAACGCGGAACGTTTGACGAATATTTTGACCGAAGTGAGTCATATTATCGGTGCCAATATTTTGAACATTGCGAAACAAGATTACGACCCACAAGGGGCATCGGTTACGATTTTGATTTCTGAAGAAGAAATTGAAAAAGAAGATGTGGTTATGCATTTGGATAAATCCCATCTTACAGTTCATACGTACCCTGAAAGCCATCCGCACAAGGGGATTAGTACATTCCGTGCCGATATCGAGGTGTCCACATGTGGTCAAATCTCTCCGCTAAAGGCCCTCAATTACTTGATCAATAGCTTTGATTCGGATATTTTGACATTGGACTATCATGTGCGTGGCTTTACGCGCGACGTGTCGGGCAAGAAAATCTACATCGACCATCGTATCAACTCTATTCAAAACTACATTAATGCGAAAACGCGCAATTTGTACAATATGATCGATGTGAACGTGTACCAAGAAAATATCTTCCACACTAAGATGATGCTCAAGGATTTCGATTTGGATAATTACTTATTCGGCATTACCGAAGCGGAATTAAGCGAACGAGAAATTAAGCAAATTAAACACCAATTGCGACAAGAAATGACAGAAATTTTCTATGGACGCAATTTGCCATCTGTGAAAGCCTAGATTGTTTAAAACGCTTAGTTATTTGTGGACATGTAATTAATGCTAAGAATATGAATTCATGGTTAATTCTAAAATTTTCGAAAAACTATATCGAAAAATCTTGTATTATTGTTTCTGATTCTGTATAATGAACTTGTAAGGGGTATTAATAATTAATACCAAGAAACTATTGTGTCCGTTGTCATCCACAAAGGAGAATTATTATGGACGTACGTGAATTAGCAGTACAAAAAAAACGTGAATTAAAAGGCTTCCTCACAGTAGGAACTAAATATGAATTAAAAGACGCTCATGATTTATCCGTTGCTTACACACCAGGTGTAGCAGAACCATGCTTGCGTATTAAAGACAATGAAGCAGAATCCTTTGAATTAACTTGCCGTTCCAACATGGTTGCCGTTGTATCCGACGGTACTCGTGTACTAGGCCTTGGCGATATCGGCGCTGCTGCTGCATTGCCTGTAATGGAAGGTAAATCCTTATTGTTCAAAAAATTTGGCGATGTAGACTGCATTCCATTGGTAGTAGATACTAAAGATGCTGATACATTGATCAACACTGTAAAATTGTTGCAAAAGAACTTTGCTGGCATCAACTTGGAAGACATTTCTTCTCCTAAATGCTACGAAATCGAAAATCGTTTGAAAGAAGAATTGGAAATCCCTGTATTCCATGATGACCAACATGGTACAGCAATCGCATGTTTGGCTGGTGTAAAAGGCGCTCTTCGCCTCGTTAAAAAAGATTTAGCTACAGCTAAAATCGTAGTAAACGGCGCTGGTGCAGCTGGTGCAAACATCGCTCGTTTGTTATACCTTGCAGGCGCTCGTGATATTACCGTATTGGTATCCTCTGGCGTATTGCACAAAGACTACAAACGCCTTGATTCCTTGCAAACTGAATTGATCGATCTGCTTGGCCTTGAAGAAAAACATGGCAACTTGGCTGAAAACGCTAAAGGCGCTGACATCCTTCTTGGCGTATCTGCAGCAGGTGCTTTCACAAAAGAAATCTTGGAAAACTTGGCTGACGACGCTATCGTATTCGCTATGGCGAACCCTAACCCAGAAGCAACATACGCTGATATGAAAGCTGCTGGCGTTCGCATCGCAGGTACAGGCCGTTCCGATGCACCTAACCAAATCAATAACGTAGCTGTATTCCCTGGTATCTTCCGTGGTGCTATCGACGTTCGTGCATCTAAAATCACTGACGAAATGAAATTGGCTGCTGCCGATGCATTGGCACACTTGATTCCAGACAGCGAATTGAATGATGAAAACATCATGCCATCCGTATTCGACCCTCGCGTAGCTCCTGCAGTGGCAAAAGCAGTTGCTGAAGTAGCTGTAAAACAAGGCATCGCGAAAACCCTCAAATCGTTGAAGACGGTCATTACGAAGGC
>BNJV01001528.1_pt1 | contig 46104 bp, 44 predicted proteins | sample 8540591 | NCBI WGS metagenome assembly BNJV01 (sample SAMD00202457, study PRJDB9452) | human saliva metagenome | host: Homo sapiens
CACGCGCAGCGACGCGGAGACAGGGCGGCCGTTCCACGGGGTGTCCTCGGCGATGATCGTGCCGACGTTGACGACGCCCGAGCCGCCGAACTCCTCGGAGTCCGTGTTCAGGATCTCGACCCACTCGCCGCCGAAGGGCAGGCCCACGCGGTAGCCCTCGTGCGGGTTGCCGACGAAGTTCGAGATGCGCACGACGACCTCGCGGTTCCCCGCATCGTCCGATCCCTTACGCAGGGTAGGAGATTAGGTTGTGGTCGCCGTCCGAGGCGTCGATCCACTCGAAGCCCGTGTAGTCGTCGTCCCACATGGCGGGGGAGGAGGCGTAGATCTTGTTGAGGCGCTCCACCAGAGCCGCGACGCCGGCGTGACCCTCCTGATCCAGCAACCACCAGTCGAGGGAGTAGGATTCGTTCCACTCCTGCTCCTGACCGATCTCCTGGCCCATGAAGAGGAGCTGCTTGCCCGGGTGGCTCCACTGGTAGGCATACAGCGAACGCAGGCCCGCCAGGCGCTGCCACTTGTCGCCGGGCATCTTCGAGATGAGCGAGCCCTTGCCGTGCACAACCTCGTCGTGCGAGAGCGGCAGCACGTAGTTCTCGGAGAAGGCATAGACCAGCGAGAAGGTGAGCTCGCCGTGGTGCCAGCGGCGGTTGACCGGATCCTCGCTCAGGTAGCGCAGGGTGTCGTTCATCCAGCCCATGTTCCACTTCATGCCGTAACCGAGGCCGCCGCCCGAGGTCGGGGCAGTCACGCCGGGCCATGCCGTGGACTCCTCGGCGATCATGATGATGCCGGGATGACGACGGTACGCGGTTGCGTTGGCTTCCTGGATGAACTCGATGGCCTCCAGGTTCTCGCGGCCACCGTACTGGTTGGGCCGCCACTGGCCGTCCTTACGCGAGTAGTCCAGGGTACAGCATCGAGGCCACGGCGTCGACGCGCAGGCCATCGATGTGGAAGTCCTCGAGCCAGTACAGGGCGTTGGCGACCAGGAAGTTACGCACCTCGCGGCGGCCGAAGTTGAAGACGTAGGTGCCCCAGTCGGGGTGCTCGCCGCGCAGCGGGTCCGGGTCCTCGTACAGCGGGGTGCCGTCGAAGCGGGCCAGCGCGAAGTCGTCCTTGGGGAAGTGGGCGGGGACCCAGTCCAAGATGACGCCGATGCCCTCGCGGTGGAAAGCGTCCACCAGGTAGCGGAAGTCGTCCGGGGTGCCGTAGCGCGAGGAGGGCGCGTAGTAGGAGGTCACCTAGGCCCCACGAGCCACCGAAGGGGTGCTCGGCCAGTGGCATGAACTCCACGTGCGTCAAAGCCCATCTGCTTGACGTAGGGGACCAGCTCGTCGGCCAGCTCGCGGTAGCCCAAGCCCTGACGCCAGGAGCCCGCGTGGACCTCGTAGATGGACATGGGGCCGTCGTGCACGTTGCGCTCACGGCGAGCCTGCATCCACTCCTGGTCGCTCCACTCGTGGAAGTAGTCGGTGACGACCGAGGCCGTGGCCGGGGGAATCTCGGTGGCGCGGGCCATCGGGTCGGCCTTCTCGAACCAGTTGCCACCGGGGCCCTGGATCTCGAACTTGTAGCGGGCGCCGACGCCGACCTCGGGAACGAAGATTTCCCACACGCCGGACGAACCCAGCGAACGCATGGAGGTCTGCGTGCCGTCCCAGTAGTTGAACTCGCCGACGACACGCACGGCGCGGGCGTTGGGAGCCCACACGGCGAAGGCGGTACCGGTGGTCTCGCCTAGCTCGTCGGTGTAGGTCTTCACGTGGGCACCCAGCACCTTCCACAGGTCCTCGTGGCGGCCCTCGGAGATCAGGTAGGTGTCCATCTCGCCCAGGGTGGGCAGGAAGCGGTAGGGATCGTCGCGCACGATCGTGTCCTCGCCGTAGGTGACGGACACGCGGTAGGCGGTGATCTCCTTGCCGGGCAGGGCCGCAACCCAGATGCCGCCGCGCTCGTGCGTGGCAGCGTATGCACCGGTGGGGGTGATGATGTCGACCGCGTCGGCCAGGTGCGCGACAACTCGGATGGTGACGCCGTCGTCACCGAGGTGTGCGCCCAGCACAGAGTGGGGCGAGTAGTACGAGCCTGAGGCAACGGCGTCGAGAATGTCGTCATTGACCGGGATCGGCGTAAGTTCGAAGCTCATGGATTTTCCTTACTCCAGAAGGGTGAACCGCTCAGTTCACTGGTGATGATAAGTCTAACGTCTGACCGGCAAAATAGGGAGCCGGGTCTCATATTGGCGGGGGTTATGGAGGGATGTCGTGCGCCCGGCGCGGTGACGTGGTAGCGCCGGGCGCACGAGCCTCATTAGGCCTGTGCCCAGGGCGAAGAATGCGCGGGCTCGACCTTGAAGACGTGGCCGAGGCGCGTCACGGGGGACAGCGACACCCAGTTGGACGATCCCCACACGTAGGAGCGTCCGTCCAGCTCGTCGACGACCGTAATGTGACCACCCGGGGTGGCCAGGCCCATCGCCTCCAGATCGAGCTCGACCGTGGCGTCCACGCCGTTGTGCGGATCCAGGGAGATCACGCAGATGACGGTGTCGGGCTTGCCGTCTGCCGTGAACTTTCCGGGCACCTGACGCGAGAACGCGATGAGGCGATCCGAGGACGTCGGGTGGATGCGGATCTGGTGGAGCTGGCGCAGCGCAGGGTGCTTGGCTCGCGCGGCGTTGAGCAGCGTGAAGAGACGCGAGATGCCGATCGGCTCGGCGTCCTCCCAGTGGCGGGGACGGAACTCGTATTTTTCGTTGTCGTTGGGTTCCTGGTAGGTGTCACGGGGCTCGTTCTCGACGAATTCGTAGCCGGAGTAGATGCCCCACGTGGGTGCCCCCAGGGCTGCGAGCATCGCACGGATCGCGAAGATGGCCGTGCCGCCATCCCACATCTGCGGGGTGAGGATGTCGTGCGTCGTGGGCCAGAAGGTCGGGCGTATGAGGTGTGCCGTCTCTTCGGAGAGCTCGCGCAGGTACTCCTCGATCTCCTCTTTCTCGGTCCTCCACGCGAAGTACGTGTAGGACTGGTCGAAGCCGATCGCGCCGAGGGTACGCATCATGGCGGGGCGCGTGAAGGCCTCGGCCAGGAAGAGTGTGCCCGGGTACTGAGCCTTGATGTCGGCTAGCAGGCGCTCCCAGAAGGGGATGGGCTTCGTGTGCGGGTTGTCGACGCGGAAGATCGTCACGCCGTGGTTGATCCACAGCTCGATGACGTCGCGCACAGCCTGGTAGATGCCCTCCGGGTCGTTGTCGAAGTTCAGGGGGTAGATGTCCTGGTACTTCTTCGGCGGGTTTTCCGCATACGCGATGGTGCCGTCGGCGCGGGTCGTGAACCACTCGGGGTGCTCCTTGACCCACGGGTGGTCGGGCGAGCACTGGAGGGCCAGGTCGAGAGCGACCTCCAGGCCGAGGCCTCGGGCGCGCTCAACGAAGCGGTCGAAGTCGTCGAAGTCGCCGAGCTCGGGATGGATGGCGTCGTGGCCACCCTCGGGGGAGCCGATGCCGTAGGGCGAACCCGGATCGCCGGGAGCGGCCTCCAGGGAGTTGTTCTTGCCCTTGCGGTGCGTCGTGCCGATCGGGTGGATCGGGGTCAGGTAGACGACGTCGAAGCCCATGCCGGCGATGCGCGGCAGCTCCTTGGCAGCGCCCGCGAGAGTGCCGGAGACCCACGTGCCGTCGGGGCGCTGGAAGGCGCCTGCGGAGCGTGGGAAGATCTCGTACCATGCGCCCGCCAGGGCCTTCGTGCGGGCTACGTCGAGCGGGTAGACGCGGGAGGAATCCAGCAGGTCACGCAGCGGGTGGTCGCGGAAGATCAGGCGTACGCGCGAGGAGATGCCCGCGGAGAGGCGCTGCTGGGCGGAATGGCTGGTGTCGCGCAGGCGGCGTGCCGCGTCGGTCAGGACGTCAATGTCCGAGGCCGGGGGGCGCTTCTGGGAGGGGTTGCCGTAGGCGGTGCCTTCGGCCGCGCGCTCCATGAGGAGGGCGCCCTCCTCGAGCATGAGCTCGACGTCGACGCCGGCGCCGACCTTCACGGTCGCGTCGTGGCGCCACGTCGCGTAGGGATCCGACCAGGAGTCCACGCGGAAGGACCATGCGCCGGGGGCGTCGGCGGCCACCCAGGCCTCGTACCGGTCGAGGCCGGGGGCGATGTCCACCATGCGCGTGCGGGAGTACTCACCCCCGTCCGGGCGCAGGAGGACAGCCTCGGCGGCGAATGCGTCGTGTCCTTCGCGGAACACGGTCGCACGAATGGGGAAAGGCTCGCCTTCGGTCGCCTTGGCGGGAAGCGTGCCGTCTTCGATGACGGGGAACACTTCAATGATCGGGATACGGGGCAACAGTTTCTCGCTCACGAGACCCACAGTAGCCTATGGATGCGCGCGCGTGAAAGTGAGGCCCATGCCTCGGCGCTCAGGTCGATGCCCATATGTTCTGTCAAGATTTCAACTGTCGGCCTAAAGGGCGGAATTTCAACAGAAAAGACGGAGGCTAGCCCCTGTGTGTCCAGGAACTACCCTCCGTTGAGAAGATCGACGCTCAGCTGCCGCTGTTCTGCAGCCCCGCCATGACCGCACCACCAAAGAGGAGGAACACCAGAATCGTCGCAACGACACCGATGATCTGCCAGATGAACATGGCGCGCGCGAAGTTGCGCTTCGCAGGTGAGCCGCCCGAACCGAAGGCGAGCACGAGCATGTAGATGAAGCCGACCAGCGGGATGCCGGCGACGAAGAGCGTGAGCATCCACGAGCCGACGGAGTCGTCGGGGTGCTCGGGCAACTGGTTGTATGCCACGAGTATCTCCAGGAAGGTGTGGGATCAGTAGACCATCTGCATGGCAGTGCGCACCTCGGACAGGGTCTGGTCGGCCTGTTCGTTGGCGCGCTCGTTGCCTGCGTGCAGGATGGACAGCAGGTAGTCCTCGTTCCCGATGAGCTCGGCGCGGCGCTCGCGCAGGGGAGCGAGCATCTCGTTGAGGGACTCGGTGACGAGGGACTTGAGCATGCCGGCGCCCGCATCGCCGATACGGTCCGCGATCGCCTCGGGAGCCTCGCCTGTGGCCAGGGAGGCCAGCATCAGGAGGTTGGAGACCTCGGGACGGCCCTCGGGATCGAAGGTGATGCGGCGCTCTGCGTCGGTCTTTGCCTTCTTGAGGATCTTCGCGGTCTCGTCCGCGGTCATACGAAGCTCGATCGTGTTGCCGCGCGACTTCGACATCTTCTGGCCGTCCGTGCCCAGCAGCAGCGGGACCTCGGACAAGAGGGCCTCAGGGCGGGGAAGACGGGGCGCTCGAGGGTGGCGCGGCCGTAGCGTTTGTCGAAGCGCTGGGCGATCAGGCGAGCCTGCTCCAGGTGGGGGAGCTGGTCCCGGCCCACGGGTACGATATTCGCCTTGCAGAAGAGGATGTCGGCGGCCTGGTGGACCGGGTAGGTCAGCCTCAGGCCCGTCATTGCGCGGCCCTCTGTGGCCTCCAGCTCGGCCTTCACGGTCGGGTTGCGGTGCAGCTCCGACTCGGTGACCAGGGAGAGGAAGGGCAGCATCAGCTGGTTGAGTGCCGGAACCGCCGAGTGGTTAAAGATCGTGGGCGCTCAGGGTCAATGCCCGCGGCCAGGTAATCGGCGACGAGGCCGAGGACGCGCTCACGGATCGGACCCACGCCGTCGCGGTCGGTGATCACCTGGTAGTCGGCGACCAGAACCCAGGTCTCAACGCCGCGGTTCTGCAGGAGCACGCGGTTACGCAGCGTGCCGAAGTAGTGGCCCAGGTGCAGGTGGCCGGTCGGGCGGTCACCCGTGAGGATGCGGAAACGCGAGGGGTCCTGGTCAATCGCCAGGTCGATCTCGGCGCTGCGGGCCTTCGAGCGGGCCAGCGAGGCATCAGAGGTTGCGGTTTCCAGGGCATCTTCACTGCGAGTCATGCGTGAATCCTATCCAATGTGTGAGTGACGGGGGAATGGAAGAATGGTCAGCTCTCGGGCTGGAACGCCACGTCGGAGAGCAGGATGGTGACGGAGAGAGGCTCGATCGTCAGCTTCGAACGCGGGGTCACGTGCTCGACCTCGAGAGAAAGCTCGGCCGGGTTGAGCGTGGAGCCGACGCCGCCCTCGGCAGGAGTGGCCCACACGGTCGAGTAGGCGACGAGCCAGTCCAGGTCATGGCCCTCGGGCAGGGTGACCTCGGCGCTGTCCAGGTTCGCGTTGATGATGATGAGCGCGTCGCGGTCGCCCCATGTCACGCCCGAGCGCAGCATTTGGAACGTGCGGTGGCGCCAGTCCGTCCAGCCGTAGTCCGGCATGGGCGTGCCCTGGGCGGTGTACCACGACAGATCGGCGATCGTGTCACCGTTATGGGGGGTGCCCGTGGCGAAGCGGTCGGGACGCAGAACCGGGTGGGCCTTGCGCAGGGCGATCAGCCAGGAGACGGCGTCGATCTGCGCCTGCTGGCTCTCGGCCAGGTCCCAGTCGACCCATGAGATCGGGTCGTCCTGGCAGTAGGCGTTGTTGTTGCCGTACTGGGTGCGGCCGAACTCGTCGCCGCCTGTCAGCATCGGTGTACCCGAAGAGACGAACATGGTGGCCAGGATGTTGCGCTGGGAACGGGAACGCAGGTCGGCGATCGTCATGTCGGAGAGGATCGCATAGGGGGTGTCGGCGCTCGGGTGCGTGCCGTTCGAAGCAAGCGTGCCCTCCACGCCGTGGTTCCACGAGCGGTTGTCGTCCGATCCGTCCCGGTTGTTCTCCAGGTTCGCCGTGTTGTGCTTGCGGTCGTAGGCGGTCAGGTCCGCGAGCGTGAAGCCGTCGTGGGCGGTCACAAAGTTGATCGAGGCGCGGGGGCCGCGCAGACGACCCAGGCCGTGCTCGAAGACGTCCTGGGAACCGGACAGGCGGGTCGCCAGATCGTTCGGGCCGGAGACGACATGGCCCGAGGCCTGGGCGCGCACGTCCGCCAGCCAGAAGTTACGCAGGGCGCCGCGGTAGTGGTCGTTCCACTCGGAGAAGGGCACCGGGAAGTTACCCGTCTGCCAGCCGCCCGGGCCCACGTCCCACGGCTCGGCGATCAGCTTCGAGTGGGCCAGGACGTCGTCCGTCGCCATCGCGATGAGGAGCGGGTGCATGGGGCTGAAGCCCGTCGAGAAACGGCCGAGCGTGGCCGCCAGGTCGAAGCGGAAACCATCCACGCCCATCTCGCGGACCCAGTAGCGCAGCGAATCTAGCACCATCTGAATGGTCTTCGGGTGGTCCACGTTGATGGTGTTGCCCGTGCCCGTCACGTCGATCGTCTGGACTGGACGCGAGGAGGTATGACGGTAGTACATGTCGGAGTCGAGGCCGCGCCAGGACAGGGATGGACCGGCGTCGCCGCCCTCACACGTGTGGTTGTAGATAACGTCGAGGATGACCTCGATGCCCGCCTGGTGCAGGAGCGAGACCATGCCGCGGAACTCGTCGACGACCGCCTGGGCGCCGCGCTCGCGCGAGGCTTCGGTGGCGTAGGAGGGCTCGGGGGCGAAGAAGGAGAGGGTGGAGTAGCCCCAGTAGTTCGTCAGGCCTCGTTCTGTGAGGAAAGGCTCGTCGCACTTCGCGTGGATGGGCAGCAGCTCGACGGCGGTGATGCCCAGGTCCTTCAGGTAGGACACGGAGGCCGGGTGAGCCAGGCCCGCGTAGGTGCCGCGCAGCTCCGCGGGTACGCCGGGCATGTTCTTCGTGAAGCCCTTGACGTGGATCTCGTAGATGACGGTGGTCTCCCACGGAACGTGAGGCTGCGGAGCGATCGGGAAGGAGGGCTCCACGACGACCGAGCGCGGCATGTACGGCGCGGAGTCAATGGGGGAGCGGCGCAGCGGGTATTCGGAGGGGTAGAGGTCCTCGTCTACACAGTGCGCGTAGACCGCAGGCTTCATGTCCACCACGCCGTCGAGGCCTCGGCCGTAGGGGTCGAGGAGAAGCTTGTGCGAGTTATAGAACTGGCCGCCGTCAGGATCCCAGGTGCCGTGCACGCGGAAACCGTAGCGGGTCCCCGCACCGTATCCGGGGATGTGACCGTGCCAGATGCCGGTCTTCGGGCCGAGCAGAGCGAAGCGGGTCTCAGCCCCGGCCTCGTCGAAGATGCACATGTCCACGCCGGAGGCGGCCCTGGCGACCACGGCGACATCGAGACCGTCGCCCGACGGGAAAACCCCCAGACGGGTGGGAACGGGATTAGGTTTGGTGACGCGAACGGTGGGGACGCTGGACGAGCCGGAACGCTCGGACATATAACAGTGCCTCTTTCTTACAGTTTATTGGCTGCATCGTAGCCTGATAGATGCAGCCATCATCCATCATACGTGACCGTCAATTAAGCGGTCGGATTAGGGGGTGGGCTGAGGGTATGAGCAGCGGCACGCATCGGTGAGGGAACCCTCATATATATGGGCGTGCTGCGCAGAATGTGGCACGCTAGAAGTCATGAGAATTGTCGTGTGTGTGAAGCATGTCCCCGACATGCAGTCCGAACGCCGTTTTGAGGGCGGCCGCCTGGTGCGCGGTGAGGACGATGTACTCAACGAACTGGACGAGAACGCCATCGAGGCTGCCGTCCAGCTGAAGGAATCCGAAGAGGATGCGGGTCGCGAGGCCGAGGTCGTCGCGCTGACGATGGGCCCTGAGGACGCCGAGGATTCCCTGATGCGCGCCCTGCAGATGGGCGCCGACCGTGCCTACATCGTCTCCGACGAGTTCCTTGAGGGCTCCGACGTCATCACGACCGCCTCCGTTCTGTCCGTCGCGATAGCAAAGATCGCCGAAGAGTGCGGCCCCGTCGACCTGGTGATCACCGGCATGGCCTCGCTGGACGCGATGACCTCCATGCTGCCCGCCGCCCTGGCTGCCAAGGCCCACATGCCGCTGCTGGGCCTGGCCCGCTTCCTGAGCGTCGAGGATGGCGCCGTCACCATCGAGCGCGCCGTCGACGGCTACACCGAGACCGTGCGCGCCGCGCTGCCCGCCGTCGTCTCCGTGACCGACCAGATCAACGAGCCGCGTTACCCGGCCTTCGCAGCCATGAAGGCCGCCCGCAAGAAGCCGCTGGATCAGTGGGGCATCGACGACCTCGTCGAGGTTCCCGGCGGCGAGGCCCTCGTCATGCGCCGTGCGCTGACCGCCGTCACCCACAGCGAGGAGAAGACCCGCGACGGCTCGGGCACGATCATTCAGGACGCCGGTGAGGGCGGGCGCGCTCTAGCCGACTACATCCTTTCGGTGGTGAAGTGACATGACGCAGCAGATGAGTTCCCCGATCCTCGTTCTGGCCGACCAGGCGGGCGATCACCTGACGCCCCTGGCACGCCAGGCGGTTACGCTGGCCGCGTCCCTGACCTCCGCCGACGTCGTCGCCCTGTCCCTGGCTGCCAGTCCCGATGTGGCCGCCCTGTCGGAGCTGGGCGCGACCCAACTGTTGCATGCCGACCTGGGTGACGCTGTGCGTTCCTCGGTCGTGGCCTCCGACGCGCTTGTTTCCGCGCTGGCGACCGGCAGCTTTGGCCTGGTGCTCCTGTGCTCGGACTACCGCGGTCGCGAGATCGCCGGTCGCGTCGGCGCTCTCACCGAGGCCGGCGTGGTCTCCGGTGCGTCCTCCGTCGGCTTCGACGGCGGCGTCCTCCAGATCGGCAAGACCGCCCTGGGCGGCTCCTGGTCGATGCGGATCGTCATTGAGGGACAGATCCCGATCGTCGGCATCGCCTCCGGCGTCATCGACGAGGCCCCGGTTGCCTCTCCCGTCGCCCTGACTCCGCAGGCCCTCGCCGTCGAGCTGAGCCCCGAGGCCAGCGCAATCCAGGTCGTCTCCTCCGTGCCCGACGAGGAGGAAGGCGTGTCCCTGACCGACGCCTCCACCGTCGTGTGCGGTGGCCGCGGCGTGGACGGCGACTTCGAGCTGGTTCGCTCCGTGGCTCAGGCGCTCGGCGGCGCCGTGGGTGCGACCCGCGTCGCCTGCGACGAGGGCTGGGCCCCGCGATCCGAGCAGATCGGCCAGACCGGCCTGACCGTCACCCCGAATCTCTACATCGGCCTGGGTGTCTCCGGCGCGATCCACCACACGGTGGGTATGCAGTCCTCGGCCCACATCGTCGCCGTGTGTGACGACCCGGACGCCCCGATCTTCGAGATCGCGGACTTCGGCGTCGTCGGCGACGTCACCGAGGTCGTGCCCGCGGCCCTGGCCGCCATTGAGGAGGCGCGCTCCCAGGCGTGAGCGTCTACCTCGACCACGCTGCCACCACGCCGCTGAGCGAGTGCGCCCTCGAGGCGTGGACCCGCGCCCAGCGTGACCCTAGCTGCAACCCCCGGCAATCCCGCCGCCCTCCACTTCGGAGGGCGGCGGGCCCGTCGCATGCTCGACGACGCGCGCGAGCAGGTCGCAGCGGCCCTCGGCGCAGACATCCACGAGGTTATCTTCACCTCTGGAGCCACCGAATCGGACGCCCTCGGTGTGATGGCCGCGGCCCGAGGTATGCACGGGCGTGACGACGCGCGCGACCTGATCGTCGTCTCGGGCCTCGAGCATGACGCGGTCGCCCATCAGCGCGAGGTCGCCTCTCGTGAGGGCTTCTCCTGGGAGGTCCCTGCCCGTGGATGCGGGCGGCGTGTCCATCCTGCCCCGTGTTTCCGGCGACGATGCACCCGCCTCGTGGGACGGTCGCCTTGCGCTCGGATCCATGACCCTCGTGTCTTCCGAAATCGGTACGATTCAGCCGGTTGCAGACTTCGCTGAGCTCGTGCAGGCCAGCGGAGGCCTCGTACATTCCGACGCAGCCCAAGCCATTCCAACCCTGGACGTGTCTTTTGCCGAGCTCGGCCTGGACCTTATGAGCGTCGGCGGCCACAAGGTCGGCGCCCCCGCCGGCATCGGCGTTCTCCTCGCCCGACGAGGCATCCCCATGACGACCGACCGACCCGGCGGCGGCCACGAGCGCTCGATCCGCTCGGGCACGCCCGACGTCGCGGGTGCCTGCGCTCTTGGTGCCGCCCTCGCCGAGGTCGTCGCAGAGCGCGCCGCTTTCGCCTCCCGTGCGGCCGCCCTGCGCGCGCACCTGCTGTCCCACCTGCCGGAGGGAACGTATTCGACGGTGGGGGAGACTGCCTCGTCGAGCGCCATCATCCACCTATCCCTGCCCACCGCCCGCCCTGAGGCCGTCCTCATGGCCTTCGATATGGACGGAATCGCCGTGTCCGCCGGGTCTGCCTGCCACGCGGGGGTCACGCGCCCCTCCGAGATCGTCATGGCGATGGGACGCAGCGAGGAGCAGGCGCTCGGCGTCCTGCGCGTCTCACTCGGCCACGAGACGACCCGCGACGATATCGACGCCTTCCTGGCCGCGCTGCCCGTGGCCATCCGCGCGGGGGCCGCCCTGGACGGCGTCGCCCACGTGCGCAACGAACGAAACGAGGAACCCTAGATGAGAGTTCTGGCAGCACTGTCCGGCGGTGTGGACTCCGCCGTCGCCGCCGCGAAGGCCGTGGAGGCCGGGCACGATGTCGTCGGCGTCCACATGGCCCTATCCTCCCAACCCCAGGAGTGCCGCATCGGCTCGCGCGGCTGCTGCTCGATCGAGGACGCCGGCGACGCGGCGCGCGCCGCCGAGATTATCGGCATCCCGTTCTACGTGTGGGATCTCGCCCAGGAATTTGAGCAGACCGTCATCACCGACTTCGTCGCCCAGTACAAGGCTGGGCGCACCCCCAATCCCTGCGTGCGCTGCAACGAGTTCGTGAAGTTCCGCGAGCTGGCCACCCGCGCCCGCGCGCTCGGATTCGATGCGGTGTGCACCGGCCACTACGCGGCCATCGTCGATGGTGCGGCTGGACCCGAGCTGCACCGCGGCGCCGACAACCTCAAGGACCAGTCCTACGTGCTGGCCGTCATGGGGCCCGAGGAGCTTCACCGCGTCGTCCTGCCCCTGGGGGATGCCCCCAACAAAGCGTGGGTGCGCTCCGAGGCCGAGCGCCTCGGCCTGGGCGTGTCCAACAAGCCCGACTCCTACGACATCTGCTTCATTCCCGACGGTGACACGCAGGGTTTCCTGCGCGCTCACCTGGGCGCGGCCGAGGGTGAGATCGTCAGCCCCGACGGCGAGGTGTTGGGCCGCCACGAGGGCTACTGGAACTACACAGTCGGCCAGCGCAAGGGCCTCGGTATCGGCGCGCCCGCACCCGACGGGCGCCCCCGCTACGTCCTCGAGACGAGGCCGGAGACCAACCAGGTCGTCGTGGGAGCCTCCGAGCTCCTGTCCATCTCCCGCATTACGGCCACGGACGCTGTCTGGCTCGCCTCTGACGACGACGGCTCCGACGCCACCGACCTTTTCGTGCAGCTGCGCGCGCACGGCACCCCTGTGCCCGTCGCGTCGCTGACGCGCGACCTGGACGCTGGAACCATCAGCGTCGTCCTCGCGAGCAGCGCGCGTGGCGTCGCGCGCGGCCAGTCGATGGTCGTGTATCGCGGTACCCGTGTTCTCGGCGAGGGAACAATCGACGCAACCGGGCGCTGAGGGCCTCGGGTTTGCTTGTTGCCGGCGGGCGTGGGCGAGGGCATGCGGACGGTCTCGCGCACATCCGTTACACTGGGGTGCGCGCGCGAGTGGCGGAATTGGCAGACGCGCTGGATTTGAGGTTCCAGTGTCTTTGACGTGTGGGTTCGAGTCCCATCTCGCGCACAGTTGCCGATACCCGGTCGCCTCCGGGCGGCGGTGGTCGGTAGACTGAGGTCATGACCGCTTTGGAAATTGGCTGCAAGGCCCCCGACTTTACCGCTGAGACCACCCAGGGAACCCTGTCCCTGTCTGATCTCCTCGCCGCCTCGTCGCGCGGCGTTGTCGTCTACTTCTACCCGAAGGCCTCCACGCCCGGCTGCACGAAGCAAGCCTGCGACTTCCGCGATTCTCTGGCGTCGCTTCAGGGTGCCGGCTACTCCGTCATCGGTGTTTCCGCCGACTCGATGGCCGCCCTCGAGCGCTTCACCGAGAAGCAGTCGCTTACCTTCCCGCTGGCCTCCGACCCGGATCACGAGATCCTCGAGGCGTACGGCGCGTGGGGTGACAAGAAGAACTACGGCCGCACCTACGTGGGCATCATCCGCTCGACCGTGGTTGTGAACCCTGACGGTACGGTGGCTCTGGCGCAGTACAACGTCAAGGCGACGGGTCACGTGGGTCGATTGCGGAAGACTCTCGGCATCGACTAATGCCCTTGCTTTTTCGGTAACTAGCGAGTATGGTAGTTGAGAAATAAACCGCTTGTTACTGATGGAGGGTTCATGGGGGGCGCTACGCCTGATGCGTATCGGATCGGCACGGGACAGGTGGCGCGGGACTATCCGGCCGACGCTACGCCTGTTCGCCTGCGCAAACAGCCGAGCCTGCCTACGGTGGCCCGCGCCCCCGAGTCATCTCTCGTCGAACAGGATGTGAGCGCCGAGGACGCAGTGGTTCGGGGAAAGGCCCCGGGTTCACCTCGCCCGTCGAGGAAATCTCGACCGTCGGAGGATGCTGCTGCGGTGGCGCAGCAGGCCGCGGTCGCGCGCGACGTGGTTTCCCCGCAGGCTGGGCGTGTCGCCCAGCCTTCCACTCCCGTTCGCGAGTATGCGCATCGAGACGAGGCGGCGGCGACCTACGGGACAGATCCACGCCCCGGCGTTCCCGTCCACCGCAACTGGCATCGCACGACTATGCGTGTTGTGGGCGCGCCCGAACAAGGAGATGGCGGGCAGCGTCGTGCGTTTGCCGAGGCTGCGTCGCCGTCGGAGCAGGGGGGCGTTCAAAGCTCTCGTGTCGGAGGTGCCTCTCGGCGCCAGGTCGAGGCTCGTCGTGCCAGCGAGATTGAGTCGCGCCTGGATCGCCGCGAGCGTACGACGCATCGCGGGCGTGCCATTGTCATCTTCGCGCTCGGCTTCGTGTCCGCCCTCCTCATCGTAGCCGCCGTGCTGGGAGGCCTGTTCTACGCGCGTTCCTCCTCCGTTTCGGGTCTGGCCGGCGCCGTCGATTCGTGCCATGCCGGGGGTGTGCATGCTCGACTGGCCAGCGACGGCACCTCCCTCACCCTCGAAGCGTTTTCCGATCGTGGTGACAGCCTGACAACCCCGATATTTCAGTGCGTTCTCACCAAGCTGGACGCCCCTTCGTCCGTGCGTGAACGCATGTATGCAACGCGTGCGATCGACGGAACCCGGTCGGAGGAGTGGGGCTCCTATAAGGCCACCTGGACGTACGAGACGGAGCAGGGGCTGACCGTCATCGTCAGCTCCAGGTAGGCGCTGCGTTGGCTCAGAACAAGGTCGTTCTCTGAGATGTTACTTCGCAGCATTGGCGGTATCTCGTAAAATAGGGGGTATTTCAATGCGTGAAGGAGAAACTCGTGTCCGATTCGCAGCCCGCCGCTCCTGCGGCACCCGTCGCCCCCGTCGGGGAAGATGTTGCACTGGCGATCCGAGGCCTCGTCAAGATTTATGGCAACCTCGTCGCCGTCGCTGACCTGTCCCTCGACATCCCCACCGGATCCTTCTACGGGATCGTCGGTCCTAACGGCGCCGGTAAGACAACGACGCTGACGATGGCCACAGGCCTGCTCACCCCCGACCGTGGCACCGCCTACGTGCACGGCGTCGACGTGTGGGCGCGAACCCAAGAGGCACGCGCTCTCCTCGGCGTCATGCCCGACGGGATGCGCCTCCTCGACCGCCTATCCGGCCCTGACTTCCTCGTCCATGTGGGCATGCTCCACGGCCTGGACGCGTCCGTCGCCCGCGAGCGTGCTCACGAGCTCCTCGCGGCCCTCGACCTGGCCGAGGCCGGGAAGAAGCTGATCAGCGACTCACTCGGCGGGCATGACGAAGAAGGTTGCCCTGGCCGCCGCCCCTCATCCACTCGCCGCGAGTCTTGGTCCTCGACGAACCGTTCGAGGCCGTGGACCCCGTCTCCGCGACGAACATCCGCCAGATCCTCACCGACTACACGCGTCGCGGCGGCACCGTCATTCTCTCCTCGCACGTGATGGCAACCGTCCAACAGCTGTGCACGCACGTGGCCATCATCGACAAGGGACGCGTGCTCGTCTCCGGAACCACCGACGAGGTCGCTCAGGGCGGCGACCTGGGGGAGCGCTTCACCTCCCTGGTTGGCGGCGTCCACTCCGAGGAAGGCCTGTCGTGGTTGGGCAACTGATTCGCCTCAAGCTCCGCATCATCTGGAACACGGTTCGCAAGCAGACGGTCGTCCTCGTTCTCGCGGTTCTCGGCGTCCTCTACTCGGCGGAATCTACGGCTCGGTGCTCCTGGGCACCGCGTTCCTGCTCGCTCCGACGAGGCCTACCTGGCCACGCCGGTGATGCCGATCGTCGGGCCCTTCATCTTCCTGCTGTGGTTGGTCCTCCCGATCATCTTCGCCTCGATGGACAACTCTCTCGATCCCGTGCGCCTGTCGCCCTACGTGGGACCCAGCAAACGCCTCGGGGCGGGGCTGGCCGCCTCGACTGCGGTCGGTCCCGGCGGGCTCCTGTCCGCGATGATCCTCTTCCTACCCGTCTGGTTCGCGCTGTGGCGTGCCCAGTGGCTTGAGGCGCTCGGCTGGTTTATCGCTGGTGTCGTGACCCTCCCTCTCGCGGTGCTGTCGGCGCGCGCGGTCGGGACCTGGTCTCGCGGTACGCCTGGACAGCTCGGGTAAGAAGGATGCCGTCACGGCCCTGGGCGCCGTCGTCTTCATGATGGTGGTGACCCCCTTGGGTTACTGGATGTCTTTGCTGACCCGGAACTTTTCCGTTGAGGCCTTCAAGGCGGGCTTGAACGTCGCACTGTGGACTCCCTTCGGCGCTCCCTTCGGTGTGGTTGCTTCGCTGCTCGAGGGCGCGTGGGTGGCCGCGGCGATCCGCGCTCTCATCACGGTCGTGACCGCCGTCGTCGGTTGGCGGGCCTGGCTCGCCGTCCTGCGCCCCGTCATGAGCGGCTACGCCGGTGAGATCAGCACCGACGCGCAGCGCGCCATCGACGAGGACGCCACCTCATCGACGAATCCCTCGAAGATGAAGCGCGCAGTCGCCGCTCCGAGCAGTCGAGAGCCGCCGGCCTGCGCAGCGTCGACCCTGTTCACGCGCCTCGGCCTCGGTGTGCGCAGCGCCTCCCTGGCGGCGCGCACGCTGCGCTACTGGATCGTCGATACGCGCCTGAATATGAACATGGCGCTCGCGTTGCTGTTCCCGGTTGTCGCGATCTTCATGGGACGGATGGTTACTGAGGGGCAGTCATTCGCTCTTCTCAGCGGGCATCTTCCTCTACCTGGTGCCCATCACGACGGGCCTGACGACCGGCGCGCTCATGCAATACGACTCGACGGGCGCCTGGATCGTGGTCTCGTCGGGTATGAGCGGTCGCGAGGAACGTCGCGGACGCCTCGTGGGTTCGCTCATCGTGTTAGTACCCCAGGTCATCGGTTACCTCCTTCACGATGCCGTCACCGGTGCGAATGCCTCCGGTTTCGTGTTCCACCAGGTGATGGGCATCATCCTCTTCGCTGGTGCCGCTGCGACGACCCTCGTCGTGAACGCGCGCTGGGTCTACCCGGTGCAGCCTCCGGGCACGTCCCCGCTGGCGACGAAGGGTACCGGTTCCTTCCTGATGACGATGCTGCTGCAGCTCGTGGGCTTCGCGGGGACCGCGGTTCTGCAGATCCCGTCCTACGTGCTGCTCGTGCTGGCGTCTTTCGGCTTCGTTCCCAACTGGGTCGCCTACGTCGTGGCCCTCGCGTGGTCGGTGCTCGTCCTCGAGGCAGCCGTTCGGATTGGCGGGCGCGTATGGGACCGCTACTCGGTCGCCGCGCTCACGTCGATCCGCAGCTGGCCGGGACACTGATCTCGTCTGCACTGCACGCACGAGGCCGGGGTTACCCACGGGGTGCCCCGGCCTCGTCGTAACTCGCGCGCTGATAGGCTCGGGGACCGCGGGGTTACCCGCTGGGTTTCCCGATCCTCGTTGTGGGTCTGGGGTAGTGGTGCTGTCGTGGAGCCGAGCAATCGTGCGAGGGCTGTAGTAGCGCAGCTTAGGAAGCCGCGCCGCGATGTGGCTAGAGAACTGCGTTTTGGATAGGACAACAACGTGTCCAGAAGTGCCGCTGCTATCCGGTACAGAACCCCTCTCCAGAACGCACCGCTGCGCAGGTTCGGACGGCGCGTGAATACTCATGGCGTGGCTGCGGCGGTGAGGCTGAGCTGCACGTGGGCCTCTTAAATCGCACGTAAACCCGATAGGACGCACGTAAACCCGATAGGTTGCGTGCTGGCGACCCCGCCCACGCGCATGTCTAGGGGTTAGCGTGCGCATCAAGCGGCCAATGCGCATGTCTAGGGGTTAACGTGCGCATCGAGAGGCGAACGCGCATGTCTAGGGGTTAACGTGCGCAACAGCGGGGCAACGCGCGCCGGGACGCATCAGCGGGCCGTATGGTGGGAGCTCTGGCGGGGCAGTAGCCGTGGTCGGAGGAAAACGAGGCGTGGCCGTGGACCCGCTAGACAGTTGTCGGCGCAGCGCGGCGAGCAGATACGAAAAACCGGCGACCCGAAGGGCGCCGGTTGTCTGTGCGTCATGGGGGACTTGAACCCTCAACCCGCTGATTAAGAGTCAGCTGCTCTGCCAATTGAGCTAATGACGCGGGGGACTTTCACCAGCAGGAGCCGGGAAAGCTGTGCGTCATGGGGGACTTGAACCCTCAACCCGCTGATTAAGAGTCAGCTGCTCTGCCAATTGAGCTAATGACGCGGGGGTTTTGCAACCGAGAGATAAATATACAGGCGCGCCACGCCCTGCGCAAGTCAATGAGGGGTGTCGTGGCCTATGTCGCACACTCGGCGGGCGCGAGTGACAAGGGCACCTACAATGGGGCCTCAGATGAAAGGGGAACGCCATGTCGGACGCGTCGAGCAACTACTCCGCGGTCGTGGAGGACATCCTCAAGCTTGTGTGGAGCGCCGAGGAAGCCGGCCGTGACGGCGTCAAGCCCAAGGATGTCTCCGAACACATGGGCGTCGTCCCTTCGACGGCAACGGAGAACATTCAACGCCTGGCCCGCCAGGGCCTCGTCACGCACGAGCGGTACGGTCGCGTGCGACTGACCCCACAGGGGCGTGCGATCGCCCTGGGTATGGTGCGCCGCCACCGTCTGCTCGAAACCTACCTGCACGAAGCGCTCGGCTTCTCATGGGATGAGGTGCACGAGGAGGCCGAGATTCTCGAACATGCGGTCTCCGATCGACTTCTCGACCGTCTTGACCGAGTCCTCGGCTACCCGAGCCGTGACCCGCACGGTGATCCGATCCCGCGAGCCGACGGCTCCAGCGACGATGTCTCGGGTAGTCCCCTCGATGCGCTCGACGTCACCGCCGGGGGAATCGTCGTCCGGCTGCCCGATCGCGACCCCGAAGCGTTGCGCGCGTGGAAGGAAGCTGGCCTCGTGCCCGGCGCTCATGTGGCCGTTGTCGCGTCTGATGCTGGGGGAGTGACCGTTCTGCTCGAGGATGGGCAGATGCTCCTCCTTGACCCCGCCCAGGCCTCGGGCATCGTCGTCCGGGACTGAGCCACACCGGCACGCCCCGCTTCCCATTGACAAGGCCCGGAAACGATCCAGCCCACCAAACCGAGTCGGCCGGGCGGGCTGGGAACGCCCGTCGGCGGACGCACTCGAGGGGAGCGCAGTCCTCAGGCGAGGGGCCGATGATCCCATTGACGGGGGCACGTGGCGGCCGTGGCCGGCGGACAGGAGCGCCTCGCGGAGGGCGGTGATCGCGCTATCGAGTTCCTCGTCGCTGGCGGGGGCCGCCTTGGACAGGAGGATGTCGGTCTCGTCGCGCAGGGGGATGACGTGCAGGTGGGTGTGGGGCACCTCGAATCCCGCGATCGCCAGGCCGGCGCGCGGCACGCCAAACGCGGCCTTCTGCGCCAGTCCGATCGTGCGAGCCACAGTCATGAGGTGGGCGGCGACGTCCGAGGGGAGCGTCCGTCCATGCGTCGTACGCGGTGCGCGGAACCACCAGGACGTGGCCCGGCGAGGTCGGCTCGATCGTCGCGAAGGCGACGCACACGTCATCGGCCCACACGAAGCGGCCGGGCCAGACACCCGTGATGATGTTGTCGAAGATAGTGCTCATGCGACTATTGTCACCTATTCGCGCTCACTTCGGTAGGTGGGCGCGTCCGGCGGGGCGGGCAGGGCGTGAACTACCCTGGTGGGGAGTATTGTTACGCGACCCATCGTTAAGCGAGGAACGCATAGATGAGCGAAAATCCGCAGAGTGCCCCGGCCCAGCGCTACACCGCTGAGCTCGCAGGTCAGATCGAGACGAAGTGGCAGGACCGCTGGGAGGAGCTGGGCACGTTCTACGCGGACAACCCCACGGGCGACCTGGCTGGCCCGCTGGCCTCCCACAACCCCTTCTTCATTCTCGACATGTTCCCCTACCCCTCGGGTAAGGGCCTGCACGTGGGTCACCCGCTGGGCTACATCGCGACCGACACGCTGGCGCGCTACCGCCGCATGAAGGGCGACAACGTCCTGTACACGATGGGCTACGACGCCTTCGGCCTGCCCGCCGAGCAGTACGCCGTCCAGACCGGCCAGCACCCGGCCATCACCACGAACCAGAACATCGCGAACATGCGCCGCCAGCTGCGCCGCATGGGACTGTCCCACGACTCGCGCCGTTCTTTCGCCACGACCGACATCGAGTACGTGCATTGGACGCAGTGGATCTTCCTGCAGGTCTTCAACTCCTGGTTCGACCCCGAGGCGACGGCCCCCGACGGCTCCCAGGGCGCGGCCCGCCCGATCAGCGAGCTGATCGCCAAGCTCGAGTCCGGCGAGATTCGCCCTGAGGACGGCTCCGATTACAACTCCCTGGACCGCGTCGCCCAGGCGAAGGTTGTCGACTCCTACCGCCTCGCCTACGTCTCCGAGGCCCCCGTCAACTGGTGCCCCGGCCTGGGAACCGTCCTGGCCAACGAAGAGGTCACCGCCGACGGACGCTCCGAGCGCGGCAACTACCCGGTTTTCAAGCGCAACCTGCGCCAGTGGATGATGCGTATTACCGCCTATGGCAAGCGCCTGTCCGACGACCTCGACGCGATCGACTGGCCTGAGAAGGTGCGCACGATGCAGCGCAACTGGATCGGCCGCTCCGAGGGTGCGACCGTGCGCTTTCGACGTGCCCGGAGCGCGCGAGGCCGGCGCTTCCCTCGACTCCCTGGACGTCTACACGACGCGCCCCGACACGCTGTTCGGCGCGACCTTCATGGTCGTGGCCCCCGAGCACCCGATCCTCGGCGGAACCGTCGGTGGCGACCCCGGCGATGAGGCCGCCCTCACCCTGCCCGCCTCCCTGGCCCGAGGGCACGAAGGACGCGTGGACGGGAGGCGCTGCCTCCCCGAAGGAGGCCGCTGAGTGCGTACCGCGCCCAGGCAGCCGCGAAGTCCGAGGCCGAGCGCGCTGACGAAGAACGCACCAAAAACAGGTGTGTTCACGGGCCTGTTCGGCATCGATCCGGTCAACGGCCGCCCCGTTCCGATCTTCGTTGCCGACTACGTCCTGTGGGGTTATGGCACCGGCGCCATTATGGCCGTGCCTGCCCACGACGACCGCGACTGGGCGTTCGCTCGCGCCTACGACCTCGACATCGTGCGCACGATCGGCCCGGCCGACGACCCCTACGGCCCCGACCTCGAGGCTCAGCGCGTACACGGGCGACGGCGTGGCCGTCGACTCCGCCAACGATGAGATCAACCTGAACGGCCTGGCCAAGGACGAGGCTAAGGCCGCCATGATCGAGTGGCTGGTCGCCAAGGGCCTGGGCCACGGCACCGTCACTCACCGCCTGCGCGACTGGCTGTTCAGCCGCCAGCGCTACTGGGGTGAGCCCTTCCCGATCGTGTGGGACGAGGACGGCGTCGCGCACGCCCTGCCCGAGGACATGCTCCCCGTCGAGCTGCCCGAGGTCAGCGACTACAGCCCGCGCACCTTCGACGCGGATGACGCCGACTCTTCGCCCGAGGCCCCGCTGGGCCGCGCCGAGGACTGGGTGAACGTCACGCTCGACCTGGGCGATGGCCCCAAGACCTACCGTCGCGAGACCAACACGATGCCCCAGTGGGCGGGCTCGTGCTGGTACGAGATGCGCTACACCGACCCGACGAACTCTGAGCGTTTCTCCGGCGAGGAGAACCTGGCCTACTGGATGGGTCCGCGCGAGGGTAAGGTCAGCGGCGGCACCGACATGTACGTCGGCGGCGTCGAGCACGCGGTCCTGCACCTGCTTTACGCCCGTTTCTGGCAGAAGGTCCTCTTCGACCTGGGTCACGTGCCGGGCCCGAGCCCTTCCACACGCTCTTCAACCAGGGGTACGTGCAGGCCTACGCCTACACCGACGAACGTGGCCAGTACGTGCCCGCCGACGAGGTTGAGGGCGATGAGACGACCGGCTTTCACCTACAAGGGCGTGCCCGTCAACCGCGAGTACGGCAAGATGGGCAAGTCCCTGAAGAACATCGTCACGCCCGATGAGATGTACGACGCCTACGGCGCCGACGTCTTCCGCGTGTACGAGATGAGCATGGGCCCCCTCGACCTGTCGCGCCCGTGGGAGACCCGCGCCGTCGTCGGCTCCCAGCGCTTCCTACAGCGCCTGTGGCGTAACGCGGTCGACGAGGAGACCGGCGAGCTCACGATCACCGACGAGCCTGCGGACGACAAGACGCGTCGCCTCGTGGCCCGCACGATCGCTGAGGTCACCGAAGAGTACGAGAACCTGCGCATCAACACCGCGATCTCCAAGCTCATCGTCCTCAACAACCACCTGACCAGCCTCGACGCCGTCCCGCGCGACGCCATCGAGCCCCTGATCCTCATGCTCGCCCCGGTCGCCCCGCACCTGTGCGAAGAGCTGTGGAGCCGCCTGGGCCACGAGGCCTCCCTGGCCCGCGAGCCATTCCCGGTCGTCGAAGATTCCTCGCTGCTGGTCGAGGACACGGTCACGGCCGTCATCCAGGTCAACGGCAAGGTCAAGGCCCGCATCGAGGTCACTCCCTCCATCTCCGAGGAGGACCTCATTGCGGCCGCCCTGGCCGAGGCCCCGATCGTCAAGGCCCTCGGCGGGGCAGAACCCCTCAAGGTGATCGCACGCGCGCCGAAGCTGGTCAACGTCGTCGTCAAGAAGTGAGGTCGCATGCCTGAAGGCGATGCAGTCCGTCGCCTAGCCGCTACCCTCGACGAGCTTTTCGTCGGGGGGATCGTCTCGGCGTCGTCCCCGCAGGGGCGCTTCGCGTCCTCCGCAGCCCTCCTGGACGGGTGGGTCATGCAGCGGGTGCGCGTGCACGGCAAACACATGTTCATCGGGTTTGTCCCGCCCATCGAAGGTGAGACGTACGAGGCCGGGGTGGCCCTCCTGGAGGGTGCCGCGGCCGGCAGTGGGGAGCCGATCCTCGGCGAGGATGCTCCCTGGCCGGACCGGTGGGTGCATATCCACCTGGGCCTGTACGGCTGGTGGCGCTTCAACGGCGATGAGACCGTCGTCGACGAGGGGCACGGCGTTGCTCACCGCATCCCCAACGTCCCGAAGGGGGAGTGGAACGGCCACTCCGAGACCCGCTGGGGCGAGGGCTTTGGCGAGGCCAAGGCGGGGGAGTGGGAGCCGCCGGAGCCGGTCGGTGCCGTGCGCCTGCGTCTGTTTAACGACCATGCTGTCGCTGACCTTGTGGGTCCGAACCGCTGTGACCTCATCACGGATGAGGAGCGCATCAAGGCCGAGTCGAAGCTGGGGCCGGATCCCCTGGACGCCGGGGCCCGCTCCGATGCCGAGGCCATGGAGCGTTTCGCCCAGGTCGCCCACTCGAAGAAGCGCGCGATCGGTGAGATTGTCATGGATCAGTCGATTATCGCGGGCGTGGGCAACATCTACCGTGCCGACGCCCTGTTCCTCGCGGGCATCTCGCCGCACCGTAAGGGCGCCAATATCTCCATCAAGCGCCTGCGCGAGCTGTGGGTTCTGATCTGCGACCTCATGAACCGCGGCCTGGCCGCAGGTCGCCTGGACACGATGGATCCGGAGGAGGCCCCCAATCCGCCGATTGAGGGTGACGAGGAGGCCTCGCGCTGGTACGTGTACCACCGCACGGACCGCCCGTGCCTGCGCTGTGGGACGCCGATCCGCGAGGCGCTCATGCAGAACCGACGCCTGTTCTGGTGTCCGTCCTGCCAGCGCTGAGCGCGCGAAGAACCGTCAGGGGAGTGCGGGCCGCAAGGCTCGCACTCCTCGCCCGTTGTCAGGCGATCTCTTCGAATCCGAGAACCGAGTAGAGTTCGCGGGCCCCGCCGTGGCGCGTATCCAGGCGCAGGGCGAGGGAGTCGAAGCCCCACCGTGAGCAGCGCGTGGCGACCTCGGAGACGAGGGCTGTCGCGATGCCACGCCTGCGGTAGTCGGGGGCGACGATCAGGTCCACCACGAAGGGGCAGTCCGGCGCATCATCCCAGGGGGATTCGCGGACGACGAGGATCGCTCCGACGAGCGTTCCCCCGTCCCACGCGCCAATGAACGAGTCTTCCGTAGTCGCCCCGAAAGCGCCCTCAAACGTCAGGCGTAGTTCTTCGGAGGTTTCCAAGAGCGCCTCGGGCGTGACGTCGTCGCCGTACGCCTCGAGGCTAAGCGCCGCGAGCGCGGGGATGTCGAATGTTGTGAGCGTGGCGATCTCAATACCCTGAGGCCGATTCGCAGCTGACAACGCGTCCAGGGGGGCATGTAGAGTTCGAGCTTCCATAAACCAACTATAGGTGAGGATGCTCACTTTGTCATGGGTCTTGAACGGATTCTCACAGACCGCATCTGATGAGGGCGAACGCCCCTCAGATGTAGAGGGCCGGCTCCTCGAAGAAGTAGTTGGGATCGACAATGAGATCGCGGTCGCGCGTGTCCTTTTCCGGCTTGGGCAGCAGACGCGCGGGCACGCCGATTGCGACGTTGCCGCAGGGCACGTCCTTGACGACGACGGCGTTCGCGCCGATCTTGACACCCGTGCCCACGGTGATGGGTCCCAGGACCTTTGCGCCCGCCCCAATCATGACGTGGTCACCGACGGTGGGGTGGCGCTTGCCCGGCGTCATGGCGACGCCGCCGAGGGTGACGCCGTGGAAGATGACGACATCGTTGCCGACCTCGGCGGTCTGGCCGATGACGACGCCCGTCGCATGATCGATGAAGACGCGGCGCCCGATGGTGGCCTCGGGATGAATGTCCACGCCGGTGACGGCCCGGGCCATGGAGGAAAGGACGCGCGCGGGGGTGCGGGCACCGTGAGTCCACAGAGCGTGGGAGACGCGGTGCGTCCACAGGGCGTGCACGCCCGGGTAGGTCAGTGCGATCTCCAGGGCGGAGGTGGCCGCGGGGTCGCGGCGCTGCGCTGTCACGAGATCCTCGCGGAAGAGCCCGAGTGCCTTGGTGGGCAGGGCGCACGACAGGGTCTTCGACAGGGCGCGTACGGTGAGCTTCACGAGTTCCTCCTGGACGGTCGACTGAGACGGAAACGCACAGGTGGCCCCGGACATTCCATCCGGGGCCACCTTAGCGCGTCAAGCTGGAAAGATCAGTCCTCGAGGCCCGCGAACAGGGCAGTCGAGAGGTAACGCTCACCCGTGTCGGGCAGGAGCGTGACGATCTTCTTGCCGGCCAGCTCGGGGCGGGCGGCGACGGCGGCCGTTCCGGCCAGGGCAGCGCCCGAGGAGATGCCCACGAGCAGACCCTCTTCGGCGGCAGCGCGGCGAGCGAACTCGAGGGCCTGCGCGGTCTCGACGGAGATGACCTCGTCCACGATGTCCGCGTCGAAAGTCTCGGGCACGAAGTTGGGCATGAGGCCCTGGATGCCGTGCGGGCCGGGGGTGCCGCCGGTCAGCAGGGGAGACTCGGCGGGCTGAACGGCGATGATGTGCACGTTCGGGTTCTTCTCCTTGAGAACCTTCGCGACGCCGAGATGGTGCCGCCCGTGCCAACGCCGGCGACGAAGACGTCAACCTGGCCGTCGGTGTCGGCCCAGATCTCCTCACCGGTGTGCGCCACGTGGGCCGCCGGGTTGGCGGGGTTGGTGAACTGGGAGGCGATGATCGCGCCGGGACGCTCGGAGGCGATGCGCTCGGCCTCGGCGACAGCGGCGGAGACGCCGCCCTTCGGGTCGGTGAGGACCAGCTCGGCGCCGAAGGCGCGCACGATGGCGCGGCGCTCGACGGACATCGAGGCGGGCATGACGATGACGACCTTGTAGCCGCGTGCCGCGCCCACCATCGACAGGGCGATACCCGTGTTACCGGAGGTGGCCTCGACGATCGTGCCGCCGGGAGCCAGGGCACCCGAGGCCTCGGCTGCTTCGATGATCGAACGGGCGATGCGATCCTTCACGGAGGAGGCGGGGTTGAAGGCCTCAACCTTGGCGACCACGTCGACGCCGTCGCCGGCAACGTGGTTAATGCGGACGAGGAGGGGTGCCGCCGATCAGATCAGCGACGGTGGAGGCGATGCGAGCCATGAGGGGTCCTTCCTAAGCAGGTGTACCCCTGAATTGTCATCCCGCGCTCGGAGCTTCGTCTAGTTCAATTCGCCGTGTTTCCACGTAGCGAAACTTTGCAACACCGGACGAGGCCTGGGCCAGGCACGCGTCAATCGAGTCGCGGTCGCTCGGATCGATGGCAATGCGCAGCGTGACATCCGCGCCCCAGATCGTGTCGATGACCGCCGCCCCTCGCGCGCGAAGCTCGGCCTCGATGCGGCCCGCGTCCCCGGGGTTCAGCTGGGTTTCGAGGATGTCTCGCCCGACCAGATAGGCAATGGGGGCGCGGGCGACAGCCTCGGACACGGAGGTGGAATAGGCCCGCACGAGGCCGCCCCCGCCCAGGAGGATCCCGCCGAAGTAGCGGGTGACAACCGCCGTGGTGTTCCACGTGCCAGAGGCGCGGAGGGCCTCCAGCATCGGAGTTCCGGCCGTGCCCGAGGGCTCGCCGTCGTCCGATGAATGCTGCAAAGGTGCGGCGTCTGGCGGGTCGATCAGGTATGCGGAGCAGTTATGGCGGGCCTGCGGGGTGCTCGGCTTTGACTGCGTCGATGAGCTCGCGAGCCTCCTCGGGGGTGTCCGTCCGGGCGAGCGTCGTGATGAAACGGGACCGCTTGATCTCAATCTCGTGGGTGAGGAGCGTGCCGGAGGTGAGCGTGCGAAGAGCGGACATGCGCCCAGTCTAAGGGAGAGGGGCCGCCCTCAGTCTGTAACCAGGATCGCAGGCGCGTAGGCTCTCGCGATGTGCTTCAGGGGCAGGTCCGTGGTAGTCTTGTCGGGTTGTCGCCGTGCGCCCGCGTGGCGCACCGATCAGAATAGTCGTCGAGAAAGAAGAGGAGCGGTAAGACATGGCAGTTCCCAAGCGCAAGATGTCCCGTGCGAACACCCGCACCCGCCGGTCTACCTGGAAGGCTGATCTTACCGAGCTGAACACCGTCAAGGTTGCCGGCCGTGAGATCCGCGTGCCCCGCCGCCTGGCCAAGGCCTACAAGAACGGCCTCCTGGACGTCGAGGGCTGACCTCGTATCCACGCACGGGCCCGGGACTTGTTGTCCCGGGCCTTTGTCATGCCCGCAATTCCTGAATACGTGCCCCCGGCCCCATCGGTCGTCGGCGCGCGTCTCATACGAGTACCCGAAAAGGAACGCACATGAGCCTGCCGATGTCTCTGCCCGCCGCGAGCGTGGGAGTGGGCCACGGCCTCTTCGCCGCGTCGAGCACGAGTGGCACCGAGGGAGCCATCGTCTCCCTCTTCCTGATTGCCGCCGCTGCGGCCATCGCGCCCCTGCTGTCCTCGCTCACGCGCAAGCGCGTGCCCGACGTTGTCTGGCTGCTCATCCTCGGCGTCATCATAGGGCCGAACGTTCTCGGGCTCGCATCTCTCACCGAGCCGATCTCCGTGTTCCGCGAGGTCGGCATGGGCATGCTCTTCCTCATCGCGGGCACCGAAATCGACGTCGAAGAGGTGCATGGGCGGGCGGGGAGGCGCTCGCTGCTCACGTGGCTGGCATGCTTCGGTATCGGCCTGGCCGTCTCCTGGGTGGCGGTCGCCGCGTCGGGGACGACGGGTGTCGCCACCGCCACCTACATCGCGCTCGCGATCGCGCTCACCTCGACCGCGCTCGGCACCCTGCTGCCCATCCTCATGGAAGCCGGCGTCATGGGGACGACGACCGGCAAGGCCGTCCTCGTCCACGGCGCCGTCGGCGAGCTCGCACCCATCATCGCCATGTCGCTGCTGCTGTCGGCACGCAGCCCGTGGGCCGCAGCGATCGTTCTGTTGCTCTTCGTGTTGGCCACGGTCCTTGCGGTTGCCATCCCGACGCGCTTCATCCTCAAACATCCCGCGATCGGGCGGACGATCCTCCACGGGGCGCAGACCTCGCAAAAGACGCTCATGCGCGTCGTCATGCTCGTCCTCACCGGCCTCATGGCGCTGTCCGCGGTCATGGAACTGGACATGGTGCTCGGAGCGTTCGCGGCCGGCATCATCGTGCGCGCGCTGGCGCCCGGCAACGTCACGATGGTTGAGGGCGAGCTGCGCACCCTCGGCTTCTCCTTCCTCATCCCGCTGTTCTTCGTGACCTCGGGCATGAACATCTCACTCAGCGCCGTCGCGGGCTACCCGTTCCTGCTCGTCGCCTTCGTCGGCGCAATCCTCGTGGTGCGCGGCGTGCCCATCGTCCTTCTCGAACGTTTCCACGGATCGATCGAGCGAGTCGGCTGGATGGACGCGATGCGCATCGGCCTGTACGGCGCGACGGGCCTGCCCATCATCGTCGCCGTCACGGAGCTGGGCGTCTCGACGCGAGTTCTGCCCTCGTGGCTCGCTTCGCTGCTTGTCGTCTCCGGCGCACTGTCCGTGCTGCTCTTCCCGCTGCTCGCCTTCCTGCTGGGCCGCGCTGGTGGAAAGGCACGCTAACCTCCGCTAGTCTTACAGGCGGCGCACCGCGCCACGCCTCCGTAGCTCAATGGATAGAGCGAGGGCCTTCTAATCCCGAGGTTGCAGGTTCGAGTCCTGTCGGAGGCGCGTTTCCCGCCCGGTCGGCGTTACCAGGTCGGCAACCGAGGTTCCTAGCACAGTCGCCAGACTGTCTCATTCTTCAAGCTGCCAGGGGCGCTTTCCGGTCCATCTCTTATTGATCGACGGCTGGGTAATTCCCAGCATCTGGCCCAATCGGACCTGGTTGTACCCCAAGCGCGCTGCTTCAGCGCGAACGGTCGCCGCGACGATATCACGCGTCGTGAGCTGCTTTGCCTCGGTGGGCATGATGTTGCTTGACCGACCTTAGGACAGTCAGTAGCGGCACGATTGGTGATTGCTGGGATCTGCTTCGCTCATTCCTCTCGTTCGCGTTCTATCTCGACAGCAATCACAACATTCGCTATCAGTGCTTTCCTCGACGTTGTCGCCCGTGAGGCCGCGCTATACATACGTGCAATGGGCAACTTGCAAACACTGATGGCGGTAACTATCGGAGCGCGTCAATCGACGCTGTCTCAGCGCGTTAACTGCGAATCGCGTTGCTGGAGCGGTGAATCGGCGTTGTCGCCGGTGCACTCGGCGGGTCTAGCTCGCGCATACGGATAGGTTGTGACGATGTGCATAACCTATCCGCGAACGCGCTGGACGAGGTGTGTGTCGCGGGGCCCAGTCAGAACCTCGGGAACGACCCAGCGCGGCACTGAGGCTGGGGAGCATGGTCAGACACGTGGGGTGCGTGTGGGGGAGCAAGCCTGCGGTGCCGAACGCAGCTTGCCGCGCGTAGGTCCGCAAGCTGACACGTCATGCGCCGATATGAAGTCTTGTGGGGCTGTCAATACGAATAACTCATGGAGATGAGACGGGCGCTGTCACAAACTCCCGTTACGTGGACCCCTCCTGCGCCACCTGCACGAAGGCGGACATACTGGAGTCATGAACGCGCGAACGAACACCACCCGTCGCATGTGCGGGTCTATTCGTGCCCGAATGTGCAGCTGACACCGACGTCCGCCATTCCTTAGGCTCGCGCTCCACCACCTCACCACCCGCGACAATGCGCACCCACGTGGAAGCCAGCCGCCACCCGAGAGTTACACCGTGCCCTTCTCAGACGACACCTACGCCTGTCCCTGCACCCACGACCACGAGCCCACGCTCCTGTCTTTCGAGGTCATGCCCCCGCGCAGGCCCTCCCTGGAAGAACCCTTCTGGAACACGGTCGATCAGCTTCTGCGCGTGCGCCCCGACTTCATGTCCGTCACCTACGGTGCGGGCGGCAAGGATCGCTCTAACGCCCGCTCGACGGTCCATCGCCTCGTGCGTGACACCCCGATCCAGCCGATCGCGCACCTGACCTGCGTGGGTAACTCGACCGAAGAGGTCGTCTCTACGGTCTACGACTACCTGGACTCTGGTGTGCGCACCTTCCTGGCGCTGCGCGGGGACCCGCCGGTGGGACAGGATGGTTGGGAGCCCGGCCCGGGCGGCGTCGGCAGCGCCACTGAGCTCATTCACCTGATCCGTACTGTCGAGAAGCGTCGCTGCGACGCCCACCCGGGTGAGGCGCTGCGCTCCGCCTTCAAGCCTCTGACCATCGCCGTCGCCGCGTTCCCTGCGGGCAACCCCGCAGCCGGAACCACGCCTGCTCAGGAAGTCGAGCGCCTCCTCGTCAAGCAGGCCGCAGGCGCCTCCTTCGCGATTACGCAGCTCTTCTGGGACGCCGAGGTCTACGCCTCCTTCGTCGAACGTGCCCGCCGCGCCGGCGTCACCATCCCGATCGTGCCCGGCCTGCTGCCGGCCACCGACCCGGCCCGTCTGCGCCGCGTCCAAGACCTCACCGGTATTGAGGTCCCCGAGTACCTGCTGACGACGCTCGCCGACTATCCCCACCAGGACGCGCGCGACGAGTTCGGCGCAGTCTTCGGCTCGCGACTCATTCATTCCGTCCTGGAGGCGGGCGCGCCCGGCGTCCACCTCTACACCTTCAACCGCTCCAAGCCCGTCTTGGACATCCTGGCCCTCATGGGAGTGAAGCCTGACCCGCTGCGGTCCCAGGCATCGGTCCCCCGAAACGCGCGCCTGAGCGCATCACCATCCACCCTGCGGCAGGGTGCGGGGCTTCCCGCGCACGCCGAACGAGTAGCACACCCAAGGAGAAAACCATGTCCGCTGCGACCACGCAGTTCCCCACCGCCACGATCCTGGCCTATCCGCGTATTGGCCGTGGCCGTGAGCTCAAGCGTGCCCTCGAGGCCCACTGGGCCGGCCGCATCACCGAGGCCGAGCTGATCCAGGCTGCTAACGATCTGCGCAAGGAGAACCTCGCGCGCCTCGTCGAGCTTGGCCTGAACCCCTCCGATGCCTCCCTGGCCGACGCGCCCTCCCTGTATGACCAGGTCCTGGATGCCACGATCCTCCTGGGTGCCATCCCGCCGCGCTTCGCCGGGCGCGAGGGCCTCGACCTCTATTTCGCGCTCGCTCGCGGTGACGACAATGTCGGCCCCGAAGAGATGACGAAGTGGTTCGATACGAACTACCACTACCTCGTCCCCGAGATCGGCCCCGACAGGCCCCTGCGTTTCGCCGACGATACGATTACCCGCCGCTTCACGGATGCCCGTGAGTGGGGCTACGTGACCCGCCCGGTTCTGGTCGGCCCCGTCACCTACCTGGCGCTGGCCAAGGCTGACCCGGCGACCCCGGACTTTGACCCGCTCACCCGCATCGACGAGGCCGTGGCCGCGTACGAGGAGGCGCTGGCCTCCCTGCACGCAGCGGGCGCCCCGTGGGTTCAGCTCGACGAGCCTGCCCTGACTTCGGACAACCTGTCGCGCACCCGCGTCGAGCTGGGCGAGCTGGCCGCCCGCGTCTACGAGCGCCTGGCCGCCTCTCAGAACCGTCCCCAGATCCTGCTCACCACGCCCCTACGGCGATGCCTCCCACGCGGTGGGCGCTTTGGCTAAGACTGGCGTCGAGGCCCTCCATGTCGACACGCTGCGCGGCGCGCTGCCCAAGGGCGCCGACCTGTCCGGTGTCACCCTCGTCGTCGGCGCGGTCGACGGCCGCTACATCTGGCGCGCCGACCTGGCCCAGCTGCGCGAAACCCTGAAGGCTGCCCAGGCCCTGGGTGCCGCCCACGTCACCGTCGCCACCTCCAACTCCCTCCAGCACGTGCCTCACGACACCGCGCTGGAGACCTGGGACGACGCGACCCTTAACGAGAACCTGCACGCCTGGCTCGCCTTCGCCGACCAGAAGGTGCTCGAGGTCGTTACCCTCGCCCGCGGCGTGGATGAGGGCTGGGAAGCCATCGATGCCGAGGTCGCCGAGGCCACCCGCGTCCTCGAGCAGCGCGCCGCCGCCCCCGGCGTCGTGCGCCCCGAGGTCCGTAGCCGCACCGCCGCCCTGACCGACGCCGACCGCGCCCGCGAGCCCTACCTCGAGCGCGAGGCCGCCCAGACCGAGCGCCTGCACCTGCCCCCGCTGCCCACGACGACCATCGGCTCGTTCCCGCAGACCACCGAGATCCGCAAGGCTCGCGCCGCCAACGCACGCGGCGAACTTTCCGATGCGGACTACGAGGCCCGCATGCGCGAAGAGATCGCTTCGGTCATCACGCTCCAGGAGGAGCTGGGACTCGACATGCTCGTTCACGGCGAGGCCGAGCGTAACGACATGGTCCAGTACTTTGCCGAGCTGCTCGACGGCTTCGCGGCCACGCGCAACGGCTGGGTGCAATCCTACGGCTCGCGATGCACGCGTCCCTCCGTCCTGTGGGGCGACGTCTCGCGCCCCGCGCCCATGACCGTGGGCTGGACCAGCTATGCCCAGTCGCTCACCGACAAGCCCGTCAAGGGAATGCTCACCGGCCCCGTCACCATCATCGCGTGGTCCTTCCCGCGCAATGACCTGCCCCTCGGTGAGATCGCCGACCAGATCGGCCTTGCCCTGCGCGACGAGGTCTCCGACCTCGAGGCCGCCGGCATCGCCGCGATCCAGGTCGATGAGCCCGCCCTGCGTGAGCTCCTGCCTCTGGATGCCGACCGCCACGCCGACTACCTGAACTGGTCCGTGGGATCCTTCCGCCTGGCCACCTCCTCGGTGCGTCCCGACACGCAGATTCACACGCACCTGTGCTACTCCGAGTTCGGCCAGATCATCGACGCTATCAAGGGCCTGGACGCCGACGTGACGTCCATCGAGGCGGCCCGCTCCAAGATGGAGGTCGTTCCCCGAGCTCGCCGAGGCAGGCTTTCGACCACGGCATCGGCCCCGGCGTGTGGGACATCCACGCCCCCCGTGTCCCCGGCACCGAAGAGCTCGCCGAGCTCATTGGCCTGGCCGCCGACGCCGTTCCGGTCTCGCGCCTGTGGGTCAACCCCGACTGCGGCCTCAAGACCCGCGGCTACGTGGAAACAAAGGCGTCGCTGGACAACCTTGTCTCTGCTACTCGGCAAGTGCGTGCCCAGCGCGGCCTGGAGAGCTGAGCGTTCTCCTAGGCGATAGGTGAGGGGCGGGCCCTATGGGTCCCGCCCCTCACCGTTTGCGTCTGGGTGGGCGCGCGGACGTGTGCGGTGGTGATCCGTGCGGGGGAGCGGGCATCTGTGCCCGCGAATGTAACGGCGAGAGAATGTGATGGCCGATGGGGGAGTTAGCGGGCGACCTCCCGTCACGGTGCTTATTCGGCGGTATTGCAATGTTTAATGGATGGGCATGGGGGAGTGGGCAGCGAACAATGCTCGTCCGTCATACGAACATACGCTGTCACACAGTCTCATTGTGTGGACGCCATGTTGCTCGGACGGAATCCGTCCGACAGACTTAATGCCATGACGACCTTCGCGAACCCCATGTGCTGCCCCTGCGGTGGCATGATGTCGCGAATGTGTATGTGATTGACGCCCCAGATACCCCTGTCAATCACCGCCGCAGTGATATACCCACGCCGATAGTGGGAGTGCGGCCCCGAAGAATCGGATACACCCATGACCCTCGTCAACACCCCTGCCGCATCCGTCCGCGCTGCCAACGACACCCCCACCTCCTACGAGGAATTCCTCGACGTCCTGGCCGGCCTGCGACTGAGCTCCTCCCGCATCGACATTGACATCGATCGCGGCCAGGTCACCCTCGACGGACGCGACGCCGGCCTGTCCGCCAAGGAACACGACCTCCTGGCCCACCTCGCCGCCAACGCCGACCGCTCCGTTACTCGCGACGAGCTCTTCGCCTCCGTCTGGGCCGATTCCGAGCTCGGCTCCGACTCGCGCACCGTGGACGCCCACATCCGCCGCCTGCGCAAGAAGCTCTCCATCCTGCCCGACCTCATCTCCACGGTCCGCGGCGAAGGCTACCGCTTCAACTCCACCCCTCCGTGCGCGTTCGCGTCACTCGCCCCGTCACCCTCGCCGCCTGAGCGCCCTCGCGGCGGACCCCGCCGCCACACCCAGCCGCGCCACCGCGCGCATCGGCCCAGCGGCCACCCTGGGCGGCTCCCAGCCCAGCCATCCGCACGGGCCGATAAAAGGGGAGAGAGGCCGCGGCCTCGTCCCCGAAACCGCGCCCTCTCAGGCGTTTGTATCGACTCCCTTAGATCACGAGTCGCGTGATCTCCGAATCCAACGGCAGCTCCTCCACATGCAGGGGGGAGGCTTCCATGCGGTGTCGAAGCCCGTCGATGTCATCCGGGTTCGACAAATCGATGCCTACCAGCGCGGGGCCGAGTTCGCGGTTGTTCTTCTTCGTGTACTCGAAATGCACGATATCGTCCGCAGGACCCAGCACATCCGACAGGAAGACGCGCAGCATGCCCGGCTGCTGCGGGAAGGTCACGAGGAAGTAATGACGCAGGCCCTCGTGGCGCAGTGAGCGTTCCATGACCTCCGCGTAGCGCGTCAGGTCGTTGTTACCACCCGACACGACGCACACGATTGCGCCGTCGGAGCGGCCCAGCAGCGCCTTGCGATCAGCCGGATCGGTCAGGTACACGTGCGCGGCCGTGGACGCGAGAGCGCCGGCAGGCTCGGCGATGACGCCGTCGGACTGGTAGAGCTCCAGCATCTCCGTGCACACCGCGCCCTCCGGGACGACCAGCACGGAATCAACGAACTGCGAGGCAATGTGGAAGGGGAGCGAACCCGCGCGGCCCACCGCCGTGCCGTCCACGAAAGGATCAACCTTCGCCAGAGACATCGGCTGCCCCGCCTCGAGGGCCACGTGCATCGACGCCGCGCCCGCTGGTTCTACGCCGATAATCTTCACCTCCGGCCGGTTCGCGCGCAGCCACGTCGCGATACCCGCGATGAGGCCGCCGCCGCCCACGGGGACCAGGATGGCCGCCGTTTCTTCGGGCATCTGCTCCTCGAGCTCGACGCCGATCGTGCCCTGGCCGGCAATCGTGAACGGATCGTCGTAGGGATGAACGTAGGTGCGGCCCGTGGCGCGCGCGGCCTCCTGGGCCAGCGCGTTCGCGCGGTCGAACGTGCCATCCACGATGACCTGCTCAACCCACTGCCCACCAATCGTCGCGATACGGCGACGCTTCTGACGAGGCGTGTTCGAGGGAAGGTAGATCGTGCCCCGCACGCCCAGGTGGGCACAGGCGTATGCCAGGCCCTGTGCGTGGTTACCGGCCGACGCGCACACGACGCCGCGTTCGCGCTCGGCGGGGGACAGGAGCGACATTCGCGCGTAGGCACCGCGCACCTTGAAGGAGCGGCACTTCTGCTGGTCCTCACGTTTGAGCAGAATATCCACGCCGGCCTCGGTGGACAGACGCTCGGAACGATCCAGGTTCGTGCGAACGGCAACTCCCTCCAGGGCGGTGGCTGCCTGACGGATGTCCTTCGGCGTGGTCACGTGAGAACTAGCGGTCATGGGAACTCCTTCCAATACCCTTCTAGTGTAGTAGTGGCCACCGCCCCCAGGTCCCACCCAACCGTATGACCCAGAGCGCACTAACATAGAAGGCGTGAAGACTGTGAAAGACCCCCCTGGTCTGGATTGACTGCGAAATGACCGGCCTGGACGTTCAGCGCGACGCCCTCATCGAGGTGGCCGTGGTCGTGACCGACGGCGACCTCACGATTGTCGACCCCGGCATGGACGTGCTGATCACGCCGTCCGCCGAAGCCCTCGACAACATGAACGACTTCGTGCGCAACATGCACACCTCCTCCGGGCTGCTTGATGACCTGCAGACGTCGGGCGTGTCCATGGAAGAGGGAACCGAGCAGGTCCTGTCCTACATCAAGCGTTTCGTGCCCCAGCAGGGCAAGGCACTCCTGGCGGGCAACTCGGTGGGCACCGACAAGATGTTCCTTGAGGCGAACATGCCCTCCGTCATCGACCACCTGCACTACCGCCTGGTGGACGTGTCCTCCATTAAGGAACTGGCCAAGCGGTGGTACCGCGTAGCCTTCGCCGAGTCGCCCGACAAGCACGGCGGTCACCGTGCGCTGGCGGACATCCTGGAGTCCATCCAGGAGCTTGAGTACTACCGCCGCGTGCTCTTCCCGGCCGAGCCGGTCACCACGGAGCGCGCGCGTGAGGTTGCTCGCGAGGTCGTCGCCCTGGGTATTCCCGCTATGGGCGAGGCCGCCAAGGCCTGATTTCATTTGTGACGCCAAGCGGCGGCATCCCCGAGGGGTGTCGCCGCTTCGCTGTTTCGGGAGTGCTGGCTGGGCGCAGCGTGGCGTCCACAGGGGCGTGTACGCAACGCTCGTTATCCACAGGGGTACGAGGCGAACGCGCGTCATCCACAGGGTGAGCTGTGGCGCTTGAAGTGGTGTGGCATGTGGGGCTTTCCTGGATGCATCCGGCCAACGCCGGCCAGAACGGACAAAGGATGCAACGATGCAGGACATATCGACGACCCTGAGGGGCCGTATCGGATCAGAACCGATGATGAAGCACGTCAAGGGCGACGTCTGCGTGACGACCTTCCGGCTCGCAATTACGAAGTGGCGCTTCACGAGCGACGCGCGCACGGGCAACGCCTCCTACGTGGAGGACGGCGCCTACTGGTACACGGTGGAAACCTGGGATACGCTTGCTTCCAACGTGTTCCGTAGCTGCCGTAAGGGCGATCCCGTCGTCGTAGTCGCCCGACCCGTTCCAAACGGTTGGATCGACGGTAATGGGCAGATTCGGTCATCGATCGTCTACCGGGCCTCCTCGGTCGGCCACGATTTGGCCCGCGGCACCTCCCAGTTCACGAAGAATGGCGCGCACGCGACCGATGAGCCTGCGGGCGGGACGCAGGGGGATCCCTATTCGACGAGGCAGGGGCCGGGATCGGCGGTCACGGCTCAGGCTGGGGAGCACCAGGGCGACCTGGGCACTGACGTGCACGCTCACGTAGCAGCGCCGGATCAGGGAACGGACATCCTGCCCGATGAGGCGGCCCCCTCTCAGAGTGAGCCGACGCCCCACGCTCCGACTGGCGCAGTGGGCGTAGAACTCTCTGTGCTTCCCGCGCTCGAAGAACACGAAAGATCCGAGGAACACTCCTCGGACCCGGGTAGGAGCTCGTCGTCATGCTTCGACTATTCGGCGCTGGAAGGCGGACACGCCGATGTGACGAAAAACGATGCGTTCGAGCCTCTTGATGGCGACGCGGACGAGCCGCCCGATGCCGCCTAGCCGGACGCGTCCACGATCGCGACCTGCGCGATGGCGTACTCCCCGTCGTGGCTGATGGACACGAGCGCTCTCCACGTGGAAGGCGCTCCGAGTGACTCCTCGCAGGCAGCAGCGACTCGGCCGTGCAGCGTGAGAGAGGGACGGTTCCACTCGTCGTGGATGACCTCAATGTCGTGCCAGTCGACGTCGTCGGTGCCGATGAGAGGAGGGAACCGAAAAGGGCGCACGACCAGGCCTTGATAAAGGCCTCCTTTGCGGCCCACAGGCCGCCCGCGTGACGGGCCACGGCCTCGTCATAGCGGGCGGAACTGGGGTGCGCGCCAGAGGTAGCGGCGGCGCGGGCGCGGACCCGGCGGGCCTCCCTGGGCATCAGGACGCCATTCAGGAAGGCCGAACCCGGCTCCCTCACCTGAGCGGCAAACTCAGGGAGGGACACCAGGTCAACGCCGAGTCCGCGCATCGCTCACTTGCCTTCCGGCAGGTGGTAGAAGCCGTCCTCGCCGAGGCGGGCGTTCGGATCCAGCAGGATCGCGGCCTCGACCTCGTGCGCGTCACCGGCAACGCCCGCGGCCGGGTCGTCGGGCAGGCGACGACCCTCCACCGACGTGAACAGCGGGGCGTGGCCCAGCATGCCCATCTCGATGTGACGCTGGCCGTTGCGCAGGCGACGATCCGACGCGGCACGCCACGCCTCGAGGCGCTCGCGTCCGGCCTCACGCTCCACGATGGCCTCGAAGGCGGCCGGGTTGACCAGCGCCAGGAAGCCGGAGACGTGGCCGAAGCCGAGCGAGGTCGCGAACGCCGCACGCACCGGTCCACGAGAGGATAGGTTGAGCGGGGAACGCAGCCACACGAGTGGGCTGTACTTCTCCATCGCGTCGTCGACGCAGTCCAGCGCAACGTTCGCGGGGATCAGACCTGTGCGGAACACGTCAATGATGCCGCCCACCTGGAACACGCAGGCGCCACCCTTCGCGTGACCCGTGAGGGTCTTCTGCGAGATGACCAGCAACGGGTTACCGGGGTGCGGCCCAGCGCCGTGCCGACGCGGGTGTGCAGATCGGACTCGTTGGGGTCGTTGGCGTTCGTCGACGTGTCGTGCTTGGACACGAAGGATACGTCGTCGATGCCCACGCCGAGTTCGGCGAGGTTGCGGGCGATGACCGAGTCACGTCCGCCGCGCGCCACCGCGAGGGCACCCAGGCCGGGGGCCGGAATCGAGGTGTGCGCGCCGTCGCTGAAGGTCTGCGCGTGGGCCACGACAGCCAGGACCGGCAGGGTTCATGTCGAGCGCTACCGACGCGCGGGTGAGCAGCACGGTGCCGCCGCCCTGCGCCTCGACGAAGCCGCCACGGCGGCGGTCGTTAGCGCGCGAGACGAAGCGCGGGGAGATACCGCGAGCGAGCAGCTCGTTGGAGTTCGCCGTCGCATTCATTGCGCCGAAGCCCACGATCGACTCCACCTGGATGTCGTCGATCGCGCCGGCCACGACGAAGTCCGCCTTGCCAGCCTTGATCTTGTCGAGGCCCTCCTCGATGGACACCGCGGCGGTCGCGCAGGCGCCGACCGGGTTGATCATCGAGCCGTAGCCGCCCACGTAGGACTGCATGGTGTGTGCAGCCACGACGTTGGGCAGGGTCTCCTGCAGGATGTCCTGCGGGTAATCCTCTCCCAGGAAGCGGTCGACGAAGAGCTTGTGCATCGAGCGCATGCCACCGAAGCCGGTGCCCTGCGTGGAGGCCACGGTCGCCGGGTGGACGACGCGCAGCAGTTCGGCGGGGCTGAAGCCAGCAGACACGAACGCGTCCACGGCGGAGACCAGGTTCCACACGGCGATCGGGTCGATCGAATCCAGCATCGAGGCCGGGATGCCCCAGCGAGCCGGGTCAAAGTCCGTCGGGAACAGGCCGCCGATGCGGCGGTTCAGCGTCGCGCGACGCGGCACGCGCACCTGGGCGCCGGCCTTGCGAGTCACCTGCCACTCACCGAACGCGGTCTGCTCGATGACAGTGAACTGCGGGTCAGCCTCGGCGTAGGAGCGTGCCTCGGCCTCGTCCTCGACCGTGAAGGTGATGTCGCGGTCCAGGAAGACCATCGCGGACTCGGGCGTGTAGCCGTCGTGCAGCGGGCCATCGTCGTGGAAGAAGCGTACGCCGGAGCGGGCCACGACCTCGTCGCGGTAGCGATCGAAGATCTCCGACTCGGGCACCAGCTGGTCGTCCTTGTCGTACCAGCCGCCCACCGGGGTGTCCGACCAGGTTAGCAGGCCGGTCATCCATGCCAGCTCGAGCACGCCCGCGGGGGTGAGCTCGACGGAGCCGTCGGTGTGGATACCGAGCTCGGCCTGGACGCGGGTACGGGCGCTGCCCCACGGGCCGACCTCGCCGTGACCGACGATGACGACCGTGTCGGCCAGCGACGCGGTGGTGCCACCCCACTGCGAGGGGTCGACGTGCGGCACGGTGACCTGCGAGGGCGAGGGCAGCGCGGAGACGGTCGCGACCGGCTGCTCAGCAGGGGAGCGGGAAGGCGGCATCGGCCTGAGCGCGCAGCGCACGCAGGTCGATGGAGGAGTCCAGGCCGCCGGTCAGGTCGGCGTCCACCGGGGCGGTGGCAGCCTGCGCGCGCACCTCGGTGCTCGACAGGTTGAGCAGCTGCTCGGCCATTTCTTCGGTTGACCAGGTGCGAACACCCGCGGACTCGACGGCGGCGACCATCGGGTCGTTGCCGCCCATGAGGCCGGTGCCGCGCACCCAACCGATACGGGGGTGAGCGATCGAGACGCGCGAGCCCCCAGATCGGCTCGGCCGCCCAGCGGGTTGCGATGGCGTCGAAGGAGGCCTTCGCCTCGGCGTACGCGCCGTCGCCACCGAAGATGCCGCGGTTCGGGGAACCGGGCAGCACGACGTGCAGGCGGTGGTCGGCGTGCGTGTCGGACCCAATCGCGCACAGGCCGGCGATGGAACGCTCGACGCTCCACAGCAGCAGGCGCATCTGGTTCTCAGAGGCCGGGCCTGCGTCGGCCAGCGTGCCGGAAACGCGCGGAGCAGCGAACGGGTAGAACAGCGTCGGGACCAGGGCTTCCTTCGTCACCTTCACGTCGGCACCCACGGACTTCGTCTGCTCGGTGCCGATCCATTCCACGAGCGCGTCAACGTCGCGGTAGGAGGCCAGGTTCGCGGGAACCAGCCACAGCTTCGCACCGCCAGCGGCGTGCGTGCGGTAGAGCTCCTGGCGAAATCCAGGCGCGATGCGGAGATCGACGAGGAGGTCGCGATGACCGTCGCGCCACCGGCGAGCAGGCCGCCCACGACCGCGCCACCGATGGAGGCGGGGGTCATGCCAGTGACCACGGCGACGTCGTTGGCGTAGGGCAGCTCCTCAGAGGAAGACAGCGCGTCGGCCGTGATCTGCTCGAGTCGAGCCGCGCGTTCGTGATCGCCCCTCAGCGCGCAGGCGGTGCGCCCAGTACGAGGCCTGCTCGGCCACCGCGCGGCCGGTGCCCACGAAGGACGCGCCCTCGGCGAGCGTGCCTTCGGCGACGTAGCGGGCGACGTCCTCACGGGCGGATGCCCAGCGGTCGTCCAGCAGGACTGCGCGTGCGGCGTCGAAGCGAGGCTCGACCAGGTCGACCCAGCCCGAACCCAGCTCGGCGGCGACGGCGTCGATGACGCGCGCGTCGTCGGAGGAGTCCTCGCCGGTGGGGGCGGGGCGTTCAGACCCAGCTCGGACAGGATCGTGCGAGCGGTCTCAGCCAGGACGCCGTCCTCACCCGTCACGGATGCGGCGTAGGCGTCCAGCGCGGCGGAGTCAACGACGCCGCCACCGGACGCGCCACCGGCGCTCGGCAGGGACACGGCGATACCTTCGCGGGCAGCGACGGCTGCCACGGCAGCATCGATGAGGGCATCGACGCCAGCGGCGTTCGTCGGGAGCTTCCAGCGGCAGGGTGGCCAGATCGCCGTCGCGGGTCGAGGCGCCCTCACGGGTGCCCAGGACGATCTCGGCGGTGACGTGGTGGGCCCAGCCGGGTCCCAGCTGCCACGTGCCGGTGACGCGGTCGGCGATGTGGCTGACCTTGATGCCCAGCGGCGCCGAACAGCTTGCGCGTGCGCTCCTTGACGGCCTCAGCCAGGGACCGGGCCGAAGGGCTTGTAGCCCCTTGGCGGCCTTGTCGACCGTCGCAGACAGCGTGGCTACGTCGGCCTCGCCTGCGCCGTCGATGGAGTTCAGGCCGAGCTCGGAGGACATATCCATGAGCAGCTGGTTACGGCGCGAGGACACGCCGTTGGTCAGCGACTCGGTCGTGTCGGTGGCGCCGACCTCGTCGATGCGAATCTTCGCGGACAGCGCCAGCAGGGCGACGATGGCGGAGGATGCCGTGAAGGGCAGGTCCGCGACGTCGGCTCCCGAGGGCCGCCGGTCGGGGCAGCGGGGGCGGGGCCGGAGCGGCCTCGGCGGCGGGGGTAGCCGGGGCAGGCGCGGGAGCAGCGTCGGCAGCGGGAGCCGCCGGGGTGATCTCCTCGTCCTCTTCGTCCTCGATCACGGCGACGTCGGTCGCGTAGACGCGGGCTCGTCGCGCTGGACGTTGAACACGTCGACGCGAGAGAGCGCGAACTCGGGGGCGAGCAGGGGTGCGGGAGGCCAGGTTGGCCAGGGTCGGGGCGGCGCCGAGGCCGACCTCGATGACATGATCGACGCCCAGGCCAGCAACGCCTGGGGCAGCTTCTTCGGTCGACAGCAGTACGCGCTGCGTCTCGATCCAGCGCACCGGGAGGCGAACTGCCAGCACAGCAGCTCGATGAGCAGCGTGCGGGTCAGGACACCCGGGTTGGCCAGGGCGGCGTCCCACGCACCTTCCGTCTCGAGCAGCTCGCGCACCGTCTCGGAGGGAACCACGTCGAGGATGGACTGAGCGAACTCGCGGGTGAGCTCGAAGGACGCGCCACCAGGTTGGGGATGTAGCGGCCCACGAGCTTCGCGGGGTCGATCTCGGCGGGGATACGCTCGTCGAGCTTCGTACGGAAGTCCGCCACGCCGCTGCGCAGGACAGTGGAGTGGAAGGGCACGTCGATGCCGGGAACGTACATGAAGGGACGCTTGCCACCGTGCTCGGCGGCGCGCTTGGCGGCGTCCTCCTCGAGGGCCTTCAGGCCCGCGACCGTACCTGCGACGGCGTACCGCTGGCCGGCCAGGTTGAAGTTGACGATCTGGAGGAACTCACCCGATGCCCTGAGCGATCGAATCGACGTACTCCACGACGTGAGCGTCGTCGATGCCGAACTGGTTCGGGCGCAGGGCACCCATGCGGTAGTTCGAACGGCCGTTCTCGTCGCGGGGCACGAGCGAGTGCATCGTGGAACCGCGCTGGAAGACCAGGTCGAGGACGGTTTCGAGGGGAAGACCTCAGCGTATGCGGCCAGAGCGTCGTACTCGCCGAGCGAGTGACCGGCGAAGGCGGCACCAGGAACCAGGACACCCTCTTCGCGCATGCGGGCCGTCTGGCCGATAGCCAGCGTCGCGAGCGCAACCTGCGTGAACTGGGTGAGGTTCAGGACGCCCTCGGGGTGCCGGTAGGTCACGCCGCGCGCCACGATCTCGGTCGGGTTGTCGCGCACGATCGCCAGGATGGAGAAGCCCATCGCCGAGCGGGTGTGCGCATCGGCGCGGCGCCAGACCTCGTCCACAGCCTTGGACTTGGTGCGCTCGTCCAGACCCATGCCGGCGCTCTGGATGCCCTGGCCGGGGTAGACGTAGGCGACCTTCGGGGCGAAGGTGTAGGCCGACGCACGCGAGACGACCTGCTTGTTGATGCGGCAGGTGACCTCGAGGGACAGACCGCCACCGACGACGCGACCGACACGCTCGACGGTGATCTCAACCTCGTCGTTCAGGTCGACGGTGCCGTACATGTAGTACGTCCAGCCGGCGATCTGAGCGCCGCCCTGACCGGCGACAACGGCCTCAGCCGCGTGCTGAGCGGTCGCCGACAGCCACATCCCGTGCACCAGAGGCGCGTCCATGCCAGCGACCTTGGCGGCCGCGTAGGAGGTGTGGATCGGGTTGTAGTCGCCCGAGACGATCGCAAAGGGCGTCATGTCGTCTGGAGCCTTGACGGTCACGCGGCGCAGGACCGATCGGGGACTGTCGACGACTTCGATGTTCGCGCCGCCGAAGGGCGCGGCCTCGGAGGGTGCGCGGTTGCTGGTGGCGCGGCCGCGGATCGCGAAGCGCTCCTGAGTGGAGCCCACATACTCGCCGTTCGCGCTCAGCTCGAGGGCGACCGTGACGATACGTCCGGAGGAGGACTCGTTGACGGCGGCCACGTGGCTCGTCACATCGATCGTCGTGATGCCGCGCTCGAGCATCTGCTCGGGCGTGTACTCCAGCGTGATCGAGTGATCGAGGTGGACCGCGTTGAGCAGACCCTCGATGACCGGATAGTCGTTGTGGATGGCCGAACCCAACGCCGCGTAGATCGCCGGCCAGGCGGGGCCGAGCAGCGCGTCGGGCGCCCAGGCAGCCAGCTCGTAGCTGGCGGGAAGGGCCGCGCCCGTGGCCTCTGCGTGGTCGAAGCCCAGGGTGGGGGCCAGCGTGAAGGAGTAGTGTGCCTCGCCGAAGACGGACTTGGCGGAGGGAACCATGACGGGCAGAGCGTCCACGGTGTCACCGGCGACGGACACGGAGGTCACGCCGGCGGTCGCCGCGAGCATCGCGTACATGTGCTGGGGCAGCTTGGCCTCGTCGATGACCGGGACCGCGCCGTCCTCGCCGGATAGAACCAGCGGGAAGACCAGCTCGCGCACCGCGTGCTTCTCGGCACCACGAGGGTCGTTGTCCCACGCAGTGTCGAGGTGGATGACCATGTCCACGCCGGTGTCGGTCGGGTTCAGGGACACGCGATCCTCGTCGAGGATGGAGGCCGGGTTGGTCATGAGGTGGCCGGTCCACGAGATGAAGGGGACCTTGCGCAGCCATTCCTCGCGGGTGGCGGCGGGCTTACCGTTACCCAGGCGCGAGGCGACGGGCGTCGCGACGGCACCGGAGGCAGCAAGCCGATCGGCTGCTGCGGCCTCGAAGCGGCCCAGGAGGGAAGCGACGGGTTCGTCGACGCGGTCGATGCCGGCCACGGAGACGGGGCCGGGGATGATGCGGACCTGGTCGGCGGTGTAGCGCTCGTCCTGCGCCTGCCACAGGCAGTCCTGGCCCCACCAGCGGATGAGGTCGTCGTCCAGGATCGGGACGAAGGGCATCGGCTTGGGGTAGGAGCGGCACAGGGCCGGGAACCAGGCAGCGTCGATGGGGGTGACGTGTGTCGTCGCGGCGTTCGGGTAGGCGGCCATCAGGCGGTCGGCCGCGGCGTGCGCGTCGGCCACGTCCTCGACGGTCGGGAACAGGGTTTCGACCTCGCCGTGATCCACGGGCGCCAGACGCGCCTCGACGCGCTGGAGGAGGTCGTGGAAGCGGATCTGCCACGTGGGATCAACCCACGGGTAGGACAGGTCGGCGAAGCGACGCACCCAGGCCTCGTAGGTCATCTCTTCGAGGTCACCGAAGTAGGGCTTGGCCGTGTGGGAGAGGATCTCGACGATCTCCTCCTTGCGGGCGCGCACCTGGGCGCCGTCGGAGCCGATCTCGGCGATGATGCGCGCAGCTGCGGCCGCGGCGTTGGAGACCTCGTGCATGTCGGCGCGCAGGTGCGACAGGCCGGAGGTCATGCCGCCGCGGGTCACGCCCTCGCCGACCCAGCCGCCCAGCTCGTCGTTGTCGGGCACACCCGGCGTGGCCACGAGGAGTTCCTTGACCGCCTATGGTGGTGTGTGCTTCCTTCGTGGTCATCGCGGCGGTGCCCACGAGGACGCCGTCGACGGGCATGGGCGGGCGGCCGTAGCGAGCCGACCAGTCGCCGGTGAGGAAGTCAGCGGCGCGCTCGGGGGTGCCGATGCCGCCGCCCACGGTCAGGACGATGTTGGACTGGGCGCGCAGCTGGGCGTAGGTGGCCAGCAAAAGGTCGGAGAGGTCCTCCCAGGAGTGGTGGCCGCCGGAGTGTCCGTCCTCGACCCGACGATGACCTTGATCGGGTCGGCCTCGCGAGCGCGATAGCGATGACCTTGCGGATCTGGTCAACCGTGCCGGGCTTGAAGGCCACGTAGGGGAAGCCGTCGGCGCGCAGCTGCTCGATGAGAGCCAGGGCCTCGTCCTGTTCGGGGATACCCGCGGAGATAACGACGCCGTCGATGGGGGCGCCGGACGCGCGCGAACGCGACACGATGCGAGCCTGACCGAACTGGAGGTTCCACAGGTAGCGGTCCAGGAACATGGAGTTGAACTCGGCGGTGTGGCTGGGGCGCAGCTGGGCACGCAGGCCCCGCCAGGTTCTCGTTGCAGACCTCTTCGGTGACCTGGCCACCGCCGGCCATTTCGGCCCAGAAACCGGCGTTTGCGGCAGCCGCGACGATCTCGGGATCGACGGTCGTCGGCGTCATGCCGGCCAGGAGGACGGGGAGCGGCCGGTCAGGCGCGAGAAGGCGGTGTCAACGACGGTCTTGCCGTCGGGAAGGGTCACGAGGCTGGGGGCGCAGGTGCGACCAGTCGGTGCCGGGCTCGGGGCCCAGCCAGGGGGTCGCGGCCTTGTCGCGGTCGGAGGCGGTGCCTGCGGCGACGACGCTAACGCCGGTGCCCCTCGACGAGGGCGCGGGTCACGCGAACCGTCGTGGTGCCCGGGCCCATGTCGATGATCCAGGTCGCGCCGGACTCGGCGGCCGCGCGGATCTGGGAGGGCCAGTCCACGGGCGTCGTGAGCACGGCGGCGCCCAGGGAGTGGGCCAGCTCGGCGTCGATACCGCACTGGGCGGCCCACCATCCACGAGGGCGAGGCGTCGGTGAGCATGGGGAGTGGAAGGGCACGTACACCGGCAGGTATTCGCAACACGGGGGTCAGCGGGCGGCCACCGCGCTCGTGAGCGTCGTGCGTGCCTTGTCCTGGCAGGCGGCGCGCTCGATGGCTGCAACGAGGGACGCCAGGTCGTTCGGGGCGCCCGACACAACGTGCGTGTCGGTGTCGTTGCGCAGAGCGATCGAGAGGGGATGCGAGGTCGACGGCAGGGAGTCGATGATGCGTCCGAGGAGAGCGTCGGACACGCCGCGCACGGACACCATGTAGGTCGCGTCGCCGGCGTGCGGGGCGCGAGCGCGGCGCGTGATACGAGCGGCGGCCGCGCCGATCAGACGAGCGAGCGCGAACACGGAGGCGGCGCGCGCCTCGTCCCCGGCGATCCACGCGCGGGCGATCTCACGCCGAGCACGCCCTGGAGTGACCCTCAAACGCGGTGGGCTGGTTGGCGACGATGTTCAGGCCGACGCGCGTCAGATCGATGAGCGC
>BNJV01000332.1_pt1 | contig 45971 bp, 73 predicted proteins | sample 8540591 | NCBI WGS metagenome assembly BNJV01 (sample SAMD00202457, study PRJDB9452) | human saliva metagenome | host: Homo sapiens
GTTGATTACTGTTTTTATTAAACCCTTTTTTCTTCGTTCATTTGGATCAACTCCTTTTTAAAATTATTAAAATTATGGCATAAAAAAGGCAGATTTTTGTACTAATCTGTCTAAATTTATGTCAATTATTAGGGGTTTAAATCCTACGTAATCAATTTTTTTATATAAACGCTAGGTCATATGGCCAATCATAATATTAAAACATTACAATCATTTTTTTATTTTATAATTTCTTGTATAAAATTATTTCTAATAGTTCATTAGGTAATAATAATGCACCACTATCAACATATCCTATTTTTTTCTATAAAAAATTGTGCTTCTTCGTTTGATTGAGTTGAAGTAAGAACAAATTCGTAGTTTTTTTGTTTCATTTCATTTTACCAAAATATAACTAATCGACTACCGTCCCTTTACCTCTTTCATTATCAAGAAGATATAACATATTCATGAATGGTGTATTATCCCAAAACAAATTATATCTTAGCCATCCAACAAATTTATCGTCTTCATACATTACTATTACTCTTTAAGTTTAATTATATTCGCTAATTCTTCTTTAGAAATATGTTTGTCATATTTTGATATTATTTCAATATCATTTTTCATTAGCATATCTAATCATATTATTCACCTCTTTTATCAAAGATTTGCGTTAATTTTTTTATTTGTTCATTTATCATATCATTATCATGTATTTCGTCAGCATATATTATTCCATCATAAGGTGGTCTTATAATATGAAAATCTCTTATTCTATGTTCAAAAATAATTATCCTTATGTCCTGTATATTTTTTTAAATAATTTATTATAAAAAAATCAACATCGCATATATAAGCCCAAATTAAATCATATGCTGGATCAAATACCATTAAATCTCCAAAATCAATTATTCCTACTCCATCACTTGTAATAATTATATGATCTTCACTCAAATCTCCATGTACTAATGTTGGTCCGTAATTATGCATTGATTCATCATTGAAAAATGTTGAATAATTGAATTGTTTTTCTCTTTCAAATTATGATCAAAAATATTTAAAGCATATCTTTTTGTACTCTATCAAACAAATCTTTATACCACTCAATTGAATTAACTGGTTCTAATCCTAATTCTTTATAATCAACACTATGTAATACATTTTAAAAAAATATAGCCATGTTATTTAATATATTATCTTTTTGATTCATCTAATGAATTAAATACATCTTCTGTTAGAAAGTTACCTTGAATCATTTCATATCCAACAAAAGGATAATCATCATTTAAACTACTATAGATATATTTTGGAACTTTTATATTAATTGGTAATTTTTTTATTTAGTATTTTTTTAATATTTTTATATTCTTTATTAACTGCTTTATAAGCTTCATCATTTCTTGGAAATCTAAAAAGATATTTATTATCAACTTTAATTGCAAAATTAGTCCAACCAGAGTTATCACTTTTTAAATTGACTATTCACTAATTCAGGATACCTATCTACTATTACTTTCTTACCTGTTTCAAAATCATTAACATATATCATTTTTTTCAACTCATTTATTTCTAGGGGGTTAACTTCTGTAACCGCCTTATTAATTCTTATACTATTTTTCACTAAAAATAGTCATTTTTAATTAATTTTTTTATCTATTTTAACATATTTTTTTATAAAACATGTAAGATGTCATTTTGAGTTTTCCCTTATTTTTGCAATGCTTTCTAAAAGGGGTTTAAATTAATTATAATCAACCACTGAATCTTTACCATGTGTATACTCCAAATGCCTTAAATGGATAGATTACAAACACACCCTTAGATACAATGTCAGATTTGTGGAATGCGCCATAGTAGCGAGAGTCAGAAGAATGCGGACGATTATCTCCCATACAGAAATATTCATCCTCTCCAAGTTTCTCTGTCTTAAAATCACTAGTGAATGTACCAGGATAAGTACTCGTATAAGACTTATCTAAGAACGGTTCTTCTACCGGTTCTCCATTTATATATAGTTGGTTATTACGATATTCGACTGTCTCACCAGGTAAGCCAATGACACGCTTGATGAGATATTCTTTCTTTTCTGCTAAATAAACAATGACAATATCAAAACGTTTTAATCCAGTTAAGCGATAACCAAGTAAATCTGAGAAGCCAAAATAACCATCTTCTAGCGTGTTATACATGGAACTTCCCTTTACCTGTATTGGTCTTACAACAAAGTTCACAACAATTAATACCACCGCAAAAGAAATAAATACTTCTTTCAAGAATGAAAAAAGTGTACTTTCTTCCTTATCATCTTTCTTCTTTGGTTGGTTTTGTTCATTTCTGATTTTTTCCATATCGATGACAGTTGTCTCATCTGTCAATCGTTCCATAACTCTTGTTTCATCAAGCATTTCTTGATCTTTATTCATATCCGTATTCATATCATGTACCTACTATTGAGTATTATATCAAAAAAAGAGAATAATTTCTCTCTTTGTAGACTACCTACGACGATCTTCCTTGATACGAGCGTTCTTAGCAGATAATCCCTTGAGGTAGCCAAGCTTAGCTCTACGAACCTTACCGTAACGAACTACTTCAATCTTTTCGATGATTGGTGAATGAACTGGGAATGTTCTCTGTACACCTACACCGTTGGAAATCTTACGAACTGTGAATGTTGCGCCGATACCACCGTTAGAACGATCAACTACAACACCTTCATAAGCCTGAATACGTGTCTTCTGACCTTCCTTGATACGTACGTTAACCTTAACTGTGTCACCTGACTTGAAATCAGGAACATCTGTACGTAGCTGACTCTTTGTAATCTTTTCTACTAAATTCAACTTCATTTTCTTTTCTCCTTTTACGATTGATCAGCTGCTCATGAACCTAAACCATATCAGCGGAACAGTGACGCACTACATGTGCCGTTAAATGATACCATAAGCTGCAATTCTTCGCAAGATTTTATTTCTTTACAGAAGTTGTATGAAAATGACACCAAACGTTATATGCCACAAAGACGATGATTGCGGCCACAATAAAGATAAATACCTCTACTAGAATAATACTTTCAATTTGACTACGTAAAAGAACAGTTCCTGCATCCATCACAAAATGGAAGAGTAATGCCAGAAAGAAATATCTCTTGTGCTTAAACTTCACTGCAAACCAAACGAGTACAGACAAAGACACTTGTGCCATTAAGGCAGATATACGTTCTACGCCACTTAATAAGAATACATAAGATGGTGTAGTCGATAGTGTTTGCATCGCTAACTGCATCTTTGCAAGTGTAGTAGAATCCAATTGACTAAGTGTATCACCAATTGTGCCTTTGTTCATCATGATAGAAATTGTAATGTAGTTTAACATCATGAAACCTACAATCATGATTGCTTCACATCCACCATGACCTACACCATACATGAGTGCATTAGAATCATTCCCCATGCGATTCTTTAATATCGTACGATATGCAATCCATCTTCCACATTCTTCAAACACAGCCGCCATTAAACCTCCATAGACTGCATATAGAACTTTGTTATTACGAATCGTTTCTCCAAATGCGCTCTTAAAGATTGTTTGATTGACTGCTGCTTCTAATGTAAATACAAACACAAACATCACCGCAATACCCACAATCATCGGAATAAATTCACCCTTCTTCTTGTGAAAATACAACGCCAAAAGAATTGGTAAGCCAAACGCAATCACACATGAAACAATCATGCATGCAATGGTTAAATCAGGAACTGTTAAATTCATTGTTTTTCCTCCGTTATCCACCCGAAGTGGACACATGCTTTATAGATTCCATCGTTAACATTTGAATCCGTCACATAATTCGCGAGTTCCTTTAATGGCGAATATGCGTTTCCCATAGCGATGGAAGTCCATCTTTTATCAAACATAACTATATCATTTTTTCCATCTCCAAACACAACAACATCGCTTGGATCTGCTTGTAGATACTGCATCATATCTAAGATTCCATCTTTTTTCTTATCATGCTGGAATACACAATATGTTTTAGCCATACGCAAATGCGCAATCGAATTTACCCATGGATTTTTCTGCTCATATTCATCATCAAACGCAAGATAAACTTTCAGGATATTTTTCTCTTTTGTGTAATCCAAACTTGGGTCATAGATATACGTTGTTAGTTCCTTTCGTAAGCCTGCTTGTTCAAGGAAACGATAGTCACGCATGTATACTTTATCGCTATCCTCTAACATCAAAAAGCCAACCGATATTCTCTTCATCTGCACGTTGTAATAACTCCTGCACTTTCTCAAATGGAAGTGGCTCATTTTTGATAATTTGATGTTGATATTCAAGGCATCCACCACCTGCACATACAATATTATGAATCCCTATCTGATTGGTAAACGAAACTGTCTTGTAGTGTGCTCTACCAGTTGCGATTGACACAAAATGACCGTTCTTTTCTAATTGATGTAGTGCAACCTTCGCACTTGGTACAATGCGATGTGTTGCGTCATCCGTTAATGTGCCATCAATATCAAAGAAGAAGTATTTCTTTTGATTACTCATACTTTATCCACTCACTTTGAATTTGATTTTCAATTTTAGAAATAACATTGACTCCATCAATAATATCAACCTTTGTACATAGCCAGAAATCCTCTTCTGGAAATTGTGGTTTATTTGGATCAAAGAACTTGGCGCCTTCTTGTTGTTTCAGAAGATCCACTCTCTCTTGTAAGTCATCAAGAGTATGATTTTCTAATAGAGCCTTTAGATAGTCTGCACATAAGGTATCCTCTTCCGTTTCAATCTTTCCTTCCCAACCCATCGGTACAATTGATACAACTTCTGGATTTTGTTTAAGGATATATTTTGCAGTTGCTTTTGCGTTGACTAAAGCACCTGTAACAATCTGGCTAGCATTTACTGCGGAAGCTAGCCCTAAAACACCTGCACTAGTTGTATGAATTAGTGTCTTTCCACTTAAGTCAACTCCAACAAACTCACTTGGTGAATTACCATAGTCAAAACCTTCAACCTTAATACCTTTTCTTTCACCGACAAGAATAAAAGATGGATTCTCTTTCTTGAGTGCTAATGCGTCTTCCACTGTCTTAACAGGTATGACTTTCCTTGCACCACTTGCGTACATATACGCTTCTAAACTAAATGCACGAAAGACATCAATGATGACAGTTAAGCCAGTAGCTTTCTGTGCGCCTGTTACAAGTGGTAAGATTTGAATTTTCATATTTCAATTTCCTCCAATCCTTTTAGCTGGTGCTTGCGAAATATAGTTATCAAGGATATTATATTGAATAAAGGAGATGGCAAAATGAACGAACAAAAGCTCATTTACCCATTTGATTACCTACATCATCGCGTAGCGACAGTTGCCTTATATGGCACGAATAACCCATTGGTCGTTGTCGGCAACCTTGTTCTACGTACATATTATACAGATGATACGAAGAAAAATGTTGACATTGATCACACTTCAGAGTACGTAATGGATGCGGTATTTTACGAAACAAATAAAGTCATTCGAGAGTCTTTAGATGATCCATATAACGGTAAGCGTGAACTCGTTGAAGTGCCAATGCCACAGCTTGGCCCAGGATATTGTGTCATTTACAATGAAGCTGAAATTCCATCTCAACGACATGACGATTTTATTACAATTCTCGGTCATTTGGAAGATGACCCTCATGGTGTTGCGATTATCATGAAGCGTTTAGAAGATGGTTCCTTAACTTGGCTTGGTGAAAAAGAAGCCAGAAAATTAGCCGCAAAAATGCGATAAGGCCCTACACACTAGGACCTTATTTTTTATTCAAACTCTTCTTTTAATGCAGGGTTCTTTTCAAATGCATGTGCAACGTAAGAACATTCAGGTACAATCTTTACCTTCTTTTCTCTTGCGTGTTCTAATACGCAATCTAATAACTTACCAGCAATACCCTGTCCTTTCATGGATGGATCAACAACTGTGTGATTTAACACCCACTTTCCATCCTTTTCATAATACTCACAAAGACCTACCTCTTTGCCTTCGTCGTTATAGGCTTTCGCGCCATTTTCTTCAAAACGAATTTCCATAAAGTTCTCCTATTCTTGTCTTATTATACTCAATTTACAAGAAATACTGGAATAGATGTTGTGACATTCTTCTGTGGTGATAAACGGAAGTATGTTTTTTGTTTGGCTTTGTTGCAAAGTTTGAGTGCATAAGCAGTCACCGCTAAGGCAAAACGACAGTACCAAATCTGTACATCAACTTCGTTTAATCCAATCTGACTTGCTAGCATTGCGGCTTCCTTGTTGTAGTAATATCCATTTAACAAGGCAACCCATTGTTCAGGACTTAAGTTATTTTTCTCACTGTGATATTGTTCATAGGCAAACTCTCGTAATGCAGTATGTAATGTTTTCTGTTTCATAAAGAAATCCTCCTGGCATTATCGTAACCGTCAGGAGGATTATTGTTGTGCATATAAATACACTTCAATGAAACATTGTCAGATAGTTTAAAACAAAGATATAGTGACAAAGACTTCCCAGTAACACAAAACAATGGAAAATCTCATGATTACCAAATGATTTACTAGCTAAAAGCTTTTGGTTTTTAAAGCATAGATAACTGCACCTATCGTATAGGCAATCCCACCTGCTAATAACCACATAAATGCATGTACAGATACCGCACTTAATATCTGTGGCAAAAACATAATACAAAGCCAACCCATAAGCGAATACATTACTGATGATACCCACTTAGGACAAGTTACCCAGAATACCTTAAAGACAATTCCTGCAATTGCGATGATCCAAATCATCGTCAATAACATTGGCCCTACCGTATCCTTTAAGGCTGTTAAACAGATTGGTGTATAGCTTCCAGCAATTAAGATAAAAATGGAAGAATGATCAATCTTTTTTAGAATCATATCTACATGATTTGATACATGGAAACTATGATAACTAGCAGAGGCTCCATACAATAAAATCATACTTAACATAAAAATCATGAAGCTGATCATCGAAAGAAATGATGCTTGATAAGATGCTGCTTTGATTAGTAATATTGGCATGCCTATAATCGCAACCACCATTCCGATAAAAGTGTGTTACTGCACTCCAAAAAAATCCTTAATACGAAATACAAATATTTCTTTTTCCTGGCTGATTGTCATATTTTTTTATATGTCATACATCAGCACCTCCATTCTCAAAAACTGATAATCGGTTTTTCATTAACCTATATACATATTATCGGTTATTCAAAAACCCGTCAAGAGTTATAGTATATCGTTGACGAGTTCTTCACTTATGTATACACTTAAATTATGAAAACAAACACAAAAATTGAAAGTACCCTTCACGAATTCCGTTTACCAGCATATAACGAAATACCTGATGTTGGTCTTTATCTAGAGCAAGTCGCAAAATTCATCAATAGCTATTTCATAGAGTTTCCTGAGATGCAAGTTACTCCTTCCATGATTTCTAACTATGCAAAACAAAAACTCTTTGACCGTGTTAACAAGAAAACTTATACACGCAATCAAATCTCAATCTTACTATTTATTGTTTGTGCAAAAACCGTATTATCGATTGAAAATATTCGTTTAGCACTGCATGATTTCCATGAAGGAAATGATACAATGGAAGAACTATATCAGTACTGTAGCGAATCTCTTATGAGTACATTATCCTCTTTCTATCATCATGAACAAAGTGAAACACCTATCCTTCATGATGACAAGCACCCAATGTTAAACAATATCATTACCGCTGTTGCACATAAAATGTATCTTGAAAGATACTTCGCATCACTGAAAAAAATAAAAATCTGTATGCATGTTGTTCGTCAATATGCATACAGATATTTTTATTATTCTAATTTTTTTACCACAATTTGTGCAGAAGATTGCATCTTCTTCTAAGACTTCTGCACCGCATTCCTTACAAACTTTATGAGTAGGTTCTTTTACTTCTGCGGTATCATTTTCAATTGCAGTCGAGATTACTTGTGTATATCCTTCTGTTTCTACAGGATCTACCCTTGGTGCTTCTTCTAGAACAGGTTCTGTTTCAACCGGTTCTTCTTCCGTGGTCTCTGCCAACTTTTCTTCCGAACTTTCTTCAACTGGTTCAGGCTTTTCTTCTATTTCGGTTGAGGATGATTCTTCTTCAGCCTTTTCTTCTACTTCAGAAGGAATTGTTTCCTCTGTCTTTACTTCCTCGACTGTAGATGTTTCCTTTTCTACTTCTTCAGTGTAGTCTTTCGCAAAGAGTGCCTTACGACGTACGAAGTAGATGATATTTAAACAGATATAGATAATACCTGCAATAAGCCATACAACCACAAATACTAGTAGTGGAATGTAGGACACAAAACTTGCTGGAACTTTCACACCAAAGTTTACTAGGTAACCCATTACAACTGTTGATACTGTACTTGGTGGTAGGTACATGAGTGCCATAACCATCACACCACCGCAGATGACATACATGATAACTAAATAAAGATTCCATAATACTGTGGAAAATCCTTCCCACTTGATGAGTCCTCTTTCAATTTCAAATACCCAATACACTAAGATAATTAGTGCTAACAAAACAGAAAGAATTGGCCAAAAAGCAGAACCCAAATGATTTGCCGAATAGCCATAGATATTGAGAATAGGTGCTAGTAAATGCGGTAACATATCCGTTCCAAACAGTTCCATCAAGATACTAACAAATACAAAAATATAAAACAGAATCTGTACTGGTAAAATGAAAAAAACTTTAGAAAATTTAGCCACTTTAGTGGTGTTTTTACGTGAAGTATATTTCATATAGTTAAATTCCCCTTTTTTTATTTATTATACGTCAATCCAGAAAAAAAGAGAGTAGCATTTACTCTCTTCCTGTGTGAACTATCGTTGTTTATTGAAACAATTATTTATTCTGTTTACTTTCTACATCACAATACTTGCAGAGGTATTTACCACTTGTTTCATCTGCTAGATAGAATACATGTGGTATCTCACGTTCTACAGATGTAATACATCTTGGGTTTTTGGCATTTAATTACATTGACAAGCTCTTTTTGGTAGTTGTAGATGGTCCTTGCTAGAAAGAACACCATCGACAACTTTATTGATTGTGATATTAGGATCAATAAAGCCAAGAATATCTAAGTCCAAATCAATCATTGAATCGATTTTGATAATATCCTTCTTGCCATATTTTCTAGATACTACATTTTTGAATAATCGCAACTGAACAATCTAGCTTTTCTAATTGTAGTAAACTGTAGATTTCCATTGATTTACCAGCCTTGATATGATCTAGTACAATACCTGTTTTTACACCATCGATATTCATTATTTGACCTCCTTAACGATGTTGAGAAGATTTAGAATCAAAGCCATGCGAATGTATTTACCACAGAGTGCTTGTCTAAAGTAGGCAGCGCGTGGGTCATCATCGACTTCGACTGATATTTCATTTACTCTTGGAAGTGGGTGTAAGATTGCCATATCTTTCTTTGCATTTGCAAGTTTGTCCATATTCAATATATAAGTATCCTTTAAGCGAATGTAATCTTCTTCGTTGAAGAATCTTTCACGCTGTACTCTTGTCATGTATAAGATATCTAACTCAGGCATAACAGCTTCCATCGTTTCTACTTGCTTATATGCAGCACCTGCTTTTTCAAGCATGTCAATGATGTACTGCGGTACTCGTAATTCTGGTGGAGCGATTAATACAAACTTCACATTCTCATACCGTAACATCGCTTCAATTAAAGAGTGAACGGTTCTTCCAAACTTTAAGTCTCCACATAAGCCTACTGTAAGATTGTTAAGTCTTCCCTTTTCTCTTGTAATGGTAAGAAGGTCTGTTAGTGTTTGGGTTGGATGATGATGTCCACCATCACCACCATTGATGATAGGTACTGTTGTTCGTCTTGCGGCTACGATAGGTGCGCCTTCCTTTGGATGTCTCATAGCGATGATATCCGCATAACAACCTACCGTTCGAATCGTATCACTCACACTTTCTCCCTTTGAAGCCGAACTTGAGGAAGCTTCAGAGAAGCCCAATACAGAACCACCAAGTTCTAACATCGCTGCTTCAAAGCTAAGTCTTGTACGCGTACTTGGTTCAAAGAATAGCGTTGCCAGTTTCTTGCCCTTACAAATATCAATGTATTTGTCAGGGTTTGTCATGATATCTCCCGCAACTTTTATCATTTTATCGATTTCTTCTACCGAAAAAAATCTGTGATGCTGATTAAATTTCTAATTTCCATTATGATTTCCTTTCATCAATGATTCATCACTACTATTGTTTCTTAAAACTTTAATCAAACGCCTATTTTCAATCCTGATTTATCGTTGAACAATTCTCCTTTCCCTTTAGTCTTTATGTGCAATCCCTATAATTTCATCAAGTGAATTAATTCCTAGTTTTTCCATTACCTGTGGTAATTCTTCAATGATTTCTTTACATGCCATTGGATTGATGAGATTTGCGGCACCAATCTGTACAGCAGTAGCCCCTGCCATCATCATCTCAATGACATCTTCTGCACTTGAGATACCACCAATACCAATGATTGGAAGATTTGTTGCCTCATATACTTCATATACCATTCTTAGTGCAACCGGGAAGATTGCAGGGCCCGAGAAACCACCTTTTTTATTGGCGATGACTGGTTTTCTGCGATTGATATCAATGCGCATACCCATCAGGGTGTTAATCAGTGAAATACCATCTGCACCACCCTCTTCAGAAGCACGTGCAATTTCTTTGATATCAGTTACGTTTGGACTGAGTTTCATGTAGATAGGTTTTGTCGTTACTTCTTTGATTTTCTTTGTTAGTTCTCTAACGTTATCCGCATTTGTCCCAAACGCTAGTCCACCATGGTCTACGTTAGGACAACTGATGTTGACCTCGATGATACCAACGTTATCAACCTTATCCATTTCTCTAGCTAAAGTGACATATTCCTCTACAGAAAAAAACCACTGATGTTTGCGATAACAGGTTTTCTATATATCTTTTCTGAGATCTTTGAGTTCTTTCTGAATGACATTTTCCATGCCTGGATTTTTCAAGACCTACAGGTTAATCAATCCAGAATAACATTCTGCGATTCTAGGTTGCGGGTTTCCCTTACGTCTTTGAACCGTAGTTCCTTTGATTGAAATAGAACCTAAGATATTGATGTCATAAAAGTCTACATATTCTTTGCCAAACCCATAGGTTCCACTGGCTGGAATTACTGGATTATCTAGTATTAAGCCACTTAAATTTACTTTTGTATTTACTTCCATAACAACTCCTTATGCAAAAGAACTGGTCCTTCTTTACAGATACGCTTATTTCCTACAAGCGTTTCGCATGAACATCCCATACAGCCTCCAAAGCCACATGCCATACGTGCTTCAAAGCTATATTGACCATCCTGTGCTTTGCGGTAAATCGCTTCTAACATGCGTTCAGGACCACAGGCACAAACATATTCTGCTTGATTAAACCCATCTGTGACAAAGCCCTTCTCTCCATAGGAACCATCTTCTGTATACACCGTAACTTCTAAACCAAGTTTTTCTAAATTCTTCGTCATAGAAAACCTGATTTTTCTCGCGGAAGCCAAGGATGATTCTTGGCTTCTTTCCTGCTTCAACTAGCTTTTTCGCTAAGCCATACATCGGTGGAACACCGACACCTCCACCAATCAATATCACGGAAGTAGGAATCCAGGTTAGGTTATATCCATTGCCCAAAGGCCAAAGAATATCTAATTTAATTCCTATTTCCATTTCACTGAGTGCTTTTGTGCCTTTACCCACTACCTTGTAGATAATAGTTAGACTTTCATCATTCCAATCTGCAATGGAGATTGGTCTTCGTAAATAGAAGTCTTCAATTTTGATATTAATAAACTGCCCTGGTACTAAAGTTTTTAACTTCTTAGATTCTGGACCAGTTGGTTGTAATACCATCTTGTATGTATCTAGCGCAATCTTTACATTCTCAATGATTCTCACTCTTTTTCCCTCCACAATAATTTATATTTCTTGCTCGTTACGATAGACGAGTTTTTCCATCCACAAAAGTTGCGATAACTTTGCCCGTAAGATTTATTCCATCAAACGGTGTCGATCTTCCTTTGGTTAAGAATTCTTCTGGATTAACTTTCCACGTAGTTTCCGTATCAACAACACAGATATCTGCGACTTCTCCATTTTTCAATATAACCACCTGGTAAGCCAAATCGCTTTCTTGGATTAACACTCATTAATTCGACAAGTCGCTCAAAGGAAATCACATTCTTCTTCACAAGTTCTGTATATGACACCGCAAAGGATGTTTCTAGTCCTACAACCCCGAAGGACGACTTATCAAAACCTTTCGATTTTTCTTCTAAGCTATGTGGTGCATGATCTGTCGCAATCATATCTATCGTTCCATCTTTGATGGCTTCTATGATTGCCTTTTGATCCTCTGGGGACTTAATTGGAGGATTCATTCTGAAGTTTCCTTCATGCTTGATTGTATTGGAATTAAAAGGCAATGTAATGTGGTCCAGTTTCGCAGGTTACATTGATTCCTCTTGCCTTTCCTTTTCTTACCGCATCTAAGGTTTCCTTCGCTGAGACATGACAAATATGATATTTACAACCTGTTTTAGCAGATAGTTCGATATCTCTTGCGGCTTGTACACTTTCACTTGCGGAAGTTGTGCCAGTGTATGGGATTGTATTCAAACTTTCATCTTCACAATGGGCAGAAATGATTTTACCTAAGCTTGCGACTTTTTACCATCGCATCTTCCATCGTAAAGTCTGCTTGTACACCAACTCCATCATCAGAGAAACCCGCTACATAATCAGCCATCTCATCCATCTTCGAAAGCTTTCCACGACCTTTTTGATTTTCTGTGATAGCACCAAATGGTACAACTTTAATCACTGCATCTTTTTCAATAATATCGAGTTGTTGTTTAAGGCTTGCATAATCACAAGGAGGTGGATTTAAGTTAGGCATCGTAAATACAGTTGTAAATCCTCCGTGTGCTGCCGCCATTGAACCTGTGCCGATCGTTTCTTTATAAGAAAAAAACCGGGCTCTCGGAAATGTACATGTACATCAACGAAACCCGGTAAAATATATTTATGATTGAAGTCAAAAACAACGTCGTCACTTTGAACAATGTCTGAAACATCAAATGGGACAAGAAGTCTATCACCAGAGATAGCGATATCCATCTTCTCAAAACCCTTTCGCGTAAAGACTGTTGCGTTTCTTAAGATTGTTTTCATAGGAACCCCTTCTAGAGCCAACTACTTAAATCTTCGATATTATAATTGAACTTTTTACTTTTTACAATAGGGTTTTTGATTGATATTTCCAAAAAGAGTGCACAAGCGATTATATAAACTCATTATATACAAAAAGAGGCGTTATTCGCTCTCTTGATCACATAGTTTTTTCCAGACTTTTTCTTCATATTCTGTAAATTGATGTTTTTCGAAAAGGTCTGGTCTTACCTTCTTTGTCAGTAGTAAGGATTGTTGTGTACGCCACTCTTGGATCTTAGCATGATGACCACTCAGTAAGATATCTGGTACCTTATCCCCTTGGTAATCTGCAGGTTGGGTGTATTGTGGATATTCAAGTAATCCATTTTCATGAGATTCATCATCAGTAGAACCTTCACGAATCACACCATTCAGCAAACGAATGACGCTATCCATAATAACCATAGAAGCCATTTCCCCACCCGTTAAGACGTAATCTCCAATACTAACAAGTTCATCTACATGTTTGTTAATACGTGCATCAAAACCTTCGTAATGTCCACATAATAGAATCAAGTGATCTTTTTGAGCTAACTCTCTTGCCTTAGATTGGCTATAGACATTACCTGCTGGTGACATCATCATACTGTAGCTATTTTCAGTCTTTACAGAGTTGAGTGCGTCCAGTACTGGTTGACATTTCATTACTTGTCCAAGTCCTCCACCAAATGGCTTATCATCCACATGGCGATAGTTGTCATGGGCAAAATCACGTATCTGAACAAAGTCTACTGTAACTAGTCCTCTTTCAATGGCGCGTCCAATGATTGAAGTACTAACAAAGTCACGATACATCTCTGGAAATAGTGTTAATACGGTAATCCTCATAGTAGGCCTCCCATACGATGAATCGTCATCACTTGCTTATCTAAATCTACGTTCTTTACAATCATTGGAATGTAAGGAATTAGCACTTCTTTTGCGTCTTCTAATTGAAGACGTAAATTATTTTGAGCACCTAGTGTTTCTTCAACACTGATGATTCTGCCTAATGTAATACCTTCTTCATCAACAACTGTTAAACCAACAAGGTCTTTGCGATAGTATTCGCCCTTTTTGAGTTGTTTACGATCTGCTTCATCGATGTAGATTTCACATCCCTTATACTGTTCTACAAAGTTGATATTTTGCAAGTCCACAAAGGATACAAGCGGAAAGCCTTTGTGCTTACGATAGGAAGCTACCGTAAGTGGTGAGATATTTCTCATCAACACGAATATATACTTGTTTACCTTTGGTATATCTTTCTTCATCAAAGTCGGAGTAACTTTCAATCTTTACTTCTCCTTTGATACCATGCGTATTGATAATTTTTCCAATACAAATATATGCCATCTTCCTTCTCCTTTGTTTTCTAAAAAAGGATGCCATAGCATCCTTAAATCTGTTCGAACTTGATTGTTACTTTCTTGTTATCACTATGAGAAGCAACGGACATTACTTGACGTAATGCGCTTGCCATACTGCCCTTTCTGCCAATCAGACGAGCAATATCATCATTTTTTTGCATAAACATGTAACAAAACTTCTTTATCATCTAAGCTAGGCATCAGACGTACATCCAAGGATTCCTTGTCTTCAACCATTGGCTTAACTAGATTTAGAAGTACCTTATCCAGCTCTGCCATGATGCTTACGCTTTCTTCTTAGCGGCTACCTTCTCATCATGGAACTTCTTCATGATACCTTGACGAGAAAGAATGTTTCTAACTGTATCAGAAGGCTGAGCACCGTTTCTTAACCAATTAAGAGCCTTTTTCTTCATTTACTACTACTGTTTCAGGTTCTGTTGTTGGATTGATATGTCCGATTGTTTCGATTTCACGTCCATCTCTAGCAAAACGTGAGTCTGCCGCAACGATACGATATCTTGGAGCCTTCTTGGCACCCATTCTCTTTAAACGTAATTTAACTGCCATGGTATAAATACCTCCTATTTCTTACATGTTTTATTATACTGATTCGAAAATTCACTGTCAAGTAAAAACCTTTACATCATTAAAATTTAAATGGATTCTTTTCCACCAAAGCCATTTGGGAAGTTTTGGCCTGCACGCTTTTGTGCATTGCCCATCATCTTTTCTAGATTTTCTTGGTTTAAAGAGCCATTTCTTTGCATGTTGCCCATGGAGTCCATCAGCTTCTTCATCTTACCAAACTGGTTGATGAGCTTATTCACTTCATCTACACTACGACCAGAGCCACGTGCTACACGCTTCTTCATTGTGCCACGCATCTTTTCTGGATGTGCACGCTCTTCAAATGTCATGGATTGGATGATTGCCTTCATATGACGCATAGAGTCGCTTGCCTTGGCTTCATCTAACATACCAGCGTATTGATTCATACCTGGAATCATCTTCATAATGCCAACAAGAGGACCTAACTTTTGAATCTGTTCAAACTGCTTTAACATATCATCCATTGTAAATTGACCTGCAAGCATACGCTCAGCCATCTTATTAGCTTCTTCAAGGTCTAACTTCTCCTGTGCCTTTCTACAAGAGTAACAACGTCACCCATGCCAAGAATACGGTCAGCCATACGATCAGGATGGAAGATATCCATATCCTCAATCTTTTCACCTTCACCGACAAACTTGATAGGAACGCCTGTGATCTTCTTAACAGAAAGAACACCACCACCTCTGGAGTCACCATCAAACTTCGTTACAACTAAACCAGTTAATGGTAACGCATCCTTAAAGGCTTGCGCTACGTTAACGATATCTTGACCAGTCATCGCATCGACTGTAAGAAGAATGTCGTCTGGATGAACAAGTTCATTGATATCTTTTAACTCATTCATTAACGCTTCATCGATATGTAAACGACCAGCAGTATCGATAAATACTGTATCGAAACCATTCTTTTCAGCGTATTCCATACCCTGACGAACTGTTTCAACCGCTGGAGTTTCTGTACCTAAAGTAAATACTTCAGTATCAATTTCCTTACCTAATGTCTGTAACTGATCAATCGCAGCAGGACGAATCACGTCGGCCGCAATTAACAATACCTTCTTATTGAACTTTTCTTTACAGATACGTGCAATCTTAGCTACGCTTGTTGTCTTACCTGTACCTTGTAAACCGACAAGCATAATTTTCGTAATGCCATCTTCTACAAAGTTGAGACCAGCTTCTTCTGTACCAAGTAATTCAATAATTTGATCATGAACAATCTTAACAAGCTGCTGTCCAGGTTCTACGCTCTGCAGTACTTCTTCACCTCTGGACTTTGTACGAATCTCATCTAAGAATTCTTTTACAATACGATAGTTTACATCTGCTTCAAGTAATGCTAGACGCACTTCTTTCAGCATATCTTCCATGTTATTATCCGTTAACGTACCCTTACCGGCCACATTACGCAACGCTTTATTCAGTCTGTCACTTAAGGAATCAAATGCCATGTTTTTATACCTCACTTTATCAAACGTCCTTATTTTATCATAGTTATCTCTGCTTTACATATAGTGAAGTATCCCAATTCTCTACTTATCGAATAAACTCAACCTTTTCTGCAATTAGCTCCACCGCTTTGGTCTGTAAATTCACTTCCACCCTTCCCTTAATCGCAATGACAGTTCCAATCTTACATGCCGCCTTACAAGACTCTGCAATCCCACGCCACAAGCGCACAGTAAAAATATCCGACATCACTCCATTATCCGTAAATGCGTTGACACTCAATCTCTATCGTCGATTGATTCTCTGAAAGATTCGTCCCTTGTATCAAAGGTAACGAATGTACCTTTCCTAATAGCACAAATGTATTTAACATAATCCACCCCCATTAACTATGTACACTGTTCTATTGTCTATTCCACGAAAAAAATCGTTGAATGATTCAACGATTCAAAAAGTGATATTTACATCTTATCACGCATACAAAATACGATGAATATTTTTCCATTATTCTAATGCTTGCTTAAAGTCTTCCAGTAAATCTGTAATATCCTCAATGCCACAAGACAAGCGTAACAGTTCATCAGTTTACTCCCTGTTCTAAGCGCTCTTCTACACTTAAGCAAGCATGAGACATCGTTGCAGGATGAGATAAAATTGATTCCACACCACCTAAACTTACTGCCAAAATTGGAATCTTTACTTTCCTTGTAAAAGACATCAAATCATCTTTACTTGCAAGAGAAAAGGATAATACTGCACCACCACATTTAGCTTGTGACATATGAATATCATGACCAGGATGGGAATCTAAACCTGGATAATATACTTGTTTAATCTTTGGATGGTTGTACAAGAATTCTGCGATTGCTTGTGCATTTCGGAAGACTGTTTCATACGTAAACCCATCGTCTTCATACCACGCATAATTAGCCAAGCATCTTGTACACCTAAGATACCACCAAAGTTCTTTCGAAATAGAACTAACTGCTTGTAGTAGTCTTCATTGTTTGTCGCAACAACACCAGCCACTACATCACTATGACCATTGATAAACTTCGTAGCACTCTCTACAACAATATCAACACCTAACGCAAGTGTATCTTGGAATAGTGTTGTCATAAAGGTATTATCGGCTACCGCAATCAGTCCATTCTTTTTCGCAATAGATACGATTGCGCCAACATCACATACCTTTAATAATGGATTGGATGGTGTCTCAATATAAATCATACGTGTTCTATCCGTAATCGCATTTCCCACTTCATCAAGATTTGCCATATCTACAAAACTTGCTGAGATTTGATAACGCAGTAGAATCTTCGTTGCAAACTGACAAGTACCACCATACACTTCCTTTGGAAGGATGACATGTTCACCAGCATTTAACAACATCAAAACATTCGATATCGCACTCATACCAGAACTAAAACTCAATGCATATTTGGCATTCTCAATACAACGAAGACCATCTTCTAATGCATCAATCGTTGGATTGGAGAAACGGGTGTACAAATACTTCTGTTCATCACAATACAACTCTGTATTATGAAATGTGGACGTTTGATAGATTGGTATACTGGCAGCACCAGTATATTGATCTAATACGGTATAACCATGCAATAACTTTGTATTCTGTTTCATTTTCTTCCCCACTAAAAATTATGAATGATATTGGTTAGTAATTATTGTCGTTGAAACATCTACTTATAGCCTACACCCATCTATGATAGCTTTCAAGAAAGCAAAAAGAAAAAGCCACCTCAGTGACTTATAGATTACTTCGATAATCCTAACAAGGACTTAATCTTATTTTGAATACGGATATTGCGTTGTGCCTTTTTGATGTCTCCTACCCATCTACAGGAAGAATGACAGCCAGAACTACAATCTCCACTACAGGAGCTTACTCCGTTCTTCATTACATAACGAATATCGAATGCAACGATTACAACAACGACCATTAATACTAAGAATGTTGAAATATTCATATAAACGCTCCTTTAGTTAACTATAACTAACACATTAATAGTATACTTCTTTTTTCTAATTTGAAAAGTCAAACGCAATAAAAAATTAAACGTGATGCACTAACATTGCCAAGCATATCAATTTCTCGTCTTTTTCAAAATCGATATCAAATAATTTTTTTCAATCTGCTGTAGACGATACTTAACGGTATTCAGATGAATATAGAGCCCTTCTGCAGTCTTCTGTTTTGAGTATTGTGAGTTAACATACATACACAATGTCTCGTAATACTTCGTCTCATACTTACAATCATACGCAATGAGTTTTTGTATTTTTAAGTCAACCAATGTATCTAGTGGTAATTGTTTTTCTAATTGGCTATGCAAATAGAAATCAATTAGATTCTGGAAGTTTGCCTCTTTTCCCTTTGCCTTACTAGCTGCATATTCTGCCTGTCTAGCATATCCATCAAGATGATGAAGTTTTTCAAACTGCATACTATATCCAACATGAATATTTGGGTATTGTTTCAAATCAATATAGTTTGTGCTCGCCAATAAAAGATAACACTGTTCATTCACAATACCACCTAATAGGTTTACATCACTCTTCTGTATCTCACTTAAGAAAGAACGCAATACAGTAATACGATTTGCAATCGTAGTATCAATATATGCAAGCATGTAAGTACCTTTGACGAGATAACCAGTTTCTTGTAGTAATTGAAGACCTAGCGATTGACTCTCTTCATCTTTTTGCAGCAGTAAGGTAAATGCTTGTTCACGTTTCGATCCATGATTTGTAAGTTGATGACGTAGATAGATTGATGAAGCATCCGCAAGTAATTTAACATCCTCTTCACTAATTTCATTCTCCACCGCAACCGTCAGTTTTCCAATCGACTTCTTCTTTGCAAAAAAATATCGACAACATAGACATCTCTTTGATACTCCGTATCGAATATACGCAATGGTTTTTGAATACCATTCTCATTGAGAAGTCCTCGTTCTATCAATCGATTCACAAAGCTTCGTTTTAGTTTTGTGTCTTGTAAAAACGATAAATATACGTAAGCATCTGGAACCTTAGAGCAGGTTACTAATTGATATGCATCATCCATAATCCAAATCGGATTTTGAATTAGCTTCGCAGACTTTGCCACAAATATTTCAAGTGTTGCACACTCACTAACCAAATCAAATAATTCATCTTTTTTTCATAGTTTTTATTTTACCATGAATAATGCAATAGTTTTTAGTAGCACTGTTTTTGTAGAGTTACAGATATATTTTTTATACTCATATTTAACTCTGACTCATACTCTTGAATTTTTTTCTAATAATCCTATCAAATGGAACTAAATCACAAAACAACATATTTTCCATTCTTCGGTAATCATTCAAGAAAAACATTCATTCCTTCGTTAGAAGGAACAAGTTTTACTTTTACCTTCCATAATTTCGCCGTATTTTGCCCAATTACAACGATAAAATTTCTTTTTTAAAAATGTATAACAGATTTCAGCATTTCTAAGTGGGTTAAACTTTTTCTCTTTAATATCTGTAAGAATCATTTTATAAACATCATAATAATGCCTTGAGTATCGAAGTGGATAATGACCATTTTTTTCTATTTGCCTCCTGTGAGTATCGTAATCTTCTCATAGAAAGTTCTTAAACTATCCACTGCAATTACATAAATATTTTCATCAAAAATATCAGGATACACTTCTTCTATATATGTTCTTATTCTATGTCTATTTTTTTAGGAATTGGTTCAGCCAAGCAACCAATTTCCAAACAGATTATTTGTAAAATAAAACCACCATCAAAATTATGATACTTAGGATAATCAAAAACAAATCGTATTACCATCTGTTTCATCTATATAAAAATCTCTGAGTACAATCTTTTAGTATCTTTTTCAAAAATCTGACTGTAAAATAGGTAGAAATACATCTTTGAGAAATACCTTAGTATCTTCATTAATCTTTTTATTAAAGTTACTTTGCTGAGTAATACTTCTTTCTTTATAGGGCTCTAAAGCTTTATATCCTAAAAACTCTCCAATCCAAGGCAATGTCAACATCTTCTGAAAATCTTTGAATTAAGTTAAATACTTTAGAAAGACTAGTCCCTCCTTTGAAAATTATTGAATCTTTATATTTAAATTCATTAAATAAATAGTTTAGAATGATGCAAACCCAAAAATCCTTCTCAACAATAGTTCTCGAAAATTTCTAGTTTATCCGCAGTATTCTGTATAACTAGGTCTAACTGATCATTTGATAATTCAAGTAATTTTATTCATCTAGAACTTCCTTTATTCTCTTTAAAAACCCCTTGTATCCAAAAGGGTAATTTTTAAAATATCAAACTTAAAGTTCTCTTGAATTCCACGCAAATATATGGAAAGTCTTTTTTTATTTCATTCTCTCTAATATTATCTTTACCAAGTGCTTTAATTGCTTGAATTAAAAATAGATAATTCCTTTGAATAGCATGTGATATTCCTATTTGTTGTATGTCTAAAAAAATAATCTTCTTATTTCTGTATAAGTATTCCCTGTATGGACCATCTGAAATATAAATATATTCATTTTGGAACCTGTGTGGATAATCCTGTGACATTTAATGCAGTATCTCCTGTAGGCGCTATTGTCCAAGAAAACTTATCAGCAAGTTTATCCGCAATTAAATTACTATCAGGAAAAGAATACTCATTTAAGACTTCGCTGTACTTAGGTTTTGTATATAACCCATCAAGTATTCTTGTAATCTTATTTTTGCTCATTTAATCGATAAATTGCTGATTTAACCGTATTCTTTGTACCCAAATAGTAGAAATCATTTATTGAATAGATTTTTACCTGGATTTTTCGAGAATAAATTTTTCTATTTGATTAACAATCGAAATCATACACACATCCTCCATACCCAAAATTATATACTTTTTGGGTGCATATTTCAATACATATTACTTAAAGAATCTTTTTAGTTTGATACTCTAAAGAGTATATACATATTGATTTCTTTTATTCCCCATAAGAAAAAGGAGAAATCTTACGATTTCTCCCGAGTGGGATTATTTTGTTGCGTATTCAGCTGCAGCTTCACCACAGATTCTTCCACCTGTTAGAGCTGTCATTAATGTAACACCTTCAACGAGTGGATATGAGTTGTTATAGATTTCTGCAATTTCATTACCAGCAGCGTATAGACCACCGATAACTGTTCCATCTTGCTTAATAACTTCTAGATTAGAGTTAACAAGTACTCCACCAATACCACCTAAGGATACTGGTCTTGCCTTAACAGCATAGTATGGACCATCACCTAGAGATAACATGTACTTGGAATCTTTGCCGTATACTGCATCTGATCCATTTGCGCAATCTGCGTTGTATGCACTAATTGTCTTCTTTAATGCATTGGCATCAACACCCATTGCCTTTGCAAGATCTTCTACTGTATCACCCTTAAACACGGTACCATTTTTAACACCATCTTCTAGTGCGGATCTAAACTCTGTCCATGGTTCATTCACACTAAATAGTGGTAATGATGGTTGGTATCCAACAGCTGTATCTACATTCAATTCCTTAGAACCACCCTGCTCTACTTTCTTTACCATATCATCTGACATGATTGAGAAATAGTATTCACCTTGTGTCGCAGCGGCGTTTGAAGATAGCGCTGTATCATAGTTTAAATCTTCTGGAGCAAATCTAGAACCACGTTGGTTAACCCAGATACTTGTCGCAAGATAAATAGCCTTTGCGATTTCATCTTTACCAGAACCAGGTTCGATTCCAGAGTAGGATGTTACACCATGGTACTGTTGGATTGTCTTACCCTTACCAGCACCAATTGCTTGTGACATTGTTGCGCCATCACCTGTTTGTGTACCTGTTGTAAATGTAACGAGTGGGAAACCAACTTCCTTTTCAATCACATCTGCATTAGCACCGAAACCACCTGTCGCAAGTACTGCCGCATCACATGAAATTTCATATGTTGTATCAGAAGACTTCGCTACAACACCTGTAATCTTATTGCCATCTGACTTTAGTTCTACTGCAGGGGTTTGATAGTAAATCTTACCACCAGCATTTTCAAACTGCTTTAATAGAGCCTGATAGTAGCCAAGCTTGTTAGATTGATCTGCATATGCATGATATGTTGGAAAGCCATTTGCATGTGCTTTCTGTTCGTTACCAACATAGACAAGGTCCATACCGTTTTCTTCTAACCAGTCAATTGTTTCACCAGAGCGGTTAGCGATGTTATAGAACAACTGTCCATCATCCATCCAACAGTTATAGGATTGCCAATACGCAAGAATTTCTTGTGTTGTAAATGTGCCAGCTACACCTGCTTCTTTTTGTTCCTTAGAATTAATCCCCATTGGTCCACCTGCAATAACAGATACACCACCAATATTCGCAGACTTTTCAAGCAAGATAACCTTTGCACCATTTTGTTGAGCTGTTAATGCAGCAGTAATACCAGCACCACCCGCACCAATAACAACTTCATCAGCAGTTAACTTCTCTGTCTTTGATTCAGATGCTTGTGTACTATCACTACCAAATGAATCAGGATCACCACCAGCAGTCTTAATCGCATTCTTAACAGCTTCCTTAATCGCATCAGAAGTGATTGTTGCACCAGTTACTCCATCTACATTAGGACTGTTCTTTTCAACAATCTTCTTTGGTAACTCTGCAATTGCAGTACCAGCAATCTCAGGTGTCTCTTTATTATCTTTAACTTCTACATTTGTAATCTTTCCCGAAGAAATTGTTGTGCTTACTGTAACCTTTCCGTTACGTCCATCAACTGTTTTCCTCATAAGTACCATCTTTTACAGTAGTACTCTTCTTCGCTGAACATCCAGCCAGTAGCATACCTACGCTTAAGCATGCCGCAAATAAACGTTTATTCATAGTTCTCTCCCTTTGTTTACTTGACAAAAATATCACAAAAAGGGAGTTAAACCATTGTCCATTTTGGACAATGGAAGAAATATTTTTTGTCAAAAACGATTTTTACAGGTTCTGATATCACAACACTCATAGATTAGCCAATCTACCTGCCCATATCTGTCAATATAAACTTCATAACCCGATTCATTCATCCTACTAAATCTAAAATGATTATTTCTAATAACAAATATTTCTGTTCAAAGCATGTTGCATGAATACAACAAAGGCGATAGATTTTTCTTCCTATCGCCTTTGTTGGTTTTCGATTCAGTTTGAAAAACTATGTTTTACTGCTTTGTTGCTTTTGAAAAAAACAATAAATACACGCCAAAAATAAATTTAATGGCTGCATCACTATATGCAAAGAATACTAAAGGAACATTTGAGAAAATATACCCCATAATAATATTGATAGTACACATAATACCTAATAAAATCATTGATTTTTCCATGCACAAAATAGAATGGGGAAAAAATGCAGTGCTGTAGCCAATAACGCTCCCAACCATATCATTCTCCAATTCTCAGTATCGAAAAATGGACCACCTAGAAATGCCATTAGTACAAACAGTAATATTACTGAATATTTAGAAATATTTTTTCTGAAATTTGGTTGATGAACCAGTGGATAGTTTGTTAAGTAAACCTTTATTCATATTTATTGAAAAAAAGCAAAATCATATAACCTATACTAAATACCTGCATGTTTATTATTTGCTTTTCCACCTATTAAGGTAGCAATTACGATTACTATAGCAATCGCAATTAACCATAAACCACAGGATTTTTTTATAATTAAATTCTAACTTTTTCATTTTCATATCCTAGCATTAAATTAAAACCTCTTTCTAAATCAAATCTGATATTACGCCTATGCTATTTAGAAATCAAGCAAAAGGGTTATATTACAATATCGTAATAACCATATTACTTTTAATCCTCAATTCCCAATTATTCTTGTTATTTTTCAATTCATGCATGAATCATGTTCTGCAAAAAGAATCATAGTGTTTTCGCCTATGATTCATATGAATATTATTAATTATTTTTAGTGTAACACCTTCAGGCTTTTTTTAATCTCTTCAACATTGTTGAGATTACGATAGTAGTATTCAAAATGGTCTTCACTTTTCGCAGTCCATTTTTCCTCTTTATTTTTCTAATGAAGTTGTAAGAATAATCTTTGCTTCGCTAGGAATAAGTTTATTACCTTCTTTAACCTTCTCCATCACAAGCTTAATTTGAATGTCTACAGCTGTGATATTATCTCTTGGTTCTACAAACATATTACTTTCAAATACACTTGAATGAAATGCTTCGATTAGAATCAAGATTGTCTTTTACATCACCGTTAAATTCCAAATATACAAATTGATTATCTTCTGATCTAGTAAACTTATCTGAATATGTTTCATATAGCTTTAAAAATTCTTCATTACGGCCAAGTTTAGGGGCCTCTACTTCCTTAACATAGGACCAATCTTCTGCTTTTCTCCACTCGAATTGTTTCTGCTTATTCACGTACCCTGTATAGGTTACGCCCTTACTTGGTGAATAGATACTTCCACCATGATCCAATCTGTATGGGGTCCCAATTGTTATGAGTTCTTCCTCAAAAAGAGCAGGTGCTTGAAAATCATCACGCATTCCTTTATTACTATTGGAAACTTCTAAAAAAACCTGTGATTCAAATTGAATCATTCCCTGGCGGGTCTCCATCTCAGTAAGAATTGTTCTTTTACCATCACCTGTATAGAGATATTTACGATAAACTTGACTAACATACTCAGTACTTTTCGCATCTCTTAGTTCCGTTATAAAAGTATCAACATCTTTTTTCGCATTATTAGATAAACTATGGCAAGCAGAAAGATTTAAAACAAGGATAAGTGTAAGGAACGTTAAAATTACTTTTTCTAATATTTTTTTCATTTCATACCCTCCTTTACTGATAAATTGGATTATCTATTCCACTTGGAATATCTACATGTATACCAGAGTTGACTTTTGAATATGTCACTTCACTAACATATTTTTGATTCTTATAGTAATCACTTTCACGCTCTCCTGTTATTGTTACCGAGACAGGCATGCCATCATCTTTAGACATCTTTAAGTCGATTTCCAACTTACCACTCTTATCATTACTACTAAAACCAAGGGATCCTAGAGAAGGCCATATCAATTGCACATCATTTGCATAAAGAAAATCTATATCATCTGTTTCATAATGTACTGTAATCGTATCACTATCTTCACTCAATGTAAGTTGATCCTTTATTGTTTCAAAATAGAGAATTACATCTTGGTGGATTCCAATCGGTTGATTGTATTCCACTATAGAGTAATTACTTGTTGTCCACTGTGTGTCAGTCTCATTTTTCTCATATGAATACATTCTGTCACAATAGTAGTCTTTAACGTTACCATTAAATGAATACTTTCCTGATACATGATCTGGTCTTAATTCAAACATACCTGTAAACTCTGTTTCATATTTATAAACTGGATCTTCTCCTTCTTTTGGATCAATAACATCAGCATGCATTGAACCTACAATATGGATTTCCCCATTCTTCATTCGCTCAAAACTTTGAAGAACTTTGCCAATCTTTTCCTCATCTGATAGTTTACCCCAATTTGTTTTTGATGTATCACAACCCACCATTGTAGTAATCATCAACAAGCTTAAAACAAACAAGCACACTCTTTTTAAATGATCTTGTCATACATTACCTCCTAAATCATATTAAACCCCCAAGGTTAATATCATTATAGATTGAATGATAATATATCACAAGAAATGCAAAAAGATGCATGATGAGTTAGTCCTGCATCTAGACAAAAAGGACAATCCTGTAGAGAATCACACTCTAGAATTGTCTTTTATAAAATCTATCCTCATGGGATTTTTATCGCGTGTTTTTGAAAAAAACCGCGCTATTTTTAAATTATCAAAGTATTTATGCAAAAACAATATCCTTTACTGAAGTTTGTGGTATACAGGATAGACTCTTCTTTATAATCCATTTTTTTGTACATCATCTAAGTTTGGGAAGCACACTCTTCAATAAATCATACAAAATCAATGATAGTTATTTTTCTAAACTATTATCTTTTTGGGAATGTGATCTTAGATAAATTATTTATTATTTTGCAGATATGATACATCGATTTCATCAATTTTTAAATTGGATTTAGATATTTCTGCTTGCCGTTCATTAATTTCTTTTTAATTCTGAACCTTCTCCTGTTTCTTTTTGCAGTGTTTTTAAAGAAATCTCCTAAAGGACATTCTTCACTCACCTCTAATTGACATTCATTTTCCAAAAATTTTTACTATCTCATTCAGCAAATCCGAATTCAATTCTTTTATCGTTTTTTCTACACTATCTATCTTTAACACACCACTTTTAAGTACTTCAATTTTCATTTAAAACACCCCCATAAATTGTACTCCTCAACTTTACTGCCTCTGGTTTTTCCATCAATAAATTTTGCAACTTCATTTACTAATTCATGTTTCCCTTGAACACCTACAAAAGACTTATTAAAGTAATGAATATCATTAGCTTTTACTAGCTGTTTTTGTAATTTTCTGCAACAATAATATTATTTGCATCTGCATTAACAACCAGTAATGGCTCATGAGTAGTTATGAATACCTGATGTGTGAATCTCAAGTTAGACAATTTTTCAACAAGTTCATTTAGAATAAATATTTTTTTCCATATTTGTATCTGGTTGATCATATAAAATAATGGTACTACATCCAGACTTTAGAATCTTTTTCATCAAACATTTTATTAATATAGATTTTTACTTAAATTACCCGCAGATATTCTATCAATATTTTTCATATTCTCCATCTATGTTTTTTTAATTCAACATCATAATCAACAAAATCATCATCAACCATAAATTGAATATCCTTATCATAATTTTTATTAACAAAAACTTCTGCAAAAGTCTTAACGCTAGAAGCATCACTTAAGTTTACGCAATAATCTTGGAAGCATGATAAGTTTATTTTTTGGTGTATGTCCAATATTATTAGAAAAAAATATTTTTTTAGCTCATCTTTAGGGTATATTCAAATTTACATGTTTTGAAGGATAACTTTTGCAATATTCCCTCTGATAACTTTTAGAGATTCTTTGATTTCATCTACTGACATAGTAGGAACATTAAGCTTCATATTTATTCTAATGTTATCTATCAATTTTTTTCTTGTATATTTTTTTGAAATTTTTGGAAAATATCATTCTGTTCTTTTTGCAATACGATTATTGCGATTACCAATTTTACAATTGTACTCCTCAGTTGCTTTTTATTAATTTTCGGATATTATTTTTATTTCTAAATCATTTGAACAAATTATGTCTTTCTGCAAGTGATACTCAACTAAGCCTTCAAATCTCTTTTTTTAAGAATTCTAAATCATTAAAAAGAGTTCATTCAGATTGTATTTTTTTCAATATTTCCAAAATTTTTATTAATAGCAGCTTCTAGATTTTTCATAATCATTCTTTTTCATCTATTTTTGTTTTTGAACCTTGGAGATTTCACTATCCAGCGGTAATAATTGAGAAATTGTTATATCACTATCAGAATTTTGATAATTAGCATCTAAAAATTTAACAGAGCTATCAACGTTTTTTTATATAATTGTCTATATTAATATTATTGTTTTTTTCATCTTAATTTTATTTTTTTATATACTCAGTTAATTGGGCGTTAAAATTCTTTATTATTCTTTTTTAATCGATTATTATCAACACTTAAACCAAGGTTTTGAAATAACATTTTTTTATCGGATTGATATGCTGAAATCACTTTATTGTATAAAATTTCCCCTTCTACAACATTATATCCAGATTTATCATCTATCTTATTCCCATCAACATCGTAAAGATTAATACTATTTATATCGTATAATTCATCATATTTACAGTTCATCGATATGGTTTTATTTTTCAATACCACTACCTGTTAATTTTTCTTTTTTATGATATCTAGTAGAAGTGTTTTTCCACTTCCGGAAGCTCCGATAATGGCATTTAACCCATGTGAACATTCAATGGGTTCTGAATGAACTTGATTAGTAATATTTTTCTACAATTTCTATACGTGAAATAAATTGTACTTTAGTAATAATATCTTCTTGCCTTTTTATACGACTGTGACTCATAAAACAAGCATAATAAAGGTCGTTGAAAGTTGAGTCACCCCATATATATGTTGGGGATTTAATCTCTTCAAATTTTGTTCTATCTGCAGAAGAAACACTTTCAGTCTTTCCAATCCAATTCAAATCTTTTGCTATCAAGTTTATCTTCCAACTCTTTCATTAATGTCTGCTTATGATATTTACGATTATCTTCGACTACTACAGGAATAGAGTCTGCAATATTAATTAATTCAGAAAAAGTCTCTGCATTCTCTGAAGCAGACCTCCCTTCTTTCTTTTGTTTTTATACCATGAGCAACAATTATACATCTATATTCTGTTATTAGATTCAAGAACTGATAAATTGTAATATAATTTTTGCTTATTTTCATTTATATATTCATCTATTTTTCTCTCAATTTGACTTACTTCAAGAGTTTCATCAAAGACAACAACCGTATGTAAATATTTTTCTTCTTCATTTTTTTAAGTTGAATTCAACTCCTGGCAGAAGCTTTATTGCTTTTTGACTCAGCATATTTTTTAACTCATAATATGGATTAGCTGGTAGGGCGGTTTGAATGTGTAAGTGCAATTAGATCAAATTCATTGTTTCTTGCATCATCAATCATATTTTTGCGAAATCCATATCAAATTTACATTCTTTACTATATGGTTCATCTATTTTTTCTATCAGCCCCCTCTCCACCTAAATGATTGTGAATTGATACCTTACAAAAATTCTTTTTCATAATAACTTGTCTCCCTTCATGTATTTGAAAAATATGTTAAGTGTATGATATTTCTTCTTAATCTACTAATCCGTTATTTATATAACTCCTATGTTTATAAATTTTTAATATCCCATTATTGTTATATAAATCCTATCATTCTATTTTTTCTCATCCAATATTCTGCTTTTAAATATATAGGTTTTGTTGTATTACATTCAATTATTTCTACCATTGTATGCAAATTTCTTTATACATAACCTATAACTTAAATTATTTTTCAAATTTTAGTAAAAGTACTGTTTAAGATGACTATACTTGTCATAACTTTCCAACTCGAATCCTGCTTTCTCAAATTGGATATTATCACTTTCTTATATTGCAGTTACGAGGAAAATATGGAAGTCTAGAAATGTGGCTAGATTCTTATATTAGTAAAGACATTTTAAGTGAGTCAATGCAGTGCAAATAATTTATTAGTAAATTTGGAGTTGTATTATACATCTTATAGAAACTTTGAGGATACATTGTCTTAAAATAATTAACTACACTATATTCTATAACTGAGAGAATATTTGATTTACTTATAACCACTTCAATCCATTTTTTATGTTATTCATTATATTTTTAGTGTCACATCTTACAGACACCCAATGAATAAAAGACATTTATATATGTATAATATAACTACAATTTTTCAATTTATTTTTCACAATTTCTCTTATATTAAGACCATTTCATTACTGATATAATGATTATATTTAACATAGATTATCATCAATTCACTTACCAACCAAAATGTTGAATATGGTATAAAAATCATTAAAGTTATCAAAGAAGAACATTAAAAGATATCTACGTATAACTCTTCTCATTCGTATTACTTTGTCAATAACCTCATCCATTATTTGATCATAATTATATGATTTTCAAAAATCCAATCCATGAATATAGTGTTTTATTCTACTTGCCTTTTTGGAATCTAATCGATCCCATTCAAAGTTCATATCCAATTCTCTTTCGATTTCATTCTTCTTTTCAAATAAACTATCGTATAGTTTTTTTATCGCTGTGAATATATAATTCTAGAATAATACAATTTTTCCTTGTTTACTAAATCAACAGCTATTTTTCGCGCTTTACTAGTACCTATTGCCACATCATACCAATGATCTGTAGTAGGTTTACGTAGATTAAACGGTTTTTCCTTTTGATAGAATTTTTTTCATTAAACTGCGTCCAGAATATAAGTCTTTCAGTTTGACTAGTATTTAATTCTCCATCATCCTTATTTTTTACTACGTTTAATAAAAATCATTTGGTTTTTCTACAACCTCAAACTTTGGTGCAGGATTGGAATCCCCAATTTTGTATGCATGGATTTCAATCAAGAAGAAATCGATCTCACTTGATGTATAGTTATTCAGCCATTCAATAGCCGCTCGATGCTCTTCTTTAGCCTCTTTTACAATCCAAACAATAACCTTTGCATCTAAACCAGAAGCGTAAGTTATAATTTTTCCTAAATGATCATGGTTGGTTGATTCTAATTGATTTTCAATAATCACTTTCAAACCTGATGTTTTCATCGGTCGCTACTATATCACATCTATAAGGACCAACATTTATTTCTTTATCAACCTCAATTAGCGTTAAACCTAATATTTCATTCAAATACTCTATATTTGATTCCTTTGCTAACCAATTTGAAAAATCATACTGTTCATGTTTCCACAATTCCCTGACATCTACCTCTATCAGTTTGCCAATTTCAGCCATTTTATGCCCTCGCAATCTATATAGATTTATTTCTAGTTTTTGGTTTTTATCAAATTCGGGTGATTCTTCGCTTACTAAAGCAAATTCACTACATGCGTAATCTTTGTCATAATTATAACTTGGTTCTTCATGCATGGATAAATCAGCATCTCCAATACCATAGAATCTCTCAAAGAATGCTCTAAACTTATTGATTACTCGTTGCTTTTTTTCTGACCGCTTAGTATCAAACCAACTCATTGGAGGAAGTAGACTATCAATATCTTTACCACTAGTCTTCACTTCACCATTAAGCAAACAGCTTTCCAAGAATTTTCTCGTTTCTTTTTCCTTTAGATTTTCTTCTGTAATAATCTGCATTAATTGTTGTTCTTTTGCTTCCGCGATGAATTTATGCCATTCACTCATGATGTCATCAATATCGTTGATGCCAGCGATAAATGTGTCAATAAGTTCTTTCTTACTTCTTAGTTGTGGTGATGCTTGAATTGCCTTTTGAATTGTCACAAGTACTTCTCTATCCTGACAATGAGAATCATGATACTTCTGTACTAGTAAGAGGATGTAATCGATATTGATTTCTATGTGTTTCAATAATTCAATTTCAAAGACAATATCATCATTGATATCTTCTTTTTCTCATCAGATTTTTTTATTCTTCCAATCATCATACAAGTCCTGATATCTACCCAAATAATCCTGCAGATCACGTTCAGATAAAATTTCCTTGCCTGCAAACTCATCAAAAGATAAAAGGATATTACGCATACGTAAAATATTTCCAAATAACTTAATAAATTGTTTTTGATTATTTTCGCCTATAATTTGAGTCATTGATAATGGATATTTCTCACAGAGTTCACTAATCAAATCAACATATCCTACATGGTATCGATGGTCACTTCCTTCATATCCATAATAGTAATCATTGAATGTATGTAGTAATACAATTCCACCTGCATCCTTATCACCAAACAACGCTATCGCATCATCTACTCTTGTCTGTAAGTTTCTAAAACAAACAACATTACCCCTGCTTTTTACACTATTTAAGATTCGGTTAGTACGACTAAACGCCTGTAGTAAACCATGCATTCTTAGATTCTTATCAACCCATAATGTATTTAATGTTGTCGCATCAAAGCCAGTCAAAAACATATTTACTACAATTAGTAAATCTAGTTCTTTATTCTTCATTCGCAATGATACGTCTTTATAATAATTTTGGAAACTATCACCATCTGTAGAATAGTTAGATTTAAACATCTCATTGTAGTCTTTTCATTGCATAATCCAAGAAATCTCTTGATGTTTGATCTAAAGCAGATGTATCGTCTATATTCTCATCACATAATAAACCATCTGGTTCATACTCATTAGGAGAATAACTAAAGATAGTCGCTATGTTAATCTTCTTAGTTGGATTCGCTGCCATTTGTCTCTTAAACTCTTCATAGTAGAGCTTTGCCATTGGAACTGAATTCACACAGAAAATAGAGTTAAAACCATTGATACGTTGTTTCTGCTTAATCTCTTTGATTGCACCTAATCTAGCAGAAGCAATTTCATCAATATTCATAATCTTATTGAAATTATAAGTACGTGTTCCTCGATATGTTTTCTTATCAAAGTTATCTAAGATATATTCTGTGACTAATGAGATACGTTCTGGTGCCATATACGCTTTCTCACGGTCTATGTCCCATACCTGCTCATCTTTCATATCTTCATCCTTATCCATTGTTTAATGTAATCCACATGGAAAGGAAGAACATTCCTATCATTAATCGCATTAACTATTGTATATGTATGTAATTGATCACCAAATGCTTGTTCTGTTGTGCATAGTTTTGGATCACGTACTGCACCTGCATTTACCCCAAAAATTGGAGTACCTGTAAATCCAAATAAATGATATTTCTTAAAGTTCTTTATAATCGCTCTATGCATTTCACCAAACTGACTACGATGACACTCGTCAAAGATAATAACTAAATGTTTTTGATAAATTGGATGATCAGGATTCTTCTTAACAAAAGTAGATAATTTCTGAATCGTTGTAATGATGATCTTTGCATTCTCATCTTCTAGTTGTTTCTTTAAAACTGCTGTAGACCGATTACTATTCGCTGAACCTTTTTCGAATCGATCATATTCACGCATGGTTTGATAGTCTAAATCTTGACGGTCTACAACAAATAATACCTTCTCAATATATGGAAGTGTTGTTGCTAAACGAGCAGCTTTAAAAGATGTCAGTGTCTTACCTGATCCAGTAGTATGCCAAATATATCCACCACCTGCAGCACTGCCATATTTTTTATAATTAGTAGCTATCTCAATACGATTTATAATACGTTCCGTTGCGGTAATCTGATACGGACGCATGACCAGCAACATCTCTTCTGATGTAAACACACAATACTTTGTTAAGATATTCAATATTGTGTGTCTAGCAAAGAATGTCCGTGTAAAGTCAATTAAATCAGAGATAATGTTATTCTTCGCATCAGCCCAATAAGAAGTAAACTCAAAACTATTAGACGTCTTTTCTTTCTTAGATTTAGTTAAATTACCACCCGTATTATAACGTGTAGTATTTGAATAATACTTAGAGTTTGTACCATTTGAGATGACAAATATCTGTACATACTCAAATAATCCATAACCAGTGCCAAAAGAATCGCGTTGATATCTTTCAACTTGATTGAATGCTTCACGAATTGGAACACCACGTCTCTTTAGTTCAACATGTACAAGTGGAAAACCATTTACAAGAACAGTTACATCATAGCGATTATCATGTTTTGCGCCATGTTCTTTACTAACTTCATACTGGTGAATCACTTGTAAGTAGTTATGATGAATATCTTTCTTGTCTAGCAAGATTATGTTCTTCGATGTACCATCGTCACGTTTTAATACTTGTATATAATCCTCTTGAATCTTACGTGTTTTTTCTTTGATACCTTCGTTTGGATTAGCAATACTTTCCACTAAGAATTGCTTCCATTCTTTGTTTGTAAAAGAATAATTATTCAATTTCTCGAGTTGTTTTCGTAAGTTAATAACAAGCTCACCTTCAGTATGCAACGAAAGATATTCATAACCTTGTTCTTCAAGCATATGAATAAACTCATTCTCAAGTGCAGCTTCACTTTGATAACTATCAGAGCGTTTCTTTACTGGCTCATATTCCGTTACCACTGTATTTTCGTTAGTTTGAGCTACGATATTAAAATACGACATAACACTATCCCCTTATTAATTATCCTTGCTTCATTTTTAAAGGTTAGAAGCTTATCCCTATAATACTCATATTGTTTCTTACGTGCTTCGATTTCAGCAGGAATTCCATTAGCAATATCGTTTGTAATTTGATCGAATTTATCTAATACATTCACGATCTTCTTTTTTTGTTTTTCAAGTGATGGTAAGCATATACGATAAGGTTTTTAACAGACGTAAACTTAGTCCACCACGTGTCCCATCACCATTTGAAATAGCGCGTAAGTCTTCATATTTACTATCTAAAAAGATAATACAAATACTTATAATTAACCAAATCATTACAAATAATCGAGCAGAGATTGATTAGTACATAATTCTATTTCTGTGATTGCAACCTTCCCTCGTGTCTTTCCTTGCCCTGCAAAAACAATTACCACTGTATGAATTGGAACAATGGTAGTACTAGTAGAATCATAACCTTTTTCGTTATCTTAAATTCTGTATCATAAACATTTTTTAAATTTACTTCTCCAGAGTTCATCCAAGGAATTGTTCCACCTTCCCAATATTCTTTATTATTTGTTGTTGGAGTTGCACCTGTAATTAAAGTAGTTATATCCTCTAACATAACATCAGCATACCCAAATACATATTGGAACAATTTAATTAGATTCTGTCTGTCTGTCTGTCTGTCTGTCTGTCTGTCTGTCTGTCTGTCTGTCTGTCTGTAAGGATGCTATGCCCTGTCTGAACATATGTCAAGAGTTGATCGCGATAAAATTCATATTGTTTTTGACGTGCTTCAATTTCAGCAGCGAGACCGATGTTGAGATCGTTACAGATAGATTCAAAATTTTCCAATACATCAATAATTTTCTTTTGGACTTCGAGAGAAGGCACAGGCACAGGAAACTTATTCAACATAGGTCTTCTGATTGATGCAACAGATCCTTGAAACATCGTTTTTTGTATATAAGGATAAAATGCTGATTTCATATAATGGAAATAGTACTTAGGAAGCACCTCTGGTGTATTGATATGAATTCTGTATGCTCTCTGATGCAGTGCATATTTACCTTCAACATAATGGTATACCTTACCAACGCCAACACCATCTCCAGCAGTGATGATTGCTGTTTCATCATATTCATATTCGTTTTTACGCAAAAGGCTCTTGGGAGCGTACATAAAACGGATATAAACCTTCTTCTAATCCTTCATTAGTATTACTGCTACCCGTTCCGATATCTGCAATTTCTTCTAAAGCAACTGTTTTTATAGAATCATAAATTTTCAAAAGCTCATTTCTATAAAATTCATACTGGCTCTTCCGAGCTGTAAGCTCGGCTGTAAGCTCAGCCGTAAGCTCAGCCGTAAGTAACGTAAAAGAGTCCAATATACGGACTATTTCACGCTGTACCTCCAACGGAGGTACAGGGAGCTGTACTTTATTCAACACAGCCTGTGTTAAACTTGGAACACCTCCAGCCTTGTTTAACCTTTCCAAATGCTGTCCTTCTAAATAGTAATAAATATATTTTGGTTCGACTAATGAAGTATTAATATCCGTGTAGAAAATGGTATCAACATTCCAAAATGGAGTGTCTATAAAATATAACTTATCAAGTGAACCCTTCCTTGGAATTAGTACTGAAGGCTTGTCGTAAACCGCCTTATTGATGTAAGTTATAATACCGCCAGACCCATAAACCGGAACATCACCATCACCAAACTGTTTATAATCTCGGCCATTCTTTATGGTAAGGACGTCCTCTAATACTTTATACTCAACTCCTGCAGGGCAAAGATTTTGAATTAACTGATTAATTTTACTCATTCAAAAAGCCCTCCTTCTTTTAATATTTGAATAACTCTTTTTTTCATCTTTTTTTATTTTTTTAGGAATATATGGCATGTCACAATTATCTAGCATGCCTAATTCCCTTAACTTCTTAATTTCATTTAATTTTTGATTGATTGATAGATACCCACATATTCAATCCGTATAAAACATTACATTTCATAACACCATCCTGAAGATGTTGCATTGTTTCCTCCAAACAAATCCCTACGGACAATATAGTCGCATATTGACTTTTTCTCATTTGATGAGATATTTCTAATGTCTTCTGTATCATTAAAGACTTTAAATGTTCTTGTGTATTCATCAGGAATTACTGATTGTTTACCATTATTTGGATATTTAAGGTTTAATATTTGTTCTTCTCTTTTTGTTATCCCATTCGCAATTCTGAAAAAAATTTACTATCAAATTCGACATAATCCAGTGTTAATTCAATAGGAAGAAAAATTCTTACAGGTATCAACTATGCATTTAAGTTGTGTTTTCATTTCATCAGTGATTTCATCCATTGTTGCATATTCTTTCAATTTATAGCCATCATCTTTATGAGCATAATTCTTATCTCTCTCGTAATAAATGCGTTTAATAGTTGCATCCTTACTAATATCTTTTTATTCTTGGGAAAGCACTTATCAAGAACAACACATCCATTTACATAAAATTTTTCGCTTTATTTCATTTACTTCGAGCGCAAATCAATCATTGATAGTTCTTCTGCATGAGTACATAGGGTATAATATCAGGTCAACTGATTTTTTTGCATCTAATACATATCGTGCAAGTTCCCATTTATTCACGACCTATACCTCGATTTCTGCAATGATTTGATCAATCTCATCACGAAGAATTTGCTCACGAGCAACAATTTCTCTGATTTCAGCATTTAATTTTTACGATATCTATTTGTTCTCTCAAATCTTCTTTTTCCACATATGTCGATACTGACAAGTTATAGTCATTTTTCTTGAATTTCTTCAATAGAGGCAAGTTTCGCAGTATACTGTACATCCTTTCTTTCCACAAAAGGTATCTACAATGTTATTAATATTATCTTCAGTCAATCTATTATTATTTGTGACTTTAACACAGCTCTGAGATGCATCAATAAAGAGTGTAGTATTGTCCTTTTTGTTCTTCTTTAAAACCATAATGCATGTTGCAATACTTGTTCCAAAAAATAAGTTACTTGGCAACTGAATAACACAATCCACAAAGTTATTGTCTACTAAATATTTACGAATCTTTTGTTCTGCTCCCCCTCTATAGAAGATTCCAGAAACAAACAATAGCAGCAGTACCCGATGATGATAACCAGCTCAATGCATGCATGATAAAAAGCTAAATCAGCCTTACTCTTAGGAGCTAAAACTCCCGCAGGTGAAAATCTACCATCATTAATCAATAATGGATTATCATCTCCATCCCATTTAATGGAGTATGGAGGATTAGATACAATTAGTTCAAATGGCTCATCATCCCAATGTTGTGGGCTAGTTAAAGTATCTTCACAGGCAATATTAAACTTATCGAATTCAATATCATGTAAAAACATATTAATGCGACATAAGTTATATGTAGTAATATTAATTTCCTGACCATAATACCCGTTACGAACACCATCTTTGCCTAATACTTTTTCAGCTTTTAAAAGTAACGAACCTGAGCCACATGCAGGATCATATACTTTATTCACTTCTTTCTTACCAACTGTACCAAGTCTTGTAAGTAATTCTGATACATCAGAAGGTGTAAAGAATTCTCCACCACTCTTGCCTGCATTAGAGGCATACATTGTCATTAAGTATTCATAGGCATCACCAAAAGCATCGATGTCATGGTCTTTTACATCACCTAGGTTCATGTCAGCAATACCATTTAGTAGCTTTTTGAAGTCTTTCATTCTCTTTCCAACAGTTGAACCGAGTTTATTACTATTAACATCAAAGTCATCAAATAATCCTGCAAAGTCACTTTCTGATGAACTACCCTTTGCGGAATCTTCAATATGATTGAATACTCTTTCTAAAGTTTCATTTAAGTCATCTATATTTGAAGGACGCTTACGTACATTGCAAAAATAATTCAGAAGGCAAAATAAAGAACCCTTTAACATTAATCATTTCATCTTTAATCATTAATGCTTGCTCATCTGTTAAATCAGCATAATTAAAAGAAAGATTATTAGATTTAATCTCATTCTCATTGATGAAATTTGTTAGACTTTCAGAAATATAACGATAAAACATCGTCCCTAGTACGTAGTTCTTAAAGTCCCATCCATCTACACTACCACGCAACTCATCCGCAATAGCCCAAATTGCTCGATGCAATTCATCACGTTGTTGCTCTTTTTTTATCTCTGCCATTGTATGTCCCCTATAATTTTTAAAAACTCTATTAAAATTATAGTTTTAAAATATTTTTGAATTCAATGCGAAACACTGATAAGGACTGTATTTCCCCTATTTATGCTTATTTTTATAAATCTTTTCATAATAATTTCAAAAGTTACACTTAGAAATATCAAAATCGATTGGAAGATTAATCATTCTCCAATCGCTTAAGCTAAAATTGAAAACAATCACATTACAGCTATCTGGAAATCGTTTTCATGTTCATAAAAAAAGCATCCACTAAATAGTGAATGCATGTTTTTAAAGTTTCTATTTTTTTCTTTGAATTATCTGTATCTAATGCATAGCGATATTGGATTTTTCTTACGCGCATTACGCTTTAAGAATTCTTCTAATATTTCTGGATTTTTGATCAAAATATAAAGTTGTATCAACTCTACGTGATGGTGATATAAATTCTAGAGAACATCCTTTAGCATCTCTATGAATCAAAACATTTTTTATACTCTCCAAATTCACCATTGAGGATACCAAACTTGATAACTTTATCTTTTGATATTCCTTCTGATTGAAATGCTATCAGAATTAGAAGAATACCAATAACCACTAGTGTTGGTCTATCTTCCATCATTACTATTGCAAGATAGAAGAATACAAGGCAAATTACAATCAGAAGGATTCTACGAACCATTGAGTTTCTAGATTTAACTTCTATATTTTTCATTTGAAGATAGTAATAAACTGTATATCCAAATAATAGGACAGCTATAATCATAAACTCCATCGTAAAAATCCTTCTTTCTAGATTACCACTCTGCGATAGTACCGTCGTAATGTTCCCCAGTTTGGATTTGTCCAAACAAGACCCTCCTCAGAAACCTTACGTATCTTCTCTTCATCAAGAATAATTCCTAAGCCTGGATTTGTAGGAATTTCACAGTATCCATCTTTGTAATAGAACATTTCCTTATTTACAACAAAGTCTAATAGATCAAATCCTTTATTGTAGTGAATACCTAAAGATTGTTCCTGAATAAATACATTTGGTGTACATGTATCTACTTGTAGTGTCGCTGCTAAAGCAATTGGTCCATATGGAGCATGTGGTGCTACTGCCATATCAAATGCTTCTGCCATTGCTGCAATCTTTCTTGTTTCTAAGATTCCACCAACTAAAGCTACGTCCGGCTGTAGGATATCGATTGCACCTTGCTTAATCAAATTCTTAAATGCCCAACGTGTATATAGACGCTCACCAGTTGCAAGTGGTGTTGAAACTCTTAAGGAAATATCCTTAAATGCTTCTTCGTTCTCTGGCAATACTACTTCTTCATAGAACATTAATTTATATGGTTCTAATGCTTCAGCAAGAATCTTTGCCATTGGCTTATGCACACGACCATGGAAATCAATACCGATATTTAGTTTATAGCCAAATGTCTCACGTAATGACTTAACACGTTCAACAACTTCTTGTACTTTCTCGTAGCTATCAATGTAATGTAGTTCTTCTGTCGCATTCATCTTGATAGAATCAAATCCACGATCAACTCTATCTTGTGCTTGAGCAACTACATCCTGTGGACGGTCGCCACCGATCCAAGAATATACCTTGATACGATCACGTGCTTTACCACCTAATAATTGCCATACTGGAACATTGAGAGCTTTACCTTTGATGTCCCACAATGCCATTTCAAAGCCAGAAACGATTGTTCCTTGGATTGGGCCACCTCTAAAGAATGAACGATGCATACGTTGCCATAAACGTTCAATATCAAATGGGTCTTGTCCAACTAAAACACGATTACCAATTTCATATGCCCCTGTAACTACAGTTTCTGTCTTTGTTCCAGAAATCATTTCACCCCAACCGGAAAATCCCTGCATCCGTTGAAATCTTACAGAAAATCCATCTGGGTTTGACTCTAAATATTTCGATTTCAGTAATTTTCAAAATACTTCCCTCCTTAAGCTTGTTGCTTATTCTTCATGCCTCTATATTCGATGAAGTACCAATAAACAGCAGATACCACAATTAATGCAGGAATACCAATTACTGGATTAGCTGTAAAGGCTAAGAATACTAAGTAACTCTGAATCATTGCAGTAGCTGCAAATGATGAGATAAAGATTGCACTTGTACCGAGGTCAATACCAACTGACTGAGCAATTGCTGTTAATACTGGAGCAGTTGCTGAACCACACCATAGTAAGGAAGCTGTAATTGTTAAGCCAATGATAATATTCTTCAATAAGTTACCACGAGTTACGGCAACTACCATTGCTACACGGAATGGAACTACAGCTAAGTCTGCAAATGGTAATACACGGTTGCCTGGTAATACTAATGCCATAGCAATTGTTAAAGGAATGATAATTAAAGCAGTTGTAATTACATCTTGGTTACCAACTACAACAGCAGCATCCAAACCGATAAATACATTTCTGCCCTTTAGACGTTCTTGAGACCACTTTTGAGCAGCGTCGGAGATTGGCATTAAACCTTCCATGAATAGAGCTGTCATCTTTGGAATTAACACTAATACAGCTGACATACTAACACCTAGTTTTAATACTGCAGTTAAGTCATATCCTGCTAATGCACCAATTGCTAAACCGATGATACCACCCATAATCATCTGGTCTCCGAAGAAACCTAAATACTTCTGAGCATCTTTCACTGAGAACTTAGAATCACGAACAAATGGAATCTTATCTAATAACCAGTTCATTGGCCATGCAATGATAAGTGATGATAATGCAGATACAGTTGGTAATGTCACACCTGGAATTCCAAAGAACTCTTCTACGGCACCTTGTGACCAGTCAGACAACTTAAATGTAATGATAGCCATTGTAATACTTGCACCAACACCTAGGAAGATATTCTTTGTTACAAAGTAAGTCATAACACCTACAATTGCCATGTGGTGGTAGTTCCAAATATCTACGTCTAATGTATCTGTAACCTTTAAGATTAACATAATGATGTTAACCAATAAGATAGTAAAGATTAAGATTGCAATGATTGGTGAAGCCCATGTGACTGCAGCGATAGAACCCCAACCTACATCTAATGCATCCAGTACAACACCTGTACGTTCAACCATTGCCTTAGCAGCTGGTCCTATGTTTGATGTCATGAAGTCAAGAATTAACTTAATACCAGCAAAAACCAATTGCAAGTGTTAAACCTGACTTAAATGCCTTTGAAAGTTTTAGGCCAAAGATTAAACCAATAATTGTAATGATAACTGGTAACATAACTGTTGCACCAGCACGAATAAAGAAATTAAATACATCCATTATAATATTCATATTATCTATCTCCTGATTTGTTTTTTTATTATTCTTTAACTACTTCTAAAATCTCATTTAATACAGCATCGGCACCAATACCCGTAAGAAGTGGCATAGCTTTAATCAGCTTTACTCCATGTGCATCTCCACCGAATTGCCCAGTTGTAACTAACAGATCATAATCAGCAACCTTACCTGGAACTTCCATTAACTTACATTGTGTAATTGTTACTTGCTGACCATTCTCTTCTAAGAACTGCCTCATTTTTTGTTGCGACTACTGTAGATGTGGCAATACCATTACCACAAGCAACTAGAATCTTTTTCATTTTTATTCCTCCTTTAAAATTGATTCTTGTATAACTTTTTAAAAATCTCTTCTTTATTAACAGAATGAACGAGTTTATTCTTTGCCTCATCATTCTGAATAAAACCAATAATTCTTTGTAACATTTCAATTTGTCCATGAGGTTCAGCAATTGCCATCATGATTACAATTTGTGCATCCACAGTTTGGTCAACCTCTTCCATGTTATGGAATTTAACTGGATTCTTTAATGCTGCAACTGCAATGGAAGTAGTATTAACGAGGTTATTGTCTGCATGTGGAATTGCCACAACAGGACTTGTCGATGGCAGTCCCGTTGGATACTCTTTTTCTCTTGTAAGAATTGCATCTTTATATGTATCTTTTACAAAACCTTGTTTCTCCAAAGCATTTGCCAGCAAAGAAATTACTTCTTCTTTCGTAGACGCTTCTACTTGTGGAAATACAAGTTCTTTTGTTACAACAACATTGATACTCATATCTCTTTCTCCTTTCCTACTTAGTTAGATATGTATTTAGCACTGTACGAATTTCTTCGTCAGAAGCTGTATCTAAATTTAAGTTTCCAAACATACCTGTTCCCATACCAACATATTGGCAATCATTATCAAAGAATTCTTGATAATTATTTACTCCAACGCCACCAACTGCCATAAGTCTTAGTTTTCCTAATGGAGCTTGAACATCCTTGAAGAATTTTGGACCAACTGTTCTTGCAGGGAATACTTTTAGAATGTCTGCACCCATATTAAATTGTGTTTGAATCTCGCTAGGTGTCATAGCAGCAGGAATCGCAAGAATTCCATGTGCTTTTGTATACTCCATCATTTCTTTTGTGAAACCAATTGGAGATAATAAGAATTCTGCACCAGCGTCAATTGCATTCTTTGCATCTTCTAAAGTTTTAACAGTGCCTGCTCCAATATGAATTTGACCTTGATACTTTTTACTTAATGTGCGAATCATATCAAGAGCTCCTGTGGAATTCATTGTCACTTCAACTACAAAGTGCTCTTTGTATTCACGTAATACATGAATAATTCGATCTGCTCGCTCTAGCGTGTAACCACGCATGATGACTGTAAATTTACTGTAATCTTCTAATTTCATAACCAATCCCTTTCTATAAACGCTTGGTATAGCGCACTTTCATTAGTGAACCCAATAATCCAGTCTACATTTTCCTCGTTCATAACAATCTCTGCTAACTTTTTTACGGCGTAGATATGTTTAGATGTATTAAGAATTGCAATTGGTGCAATCACATGTACCAAATTTCCATTTGGAAATTGAATAGGTTTTTGAAAGACTGTAAATCCGATAAATTCTTCATAGATTAGTGTCTTTTTCATCCGCATGTGGAATTGCAGCTTCCGTTCCAAAAGAAACTATATGAGAGCTGATTATCAAAGCTTTGCATTGTTTTATCGATATACTGATCATTGATTGCTTTTACTTTACGCATTGGTTCAAACGCATATCGAATGGCATCTTTCCAATCAAGTTCTTTATCAGTAATTTGTACCCAATCCTGATGTAAATAGTGCATTAGTCCTGGCAAAAGTATCTTTATCTTTCATTTGTATTTTTGGAAGATGTTTGTAATAATACTTCTAATTCATCTTTCAATGCTTGCATGTTTTTCAACCTTTGCGTATTTTTCAATTGTTCTCATCAATTCCTTAATCTGCTTTTCTGGGTTTGTAATGCCTAGATCACTTAACACCCTATCTCGCAATCGTGATTGCTCATCCTTCGACATAATTGGATTGATAATGTATTGATTAATGTTTGTTTTGAATTGGATCAGTTGTAAACACAATGTCATAATCAGAACCAAACTTTTTCAAATTCACGAATTGATAACGATGTTAAAAAGTGTATCTCCGGAAATACTGCTCGCAAAAGTTTCAAGCATCATTCGTGATACTATCAATCCATTCGAGCATACAACTACTGCTCTTGCCTTTGGTGCAATATCCTGTTCTTGTCGTAGTTGCGATCCAAAATATAATGTCAATAATTCAAGCTCATCATTCGAAAACCTTTTTCCAATGTATTCTTCAATTGGTTGTATTAAATCTCCAATAATTTGCTTTACGACATCATAATCACTATTTACTAACCCACTATAATAATCATGAATTTTGATGTCGAACATAATTCTGAAACAAGCAGGTCTCAAATGGTTAAATAAGCGAACTTCAAACTTACCTTGGTCTTCGATCTCAATCAAAGTTAACTGTTTAAAACGTTCTACCATCTGATGGACAAGTGAGAATAAATCACTCTCAACTAAGATAAGATCCGACTTCTCACTAACATATACATTTGAAGCTCATAAACATCAAACTAATCCATTCACTATCTTTCCTTAGGGTTTTCGTCCCTAAGTAGTTTCTGTATCACTTCATACTCTTTACTACTCTTTACAAGTTTTTCCAATTTTTATCGTTTAAATGTATTTTTCTTATTTTTTTATGCGATAGAAAACGTAAGTGAATACGTTTGCCATAAAATCAAATGATTCATCTGAGTAATTTACAAATAACTCTTTTTCAACTTCACTGATTAAATGAATTGCCTTGTCTTTTTCTAAATTTAAAGTAGCGATCTAATATCGAAAAAAATCTCTTTTTATATGTAATATTTCTTTGGATAATATCTTCAATTAGTGTTCTAATCTGAAATTCATTTCCAGTAATGTCATAGCCTTGAATACGATTGTATTTAATACTTAAACCATATTCATTTATAGATTCATTAGCTTGTTTTTATATCATTTACAATAGTATTTTTACTAACCTTGAGTACATCCATCAAATGATTTAACGATACATCATCATGACTTACTGCTAGAAATAAACAGATAATATCGATTCTCTCTTTTTCTGAATAGAACGCTGTAGCCGTATCTGACGAACGCTGAGAATAAAACTGAAGTATTTCTTTTTGGCACTATAATTGATCCATCAGAATTTTTAGTGATTTCGGGAAGATTATTTTGAACCAAGTCATTATTGATTTGACTTAGAGAATAATTGACTTGACGACGTGTCAAATCGAGAAGTCTCTCAATGTTAGATACTTTATAATCTGGATTTTTAATAAGCAGATTTAAAATCTGACTTGCACGATCGTTCATTATATCTCCCTCATTTTTATAATTACATTCTAAATCGAAAAAGTTGTTATGCATTTTTTTACATAACAACTTTTGTACACTCTTTTATTTATAACTGATAGAACACATTACATTAATTGCCCTAAGAGTCGTATAGTTTAAATTTAAATCGCAATGAATAATACTTTTAGTTCTTATTCTCACTTTTTGTAAAAACAAAATAACATTGATTAAATCTTAATCGATAACGTATACATTTACTCAAATGACAATATATGAACAAAATAGAATTTACATTCTATTCATTTTTAATTTTCACCTCGTATTTTTATATAGCTACACTTATTTAGCTAGCAAGATACGATCATCTGCTA
>BNJV01003095.1_pt1 | contig 45847 bp, 83 predicted proteins | sample 8540591 | NCBI WGS metagenome assembly BNJV01 (sample SAMD00202457, study PRJDB9452) | human saliva metagenome | host: Homo sapiens
TCAAATCCCAAGTAAGACAACGTGAGTTGAGAATTGTTGGGTGAAGAGTAGTTAATCTATAAAAATCGGTACACTAAAAAGTGTACTGATTTTTTCTATTATAAAATTGTGGTAGTAATTTTTATCATAGGATTGGTAATTAGAAATGACAGTCATTTCCATAGATGATATTCGAAAAATTGATGATCAATTAATTTCTCAAAATGTTTTAATTCATCAGAGACCTTCCCAGACCACATTCGAGTGGATGCGTTTAAATAAGATTCAAGGAGATATATCCAGTTTCTATAAACCAGTGGAAGATATATCAGAAACTTTATCCTCGACAAAAATTTAGTATTCCTAATTTGTTAATTGGTGGTATTGCTGAGATCAAATATATATAACTAGAATACCAGCTATCTATGGAATGGCAGAGGATTAACCTATTTGATTTTTGTTGATATTGATCCTTCTGAGTTAGCATTAATGCACAATGTCTATTTTGAACAATATAAAAAGCGGTATATTCCATTTGCGATTTATATGATATAGCCTTTGGCATAGATGATATTCTTAAAGAAAAAGAATCTAATGAAATCCTGATGTATTGGTTAGAAATGATTTTGTCTTCAACTATGTCTGCAGCATTTGCTTTATCGGAGAATATTAATCTTGCTAATGCAATTCAATCATCATTGCTTTCGGTAGAGTTAGCTGCTAAATCTAGTTTAATGTACTTAGGTTGTAATTATGAATATATAACATCTTTACGACATAGTAAGAGGAAGATTAAAGAGAATCTCGTTTCTTACAATATAATTAATGAAAATAAAGATTTCTTTTGAAATATATGATTCACTACCTGAATATGTTGATACAAGATATAATCCACAAAACCTCAGTAAACAAGCATTAGTAGATATTGCAATTAAATCACAGTTTTAGTATCTGAAATAATTAGAAAAAAATTAGTAAGAGAAATCTAGCAGAGTCCATACAGTTAGAACGAGAGTTTACTAGACCTTTTTTAAAAATAAACGTAAAAGTCTATTAACAAACTCAAATTCATTTTTCTTCTATATAATAGCCTTATCACAAGGAGGCGAATATGACAGCTCAAATTCAACAATTAACACTAGAATTAACTTTTACAACGTATCAATGAAATACCCGTTTTAACCTTAAATCACCCTGTGGGTTCAGCTCGAATTGCACTACAAGGGGCACAGCTATTAAATTGGAAACCTAAAGGGGCAGAGCAGGATGTCTTTTGGTTAAGTGAGATTGAACCTTTTACACAAGGTGTCGCGATTCGTGGTGGTGTACCGCTTTGTTACCCTTGGTTTGGTGGCGTAAAACAACCTTCACACGGCACAGCGCGTTTACGTTTGTGGCAATTAAAGTGACTATGATCTGCAAGCAAATAAAGTGCGGTTAGAATTTTTCAGCTCTTTTCTGAATATGGTGTGATTGAAGCCAAAATGAAAATGGAATTTACCGATAAATGCACAATGACTTTTAACACATTTGGGACAAGAACCTGCTCAAGCGGTATTACACAGTTATTTTAACATCAGTGATATTTCGCAAATTGAAGTACAAAATTTACCAAGTCGTTGTTATGACTCATTACAAGGTAAACATACTGATGTTCCTTCAACTCGAAGAATAGAACAAGGCGTCGATTGTATTTATACATTAGGGGAAGATAAAAACATTCTTGGTGGATCAAGCATTTTAATCGACGTATTCAAATTACCCATCATCATGCCGATTCAATTGTGCTATGGAATCCTTTGGGAAAAACGCCAAGTGCAATGAAAGCAGATGGATATCGAAATATGGTGTGTATTGAAACTGCAAGATTAGAAAAAAATTACTTCAATTTGGTGAAAAGTATTTCTGCTGAAATAAAGTGCTTTTGCCCGCTGATATTTAAAGGAATAGAAATCCTTTGTTGCATAAACGTGGCAAAATACTATAAAAATTTTGCCCGTTTTTGTTTGTTTTTTTATAGCAAATGATTTAATAAATCTTCTGTTTGAAGACAGTCGATTTTTCTTAAATAAATAGAAGGAATAACATTATCAAAACCGTAAAAAGCTCCGGCAGCTAACCGCCCGAATCGCATTAACGATGAAATTCGAGTAAAAAGAAGTTCGTTTGATTGACCAAGATGGTGAACAAGCGGGGATTGTATCAATTCAACAGGCCTTAGATATGGCAGAACAAGCAGCGCTTGATTTGGTTGAGATCAGTCCGAATGCCGAACCACCGGTTTGTCGTATTATGAACTACGGCAAGTTCCTCTATGAGAAGAGCAAAACTGCAAAAGAACAGAAGAAAAACAAAAAGTCGTACAAGTGAAGAAATTAAATTTCCGTCCAGGTACTGACGAAGGTGACTACCAAGTTAAATTACGTAGCTTAATCCGTTTCTTAGAAGATGGCGATAAAGCGAAAATTACCGTACGTTTCCGTGGTCGTGAAATGGCTCACCAAGATATCGGTTTAGACGTATTAGAACGCGTTAAAAACGATTTGGCTGACATTTCAGTAGTGGAATCAGCACCAGGTAAATTAGAAGGTCGCCAAGCAGTAATGGTGTTAGCACCTAAGAAAAAAATAATTTTTTTATTTAGATCTAATCTAGATAATCGAAATTTTCACTTCGGTGAGAATACAACTGCACATTGGGCAAACTACGCAGCCTAATTGCTTTTGGAGAAGGGCAATTTCAATTTGCCATATTGGAATAATTAGTGCCTACAAGTAATCTTCGGATTCGCCTAATTATGTGTTTAACTTAAAAATGCGGAGTTATTTTTAACAATGCCTAAAATTAAAACAGTACGTGGTGCTGCTAAGCGTTTCAAAAACAGCTTCTGGCGGTTTCAAACGTAAACAATCTCACTTACGTCATATTTTTGACTAAAAGACAACTAAACGTAAACGTCATTTACGTCATAAATCAATGGTTGCGAAAGCAGACCAAGTTTTAGTAGTAGCTTGCTTACCATACGCATAAGCCGTTATTTAAGCAAAACGTACGATTAGTTAAATTAGTTAAAATATTACATAGGAGATTAAATAATGGCTCGTGTAAAAACGTGGTGTTGTGCAAGAGCACGCCATAAGAAAGTTCTTAAGCTGCTAAAGGTTATTATGGTGCACGTTCACGCGTGTATCGCGTTGCTTTCAAGCGGTGATCAAAGCTGGTCAATACGCATATCGTGACCGTCGTCAACGTAAACGTCAATTCCGTCAATTATGGATTGCACGTATCAATGCTGCGGCTCGTCAAAATGGTTTATCTTACAGCAAATTCATCAACGGCTTGAAAAAGCGTCTGTTGAAATCGACCGTAAAGATCCTTGCTGATATCGCTGTATTCGACAAAAGTAGCGTTCGCTGCATTAGTTGAGAAAAGCAAAATCTGCACTTTAATTTTTAAAGTTTAGATTCAAAAATTAGGACGCTGAAAAAGCGTCCTTTTTTATTATGTCTAAATACAGTCGAGGTATAAAAAAATCATATGCTATGTGTATGGAATCAAAAAGCTTAAGCAATGAGTAGAAATATTGGCTGTCATTATAATCTAACAATTAATGCCTTCACCTCTTTATTTACTCCTTAGCTTGATTAGTTGAGTAAATTACTATATTATTCGCGCCCAATTATACCTAATAAACATGATCTTTTTGGAATTTAATATATGAAAATTTTTAAATAAAGCGCTTCTTTTGGCTATGATGTTACCTTTAACTGGGTGTGGTACCTTAATGACTTTAGATCAACCAGAGGTTTATAGTGGTGTTCAAGAAGATGTTTCTCGTCTTACCTTTTCTAAAACAGCTCCAGCAGGAGATGTTGGTGAGGCTTTGGTACAATTCTTTTGTATCCATTTATCATTATTGATGTTCCATTAAGTTTTCGTTGGCGATACCCTAATTTTGCCGGTTAAAGGTATTCAAAAGTTATCACAAGATTAATTTCAAATAAAGAGCGGTTAGATTTCACAATGTTTTTATAAAATAGAGTGGAATTTAACCGCTTGTTATTTTTAGAATGGAACAGAATAATCCTCTAACAAAAGGAATCCAAATGACAAATATCGTCGCATTAATTGCAGCAACCGTATTAAATCTACAAACTCATCTTATACCCGTGAAATCGAATGAGGGGCTAACAGATTTTGCGATGATTGAACAGATACCCATGACTCAAGCCCAGCGTGCTGAAAAAGCAAAAAAACTTTATGAAGAAGGTTATGATTATTTCTACGGTATTACGCGCCCGTGAATCGTGTGAAAGCGGTAGAGTATTTTTCTTGAAGCTGGAAAGTTAGAGAATGCGGATGCTTTATTTTTTCCTCTCTATTCATCAACAAAATCATGGTAATTTGAAGGAAGCTACCCAAGCAGCGAAAAAGATCAGCTTGAGTTGGGGAATGAAGCCGCCAAAAATTATATTAGGTAAAATTCAAAAAGATGAAAAATTGAGGAAAGAAGGTAATACACTAGAATTAGGAAATGAAGTCACCAAAATTAAAGTAGGTGAAATTCAAGAAGATGAAATATTGATGAAAAAGGGTTTCAATGCACTTAAAAAGAAAGTGGATTCTGGCGATATGCATTATGTGGATTCTTTAGGCTATGCTTATGAATTTGGAATCGGCACGCCTTTTAGTATTGAAGAAGCGATGAAATATTATGAAATGGCAGCAAAACAGAATAATACGATAGGGATGACGAATCTCGCTGATCTTTATCTTCGAGAAAATAAATTGAAAAAAGCGAAGCCTTTATTAGTTAAAGCTGCAGAAAAAGAACATGGCTATGCACAATATTTGCTCGCAATGAATTTTTTTTACTACAAGCAGGAGAATAACAAAGAGGCATTATATTGGTTAGAAAAATCAGCGAGCAATGATGAACCAGAAGCACTTTATCAATTAGGTTTGTATTATGCAGAAAAAGCTGATTTAGCTAAATCCATTCAATACTATCAACGCGCCGCAGAGCTTAATTATGGAGATGCGCTTCTTGAGTTATATTATATCTATGGCGAAGGTATTGGTGTTGAGCAAGATGATGATAAAGCGCTATTCTTCCTTAAGAAGGTCGCAGAATTAGGTAACCAAGAGGCGATAGAGGAGTTAGCCGCTATGGCATTGAGTGGGCAAGGCAGTATGGATGCTAAAGAAACAGAGTATTGGATTAAAAAGCAGGCTATACGGAAGAAAATGCTTAAAAGAATTAGATAAGCTACAAGAAAAAGTTTAGATATGTTTTAAAAATTCAGAAAGAAAATCAGTAAAAGCTATAGATATACATATTAAAAAACAAAATAAAAAAACCTGCTTTTCAGCAGGGTTTTCTTTATATGAATGCCAAATTAACCATGGCAAGTTTGGCAAGCGGCTTGGAACATCCAAACAAGTTTTTCTTGTTCTTTGATGTAGTCGCTCATTTGAGACGCTGTACCTTCATCATCAGATTCACCTGCTAATTCAAGAATTTCACGTTGTTGTTCAAGTAATACTTTTAATCCTTCTAATGTGCCTTTTAAGCAAGATTGTGCATCACTTACTCCTAACTCTTCTTTAATACGTGAGTCTTTGAAGTATTGTGAATAACCGTTATGTGGTGTGTAACCTAAAGTTAAGATACGTTCTGCGACCTCATCAACTTTTTCTACTAAATCTGTGTAGATTTCTTCAAATTTTGCGTGTAATTCAAAGAAGTTTACACCTTTGATATTCCAGTGGTAACCACGTACGTTAGTATAGAATACTTGATAGGTTGCTAATAATTCGTTTAATTTTTGCTGCTAATTTTTTTCAGATGCTTTTTATCTAAACCGATTGATGTTTTTGACATAGTATTTTTCCTCTTTATTGTTGATTAAAAATATTATTCCCTTGCCTAGGAAGTGCGGTCATTATAAGCGTCATTTTTCTTATGGCTATTTCATATTATCTAGTGATTTAATAGTTAAAATCTATTTATAATAATTTATACATAGTTAAAAGCTTTTTGTTTCAAGTGCAAAAACTCTGTGAAGTAGATCACACATTCAATATTTCCCTTTGACAGAATGAATCGAAGATGATTATGATTGATACAAATCATTTTATTCTAATATTTGATTGCTTTTACTTCATTTTCGAATGAAATGTTTGGCTAGGTTTAAAAACCAAAAATGTGATTTTTATTACTCATCAGGAGTTTAGTATGACAAAGCATTTTTCCTTTGAAACAAATGAATCTCGTCGTCATTTTATGAAGCTGATGGCTGGCGTGAGGGCAGGTCTTGCATTTAGTGGCACACTAGGCACATTTGCACCAAAAGCCTTTGCTGCAGACATCAAAGGTAAAACCATTGAAGCGGGGATTGCTTATCCACTTTCTACCGGTTTTGACCCAATGACATCAAGTGGTGCTTCACCTTATGCAGCAAACTTACATATTTTTGAAGGTTTGGTGGATTTGCATCCTGCAACTCGTGAACCTTATCTTGCTTTTAGCCGGAAAGAGCCAGAACAAGTTGATGAAACAACATGGCGTATTACTTTACGTGAAGGCGCAACTTTCCATGACGGCGCACCTGTTACCACTGAAGACGTTGTGTATTCCTTCAATCGTATTATGGATCCAGCCAATAAATCACTATTTGTGATGTTTATTGATTTCGTTGAAAGTGTGAAAGCGGTAGATGATAAAAGTGGTGGAATTTAAATTGAAATATCCATTTTGCTTTATTCGCTAACCGCTTAACTTGTGAGTGTACCGAAACATGTGATCGATAAAGTGGGACAATCTGCATTTGATGCACACCCAGTTGGTTCGGGTCCATTCAAATTTGTTTCCGCGGTGAAAGATGACAAAATCGTCTTTGAAGCTTATGAACCTTACAATGGTAAATATCCAGCACAAGTTGAAAAAATGTCTTGGTTATTACTTTCTGATGCGGCCGCTCGTGTAACTGCACAGGAGTCTAAACGTACTCAAGCAATGGAAAGCGTGCCTTATTTAGACATTAGTCGCTTGAAAAACCAAAAACAACAAGTGCAATCTGTTCAATCTTTCGGCTTGCTATTCTTAATGTTTAACTGTGAAAAAGCACCGTTTAACAATCCAAAAGTACGTCAAGCGTTACACTATGGTTTGAACACTGAAAAACTTGTTGATATTGTATTTGATGGTAATGCAGAAGCTGCAACATCATACTTACAAACCACTCACCCTGATTATATTAAGGCATCAACTCAATATCCTTATGATCCGGAAAAAGCAGCGGCATTATTGAAAGAAGCAGGTGTGACTGAGCTTAAATTTGAATTGCTCGCAACCGACCATGACTGGGTGAAAGAATCTGCACCATTGATTTTAGAGTCTTGGAACAAGATTCCTGGTGTGAAAGTGACTTTGCAACACTTACAATCTGGTGCATTATATAGCAATAACGTGGATCCAGGTGTGTATGAAGTAGCAATCGCGCCGGGTGATCCATCCGTGTTCGGTAACGACTTAGACTTGCTTTTTAAGCTGGTGGTATCGTGGTGATGTATGGCCGAAACGTCGTTTCCGCTGGAGCAACACCCCTGAATTTGCGAAAGTGACTGAATTGCTCAATGCTGCAGTGAGAGCAAAGATCACGCTGAAGCGAAAAATCATGGGAAGAAGCGATTAATATCATTGCGGCTGAAGTACCACTTTATCCAATTGTTCACCGTAAACTCCCTTCAGCATGGGATGATAGCAGCCTTGAAGGTTATCAACCATTAGCGACAACCGGTTTATCTTTCCTCGGTGTGGGCCGTAAATAAAAGTACTTTTTAATCGTTTGGGCTGTTGAGCAATCAACAGCCTTTTTCTTTCTTTTAACACCAAAGTGCGGTCATTTTTCCCCTGTTTTTCAATCATTTTTTCTCTCTATTTGATTTCAAAAATCTTTGTGAAGCCGATCACAGATTTGAACTTTGCCCTAGGTACTTGGATTGACAGGGTATAGAGCGGATATTATGATTTGTATAAATCATTTTGTTTTTTAATTTGATTGTTTCACTTCATTTTTAATTTAATGAATTTCTCAAATAGAATAGGAGAGGTCAGATGGAAATGATACTTCGATTATTGTTACGCCGATTGATGGCTTTCTGCCGGTCATGATACTTGGTGTAACAGCACTCGTCTTTGTAGTGCTTCAATTCACGCCGGGTGATCCTGCTACAGTGGCATTAGGCGAAAAGTGCTAGTGAAGCGGCAAAACAACTTTACCGTGAATCACATGGCTTAAATGATCCACTCTTTGTTCAATATTTTCGTTTCTTAGGCAACTTACTTGTATTGGATTTTGGTGTGACTATGCCACCAGAATTACCCATCAGTAGCATGCTAGCGAAATCTTTCCCAATCACATTACAACTTACCTTAATTGGCGTGGTGTTTGCGGCAGTCGTGTCTTTCTCATTAGGGTGTACTTGCCGCGCTTTATCGTGATAGCTGGGTAGACCAAGTGATTCGTTTAATCTCTGTTGCAGCGGTTGCGACCCCCTCATTCTGGTTAGGTATCTTACTTATTCAATGGTTCTCTTTGGAATTAGATTGGTTGCCTTCTGGTGGTTTTGTACCATTCAGCGAAAGCCCAATGGGGTATATCAATTCCATGATTTTGCCATCTCTTGCGCTTGCTGTGCCAGTATGTGCGTCATTAATTCGTGTGGTGCGTACAACCATGGTTGAAGAAATGGATAAAGACTATGTGAGAACAGCGATTGGTAACGGTGTGCCTTATGCAACCGTTATTCGTCATAACGTATTACGTAATGCCTTAATTACACCTGTGACTGTATTAGGCTTACGTGTAGGTTACTTACTTGGTGGTGCGGTAGTTATCGAACAAATCTTTGACTTACCAGGCATGGGTAAATTGATCTTTAACGGCATCGTCAACCATGACTTACACTTAGTACAAGGTGTGGTACTAACAATCGCCTTTACCTTCGTTTTAGTGAATATTATCGTTGATATTCTCTGTGTGTTGATTAACCCCTAAAAATTCGGAGTCTATAATGTTTCGTCAAGGTTTAGCAGATCGATTAGCTGCAAGCGGTGCGAGATTCCGAGCACTTTCCACCGCATCAAAAATTTCATTATTATTCTTAGTTTTCGTTGCTTTAGTGGCGGTGTTTGCCCCTTGGGTAGCAACACATGATCCATTAGAAGTGATCGCACGTATGCGTGCTCAAGTGCGGAATATTGGTTTGGGACTGATCGACTTGGTCGTGATATTTTCTCTCGTATTGTGTACGGTGCGCAAACATCCTTATTTATCGGTTTAGGTGCGGTAGCTTGTGCCATTATTTTCGGTAGTGTTTTAGGTGCAACGGCAGCCACATCCGAGAAATGGGGCAATGAAATTATCATGCGCTTAATGGATATTTTTAATGGCTTTCCCAGGCATCGCATTAGCGGCAGTGTTATTAGCAACCTTTGGTAACTCAGTGCCGGTTATTATTATCACCATTGCCGTGGTTTATACCCCGCAACTTGCTCGTGTGGTTCGTGCGAATGTGGTATCACAATGGGATGAAGACTATGTGCGTGCTGAACGCGTTATTGGAGGTAGCCGTACTTATATTCTTCTCAAACACGTTGTACGCAATACCGCCGCACCGGTTTTAGTTTTCGCAACTGTAATGGTGGCAGATGCCATTGTATTCGAAGCCTCACTTTCTTTCTTGGGCGCAGGTGTACAACCACCACATCCTTCATGGGGTAACATCCTTTCTGAAGGTCGTAACATCGTATTAAACGGTGCATGGTGGGCGACAACCTTTGCGGGTGTGATGATTCTTTAACTGTATTAGCCTTTAAATATTTTTAGCAGAAGGTCTTACTGATGCATTGGTTAATCCGCGCTTAAAAGGCGGTAAAAAACCAGAAGGCAAATCAGATGAACGTCTTTCTACTGACGTACAAGAAGCGCTTTCTGAAGGTCTTGCATTAAAACGTTACTTACTCAAATTACATGAAAAAGAAATCACACGTACTAATCGTATGCAATTAGATCCAAATGCAAAACCGATTTTACAAGTAAAAACTTATCTATTCGTTTCGAATCGTTATGGTGAAATTCCATTGGTTGATAATATCAGCTTCACCGTAAATGAAGGTGAAACTATGGGATTAGTAGGTGAGTCTGGTTGTGGTAAATCCATTACAGCATTCTCTATCATGGGCTTGTTACCAAAAACAGCCAAAATCACAGGAGAAGTGCTTTTCACCGACCGCAGTGGCAAACAACATAGCTTGCTTAATTCTCACAATTTAAGTGAATTGCGTGGTTCTGAAATTGCGATGATTTACCAAGACTCTTTAAGTGCGTTAAACCCATCAATGCGTATCAAAGATCAAATGGCACAGCTCATCAAACGTGGCAGCCACCATACCGCAGAAAAATTGTTGGAATGGGTACACCTTGATCCTGAAAAAGTGTTGAACCGTTATCCGCATGAACTTTCTGGTGGTCAACGTCAACGTGTGGTAATTGCGATGGCATTAACTCGTGAGCCGAAATTATTAATCGCTGATGAACCAACAACTGCATTAGACGTTACTGTTCAAGCTGAAGTAGTGAAATTATTGAATGAACTACGTGAAAAACTGGGTTTCGCGATGGTATTTGTCAGCCATGATTTAGCATTGGTTGCACAATTAGCTCACCATATTACCGTAATGTATGCAGGGCAAGTGGTCGAAATGGCACCAACATCCTTATTGCTTGCCAATCCAACTCACGAATATACACGTGGCTTATTGGGTTCTGTACTTTCAACCGAAGTCCGTGCGAAACGTTTATATCAAATTCCGGGCAGCGTACCATCGCCTTACGATTTTGCTACAGGTGACCGTTTTGCAAGTCGTTCATTACGACCAGATGCAAATCCGGAACAAAAATTGGTATTAACCGCTGTGGAAGGCGAGCCGTCTCACTTGTGGGCTTCTCATCTAGCTAAGCCTGTAACGGAAGCGAAAGGAGCATAATATGAGCAGTAGTATTAAAGTCATTAAAGAACAAAACATCATCGATTTAGAAAATATCGTGGTGCAATTTCCTTCTCGCGACGGTTCATTGTTTGGACGTAAAAAATTCACAGCAGTAAACAATGTGAGTCTTGGTATTAAAGCGGGGGAAACCATTGGTTTAGTTGGGGAGTCTGGCTGCGGGAAATCTACCTTAGCCAACGTGATCATTGGGCTGCTTAAACCAACATCAGGTTTAGTGAAATTCAACGGCTTACAAATGCAATATGGTAGCTCAGAAGCGAGAAAACAATTCGGTCGCCAAGTGTCTGTCATTTTCCAAGACCCGGCAACAGCGTTGAATCCTCGGATGAAAGTGTTGGATATTTTGCGTGACCCAATGGATATTCACAATGTGTTACAACCCCATGAACGGGAAAAACGTGTATATGACTTACTTTCTCGCGTCGGCTTTACCACGTTCTGCGGCACAAGTTGAACCAACTCGTTTATCAGGCGGGCAAAAACAACGTGTGGCGATTGCACGTGCTTTAGCGCTGAATCCAAAAACTGATTGTGGCGGATGAGCCGACTTCTGCATTAGACGTATCCGTTCGTGCTCGGTGTTAAACTTATTGGCGGATTTGAAAAAGAACTCAATCTTGCCATGGTGTTTATCTCACGATATCCAAACCGTACGCCAAGTCTCTGATCGCATTGTCGTGATGTACGGCGGCCAAAGTGGAAACGGGTAGCACTCGAAGATATTTTTCAACCACCCAACTGTGGATTACACAAGAAAATTACTCGGTGTTGCACCATCGTTGTTATAAAAACGAGTGAATAAAACATCTTAATTTTATGACCGCACTTTTAAAAGTGCGGTTATTTTGTTTATTTTTAATGTTGATAAATGATTAGAAACATATTCCGAAAATCTTTTTAGCGTTTAGGGTTTTTCTTAAATATCGTAGAATGGGCATATAAAAATAAGGAGATTTAATATGCAACAAAAAATTCAACAAGCATTAGCCGATTCGCCACTTTCAAATGCAATTCTTTTCTGCATTAGAAGAACAAGAGTGGAAAGGTTTTTACCGGCTGAAAAAGTGCGGTCAATTTGTGATGAATTTAAGCTTACGCCTGTTCAATTAGGGTTTGGCACTTTGCCAGTAGCAGCTTGTTATAGCCACACGCCCATTTCAGAATTTCATGTTGGAGCAATTGCGATTGGTGAAAGTGGTGATTTTTACTTTGGTGCAAATCAAGAATTTCAGGGGAGCATGGCTCAAAACAATCCATGCTGAACAAAGTGCGATTAGCCATGCATGGTTACGCAATGAACCTTGCATCACGGATATCGTGGTGAATTACACGCCTTGCGGTCACTGCCGTCAATTTATGAATGAGCTTTATCAAGCGGAAGATTTAAAGATCCATTTGCCACACAGCCAAAATAATCCACTTCCTCAATATTTACCCGATAGCTTTGGTCCGAAAGATTTAGGTGTTGATTTGCTTCTATTAAACAAAGAAGAACAAGGTTTTACCTTGACAACAGAAGATGAAGTGGCAAATAAAGCGATTTTAGGCGCAAACCGAGCCCATTCACCTTATTCTAAAAGCCCTCATGGTGTAGGCATTTTATTTAAAAATGGTGAAATGATTTGTGGTCGATATGCAGAAAATGCGGCATTCAACCCAAGCTTACCCGCTATGCAAACAGCGATTAATTTTGCTTACTTAAATCAATTGGATGTATCGAAAATTGAGCGTGTAGTATTTGCCGAGAAACCATTGCGTTTAAGTCACCGCAAGATGGCAGAGCAGTTATTGAAGAGCCTCTGCAAGGTTAAAATGGAATATATTAGCCTGTAAAGTGCGGTCAAAAATGAATTAGTTTTTTTACCAAAAGAAAAGGCGAACAGAGATAACCTCTCATGTTCGCCTTTATTTTTACTAATTTTACGCTAATTCAGCACGTAATTTTTTCGTGACATCAACCATCACTTTTAGTGCCGCAATTGTTTCTGGCCAACCGCGTGTTTTTAAACCACAGTCTGGGTTTACCCATAAACGTTCTTTTCGGCACAACTTGTAATGCTTTGCGAAGAAGATGCTCAATTTCTTCTGCTGCAGGTACACGTGGACTATGAATGTCATATACACCCGGGCCAATATCATTCGGGTATTTGAAATCACCAAATGCGGTGAGTAATTCCATGTCAGAACGCGAGGTTTCGATTGTAATCACATCGGCATCTAAGGCTGCAATAGCCGGTAGAATGTCGTTAAATTCGGAATAACACATGTGCGTATGAATTTGGGTATCATCTTGGCAACCCATTGAGCTTAAACGGAAGGCTTCGCCCGCCCATTTCAAATAAGCATCCCAATCTGCACGTTTTAACGGTAAACCTTCACGAATAGCCGGCTCATCAATTTGAATCACTTTGATGCCTGCTTTTTCTAAATCTAATACTTCATCAGAAAAGCGCTGCAATTTGTTTACAGACCGTTTCACGAGAAATATCGTTACGCACGAAAGACCATTGTAAGATCGTCACCGGACCAGTCAGCATACCTTTCATCACTTTATTTGTTGAGGCTTTTGGGCATATTCTGACCAACGTACCGTCATTGGTTCTGGACGAGTAACATCACTGTAAATCACAGGTGGTTTCACCAACGTGAACCATAACTTTGTACCCAACCAAATTTGGTGAAAGCAAAAACCATCGAGTAGTTCGCCGAAATATTCCACCATGTCGTTACGTTCTGCTTCGCCATGTACCAATACATCTAAGTCTAATTTTTCTTGCTCACGTACAACGAATTCAATTTCTTTTTTCATTGCTGCTCGTAATCCGCTAGCTGAGTTCTCCTTTTTAAAGGCTGCACGAGCATGACGAATGGCGGTCGTTTGTGGGAAAGAACCAATATTTGTGGTTGGCAGAAGTGGTAAATTTAACCATGCATTTTGTAATTTAATGCGTTCCGCAAATGGCGATTTACGTTGGTCAGCATTTTTCGGTAGATTTGCTAAACGTTCTGCGACACAAGTGCGGTGAATTTCACGTGAGTTTTTACGTGCATCCGAAGCAGATTGAGAAGCCGCTAATTCAGCTTGAACCGCTTCACGGCCTTGCTCTAGTGCAGTCTTAATAATACGTAATTCTTGAATTTTTTGTAACGTGAAAGCCAACCATTGATAGAGTTCAGGTTTATTGGCTTGTAGTTGTGTTTCGACTTCTAAATCATAAGGTGTATGAAGGAGAGAGCAGCTTGGCGCAATCCATAAACGATCGCCTAATTTCGCTTTTTAATGGTTCAACCACATCTAACACTTGATTTAAGTTTGCACGCCAAATATTACGACCATCAATGATGCCCACAGATAAAATTTTGTCAATCTGCAAAGGCAGTAAGTTGTTCAGGTGCACGTACTAAATCAATATGTAAACCTGCTATAGGTAAGGCTTTTAACAAATCAGCATGTTCTGCCACAGAACCAAAATAAGTCGCAAGCAATAATTTCGCTTTTACTTGTTCAGCAAAAGTGGCGTAAACCGCTTTATAAGCGGGACAATCCATTCTACCGGTAAATCTAAGGTGAGAGCAGGGTTCATCAATTTGAATGTATTCCACGCCTTCTGCAGCTAACGCATTTAAAATTTCAACATAAACTGGCACGAGTTTTTGCTAATAAATCAAAGCGATTAAATGCAGTGCCCTTTTTCTTTACCTAACCAAAGGAAAGTGAGTGGCCCAACAATTGTTGGTTTAACTTGATACCCAAGCGCTTTAGCTTCGCGGATTTGTGTCACATAATGTGCTGGGTTTGCTTGAAATTGCGTCTCTTTATGGAATTCTGGTACAAGATAGTGGTAGTTGGTATCGAACCATTTTGTCATTTCAATGGCAAATTGTGTTTTGTTACCACGCGCCAATTGGAAAATATTGATCGAGTGTTAAATTTTTGGCTATCGAAACCAAAAGCGAGCAGGAATCGCACCGGTTGCCACTTGTAAATCTAAAATGTGATCGTAAAGTGTGAAATCAGCCACCGCAACAAAATCAGCATTTGCCTTGGCTTGGTGTTGCCAGTTTAGTTCACGTAATCTTTTTGCAATATCTAATAAATCTGCTTCTGCAATTTCGCCACGCCAGTAACGCTCTTGAGCAAATTTAAGTTCACGCTTTGCGCCTACGCGCGAAATCCTGCTAAATGAAATGTTGTCATAATTAATCCTTCTATTGTTTTTGTTTTGTTTAGACGTCTAAACGTCTGTTCGGTTATAGAATGCAATAGAAAAGAAGATTACACAACTTCATAATTTTCAGGTTTTAAATGAATTAAATTAATAAATAAAAAGACCGCACTTTAAAAATTTCTAAAAAGTGCGGTCTTTTTGTATGAGGTTTTATAGTGTTATAAGGCGGTGACGAAAGTAATTAAGCCTAGGATCACACCTGGAGCATTTGCTAATGAAATAGGCAGATCGCGTTTTTCTTTTTAGTAAAACCATAAGCCACCCATAAACTACAGTTAATCATGGTGGCAAAAAGGTTGTAACCAACCACCTTTTTGACCTGATAAATTTAGACCAATTTTGTTGCAAGTAAGACACATACATACAAACTGAAGTAAAGGTTGCGACATAGCCTAAAATGGTAATAAAACGTTGGTTTGTCATTTGCTCTCCTAAGTTTAACAGAAATAATCCGAAACCAGATTATTAACTAAAAATTGATAATATTTATAAATTATACACAATAATTAAATAAAAGTCAACAAATAGCTAGATAAAGCAAAGATTGTTTCATTTTAGTTAGGATAAAATGCTTTTTATTAGAGGGGAATAAAGAGATTAGAGAAAAAGATAAAAATAACCGCACTTTTATCGAGTGCGGTTATATAGATCTGAATAGTTTAATTAAGAGTGTTCAACACCAACCATTACAGAGGTCGCTTTGATAATCGCATATGCTTCTTTGCCAACTGCTAAACCTAATTCTTTTACTGCATCGATAGAGATAGTAGAAGAAATGACGTTACCGTTACCGATATCAATGTGTACGATTGCGTTCACAGAACCAGTTTCGATTGATTTTACAGTACCTTTAAGTTGGTTTCTTGCACTAATTTTCATTAAGTATTTCCTTATATTTGAGTTAAAAAGAGTACGCATTATATACGATAAATATTAAATTGAAAATACTACTTAATAGGGGATAAGCCTTTTAAGATTTGCTCAGCATTTTTCTTTTGCTTAAACGCATAACCGTAATATTTTTTTATAGAAGGCTTGCGTTTTCTCTACCATGTTTAAATCTTTAAATTGTTCAGGGTGGAATAGTTGAGCCGCCCAAAGAATTTGTAAGGCTTCTTCTGCACTATAGCGATCCCATGGAAACGTGCCGGTTGGGTTGGCATAAATACGATTATTTTTTGACCGCACTTATTGATTGCCATGCTGGGTCAGCTTTAATTTTTTTCGATTGCTGCTTGCGCTTTATTACCGCTGCTGCCGATAATAATGACATCAGGATTTGCTTGAATAATGCTTTCTACGGTAACGGTCACCATATTGGCTTCATCAGGTAACACGCTTTTACCGCCTGCTAATTTAATCCATTCACCAATCATCGATTTTCCACCGTCAATCATCAATAAGTCTGAGCCTTTAGTGATATGTAACACCGTTGGGCGTTGTTCATCTTTGAGAGCCTTTGAGACGATTTTCCACAAATTGAATATTGCCGTCTAATTCTTTGATATAGCTTTCTGCGATTTCAGGAGCTTTATCACCTAAAACATCAGCGGTAATACGCACGGTTTTCTTCAAACCATCAAAATCTTGGAAGCTCACTCGCACGCCTTTTAAGCCCGCTTGTTCCACTTCAGTTAACATGGATTTTTTTCGAGAGCAATACTGCATCTGGTTTATGACTTAACAGTTCTTCTGTTTGAATGGTTTCACCATTGGTTAATACCGGTACGTTTTTGATATTTGGATATACTTCGCTATACCAAGGATTGGCTGCGATAGATGTGGTTGTGCCGACCAGTTTATTGGCACCGCCTAATAACAAGACGATTTGGTTATTCGCATGCCAAAGATTGGCAACACGTTGTACGTTATCCGGTAATTCAATTTTATTTCCTTCAACATCCGTGATAACTTTTTGCTTGCAGTGGCAGAGCAAAAACAGGCAGCAAGAGAGAGGGCAATTAAGCCTTTTTTAGAGAGTGTTTCAACATATGAATTTCCTTCTAGTGGGTTTATAAATGGGTAATCGCACAGATTTGTCGTTGCAGAGCTAGGTACATCGACCAGGCGTAAATCTGTTTGATAAAGTGCTTTCAAGTTGGCTTCGGTAATGATTTCTGGTGCCAAACCTGTTTGTAATTTTGCCATGTTCGTTTAAGATGCTTACGCGGCTGTGGGGCAGTGCGCTATGCTAACAACATCGGATGATCGGGGATTATGTGTTGTCATGATAATGGTAAAAGCCTTGTAGTGAGAGCTCTTTTATTAGGCTTAAGGTTTTAAACACATTGCCGTAATCTAATGCCGAAGTGGGTTCATCAAACAAAATCAGTTGAGGTTGTTGCACCAAAATACGGGCAAGATTGACCAGTTGCTTTTCGCCGCCACTCATTTGCATATAAATTCTGTCAGCAAAATGACTAATGCCGAGCTTATTTAAAGCTTCATCAACTAATGCAAAATCAGCTTCACTTGGCTTATCAAGAACACCTAGATGCGCAGCACGACCGAGTACCACATAATCACGCACACGATATTGATAGGTTTGTGGGCTGTGTTGCGAGACATAAGCAATTTTCTGAGCAATTTGCTTACTGCTCATTTCGCTTAATTTGCAATTATCTAGCAAAATCTGACCGCTCTTTGGTTTCAAAAGCCCCGCGATACAGTTTAATAACGTTGATTTGCCACGACCATTTGCACCAAGAATAGTCAGCAATTCGCCTTTTTGTAAGGTTAGATCAATACCATTGAGTAGCGAATGTTCAACATTATGCCAATAATAAAGATTGTCAATTTTCAGCATTAGTCCACTACCTTTTGTTTAATCAGAACCCAAGCAAAGAATGGCGCACCGATAAAGCCGGTGAGAATGCCGAGCGGAATTTCTTGAATGTATAAATTGCGGGCGAGAGTATCGATAACGAGCAAGAAAATCGCACCGATAAGTCCAGCTAGCGGTAAACTTTTGACATTGTTATCACCAATGAAAAGTCGCGCTAAATGCGGAATCACTAAACCAAGCCAACCAATTGTCCCGCTTAAGCAAACCGATGAAGCCGTCAGCAATGTGGCACAAACCACCATTAATCCACGCTCTAATCGAATATTTGCCCCAATTAATTTCGCCTCGCGATCGCCCAATGAAAGTACGTTAATGCGCCAACGCATTAAAAATAAGCCAAGAGTAGTGAGCAAAATGATAGGAGAAAGGATGAGTAAGTTGTCGTAGTTGGATTTGGTTAGACTACCTAATTGCCAATACACAATATCAGCCAGCTGGGTTTCAGGATCGGCAAGATATTTTAATAGGCCTAATGTTGCCATCATAAAACCTGAAACGATAATGCCGGAAAGCACTAAAACAATGGTGGAGTCGCGTTGAATTAAACGTGGTAAATTCATGGTGAGCAAGACGGCAATCAAACCACCGACAAAGGCAAAGGCTTGAATGCCCAGCATCCCCGAACCGATTAAAATCGCCAATGCCGCACCAACACAAGCACCATTAGACACGCCTAAAATATCCGGTGAAACCAAAGGATTGCGGAAAATACCTTGATATACAACACCCGCAATAGCCAATGAAGCACCGACAAGTATGGCAGCAATCACACGAGGCAAACGAAGATTAAAAATAATGTTGTTTTGCACATCATTGACGTTATTACCAATAAGACTTTTGTACAACATTCTCAAGCGGAATCGCAAAGCGCCCCCAAGAGAGTGAACATAAAATGAGCCCAATAAGTAGGCAAAGTAAAAGGGGAAAGGTAAGGGAGGATTTGTTCATATACTTAAAATTCGTTGTTTTTATAAGTATATAGCGATTATATTTTTTTGTATATAGCGAAATTTGAGTAAAAAAATAACCGCACTTTATCGCGCGGTTACGTTATTCTATAAGCATTTAGCTGGTTTTGGCAGACCCAGCCAATTTAGTTGCTTGCTTAGCTGGTCCGTCAGGGAAGAGTCGTTGCAAATAGCGGCTATTACCTTTATCGGCACCTAATTTTTCTGACATTGCTTTTACCAGCATTCGAATCGCAGGGGAGGTGTTATATTCTTGATAGAAATCACGCACAAAATGAATCACTTCCCAGTGAGCGTCGGTCAGTTCCACACCTTCTAGCTGAGCAATGTGTTTTGCCACCTCTTCATTCCAATCAGCAATATTAAGTAAATAGCCAAAGGCGTCGGTTTCGATTTGTTTTTCCTTGTACGGTAATCATATTAATTCACTTCTTTAAAGCTGATCATTTCATTATCGGAATAGTCAGACGCATCTTCATCATCAAATGTCATTGGTTCGATACGCTCTTCATCAAATGCGGTATCTCCTTCAATACCATCAAGTGCTTGACCGTGCTTAATACCTTTAAAATCGAAGAGTTTTGGGTCACATAAGTGTGACAACGTAATGTTTTGCATCGCACTAAACATGGTTTCTAAGCGTCCAGGATATTGACGGTCCCAAGTATTCAGCATTTCTTTCACTACCTGACGTTGTAAATTAGGTTGAGAACCACATAAATTACAAGGAATAATTGGGAATTCTTTGGCTACGGCATATTTTTCAATATCTTTTTCTTTACAATAAGCCAATGGACGAATCACGATTTGCTTGCCGTCATCTGAAATTAATTTCGGTGGCATCGATTTTTAGTTTTCCACCGTAGAACATATTCAGAAACAGGGTAGCCAACATATCATCACGATGATGACCAAGTGCAATTTTTGTTGCGCCCAAGTTCAGTTGCTGTACGGTATAAAATACCACGGCGTAGGCGAGAGCAGAGAGAACACGTTGTTTTACCTTCTGGGATTTTCTCTTTTACGATGCCATAAGTATTTTCTTCAACGATTTTATAATCCACACCAATACTTTGCAGATATTCAGGTAAAACATGCTCAGGAAAACCAGGCTGTTTTTGGTCTAAATTGACAGCAACGATATCAAATTTAATCGGTGCACTTTGTTGTAAATTCAATAAAATATCGAGAAGCGTATAGCTGTCTTTACCACCAGAAAGACAAACCATCACTTTGTCACCATCTTCAATCATGCCAAAATCAGTAATTGCATTGCCAACATTACGGCGAAGACGTTTTTGCAATTTATTGAAATTATAAGTCTGTTTTTTATCTTGGTTTTGTTCTGTCATATTGATTAACTTTAGCTAATAAAAAGCCCTGAATCAACTTCAGAGCTTATAAATTCTGTGGTGCCTAGGGTCGGACTCGAACCGACACGGTTATTCACCGGCGGATTTTTGAATCCGCTGCGTCTACAATTTCGCCACCCAGGCATTTGGGTTGTTCTGAATTATACGTTTATCTTACTTTCGTTGCAAGTAAAATTTCATTAAAAACGTGTGGTTGTTTTTAAATTTCATCAACTTGTATTCAAAGATAAAAGGGAAGTTTAAAATAATTTGATACGTTGTCACAATTTATGAGTAAAATAAAAGCTTAGTATTTCTACTAAGCTTTATGATTATCTAATTAAGCGGTTTGACCAGCAAGGTTACCTAAATCTTTATCGATTAAGAATAAGCCTTTGCCATCTTCGCCAAGAAGATTTAATTTGTCTAAAATACCGCTGAATAATTTCTCTTCTTCGTGTTGTTCTGCAACATACCATTGTAAGAAATTGAATGCAGAGTAGTCTTTTTCTTCAAAAGTTTTACCCACTAATTCATTGATTTTTACTTGTGATCAATTTTTCGTGTTCATAAGTTAATTCAATGATTTCTTTTTAATGATTTGTACTCATGCGCAGGTGCTTCAATTGCAGTGATTACCGCTAATGCACCAGTTTCATTTAAATAAGTGAATAATTTACGCATGTGTTGCATTTCTTCTGCAGCGTGAGCTGATAAGAATTTAGCTGCACCTTCAAAACCATTTTGTTCGCACCATGCGCTCATTTGTAAGTAAAGGTTTGAAGAGTAGAACTCAAGGTTCATTTGATCATTTAATAATTTGATTACGTTTGTTGATAACATTTTTGTATTCTCCTTCTAAAATTATAATGTTGCTAAATCACGATCGATAAAGTAAAGCGAACGACCATCTTCACCCAGCAAGTTAAATTTATCAATAATGCTATTGAATAATTTTTTTCTTCTTCGTGTTGTTCTGCAACATACCATTGTAAGAAGTTAAAAGTAGAATAGTCTTTGTTTGCAAAAGTCACTTCAACTAATTCATTAATTTTAGAAGTAACGAGTTTTTCATGTTCAAGTGTGGTTTCAAATACTTCTTTAAGTGATTTGTAGTCATTCTTAGGTGCATCAATTTTACCTAAAAGTGGCATACCACTTGTTTCACTCACATATTTGAATAATTTTTGCATGTGTTCTAATTCTTCATCAGCATGACGAAGTAAAAATGCTGCAGCACCTTCGTAACCGTGCTTGCTACACCAAGAACTCATTTGTAAATAAACATTAGAAGAGTAGAACTCTAAATTGATTTGTTCATTTAACTTATCTGCGATTGCTTTATTAAGCATAAACCAACTCCTTTCCTTATTAAGTAGAGATTAAAAATAAAAACAAGACTGCTTAACTTGTCATCGGTGTGCATTCTAACCTCACAAATGAGAATAATCAAGCATTTTTTAAAATTATTTTCTATAAACCACTAATAATAAAAGAGAAAAATCAATGTTAATTATTCTCATTTAGGTGATATATGTAAAATAAATTCTCATTATCAGATCAAGAATAATGAAATCTGGTGAATTGATGTACGCAATTGTATTCAGAATTCACATAGCGTTATCTCACAAATTTCATACTAATTCTAATTATTCCATTTCAAAGACATCCATTTATTTCTTTTTATATCCACAACCCAAAAATCACCTTATTTTTGAGTAATGCATGAAAATAGGATAGTCACTTATATTGATTTGTGACATATTTATATATTTAATTTAACATAATATACATTATGCGAAATCAATTACAAGGTTAGTGAAAAGCTACGCATTAATAAGATCACAGAGTTATGCACAGGTTACAAATACCACTCAAAGCGATGCAAAATCTAGCCTCTACAACACTTTGCAATAAGATGAAATAATGATTTATACACTCTAAAGTTGTTATGTAAGGAAAAAAATAAAGAAGTTTATATGTGTCAAATAATGACAACGCTACGTGAATTCTGCGTTATTTTATGAGGTGAATATCATCAGATTTAAAAAAGAAAAACGTAAATCTCAGAGATTAAGATTTACGTTTTTGATGATTGGCATTTGTGTGACTATGTCACGATATGTATAAGATTAAGATAACAGTTTTGCACCGTATTCATAAACCTGTTGTAGTAAATTTAGCTTAGTTGGATTATCCGAATATTCCTCTGCTAACCGTTGTAAACTTTCTTCAAATTTAGCCGCACTTTGTTCTAATTTACGTTGGCGATATTTTTGCCATTTGATTTGCTCAGCACGATTTAGAGTTTTATAGAAATGTCTTGCACGATAATGGAATAACAATTCAGGAATTCGTTTATCTTCAAATGCTAAACCATGCTCAGCTAATTTTTCAGGTGGTAAATCACGTAAAATAGCCATATTGTTTTTATCGGCATTGCTAAAGAAGCCGTTATAAAGCTCAGTTTCTACATTATCACTCGGCTCAAATTCACGCTCTTCTGAGAAGATTTCAATAACTTTCTCGCGAATATCTAAGGATTGGCGCAATTTTGCTAAATTATCTAAGCAATGTTGTCTGTCTATCCCTAAACGAGCTGCATTTTTCTGGCAGTAACGTTTTTTTGCAGGCGCCAAAATTGGGCATTTATTAATATGAACCAATTTTCAATGGAACTGATGAAACTCCCCTTTCTTCTAGCTCGCTTTTTCTTGGTATATAAATCTTGTCGCAAATCAACCGCACTTTTACTGAGTAAATTATCAATATCACCTGATAAATCACAGACGATTACGGCATTTTGATTAGTTGGATGCCATGCTAATGGTGCCACCCAAGCACAATTGCCACGATAATTTCCTAACATGCCCGAAACGTGCACTAATGGTGTCATTTCAGCGGTATCGATCAATTTCTCAATTTCCTTTTTACCTCTATGCTCAAAGAAGAATTGAAATAATTTAGGCTGCTTTTCTTTGATTAATTTAGCCATAGCGATGGTTGCATACACATCCGCCATCGCATCATGGGCATTTTCATGCTCAATACCATTTGCTTTGGTTAGTTTTTCTAAGCGAAAGCTTGGCATACCATCATCGTCATAAGCCCAATTTATCCCTTCTGGACGCAGCGCATAGCAAGCTCGGACCAAATCCAGTAAATCCCAACGAGAATTGCCATTTTTCCAGCTATATTCATAGGGATCAATGAAGTTACGGTAAAAGGTATAACGAGTCATTTCATCGTCATAACGAATGCTGTTGTAACCCATCACACAGGTATTAGGGTTGTGAAAATTCAGCTAGAATTTTTTTGCGGCAAATTCAGGTTCAGGAATCCCCTTTTCATTACATTCTTGTGGCGTGATTCCTGTGACCATTACGGCCTCGGGGCTGGCAAATAATCATTGGTTTGCTTGCAATACAACATAATAGGCTCACCAATGATATTGAAAATCGGCATCGGTACGAATACCGGCAAATTGAGCTGGACGATCACTTGCCGGATTGATACCAAAACTTTCGTAATCGTAGATAAAAAAACTAAAATGTTTGCCATAATTAAGCCAAAAATTTTTATCTAAATAATATAAACAGAAAAATTGCTGAAAGGCTGATAAGAACACCAAACCAGTTGATTTTGCTGATTTTTTTCTTTTGAAAGAAAAATGCGCCGGTGATGGTACCCTAAACAAATAACACCAATATTCATTCCCGCAAAAACTAAGGTTGGGTTTTGTCCGAAACTTTGGTGAGCTTTAATGTAAAACAGGATGTTGAAGAAATTCAATACACCTAAAATGATTCCACCAATAAAGCTTGGCACAGTCCATTGAGTGCGTTTTAGGAATAAATACAGGAACATGACACAAGCGGCTAATGAGAAAGCAATGAATAATGTGGTTGGGAATGCTCCCCGCTTTTTGGCCACTTGTTTGAATAAGATATCAATGGTGCCATAACCAAACCAAACACCGATTAAGCCTAAAATACCTTTTAAAAGTGACCGCACTTTTGTTCATTCGATTTGTTCAAAGATACAGAATAAACCGATGAATGCCAAAAATAATGCCAACAATTTTAGGCTGACTTAATGTTTCATGGAAGATAATAAAAGAGGCAACAATCGGTAGAAAATAGCGATAAACGCTGTGCTGCATCAGAACGAACAATTCCGGCAAATTCCACCGCTTTAGACATAATGATAAATACGGTTGGTAATAAAAATACCTAACGCCAGGAAAAATAGGTGTGCTATCACTTTGTGCTAAATATTCGGTAAATTCTAATCCTTTTAAAAATCAGGTTTGAGTAAGAAATAGCTTAATGAAATGGCGACAATATAGTTAAAACGCAATTGCTTGTTCAATAATGATGTTTTTCTTGCGCGCAACTTTGAGTAACACTGATACGGCAACACTACATAGAATGGCAAAAAAATAAGGTTGTGCATAATTTTGTCCTAAATTCTCATAAAAAAATAACAATGAAAAAGCGGCCAATTGCTTTGACCGCTTTTAAAAACTACTCTGTTGCGCCAAAGCCACGCAAACCAACCACATGAACTTGTTCTTGGTTGCCGGCGATTTTACGCACCAGTTTATAGGTTGTGCCCTTTTTCAGGGCTGATATTCTCTGGCGCTGCGATAAGTAATTGCATATCCAAACGTTCGCAAAGTTCGAACAAGGTGGAAATGGATTTACCATCCAAACGTGCAGCTTCATCCAAGAATAGTAAGCGACATGGCACGATGTCTTTACCGCGAATACGGCGGCTTTCCTCTTCCCAGCTTTGTACAACCATTAGTAGGATTGACATACCCGTACCGATCGCTTCACCTGTCGATAATGCGCCACTTTCAGCTCGTAACCAGCCATCAGCACCACGGAAGACTTCAACTTCTAGCTCGAGGTAATTACGGTAATCTAATAATTCTTCACCGATAGTTTGTGCTGTGCGTTGGCCCCATATCAATATGCGGGTTAATGCGTTGATAAAGTTTCGCAATGGCTTCAGAGAAGGTAATACGATTATCACTGAATAAATCTTGATATTCTTCCTGTTTACCTGACAGCGCATCAAGCAACATCGCATGTGTATCGCGAATATTGACCACTAAACGTACCGATTTCACCTGACCGAAGGCAATATTTTGTAGACCTTGGTTCAACATGCGAATACGGTTTTGTTCACGTTGAATGGTTTTACGCATAATATTCGCCACACTTTCAGAACTGATCGCCAATTTTTTCTCACGACCAGTTAATTCTTCTGTTAAGCGATTAAGCTCAATTTCCATTTGCTCAATTGCATCAATCGGATCATCTGTTTTAATAATATCCTGACGAATACGTTCACGAAGATGTTGATACACGGCAATAAAGAAGCGAACTTTATTTTCCGGTTTACGGCTGTCTTCAGAAATACGCAATGCATCGCGGAGATATTCATTATCAGCCACTGCAGTACGTAGTGCACCTAATGCTTTATCCGACATTGAACGTAGTTCATCAGCAGATAAATAAGCTAACTCACGACGATTGAGTCGTTTTTCCACATCGGAATTACGAGATAAACGCAGAACCACGCACCAGCTGACTTTTCGCTGCCACAACTAATTCACGTTGAGTTTTGTAATCACGTTCCGCTTTTGCGAATGCGTTTTATTTAAGTTCTCCGCTTCGCTTTCAATGAGTGTTAATTGTTTTTCGACATAAGAACGACGTTGACGACTGGTTGAAAGTTGTTGATACAACTCATCACGGCGATTTCTTGCACGTTCCTCTGCCCCTTCATCAGCACGCACGCCCAATTCACCAATCTCAGCAATTAATTCTTTTTCAACAATTGATTTTTTTACTGTCGTAAGAACTTTGCAATTGAATAAATACTTGGTTGTATTGTGCAAATTGGCTTTGTTTTTTGACGTAATTGTTCACGTTGAGCATCACGTTGTGCCTGTAATTGTTCCAAACGTTGACGAAGTTGCTCATTAAGCTCTGAGGGTTTCTGCTTGACCCTGCATCTTCATAGCTGAAAGTGATTTTTACGTTGTACTACATCCGCTAAAGCAAATACACGTTGCTGTACTTGTTTTTGACGTTCAACCGCTTGGGTTAAATCAGCTTTTAAGCGCTCATAGTTTTCTGGATCACTTTGTAAGGTATTGGCTATCGGCTCTAATTGTGACAACGCAACGCCATGTTGACGAATAAAGCTTTCATCTTGCTCTGCAATATCTAGTTGTTCACGGCATTCTTCAATGCGATCAAGTAATTCTTCATCAGCAAGCAAGTTAAGCTGTGGCATTAACTTATTCAACAATTGCATTTTTTCTTTGGCATTATCCAATTTGATGCGAATTTGTTGTTCAGTGCTTGAGAATTGATTTAGCTCACGCTCGATCTCATTGCGTTCTTGATTGATTTCCGCCATCACCTCTTCTGGGTTTGGTTGGAACGCAAGCGCTAGATGTAAGCCAACAAACTGACTAAAGTGTTCGTGTAAACGTTGACATTTTTTTGTACATCAAAGGCGATTTGTGCGTATTCTTCCGCAATTTCATCACGTTTAGCTTGTAATTCTTCTAAATGTTTTTCACGTGCAGCACGGCCAAATAATGGAATTTGCGGGAATTTTGAATAACGCAATTCACGATCAGACACTTGCACCACAACGCCCATTTCAAGCTCTTGGGCTGAAAGTACGCTGTCATCAAAGGCATTTGGGTCACCTTCGATTAAATATAAATCGTCTGGACAATCTTCTAAATTGGCTAATTGTTCGCGTACCGTGTTGAGATCACGCACAACAATAGCATGACGTGCAGGACCATAAAGTGCCGAGAAATAAGGTGCATCTTCAATTGGTACATCATCATATAATTCAGAAAGCAATACACCACCAAAAGCGTTCTGCAAGCACATTCAAGCGAGCATCTTCAGAACCATCTGGTTGGCTTAAACGAGAAATTTGCTCATCTAATTGTTGACGTTGCTTCTCTAAATTGTCACGTTGAATAGTCAGCTCACGTTCTTTTCACCAATTGTGATTGCATAAAATGCATCACATCTTGGCTATGCTCGAAGGTTTTCACCACTTTGCTCTTGTAAACGTTCTAAAGCGGCTTGAGCAGTTAACCAAGCCGGTGCTTTACGAGCATTTTTCTTCGTAAAGTGCGGTCAAACTTTCACGTTTTTTTGACGTAAGGTTGAACGGTTTTCTACTTGCTCAGCAAAGTTCTTCATTCAAACTTTCAATGAGTTCTTCTTGTTCAGCGTGGTATGCTTCAAGTTCATCAGCGGTTTCTAAAGATAAATCAGCACGTTGATTAAAAATCAGCCAATAATTTAACCGCACTTTGTTGTTGAGCATAGCGCTGCTCTAACTCATGTAATTTTCGCACGTAATTGAGGGTGTTTGTTGTGCCTGAATTTTTTTGTGTTGGATATTCACGCAATAATTCTTTAGCACTTTCCCAAGCACTTGAACGTGGCATATCACCAGCAATTTTACACACCAACTGATAGGCTTTTATCAAATTGTGATTTAGCCGCTTCAGAAATAGACATTTTTATGTTCTAACTCAAGCACTTGCTCAGTAAGACTTTCTGCATGGGCAGCAAATTCTGCTTGGTAATCTTCCGCATTTTTTCACGCTTAAATCTGCTAAACCACATAAGGTTTTCGCTTTTTCAAGCGCGGCAATTGCTTGTTGATATTGCAATGCACGGGTTTGTTGTGCATCTAATGCTTGTTGATAATCCGCAAGTTGCGCACGCACTTGGTCAATTTCAAGTTCCGTTTGCTCAAATTGTGCTTGGCTTTCTTCAAGCTGTTCGGTTGCGGTTTCCACAACCATTTTTGTTCTTCTAATTTTTCTGTAAGCTCAGCCACATCTTCTTGATAACGCGATACTTTTTCTTGATGACGTAACGCATTTAATACCAAGTTTAAGTGGTCTGCCGCACTTTTGGTGATCGACTTCTAAAGTACGTTCATTTTTCTGCCAATTCTGCAGCTTCACGGCTTAAAGTCAATTAGTCGATGTTGCGATAACTCTTGCTCAGCTTTTGCTTTATACCAATCACGGCGGAAAACCTAAAGCCGCTTCGATATTGCCGCGGCGTTCATTGGCATTACGCATATAATCTGATGCCACATAATTAGTGGTTTCGGTGATTAAATGTTTGAATAAATCACGGTCAGATTGGGTAACTTTAATTGCTTCAAGGGTCATGCGGTTTTCACGTAACGCACTTTCCATATCTTGGAAGGCTTTGCGCACACCAAGGTTTTCTGGCAATAAGTAATCACGTAAAGAACGGGTAATAGCGCTGGAAATACCACCGTATAAAGAAGCTTCGATTAATTTATAGAATTTGCTACGGTCTGAGGCACTACGTAAGCGTTTTGGAATAATACCCAAATCAAACATCATGCCGTGATAATCGGTGATGGAATGATATTGCTTTAAATTGCGCACCAAGATTTTTCAATTTTATCTTTTAATTCATTTAAATTGAGTACACGCGCTTGACGTTCACCGACTGTTTCGGTGAAAAGTGCGGTCGGATTTAAAGATAATTCTACACCTTGAATCGAGAACGTTTTTAAATCCACTTTCTTATCACGACCCGCAATTTGTTGCAGACGCACACCCACGAGAATTCGTTGGTGACGGGAGTTGATGGTATCTAATACTGCGTAACACACACCTGGACGTAATTTACCGTGTAAGCCCTTTATCACGAGAACCGCCTGTCGAGCCGGCTTCTGTGGTGTTACGGAAATGCAACAAGGTTAAGTCTGGAATTAATGCTGTGACAAAACCCGCCATGGTTGTTGATTTACCGGCACCGTTACCACCGGAAAGTGTGGTCACCAATTCATCTAAATCAAAGGTACGGGCAAAGAAACCATTCCAGTTAATTAAGGTGAGTGAACGGAATTTACCTCGTTCTACTCCATTATGCTGGTTTAATACAGGAGCAATAAATTCTTCTTCAACCTGTTCAGTTGATTGCTCAGGTTCGTCTTGATAGATTTCGTTTTTCAAGTTCTAATACATCAGACATTATTCTTGTTCTCCTGCATCATCAAATTCTTCATCAATTTCGACCGCACTTTTCTTCATCATCAAGGTCATCAGCATTGCTTGCCGCTTTTGCTTGTTTTTCCAATTCGAGAGATTGCGGTGTTGCTGCTTCCCCATCACGAATTAAAGCGAGCTTGTGCTTCTAACGGGTCATCACCAGAACGGACTTCAGCCCCAAAACGGAAAACTGATTCTGAAATAGTAAATTTACCGCTATGCTGTTCACCTACGGTATGAATCATGCCTAAACGGCGTAAACGACCGATCGCTGCGCGTACTTTTTCAGATAATTTTTGTTTATCTAAATCCGAACCACTAGAGCGCTGATTGACGGCTTTCAATAATTTGCCTTCGTCTGTCAAGTTGAGTAATTCGTCATAGACTTCTTGCGTACTGAAGATACCTTGCTGTGCCAAACGTTCTGGGCTTAAATACAAATAGCAAAAGCACTTTTCCTACTAACATTTCTAATTCGGAAAGCACTGAACGAGCGATTAAAGTCGTGGCTTTCGGACGTAAATAGAAAAAGCCTTCTGGTGCACGAATTAATTCCACGTTGTAACGGCGATAAAAGCCATCCAACTCATTTTGGAAATCCATTAAAAAAGCATGATTATCTAATTGATCGTGTGCTGATATGGCGACCTGAGCGCAATAAACTGTCCACTGTCGGGAAAAATAGGATTTAGCAATGGCATTTGCTAATTTCGGGAAATTACATCTTGAATATCTGTCATGGTTAATTTCTCATTTTATGAATTCGTTTTTGGGTAAGCCACGAAATTAATATTTATCAATCACATGCGCTTGCACTTCTGCGCCGTAATCGTTAATTTCCTGCCATTGCGGATAAAGACCGGCTAAATCATCATTTGCCATACCTAAACGCACTGCTTGATCCACAATAATACGTGCCACATCAAAATGACGAGAAAGTGGATAAGCTTCTAATTGTTCTTTTTAAGACTAAACTTAAATCGATTGGACGATTATTTTCACGGTATTGAATTAATAAGTCTTGCATATGTTCGACGATTTGATCATGTAAATCAGCCAAAGATTCATATTGCAATTCTTCAGGTAATTCACCCAATGCATCATCTTCACGTAATACCATTTCTTCATCACGCAGATCGACCAAACGTTCCGCTTGAGCAGTCCACAAGAACCAAGGATGATCGAAATAGCTGTGGATAGAATTACGCAAGCGTTGTGAGAATACACGGTTTTTATCCATATCAATGGCGGTACGGATAAATTTATGCACGTGACGGTCATAACCAATCCATAAATCAATGGCTTGTTGTCCCCAGCTAATAATGCGGTCAAGCTTGGATTGTAAATCAGTGATTAATTGTTCAATAAAATACAGCTCATTATGGCCAATCACACAATCTTGAATACGTAATAATTGAGCCTGTAACTTATCACCCTGCTGCATTTAAAGTATCTTGTAACTCACGTAAATTGCCTGAGGTTTCATCTAATAAACGTTCACAGCTAGAAATTGCCGCCTGCCAATCTTTGGTAAGTAAATTCGCAATTTCTTCTTTAATGCTTTGCTGATTTTCATCCATCACACGTTGTGATAAATCAATGCTATCGAAAATCTCTGCCACAGAATATTTTAACGGAGCGAAAAACATTCCGGCGCCAAAAGTGCTCATTCTCCCCTTTTGCTGCACCTTCTTCTGCAGCATCGGATGCTCGCTGAATTTCATCAGCCACAATAGAGAGTTGTACAGAAAGACGCAACGCAGAAAATTCACGCTGACGAATATAATAATCTGATACGCCAACACCTAATGGCGTAAGACGATAAATGGAAAGACCCTTCAGTAAACTCACTGCTGAAACGGTTAAGAAAACGCTGTTTCACCAGTTCATTGATAGCATTATTGGCACGGGTGGCAATCGCGTCCGTTGATTGGTCAAAGGCATTGGCTGTGTGGCGGAAAATATCCACTAAATCAGCTTCTAACATCTCACCGTCTAAACGTTCATTGTTATAGATGGCAATAGCCAGTAAAAAAACACCAAACGCTCTGTCGGCAGATTTAACGAAAAATTCCCGCTCTTTCGCCCATGAGACGAGTTCAGGAATGGTTTGTGAGGTTTCGATCATTCGGTTACAAAAAGCTTAAAATTGAACAAAAAAATTTCTGAGATTATACAGGATTTTTCTCAATCTTGAAAATCTTCTTGCAAATTGACCGCTCTTTTTAAATTTAAAAATATCCTTAACTTAAATAAGGAAATATATTTTCGTATTTCAACCTTAGAAATGAGCGATATTTAAATAATATTTACAACTCTTTACAATTCTTTACAAAATAAACATGCTATTTACTTTTCTATACAAAAAAACCTATCTATAATCTTGTGTAGGTACGCAATCGTTTTGCTGAACAGATAAAAATAAGATTTTTCAATATTCTGAAAAAAATAAGAGATTATAAAATCATACAGTGAATCCATTCTTCAATGCGTCCTATATAGTATTTATGTATATTTTATCACTACTCTAATGAAATTCTTTTTATCACAATTTATGTAATTAAAGAAGAAAACTCAAGCGAGGACATATGAAAAAATTTTTAAATTTAATGCTATCACGGCATTAATTGTGGGATTTAGTGTATCAGCAGCTAATGCTGGACCTAATATGAATATTGATAACACCAGTCACTGGTTATCCAAATGCAGTCGCTGCAACTGATGCTGCAAGCTACGGCAATACTGCAATCGGGCAAGATAATACGATTCACTCAATTCATGGTTCAAGCTCTGCATTTAGTAACTGAAAACATTATTGATGAGCAAGACGCGAACGCATTTGGTGATGGCAACGAATCTAGAGGAAAATTTACTCAAACCTTCAGTGATGGAAATAAAGTTCATGGTGATAACGCTTCTGGTTACGGTAGTACAAACATTATTAGCGCAGCTAATAACAACAAAGAATATGCCAGTGCATTTTGGTACAGAAAAATACTATTACGGGACATGAGATCTGCAGCATTAGGTGCTAAGAATACGGTGAAAGTGGTGAGAATGCAACAGCTGTGGTTATAGCAATACTGTTGCAGGAAATTATTCTGTTGGTATTGGATCTTCTGCTAATGCGCAAGGTTCAACCACTGTAGCCATTGGCCAAGCAACACAAGCTACTGGAGAAAACAGTAACGCATTTGGTTCTCAAGCTTCAGCAACAGCTACTAGTGCTCTAGCATTAGGTAGCAAACTCTACCGCATCAGGAGACTCATCAGTTGCAGTTGGTAATGATTCTACTGTTACTGGAGATTCAGCTGTCGCTATTGGGGCATCAACAACATCAACTGGGAAATGGTCAACTGCTCTAGGTGATTTAGCAAATGCTGAAGGTGAGCAAAGTGTCGCGCTTTCTAAAGATTCATATGCGAAACATGAGAAATCTGTTGCTCTAGGTACTGGTACAATAACTCGCGATGCAACGGTGAAAATACAGCGACTGTAGGGAAGTTTAACGTATAGTGGCTTTGCTGGTAATACGCCAATCTCTGTTGTATCTGTCGGTGCTGGAGAATCTACAACTTATACTCCACCAGATCACACCATTTCACGCACTGTAACGATTACACCACATCAACGCCAAATCATAAACGTAGTGCAGGTAATATCTCTGCTAAGTCAGCTGACGCTATTAATGGTTCACAACTTTATGCTGTTGCTGGTACCGTAAATAATGTTGCAAACTCAGTGAAAAATATTATTGGTGGTAATACATCAATTAATCCAGATGGCACAATTACGGTGAATATATGGTGGAACCGGTAAAAATACTGTTCATGATGCAATCAGCATGCAAATGATCGCGTAGACAATATTCGCCAACGTACATCTGACGTAAAAAGTAAAAGCTGGCGATAACATCGATGTAGAAGAAACTCACGATGATGCTAACCAAGTAAAAACCTATACTGTTAGTACCAAAAAGACATCAAAGCAAATTCTTATACCATCAATAATTCCAATATCAAAATTGATCAAAATGGAATTAATGCAGGGTAACAAAAAAAGTTATCAACGTTGCAAATGGTGAAAATGATAACGATGCAGTTAATGTTTCTACAATTAAATAAAGTGAAAAATGATGTGGCTAACAATACTAAAAAAATATTGCTACAAACACTCAAAACATCGCTAACAATACTAAAAGCAATTAATACTTTAAATAAGAAAGTTAATGATGTTGACCGTAAATCTCGCGCAGGTATTGCTGGCGTTGCAGCAATTGCCTCAGCACCATCTGCACGTAAAGATGGTAAGAGCATGGGTGTCAACTCGGGGTTGCTCACCACCGTGGTGAAAGTGCGATTGCAATCAAAGCGTCTCGCAACTCTGACAATGGTCATTGGTCATCGAACGTAAATGGTGCAGCAGATACTCGTGGTCAATGGACTGTAGGTGCTGGCGTAGGTTACGAATGGTAATCTGATTTAATCTAAAAACAAAGAGCCACAAAATTGTGGCTCTTTCTCTCTTCTAAAAACTATCAAAAATTTGACCGCACTTATTACAATAGATATCGCCAAACAAATGCGCTAACTAAAAATAATCAGCATGATAATAATTTGTATTAAACGTTTTTTTGGTTAATTTTTCTGCAGCCATATTGATTTGCTCTTTGATAACTTCTGAAATTGACTATTTAGTGGTAGAATAATTGCGTTGAGATCAATTTTACACTATATTTATCGATTTGAGGAATAAATGAAGAATTTCGTTTCAGAAACCAAATCAGGACGCAGAGTTCAATCAGGTGGTTGTGCAATTCATTGTCAAGATTGCAGTATTAGTCAACTTTGTATCCCTTTCACATTGAACGAACATGAGCTCGATCAGCTTGATAATATCATCGAGCGTAAAAACCCATCCAAAAATCTCAAGTCCTTTTTAAAGCCGGTGATACACTGAATTCCATTTATGCGATTCGTTCTGGAACCATTAAAACTTATACCATTAGCGAAGCCGGTGAAGAACAAATTACCTCTTTCCACTTACCTGGTGATTTAGTGGGCTTTGATGCGATCACAAATATGCAACATCCAAGTTTTGCACAGGCTTTGGAAACCGCCATGGTATGTGAAATTCCATTTGATATCTTAGATGACTTATCTGGAAAAATGCCTAAACTTCGTCAACAAATTATGCGTTTAATGAGTAGTGAAATCAAAAGCGATCAAGAAATGATTTTATTACTGTCTAAAATGAATGCTGAAGAACGTTTAGCGGCATTTATCCATAATCTATCAAAACGTTATTCCGCTCGTGGTTTCTCAGCGAAAGAATTCCGTTTAACCATGACCCGTAGTGATATCGGTAACTATCTTGGTTTAACTGTTGAAACCATCAGTCGTTTACTTGGTCGTTTCCAAAAATTGGGTGTACTCTCTGTTCAAGGTAAATACATTACTATTAATGATATTAATGCATTGATTGATTTAACCGGTGTACATAAAACCAAAATCCAATTAGTAGAATAAATTAAAAGCGTGAGTTTTTCACGCTTTTTAACATTGAAACAAAAAACTTGTCGAGATCACTTTTTGATAATCGGTTCTTGTCATCGTTTAAAATCTTTTTCTATCCTATTGATATCTCATATCTTGGAGGTTTTATGAAATTTAATAATATTCTTGTTGTACTCAATCCTGATAACGAAAAACAATATGCTCTAGCTCGTGCCGTTCGTCTTGTTAAAGAACAGCAAAATGAGACAAAGGTAAAAATCACCACCCTTTTGAGTGTTTATGACTTATCGTATGAGATGTCAGCCCTTCTTTCTTCTGAAGAACGCAGCGAAATGCATAAAACAGCCGTTGAACAACAACGTCAAGCTGTGCAATTTTATTTAGATAAATATGCTGATCCGGAAATTGAGTTTGAATCTCACATTGTATGGAGCAGCAATGAAGCGGATGCAATTCGTGAAGAAGTTGAAAAAAATCAATATGACCTCGTTGTGAAATACACTAAAGATGAAGAAAGTTTCACTTCATTGATTTTCACACCAGTAGATTGGCAATTGTTACGTAAATGTCCAATCCCAGTATTAATGGTGCGTGATGGCGACTGGAAACACCAACGCCGTATTTTAGTCGCTGTTAATGTATCCGGTGAGCAAGAATATCAAGATGAATTCAATCAAGAATTAGTTTCAACAGGCATGAACTTTAGCGGAAAACTTAAACCGTGGTAATGTACATTTAGTGGCGGCCTACCCTGTTGCGCCAATTAATATGGCGATTGATTTACCTGAATTTAATACTTCAGGTTATGAAAATGGCATTCGTGGTCAACACCTCATCAATATGAAAGCCTTACGTCAAAAATTTGGTATTGATGAAGATCATACCCATGTACGCGAAGGTTTCCCTGAAGAGGTGATTCCTGAAGTGAGCGAAAGAAATTGAAGCTGAATTAGTGATTTTTAGGCACAGTGGGAAGAACGGGTTTATCTGCAGCGTTACTAGGTAATACAGCTGAACATGTGATTAGTAAATTAAGCTGCAATTTATTAGCCATTAAACCATCTAAAAATAAGTCTATTTAGCTTTTTATTTAAAACAAGTGCGGTCAGAAAAACAATCGTTTTATTGACTGCACTTTTTATTAAAAAAATGTGAAGTTCCTCACAAAAATCAACTTTTTTCATTCGTCTCATCATTTCTTTTTCGTTATACTCGTCCGCCCTATCGAAGAGTTTCTATAAATTGATTTATTATTAAAAGGAAAGACAATGAAAAACATTAATTGCAGCACTACTTGGCTTCTCTGCACTTGCGCAAGCCCATGAAGTTTGGGTTGCAACACCAGCACAACTAGCTTCTAATAGTGTTTTTAAAAAGCTGATTTAGCTTATGGTGACTACCCCTACGTTGAAAAAAATTCCTGAAAAAAACGTCTCAGCGATTTTTCCACCGATGGAACTCATCAATCAAGATGGTGAAATGCAAACATTAGTACAAAAAGGTGAAAACTACCAATATCAATCAGAAAAAAACCGTTTAAAAAGACGGTTCATATTGAGTAACAACGACTTATAAACCAACTTTCTGGTCACAAAATAATGAAGGTTGGAAAAATGGATAACTTACAAGGCACACCAAATGCATTCTATTGCGAACAAACTCAAATGTTTGGTAAAGCCTTTACTGTAGTGGGCAAAAACCATTAAATGCAGATATGGCAATGACACGCCTCGGCTTACCACTTGAAATCGTGCCACTTAAAGATCCGAAAACAATTAAAGCTGGTGAAGCTTTCCCTGTTCAGATTTTCTATAAAGACCAACCACTTGCAGGCGAAACGATTATCGCAACCTCTGATACATTTGTTGTAAAAGATATGGAAGCGGCAACATCTCACCGTGAGCCGCAAGCCTTTTCTGGTAAAACAGACAAAGAAGGTAAAGTTAACTTTATTCCATTAATTGAAGGCGTTTGGAAACTTAAAGTGATTCATAAAGAACCATTTGAAGATCAAAAAGTTTGTCAACATTCAGCGAATTACGCGACGTTAATTCTCCCTGTTGGTAAAGCTAGAGCTAAACTCCCACCAAAACCAGAACATCATCATTAATCATAAAAAAGTGCGGTCAAATTTAACCGCACTTTTTTAATATGTTCTTAACGCTGGAGGTTGGTAATGTTCAATGAAGGTTTCGATTTCTTGAAGATTGTTCGAGAATAAAATCTTCTCAAAATTACCTTGAGTAAAGAAGCCTTCTTTCACCATATGAGCTAAAAAGGACTTTAATGAATCAAAATAACCCCTTTTCATTAAACAAAATACAAGGATTATTATTTTTCCCAATTCGTGCCCAGAAATTACTTCAGCAATCTCTTCTAAAAGTGCCAGGTCCGCCAGGTAAAGCAATATAAGCATCTCCAAGCTCAACCATTTTATTTTTCGCTCAGACATGCTTTTCAACAACCACGGTCTTGGTCAAATTAGGATATGCAACTTCTCTGTCTTGTAAAAATTGAGAATAATGCCAATTACCTTGCCTTGATGAGCAAGTACAGTATCTGCAACCACGCCCATTAATCCCAATTTTCCGCCACCATAGACTAAAAGTATGTTGAGCCATCTGCAATCCATTTTCCCTAATTTTTGTTGCGGCAGCCTGATAGGCTGAATCATTACCTAAACTTGCACCGCAATAAACCGTGATGTTCATCCTACTTTTTCCGTTCTACCCATTTTTCCATCAATATAATCCACAATCCATTTTTGTGGCTTTGCCATTCTTTTTCAGATGTCACATATTGATGTTTTTCTTTACGGCTAAAGCGGATAATAGCTTCATTACCCTCAGGGTCTTTTTGTAGTGCATCTGCTAAATAACGTAATTTTTCCGGTAAACGATCACGATAAAGCGCTAATTCCGCCACTTTTGCTGGTCGAGTTTCACGAGATTTAGGAAGTTATGTGCTGACATGAAACACGCCACTTGCCCCATCTCGTAATACAAAATACGCATCAGATTTTTCACATTTCAATTCGGGGAAATGAACCGGTTCTTCTTTTGGCGGTGCAAAACCTTTCGCCGTTTTTCAAAATCTTACGAGTGTTATCACAGCTGGTACAGTCCATATATTTACCAAAACGACCGAGTTTTTTAAATGCATATCTGAACCGCACTTTATCACATTCTACAATCGGACCGTCATAGCCTTTAATTTTGAATTGGCCTTGTTCAACCAAATAACCATCACAATTCGGATTGTTACCACAAATATGTAATTTACGATGTGGGTCAATGATGTAGCTATCCATCGCGGTACCGCATTTCGGACAACGTTTACGATCCATTAAGGCTTTGGTCTCGAAGCCTCATCAATACATTGAGTAATTCTGCTTCTGGAATGAGATTAATCGTTGTTTTACAACGCTCTTTTTGGTGGTAATGCATAACCAGAACAACCCAAGGAAGACACCTGTACTTGCTGTGCGAATCGCCATTTTGCGGCCACAAGTTGGGCAATCAATATCGGTGAGCACAAGGCTATTCGGCTTCATTCCACCTTCTAACTCATCTAATTCAGCCGTAGAAGAGTTGGGTAGAAAAAAATCTTTGAAGAATTGATTTAACTCAGCCTTCCAATTTTTCTCACCAGATGCAATTTGGTCTAGATACGTTTTTCCATATTGGCAGTGAAATCGTAGCTCATCAAATCAGTAAAAAGATTGATTTAAGCGATCGGTAACAATTTCGCCCATTTTCTCGGCATAGAAACGGCGATTTTCAATGCGCACATAACCACGTTCTTGAATAGTTGAAATAATTGCCGCATAAGTCAGAAGGACGACCAATACCACGTTTCTCCAATTCTTTAACCAATGCTGCTTCAGTAAAACGAGCGGGCGGTTTGGTAAAGTGTTGGCTTGGCGAAACTGTTTTTAGTGCTAATGTTTCGTTCAAACTCACAGCCGGTAAAATTTGGTCTTCTGGTTTTTACCTAATTGTGGCAAGACTTTTTGTCCAACCATCAAAAGCGTAAAATACGGCCTTTGGCTTTCAACTCATAATCGCTCAGCCATTACAGTGACGGTTGTGCTGTCATATTGTGCAGCCGGCATTTGACAAAGCCACAAATTGACGCCAGATTAAATCATATAAACGCACCGCATCTTTATCCATGCCGCTTAAATGCTCCGCAAGCATTTTCACATCAGAAGGACGAATCGCTTCGTGTGCTTCCTGTGCATTTTCTTTGCTCGAATAGAAATTCGGTTTAGCTGGCAAATAATCTTTGCCGAAAATGGCTTTCGATATAAGAGCGTGCCATATTTAATGCATCTTGGCTCAAGTTGGTAGAGTCAGTACGCATATAAGTGATGTAACCAGCTTCGTATAAACGTTGAGCCAACATCATAGTTTTCTTCACTCCCAAAAACCCTAAACGAGTACTTGCTGTTTGTTGTAAGGTTGAAGTAATAAATGGGGCTCTTGGTTTTAGAACCTGTTGGTTTTTGTTTCTAAATCTGTGACAACGTAATGTGACTTATTTAAGAAATCGACCGCACTTTGTGCTTCTTTTTCATTTTTTCGGCTCAAACTTCTTGCCTTTTATATTGCACCACATCCAAACGCAAGTCTTCTTTCTTGCTCGTTTGGGTTGAGTGCTTCAATTTCCCAAAAACTCTTCCGGTTGAAATGCTTTTGATTTCACGTTCCGCTCTACTACCAATTTCACGGCAACAGATTGCACTCGTCCAGCTGATAGACCTCGCGCCACTTTCTTCCATAATAACTGGCGACACCATAAAGCCTACCACGCGGTCTAAGAAACGACGGGTTTGCTGAGCATTAACCTGGTCCCATATTAATGTGTGGTCAGGATGCTGGAAGGCTTTTTCAATCGCTTTCTTCGTAATCTCATTAAATACAACGCGGCTAAAACGACTATCATCGCCACCAATGACTTCGCGTAAATGCCACGCGATAGCTTCCCCTTCTCTATCCAAGTCGGTTGCGAGATAAATATGATCGGATTTTTTAGCAAGGGATTTTAATTCAGCTACCACTTTTTCTTTGCCAGGTAGAATTTTGGTAATTGGCTTTCCAATCATGATAAGGGTCAATTTCCCATACGTTTCACTAAGGCCGCACGGTCTTTTTCTGCTTTAATTTTGTTTTTTTCTTCCGCACTTAATCCTTTAGTGGAAACGGGTTTAGCCTTCTCGCCTGTGCTACTTCCTGCAGTAGGCAAATCACAAATATGCCCTACGCTGGATTTTACCACATACTGGCTACCTAAATATTTATTGATGGTTTTCGCTTTTGGCTGGCGACTCCACAATCACTAAAGATTTTGCTCATTTGCTTACCTAAAAATATAACTAGAATTCTGTAAAATTGGCGATATACTGCAAACTTACGCCGATAAAATCAAGCTTTTTCAAAAAGGATTTATAAATGGATAAACTCAATGCAATTTCGGTTTTCTGTAAAGTGATCGAAAACGCAAAGTTTTACGCAAGCCGCAAACCAACAGAATATTTCTGTGGCGATGGCGAGTAAATTAGTTTCATAATTAGAAGAACATTTAAAAACACGATTATTACAACGTACAACACGAAAAATTGTGCCAACTGAAGCCGGTATGCTTTATTACCAACGTTGCCAAGCTATTCTATTAGATTTAAGCGAGGCTGACTCTAGTATTAGTAATATGGCGACGAGCTTACAAGGTAATTTATTAATCTCTGTGCCACGTGATTTTGGCTTGCTTTATATCTCGCCTAACTGACCTAAATTTATTGAACTTCATCCGAATTCTACACGTAGAAATTGAATTTGAAGACAAACGTGTTGATCTCGTTGCTGAGGGCTATGACTTAGCATTACGAATTGGCTATATGCAAGATAGCTCACTTGTTGCGCGTAAAATTAGTAGCTCCCCTATGCATTTTGTTGCCTCTCCAAGTTATTTAGAAGCACGAGGCACACCGCTTACACCTGATGATTTAGAATATCACCAAGGTTTACTTTATAAATCATCGTTAAATCAGGGTGCATTGGCAATCAACAAAAAGCCAATCAAATTCAACGTTATAAAATTCAATCTAAAGTGGTTTCTAATAATGGTATGGCGTTGTTAGAAATGACAAAAAGCAGGTTTTGGTATCAGTAATTCACCTGGTTTCTTTGTCAAAGATGCGCTGCTTCAGGTGAATTAGTTGAAATTTTGTCTGAATATAAACAAAAACCTTTAGATATTTATGTGGTTTACCCAAATCGTCGTCATTTACCGGCTAAAGTTCGCGCATTTATTGAATTTCTAGCGAGTCTCGGTTTGTGTGAGAACAGTCAAATATAAAAACAAGGGCGGATTGACCGCTCTTTATTATTCAAATAATGTCCAAATCGGTTTTACCTCTTCAGGTAAAAACAAATTCTTTTCCCTAATTCAATCCATCCGCAAGGAAAATGAAAATCCGAGCCTAAAGAGGCGGCTAAGTCATATTCATTCGCTAAACTCGCAAGATATTGACGCTGATCTTTAGTCTGTCCACTATCTGCCACTTCCATGCCATCACCGCCCCATTGTTTGAAATCAACGATTAATCGACGAATCCATTTTCCTGTCATGTTATAACGCATAGGATGAGCAATGACGGCAACGCCACCTGATGCATGAATCGTATCAATCGCTGTTGGAATGTTCACCCATTCAGCTTTGACAAAACACGATTTTCCTCCGCCTAGATAACGCTTAAAGGCTTGCCCATCATTTGAAACCTTGCCGATTTGTACCAAATAACGCGCATAATGCGCACGAGTCACTTCCCCATTAGCCAACGCTTTTGCGCCTTCATAGGCATTGGGGACACCTGCTTTTTCTAATTTGTGGCCAATTTCGACCGCTCTTTTTTCTCAGTGATTTTTGTTCGGCTAAAAAGTGCGGTCATTTTAGGATGCGTTCTATCAAAATTTAATCCGACAATATGGATACCACGACCTTCCCAATTCGTTGAAATTTCCACGCCATTAATTAGCTCAATACCTAATTTATCTGCTTCAATTTTAGCTTCATCAATGCCCATCACGGTGTCGTGATCACATAAAGCAAGCACATTGATACCTTGCTCATGAGCTCGTTGCACAAGCTCTGTAGGCGTTAAAACACCATCTGAAGCCGTACTATGGCAATGTAAATCATATTTGATCATCGGCTTTCCTATAAATTAGTTTGAATAGTGTAATTATCTTCATCAACAATTACAGCTTGGCTATTTGTTAAAGGGGAGTAAATTCAATTTGGATTGATAGATCTGAACAGTTTTTCTGTGAACTCTCTTCAAAAGGAAACTCACCATAATGTGGAACAATTGCAAAATCGACTAAATTTAAAAGCTGAATAATTGGTCAAATCGATAGCTATATTTTTGTCATCCATAATTTGATTATACTCGATGTCGCTGGCGGTAATAATAGCATCCGGCAGATTCACCAAGGTAAAGCATGCCTTCATCAATTCGTTATATGTGGTAATAAGTGCTTTCTTTTTCAACTCTTGTAATAGATAAAACGTATTACCACCAGAAATGTAAAGGCTCGGCGTATAATTTAATTTATCCTTAATAACCTCTTCTGTTTCTTGGGCTATATCCAAAAACATCGACTTCAAAACCTAATTTATAAAAATATTTTTGCCTCATCAATGTATTCAACATAGCTTTCTACATTACCTGCAGTAGGTATAAACAGCACTTTATGCAATAAAAATGCTGTTTTTAAAAATCGTTTGAAAAGATTTTTCTACGGCTGCAAAATAAGAGGCTAAATAATGTTTTCATATTATTTCTCTCTTACTTAATCGCCTGAATCAAGCCTTTAACTAAGCTTGGGCCGTGGTAAATCAAGCCCGAATAAACTTGTAACAAGTCTGCCCCAGCTTCAATCTTCTCTTGTGCGTTTTGTACACCGTCAATACCACCACTCCCAATAATCGGAATTTGTCCTTTCAGTTCTTGATGCAATCTTCGAATAATTTCTGTACTTTTCTGCTGTAACGGTTTTCCACTTAAGCCGCCTTGTTGTTCAGCATTTTTTCAAACCCTGTGACGTTGTCGCGAGAAATGGTTGTGTTTGTGGCAACTAACACCATCCATTTGATGACGAAGTAAGGTATTTGCAATTTGAACGAGCTCAGTCTCAGATAAATCAGGTGCAATTTTTACTGCAATCGGCACATATTTATTATATTGCTCAGCTAATACTTTTTGGCGTTGCTTTATACTTTGCAGTAAATCATCAAAATAATCACCATACTGCAATTGACGCAAATCTGGAGTGTTCGGTGATGAAATATTTACCGTAATATAATCCGCATAGTTATAGGCTTTATTTAAGCAAAAATAAGTAATCATCTTTCCCTTTTCAAGTGGCGTGACTTTATTTTTTTGCCAATATTAATCCCAATTACACCATCAAATTTTGCTTTTTAACATTCTCGACCACGTAATCAATGCCATAATTATTGAATCCATTACGGTTAATAATCCCTTCCGCTTCCACTAAACGGAATTGACGAGGTTTAGCATTTCCCTCTTGTGCCAAAGGCGTAACCGTACCGACTTCAATAAAACCAAATCCCATCGCACCAAAGCCATCAATCGCTTCGGCATTTTTATCTGCGCCCGCTGCTAATCCAATAGGATTTTTAAACGTAATGCCCATTACTTGCTTAGGCGAACCCTTGTGGACAAGCTAGCTGCTTTAATAAAAATTGGCAAAGGTGATTTACCGCTAAATGCAATGATTTAATCACCAAATCATGAGCGGTTTCAGGATCAAGGGAAAAGATGGCTTTACGGATCAAAGAATACATACTCGTTTATCTCTCAGGATAGTTCACTGTAAATGGAAAGTGCGGTCAAAATTAACCGCACTTTAGCTGAAAATTTCGTTGCATAGCATTTTAAAATGAAAGCAACGTATATGCAACGAAAGGTGCGTAGATAACACTACTTACGAATATAAAGCTCCTTAGTATAAACATAATCCTGTGGATTATGCATTGGGAACCCACCTACTGCTGGATTAATTACTTTGATCAACGGTGAATAGAAAATCGGTATTAAAGGTGCTTGCTCCGCAATAATCTGCTCGGCTTGTTGATATAAATCAGCACGAGTTTTGTCATTTAAAGTACTTTGCGCATCTTTCATGACTTGATCAATTTTTGTTCTTCCACTGCCCCACATTTTCTGGTGATGTAGAAAGCAAAGAATTGAGAAATGCAGACGGTTCATTGTATTCAGCATCAATAGACATACGGGATAATTGGAAATTACCGACATTGCGTTCACCAAGCAGGTTTTCCATTCCATCGTACGTAATTTTACATCTGCACCTAATTGTTTCTTCCATTCAGAAGCGAGCGCAACGCCACTTTTTTTCATGAGTTGCATACTTATTATAAAAATTTCAAATTGAAGCGGTTTTTTCACCATACCCCGCTTCATTTAATAATTTTTCGCCTGCGCTATTCTTTTCTGTTAATGGCTGATTTAATTCAGCAATATTTGGCGCATTAAAACCATCAACTTCTGGTGGTGTCAATGTTGCTGCTGGTTTGCGCAAACCAATAATATGCTCGGCAATCAATGATCTATCTAAGGTAAGATATAACGCCTTGCGTACTTTTTCATTATCAAATGGAGGTTTAGCCACGTTGAATGTATAGAATTCCGTGGTTAATCGAGGCACGACAATCAGCGCATCCGGTGTGTGTTTTTGAATATGTGGAATCTGTTCTACTGGTACCCAAGTTAAATCCAATTCTTTAGCTTGGTATCGTTGATATGCAGAAGCTAAACTTTCTTGAAATAGGTATTCAGAAGTATTAATGAGCGTATTTTTATCATTCCAATAAAGTGGATTACGTTCCGCTGTAATTTTCTCATTAATCGTCCATTGCTTTAATTGATAGGCTCCATTGCTTACTATATTTTGAGCTGTCGCCCATTTATCACCCAATTGAGCCAATTTATGATGTGGTACAGGGAATGTCGTCGGGTACGCAAGTAATTGCAAGAAATAAGGAGTAGCTTGGGTAAGAGTAACTTCAACTTGTTTATCATTAAGTGCTTTAATGCCTAATTCATTCAACGGCATTTTACCTTGCATTACTTCTTCAGCATTTAAAAATATGTGCCTTTGTTAAATAATTCGCATTAGGGCTACCAAATTAGGATCAACTGCACGTTGCCAACCGAGTACAGAAATCTTTCGCTGTTACTGGAGTACCGTCCGACCATTTTTGCATCACGCAATGAAAAAGGTATAAATTTTCTCATCGTCAGAGACTGTCCATTTTTTTCTGCTTGTGCAGGCTGTGCTTGTCCATTTTCATCTAACTCAAATTAATCCTTCAAATAAATCAATCACAATTTGTGCAGCTGTATTTTCTTGCACCAATTGGGGATCAAGTGACCGATCACTATGTGATTTTGACGGAAGACTTGAGTGTCAGAAAGTGGCGTACCAGCAGGTACAGTGGTAGAAAATGCTGTTGTTGAAAAATGCCAAGCATCATACTGACCAGCACTGATGTTTTGTATGCTTTTCATATAAAAATCTTATTAACTAATACGGCGAAATGCCGCCTTCCATTTTATCAAAGTGAATAAAAAGAAAAGATTGATATAGTTAACAAATTTGATACGGGATATCTTTTAGATATCCGTGATTAAATTAATTGGATATAAAATAAATTTAACAATTATTGCAAGGCTTTT
>BNJV01002152.1_pt1 | contig 45830 bp, 67 predicted proteins | sample 8540591 | NCBI WGS metagenome assembly BNJV01 (sample SAMD00202457, study PRJDB9452) | human saliva metagenome | host: Homo sapiens
TGGATCAGCGGGACGGCGACCCCCATCAGCCGGTGCGCAATCTGGGTTCGTGAGCCGCCCTGGCCGCGGCGTGATGTTGTTGTAGCTGTGTGGCGCCCGGCATGACCCAGGCCACCCCTTTACCGTGCGGTATTTGAACTGTTATAGTGACAACAGCATGGCGACGGGCACCACCCTGGGCTCCGGCGTCCGTCACAGCGAGCGGTTTGGGCTTCCCGCGGGTCAGCGTTCCCATCTCATCATGAGCACTATAACCCCACGCAATGCGTCCTGCCCTGGTTCCGGCGCGCCCGCCGCGATCCTGGCCTCGGCCTGTCCGCTGCTTGCTCCGCCCGCCCTTCGGCGGCCGCACTCCGTCCGATCGTTCCTCTGAGACCCGTCGCGCTCCTCAGAGCCCCTCCAACCAAGGCCACCCCAACCTACATCCGCGTTCGCAGTATGTCAGCCAGTGATCAACACCCCGGCGGCGCCGCACGCGCCCGTCGAGGAGTTCGACTTCCGACCAGCCGCACACCGGCGAGGTCTTTACATCCACCAGGCGACGGACGCCACGCGCCCGTCCGGCGGCGACATGGAGAAGAAGGCGGCGGATGCCCGCTGGCGGCCCTCCCCCTACGTTGGCTTAGGAGTCACGGGACTCCAGCCTGAGGCATCGTGTGGATGTACACGGTTCAGACCTGGACGACAGCAGCGACCGCGAGGATCGTCTGCATCCGCGACCACCGGTGACGCCGATTCGACGCTGGAACCCAGCCCATCAAAGGGCTCCGGCATGATGCGCCCGCATCCCGTGACGGCGGCGGTTCGAAAGCTTCGGCCCGGGCCGCGCTCTGTCGGCGGCGCGCCGAGCAGTTCCGATCGCGGGCACCAAGAACCCGGATCGGTACGGTCGCTGACGGCGTTATAATATGTGAAATAAGCACAGCGACCAGCAATCAGGCCTCGCCGCGCCGCGCTCTTCCATCACGTGTGTGCGAGAGGCGATGGTGCTCCAGGAGAACCATGTCTCAACGTTCTCGCATCTCGCATCGCGCGCGCGCCCTGCGCTGATCCTCTCGCCCCTGGCTTGCCATCCTGAGTTTGGGCTCGCTCCGCTCTGTTGCGCGTGTCAATGCTCTGGAACCCGCAAGCCCATCAAACGAGCTCGCGCACCCGCGGCCTCCGCGACGGCCCGAGCCGACACTGCACGCAGGCACATCGAGTGCTTTCCAGCCCGGGCCTCCACCGAGGACAGTGATGCCACCAGCAGCGTCGGCGCAGCCAGCAGCCTCGCGATGGGAATCACTTTCATATGGCACTGCGCAGGCACGAACCTTTCACGTCCGACGAGACGGAGTTTACGCGAGGAGAGCGGCGAGGTCTGCGCCTGATGATCTTCGGCACTACGTCGGCAAGCCCGTCGCTTGGACTCCACTGCTGGACTACGACGATGCTTCCCCAGTTCACAAACCCTGCGCGAAGGGGCGAGCCACACGTGGTGCAGTGCTACCTCTTCACCAAGGTCGACAGTGAGGCTCCACACCGGTTCCGCGAGGAACCCAGCATGCTGGCCCTGTTTCACCACGCGCGCCATGTGCGCGCTCGGCTCATGCGCCGGGTCGCCCCCAGTGCCGCTTCGAGGCCTTGCGCGGCTGGGTTGCAGGGTTCTGCCGTGCAGGTCACCGGCTGCGCGTCTCCAGGGCGACGACGAGGCCCGTCGGCGCTCGGCGTGGGCGACCAGGATCCTGGCCGTGCTTGAGTGAGGTCGCCTCCCGCGACCGTGTGTTTGCATGTAGGCCCGAGGTTCCCTCGACGATGAGGTCGCGCGGCCCGGTCACGGACACGAGGGTCGCGCCGCCCGGCCTCGCGTGCGCTGCGCGGCGAAGGCGCGCGCACCGGCCCGCTCGAGCGTCCGCATCGATCTTCCCGCCGGCCTCGGCTGGGCGCCGAGGGCATCCAGGCGTCACGGGTCCGCCGCCGAGCGCGGCCCACGGTGCGAGGGCCTGACGCGCGCGGGCGCTCGGGGACGCGAAGGCGCGGGGTCGACGCCGAACGCGCTCAAGAGGGTCGACGAGGTCGAAGGTTCGTCGCACGCCGAATCGGCCGAGGGGCGGATCGGCGGGCGCTAGGGCGTTCCCGCGTCGTCAGGCCGAGGCCCGCTACCACCTGCGTTGCCCGCGCGCCGTGCAGAGGCGACGTGCTGGGCACCCGGGCGCGACGTGGGGCCACGGCGGGCGCGGGCGTGGGGGTCGCTGGCGCGTGGGTCGCTGGCGCTGTGCGGCGGGCGCGCCTGCATCCGCTGACGTGGAGGCGCTCTCAGGCGCGGCGTCTGCGGGCCCGGGGCGCAGGATGAGGATCGTGAGGTGACGAGGCGTCCCGCTGGCGCGGGCGACGAGGTCGGCGAGGAGACGACGGTCGCCTCGCCGGTCAGCATGTCGGAGGCGGCCTCGGGCCGCCCACGGTCTGGTCGATTTCGGTGCGCGGCGCGCGAGCGGCAGGGGCACGTAGGCGCGCGGCGGCGGCGTCGGCGGGGCAGTGCGTGCCGACCCAGTGGTGGACTTTCTTGGGTTTGCCCGCCGCCGAGCCGGTAGCGCTGGGTGGTCAGGGGCGCACCCAGGGTGATTTGCCGGTCTCTTTCTTCGACTTCGCGCACGCGGCGGCGAGGAGGGTTCGCCGTTTTTCGCCTTGCCTTTGGGGCCAGGACCAGTCGTGGTAGCGGGGGCGGTGGACCATGAGGACTTGATGTCCGCGGGGTCGATGGGCTTCGCCGCGCGACGCGCGCGCGGTCGGCGAAGCGCCGACAGAGCGCGCCCGCGGAGCGAACGAGTCGCTGGGCGTGGGCTGGCATCGGGCGCATGGGTCCAGGGTAGTCGCCCAGGCCGACCGCGCTCTGATGCGCGCGCGCCACCTTCACGAGGTCGAAGGTGCGCTGGCGCGAATCCATGGCGGCCTCGTGGGCGCGACAGAGCGGGCGGAGGGGCGGCGGGGACGGGCCCGCGCCGGTGGACGTGTCCCCAGTCGAGCGTGCCGACGGCGGCCTCGCGTGCCGCGACGTCGAGCGCTCCGTCGGCGGTTGCCAGCAGGGCGGAGTGGCGCATGGTGACGCGGTGGCGAGCGGGTCGGTGGGGTCTCGATCCACAGTTCCCATGGCCTCGCCGGCGGCGAGGACGCGCATGGCGCGGGAGGCTTCGCCGAGCTATGTACTCGAGGTCGTCGTCGGTGAGGTCGCCGCAGCAGGGAGTCGACCTCTTCCCATGATGAGGCTCAGGGAACGCAGCTCGACGGGGGCCTCGGTCTGGATGATGGCGCGCGAGCCGTCTGACGTAGCGTTCGGCCACCAGAGCGGATCGCGGTGGGTACCACCTCGTGAGCGGTAGACGCGCCAGGGCGCCGGGAGGGTGAATTCAGGGCTGCGCGACCACTACGGGCGATGGTGTCGATGCCCCTGCGCACCGTAGTCCCGGAGGCGAGCCACGTCCTCGTCCGGTAAGAAGGAGTCGTCGCCGATGCTCATGAGACGCCCACGCGGCCGTGCGCGACGGCGGCGAGGGAGGGGTCTCGTCGCCGATGATCGTTTTCCGCTCGCGCGGCGTCGAGCATGGCCGGGCGTGCGAGGTGCTTGATTGGGGCCATGGGGACCGCTTCCTTCTCAATGTGGGCATGGGCCTATAGCTCAATGGTAGAGCAGCGACTTTAATCCGTGGTGTTAGTTCGAGTCCCCTGGCCTCACTGGTCGCCTCGGAACTTTCCGGGCGTTCACGCTATCTGTGGGCGCGCGCCCGCGCTGGAGGTGCACGGATGGATCCTCGTTTGTCTGCGGCGCGCATAGGCTTTGCGGCGGAAGCTGGCGCTCAGACGCGCTGGGAATGCCGACGCAGGCGATGTCTCCTAGAGCAGATTCGCGCGGTGTCGGGCGGATCACGGGCCTGTGGATGCGGATGCGGCCAGCCGTACGCGCCGGGGATGCCGGTATCGGCTCGGTCACGGACGACACGGGAACAGGCGCTGTTGGTTTGCCTTCCTGGTACGAGGGCCGGGCTCCTCCGGGTCGCGGTGCCTCACGTGGTCGAGTTCGCCCACTCCCCTGCTGGCCTGGGAGGATTCGATGATCGAGCGCGGGTCTCGACCTGCTGGGCCCTCCACGAAGGCGGGCGCTCGAGCGGCGTGCGCGCGCGGCGCGGATCCGCTGAGCGTGGGCGGTGCGGGACGACGAATGGCGGCGATGCGCGTCACCCCGATCAGTATCGCGGTCTCGACGGCGGATCCGGGGCCTTTGCCGAGGCCGTGGTCTCACCGTGCCGGGTCACGCACGCACGCGCCAGGTTTTCCAGTCGGCTGCCCTGTGGCGGCGCCGTATCCACTGAGGTATTGACGCGGCGCGCTCACCTTCCTGGACTTGGGAGCCTGCGGAAGGCCGTCACCCACGTCGATTCGCCGCCCGAGCGCGGCGCGTGGGCACCGACCCGACGTCGTGGCGGGCGACGCGCCGCGCGCTGGGAGCTGGCGTCCACCCCCCGTCACCATCGGAGTTGCTGGCCGAGCAGATCGGCTTTCCGTGGCCTCGGCGCAGGCGATTCATGGCCTGCACTTCGCTGCTCGCGCGCGACCTCCCCGCGCGCCTCCTGGATGCCGCCAACCTGGGCGGCGACACCGACATCATCGGCGCAATCGCGGGCGCGATCCTGGGCGCGGCGGCGGGGTCGGGTCTCGACGGCCGCGCCTCGCTGCTCAGGTCGAGGAGGTCTCCGCCTCGGCCTGCCCTCCGTCGCCGAGCAGTTGTTGGCCCTGCAGGCGCCCGGTGAGCACGCCGCGAGCGCTCCCCGGCCCACGAGAGCGAGGGACGATTCCCGAGAGGAGGGCCCTGCCTCGTGCCCCCGAGCCGAGCGCAAAAGGCAGGCCGCGTTGTCCTCATGGGCCAGATCCTCGTCGACCTCGCTGTTCGTGGCGAGCCCTCCCCGGCGGCGACGCGTGGGCCGTCGACGAGGATGCACGTGGGCGGGCTTCAACGCCTCGTGGCGGCGCGGCACGCATGAGCTGAGGCCTCTCCCTCAGCCCGCTCGGCGAGGGGCCCTGCATCCTCGCTCATCTGCTGGCGCTGGCGCGAGGGATCACGGATGTGGTCCTCGCGTCGCGGGCATCGACAACGGGTTCGCATCGCGTTCCACGGGACCGCACGGGCGAGAGCGCACGTTTCATCCCGACCAAGGCGCCCGAGTCGATGGTACCCGCGAGGCGCGTGGGCTGATGCTCGTGCGCACGATGAGACCCGACGTCCTCCTGCGTCGACGGATACCCTGCATGGACCACCTCGCGAACGAGGAAGCCCGCTCAGGGAAGCTGCGCTGCACGCCCACTGCCCGAGGGCGTGCGCGTCGTCTTCAGACGTCTCCCCGTCAATTCAGAATCGCGGACGGCTTGCCGACGCGCGACGTCATCATCTCGATGAACCACAGGAGCTCAGGAGATCGAGCGGACGGCCGATTGGGCCCTCGAACTCCAGTGCGCGCAGCCTCCGCGAGCCGCGGGGCCGTGCGCGCGGCGGTACACCGCCCCGTGGTGCGCGCAGGAGCTGCGGGCGCATATCGCTCATCCCTCGGCGGCTGCAACGGATGCCGTCCGCGGACGCATCACGTCCACCCTCGCCTCGAAGCATCGACACGAATGGCGTGGCGATCACACTCGGGGTGCTAGCGGCCTCCCTCGCAAGGGACCCCTGGAGGCGCCTCCTCGCCAGCTGTGCAGGTGCACTGTCAACGACGGACATCAGTCCAGCCTCATGCCGTCGCAGCCGATCAGGCCGCGGCGGACGCATTGGAGGCACAGCGGACGAAGGTGAGCGTGGTCGAGGCGTTGGCGAGCAGACCCACCTGGGCATGCGCATATCAGCCCCCGCGGTGAAGAGATCATCAAGTATTCAACCAGGGCACCTATTTTTATACCCCCAGGGCACACAATTGCCCATGACGAATAACGACGCCCAGGACCGCAGCGGCATCGTCGCGGGGCCCTCACCGTAGTTCTGCTGATCACGCTGGCTGTGCAGAACACCAAGCCCCGATGGCGACCGACATACTCGGCCGCGTTCCCGCAGATCACGGCGGACCTGGCGACGAACTCGGCGATGCTCGGGTTCACGCTCACCACCTTCTTCATGGGCTACGCGACCAGGCGGGTCCTAGGCGGCGCCATCTGGACAGATCGGGCGACGCCGCCCCATCATCGTCGGCATCACCGCCTGATCAATTCCACGATCTGCGTATTCCGCCCAACATCTAAATTGCTACCTCGTGGGCGAGTCTTCCAGAACTCCGGCGGCGGCGCCCAATCTCCGGTGGCGCGCGCGATCTCGTCGACGTCGCACGGCAAGACCCTGGCGCGCGCAATGAGACCTCATCAGGCAATCGTCGGCTTCCCCCGATACTCGCCCGTCCTCGGCGCGTTCATCATCCGCATGCGACGTGGAGGTCATCTTCTGGGCGCTCGCCGCGTCACGCTGCACCATGGCGGCTCCCTCCGCGTGGGTCAGTCGCGCGAATCCTCGCCCGAGGAATCGCCGCCACTTGCGGCGGTATCCGGAAGTGCTTCCAATGGCCTCGTCCAGGTCATTGCATCCGCCCCTTCGTGGGCTTCGCGCTGAGTCAACACCTTCTCGAGGCTTCTGCATGTTCGGCTGCATTTCGAGACGCCACCCACGTCCCTCCAGGGATCCGCGCCTGTCCCCCATGGCTTTTCGCGTGGGTGTTCGCGTTTCAACGCGCTGCTGTCGACCGGTTTCGCGGTGGTCAGCGTACGCCTGATCTGCGCATTTCACGCCGCCGCGCACGCCTCATTCGTCCCGGGCCTGGCGGTCGCCGCGACGGGCGTGGTGACAGCTGGCGGTCTCAACGTTTCCTGCTCGAGCCCGCCGCTCGGCCCACGTGCGTGTCGCGCTCACTATGACGGCAGACGCGTTCATTTCGCAGTTCGGGCGCTCCAGGGCCGCGGGCGGAGGGCGCTTGCGAGCGAGGCATGGGCACGGCCTCGTCCGTCACGCGGGCGTCTTCGGTCCCTGCCAGCGGCGTCGCGCTCCTTGGCGGCCTCAGGCGGCGACAGCGCCGTGCCGGTGGTACTCCCGTCATGATCGTGGGCTCCGCCGGGCGCGTGGTTCGCGTTCACAGCGATCGCCCGCGGCGGCGGGCACACGCCGCGCCAGCTCAGCCTCGACTGGCAGGGCGCCAGCGCGCGGGACACAGGATCACCGCGCCCTGGATACAGATACATCGCGCGCATCCGGATAGTAGGCGCGCATCCGGATGGGTATCGCGCATCTGGATAGGGTTATTAACCTGTCCAGATCGTCACAACCCATCCAGATCGTCGCAGCAACCTATCCGAGCGCTGCCTCATCGTCGAAGAATTCAGCGCCAGCTTTCCAGCTCTCTTCGGCCGCGACTACCAGGGGTGCTCAGCAGCGGCACACACGTCACCCGAGCTCGGACTCAGCTCTCAGTCGCGCCTGCTCGTACCCTCACGCGCGTCCCTTGCGTCGCTCGCCGCGAGGCGAGGCACACAGCGACCGACACCGGACCAGGCCGGTAGAAGCCTGCAGACGCCCGATCCGGCGCAGCAGATGAGGGGCTCGGACCAGGGCGGACGGGCTGCGATCGCGGCAAACAAGGGGCGAAGGTGGAGGCGTCCGGGCGAAGCGCATCACCGCGGAAGCGCGAGGCTGTAAGGGATGGACTGTGAGAGCAGTCCCACGCCGACGACAATAGCGATCAGTGTCACGAGGTCGTGGCCGCCATGGCTCGGCCCGAGGACAGGCGCAAAAACAGGGTGCCCGCGCTGAGCGAGTTCGTCACCCGCATCGCGGGTGGAGGGGCTGGCCCCACCACGATGTACGCGGACCACGCGAGCGCGGCCAGGAGAAATCAGGCGACGCCGACGCGCACGCTCGGCACGCTCAGGTCGAGGGGAGACCGCCGATGCACGCCACCCGCGAACGCGAGGACGCGGCGATGCGGGCCGCAGCCACGGCCTCGGAGGCAACGACAGCGAGCCGGGCCGATGAACTCTGACGGACCGGCTGTCCCCCAGGGGAATGCGCGATGGCCTCGCAAAAGCGGCGGTTCATCGATCAGGATGATGACCCCGAAGAGCCGCGGGAGATCGCGGTCAGGCGCGTCAGGCCGCCGCGCCAGGGGCGCTTCCGCGCGAGGGCGACGCGCCGGTGAACACGCGCCACGGGCGATCGGGACGCGGGTTCGACGGACGCGAGGCGATGACCGCGAGCGCGGCGCCCACGTACTGATGAGGCCGGAGCCGACGATGTAGAGCTGGGCGGATGCGGTCGGCGACGGAAGGCGACCTGCCGGGCGCGCGGGCGCAACGGCGCTTCGCGGCCCGGCACTGGACTGAGGCCGGGGTTGCGTGCGTTCCTCGGCGTTGGGCGGGGCTCGTTCACTGGGCGGGCGGGAAGGGTGAGCGCCGCCGAGTTCATGCAGTAGCGCAGGCCGGTGGGCTGGGCGGGCGCGTCAGGGAAGCGTGGCTGAGGTGGGAGCCGGCAGGTCGCGCAGCTGCCTCCAGTTCAGGTCATGCCGTGGCTGGTGTCGACGTGCTCGGTCGGCGCCGTCGTGGGCTGAAGAAGGAGGGCCAGCCGCAGGAGGTCGAACTTCGTGTCGGAGTCAAAGAGTGTGGAGCCGCAGGCCCGCGCACGATGCAGGTCTCGACGCGGGCCTCGTCGAGCTCGCCGGTGAAGGGCGCTCGATGCCCGCCTCGCGCAGCACGTGGTAGCGCATGGGGCTGAGCTTCTTCCATTCGGCGTCGGGTGCGGGCGGGATCGGTGGCGTCTCATGGTCCCATTTATCGCGCGTCGCCGCGCGCACTTTCGCTCTCAGATGCGGCCGCGGGCGGCGCGGTGGTTCACTGGCGTCATGGACGAGCAGTGGGTTGCCTCGCGGGGACGCGCACTTGGCGGTGGTGGAACTTGGCGGCCGAGGTTTTCTTGGTCGCGGCCTTCTGGCAGGCCTTTTTCGCGGTTCCCTTCTGGTGTTCGCCTTCTTGGTCGCCGCCTTTCTTGGCGGGACTTCGCGTCCGTGGCGGCGGCTGGTTCGAGGCGTTCTCCGCCTTGTCGCCCTCCTCGGTCACTGCCTTCTTGGAGGTCGGCGGGGCCTTCTTGCCCTCCTTTTTCGCTGTGTTTGGCCTTCTTCGCGGCCGCCTTTTTCGCGGGCGCCTTCTTGCCGGAGGCCGTGGCGGGCTTCACCTCGTCAGAGCCGTCAGGGGCGGCACTGGCCGCGTCCGCTGCGCTTTGGCCGCGGCGTCGGCGGTCAGCGCACGAGCGTCTCGTCGAGGTGCGGGCTGTTTCCTCGATGGTCGGCAGGACCTGGGTGGCCTCAGCGTCGACGGTCACGGCCTCGGCGGTCTCGACTGGGCGTCATGACGGTGGTCGCCTCCTCGTCCCGCGGTCTCCGCACCCTGCTCATCGGGGCCTCCTCGTCGAGGTTTCCTCAGGGCGTCACGGCCTCGGCGTCGGCCTGGTCGTCTGCTTCTTCGGCGTCCTCCGCCGAATCCGCCCAGCTTCCGCGGTGTCAGCCGCCGCGTCCACAGCATCCTCAGCGTCAGCCTGGTCGTCTCACCTCTTCGGCGTTCTCCGCCGAGATCCGCCGCTTCCCGCGGTGTCGGCGGCCGCGTCCACAGCATCCTCAGCGCCAGCCTGATCGTCCGGCACGTCGTCGCCCGGCCGAATACGCCGCTTCCGCGTCGGAGTCGCCGGACTCGGCAGGGGCCTCAGGCTTCTCCTCAGCGTCGCCCGCGGCAGCTCGCCCTCAGCGTCCGTTTCGGCGCTGCCGACAGCAGGAATCTGGCCGGTGACGGCGCGCAGCATATCGGCCTCGGCGCCGGTGGGGTGCCACCGCGGGAAGAGAAATCCATAGATGGACACGCGCGCCGCGGAAAGCTCCACCTTGAGTGGGGCGCGTTTTCGGCGTCAGGCGCGCGCCTCCTCGGCGACGGCGTGCCAGCCAGGGTGGATGACCAGCTCGTCCGAGGGATTTCCTCATCGGCGAGCGACGCAGCCATTTCAGCGGGGTCGGCTCCGGCGGTGGCACTGAGCGCGGCGCGAGGCGCCTGCACCGTATCGGTCATGACCGGGCGGCCGGTGCGCGCGGGAGGCGGCACCTGAACCAGCTGTTTCCACGGATGTCTTCACGCGCGGGGATGGGCGCGGTGCGCCTGCTCGTCCTCGCTCATGGGCTGGGCGGGCGCATCCTGAGGGAGCGTCCTCGGCGGTGGCCGGGGGCCCCGGTTCCTCACCGTCCGACGAGGCCTGTGCGGCCTCGTGCGCGTCGCCGTCAGCCCCGGCGCGTCGTCAGCAGGCGCCGCATCCTCGAGCAGCTGGCGCCCTGCGCCGGCGCGTCGTCCTCAGGCTCGGTATCGGGCTCAGTATCGCAGGCTCAGCGGCGGCGACCTGCGCCTGCCGCGCGTCGTCGGTGTTGGACGTGTCCCTCGCATCCAGGGCTGCGGCCGCGGGTGCGGCCGCGTTAACGGGCTCGCGCTGCTCGGCGGCGACCCCGTCAGGCTGACGCCTCGGCGTTTCACCGACAGCGTCACCAGCGGCGGACTGGCCTCCGCCGGTTCCTCGGCAGCGTCCTCGGCGGGCTCGAGCGGGTTCCACGCCGACGGCGGCCAGCGCCACGGTGGCCTCGGGGTCAGCGCCTCGCGGCGGTCGCGTCCCTCCGGCGATCCTGGGCGCGGCGAGGCATCAACCCTCGCGCTCGGCGTAAAGCCTCCTCGCCAGGGGCCGGCGAGTGCGGCCGCGCGTTCCTCGGCCTCTGCGGAACGGAAGAAACGCTCGCCGCGGCCGATGGACGTGGCCGTCAGGGTCTGGTGAGCTGCGGTTGAGGGTTACCCGCCGCCTCAATGATCTTGCGCAGCGCGACTGGGAGATCACCTGCGTCTCGTCGACGGAGCGCCGCCCTCGGCGAGCTCGCGCGCTGAGCAGTCCGCCATCGCGCGACGGCGGCGCGCTTAGCGCTAGCGGCGAGCGGCCACTCATGCGCGCGGCGTGGGCTCACGTCCTTAGGCTGCTCGCGCACGCCTCAGCTGAGGGCGCCGGCCAGGGAGGCCGCGCCACCCGCGGCGGAACCCTCCGCGGCGCGCAACAGCCCACCACCCCCATGGGAGGGAGGACTGCCCGATCGCGGCCACGGCCTCGTTCGTGCCGGAAATGCCGGCGGGCTCGGCGGCGGCGCGATGCGTTCGCGGCTCATGTCGCTTTTTCGACGGTCACGGTCTCGCGCGGCTCGATGCGCTGGGCGGGGCGCGCCACGGCTCGTCGGCGGCGATCCAGGAGATGACTGTTCGCGCAGGTAGGCGCGCAGATCGTTGAGGTTTCCGGGTTCGCCGCGGACACGAGAATGCGCACGGTCACCGTGTACTCGTCAGGTCTGTGATCTGCACGGCCCCACGTGCGCCCGTCCCACAGGTCTGTGGCGGTCAGGGGCTGCTCGACCTTGGTGCGGATAAGCGTCATGGGCGCGGACCAGTCGAGGCTTAGGTTCGACGGTGCCGAGCTGGGCGGCGGCGCGGCGCGTCCAGTTCTCGAAGAGGTCTGCGTGAAGTAGCGGCAGGGGATGATGAGGCGGCGCTCATCCCAGATGCGCACGACCACGTAGGAGAGCGTGATTTCCTCGACGGAACCGGTCTCGTGCTTCGTCGCCGGCGACGACGACGTCACCCACGCGGATCGCGTCCGTGAAGGCGAGCTGCAGGCCGGCGGGAGACATTGCGAGGGTCTGCTGGGCGGCGAGGCCGCCGATGACCGAGAGGACACCGGCGGAGGCTGGGACGGTGGTCATGGCCTGGCGTGCGGCCTCGAGGGTGCCGATGATGGCGATCATGCCGGCGCCACGACGATCCCTTGAGTGAGGCGCCGCAGGACCTGCCATGGGTTTCGAAGCGGCGGCGAGCGCAGCCCCGGTCGGAGGCCTGGCGGGCCTTGGCGGCGTCTTCGAGACCCAGGCGGCGGCGTACCCATCCAGGTCAGGCGCAGGACCTGCGATGAGGAGGGATGTGCATGGGAACGTCGTCACCGACGAGCCGTGTCCAGTCCGACAGAGTTCAGGTTGACGTGCGATGACTAGGGCCACCCAGGCACCCCGTCCCGCGAGGTCAAAGTGCAGGGGCGTCGCACGCGGGCCAGGATCGACGAGGCCGTGGCGGACTGCGGGCGCCTTGCGGGCGGGGACGGCGAAGACGACCGACGACAACACCCACGCAGGCGCCGATGGTGGGGCCGAGGATCAGGAGGTGAAATCGATAGTGGTGGCCACGGCGGCCTCCAGCGCCGGATTGCGGTCAGCGGCGACTGCGCGAGAGCGCGTCCGAGGCGTGGGCAGAGTGCGCCGAGTACCGCAGGTGTCGTAGTCATGCATCAAGGGTCAGGCCGCTTGCTGATGAAATCCTGTGAATTCCGCGTAGAGTGCAGCATTTTCTGGTAACGTGTGCGGGTCAAACTCTGTTTTGACGCGGCGCGCGACTGCCTAAACTATCTCCGTCTTGGACGCTAGTTCGACGGCCAAGCCAGGCCCCCATCGTCCCGAGCGGCCTAGGGACACCGCCCTTTCACGGCGGCGACAGAGTTCGAATCCCGTTGGTACCACCGGTCGCAATTGTGAGTTGGAATAATTCAATGGAGGTCTTACCTGTTGCATAAGGCCCCGTAAGCGCAGTTGGTTGGCGCGCCGCCCTGTCACGGCGGAGGTCGCGGGTTCAAGTCCCGTCAGGGGTCGCCGACCGGACCTTCTGTTCAGGTCTTGGCTCTGCTCAAGCTCAGTTGGTAGAGCGTTCGACTGAAAATCGAAAGGTCACCGGATCGGCGCCGGTCAGAGCCACCAGCAATCCCGAGAGCATTCGCTTCGGGATTTTCGATATTCCCTCTGCTCTGCGCTGCGGCTACCGAGACCGACCAGGCGGGCGGGACGCACACCATACGCTCCCGTGCCGGGCGGGGCGCCTCGCAGCCATCGACACTGGCGCAGGCGCTCCCGAAAAATCAGCCTCTCCTGTCGGAGTGCCGAGCAAGCGTGCGTGTTGGCACACGCACTCGCGTCGCGAGGAGGCACCTATGTTTGCTTGAGAAGCGCTGGTCGCTGTGGAGGCGCCTCGCGGCCGCGATCGTCGAGCACAGTTGTGTGGCGGGAGCGCTCAGCGCGTGCGAGCTGTCGGTCCCAAATGCTCGTCGGCCTGGCGCCGCGGGAGGCCATGAGCAAGCTGGAGGGCTCCGGGTACCGCCACGTCGCGGTCGTCGACGAGTTCGGGACGACGATCGAAGAGTCACACTCGAGGACGGCTTCAGGGTGACCGCGCAGGACGCCGTCGGGAGGGCGTGTCAGCCTCCTCGACGATCACGCTGACTGTCGCCGAGAGCGCGGTCGCTTCGCTGGTGATGACGCCCGGACGAGTCTCCTCCGGCGCAGGCCCGAGGCGACGCGCTCGAGGCCGAGGCGACGCGCGGCCCAGGCGCGACTCCCGAACCTGAGGCCCGCTGCGAGAGGGCCCAGAGGCTCAGACACTCCTGCGGTCGAGGCCCGCCGCTCCAGCTCGCGCACCAGCCCGTTCGCGCTCCACGCAGATGTACTTCGAGCTGCGCGCAGGCTCGCGCGGCGGGGCCGCACTGCACCCCTCTACGAGGCGGCCCGGTTACAACCCGCGCCTGGACCGCGACAGGGACTGGCGTGGCCTGCGAGTAGCGGCCTCGCGGCGATTCCGTTCCCCCAGCGGCGCCCAATCCGCGTCACTGGGCCCCGGCCTCGCCAGTCCTGCGCCCGGCCTCGTCTGCACGAGGTCAGGGAAGCTTCGATGCGTGCGCGTCGCGTGGCGCCGGGCAGGCTCACGCACGGCGTCGGGCGTCTCCTGCCCGGTGGGCCGGGAGACCCTCAGGGTCGATCGCATGAGGACAGTCTCGTAGCGCCTCGATTCCGTGCGAGAAGTAGAAGGCTCTTTCCACAGATGACACGGTGACTGCCCCACAACGAGGCAACCGGCCGACGGGCGCACTTACCCACCTGCAGGGCTTTTCTCAGGCGGACAGCTCATCCTAATTTGTTCTGACAGGGGCATTTTCGGCGGGTCCATGGTGGAAAACCCCACGATTGCGGGAAGCACGTGTATCCAGCAGGGACGGTGTTTGATCCCCAGCGGCTCATCCCCGCGTAGGCGGGAGAAGCAGCGCACGTCCAAGAACAGCGGCGGCATCCACCCGGCTCATCCCGCGTGCGGCGGAGAAACGCAGGACCTGGCAGACAGCCTCGGTATCGAGGCGGGTCGATTCCCGCGTGAGCAGGGAAAAGACATGAGGCTGAGACTGTTCAGGCCGGTAGATACGGGCTCGTCCCGCGTGGGTGGGAAAAACAAGGCAGTTAGGTGGGAGGCCGCCTCAGTGTGCGGCTCATCCCCGCGTAGGCGGGGAAAACCGCCGGACCGTCGGGGCCCGCTCAGCAAGCCAGGGCTCTATCCCCGCGTAGGCAGGGAGAGCGAGACGCTCAGCGGCGCTGCGCAGGTGAGCATCGGGCTCATCCGCGTAGGCGGGAAAAACGTGTATGGCCTGTCTGGTTCGTGCGCGTCTGGGGCTCATCCCCGAGTAGGCGGGGAAAACTAGAGCGACCCGCCGCAACCTGGCTAATCCCTGCAGCTCATCCCGCGTGGGCGGAGAAAGACCCGACGGTCGCGAGGCCGGAACCGCGCGAAGCGAGGCTCATCCCGCGTGGGCTGGGGAAAACGAGGCGAAAGCCCTCCCACAGCGGCTTGACCGCGGGCTCATCCCCGCGTGGGCGTGAAAACCGCTTAGAGGCGAGCTCATTCATTTCCGACGCCGGGGCTCATCCCCGCGTAGGCGGGAAAACGTAGATGAGCGGTCGCGCTCCATTGCACAGGCCTCATCCCGCGTGGGCGGGAAAACAAACGCTCACCGCCAAGGAGGCGGCGTTGCAGCTCATCCGCGTGGGCAGGAGAACTCGCGCGGTTCCTTGGTCGAGAACGATCCACAGGCTCATCCCGCGTGGGCGAGGAAAACCACCATGCGCGAGCTTTGCGACGGCGAGGGCCGCCGGCTCATCCCCGCGTGGGCGGAAAGACTGTCCGTCGATCAGGCTCGGCGACCGTGTCAGGCTCATCCCCGCGTGCGGCGGGGAGAGCGAGTCGCCAAGTGTCATGGATTTGAAGATTCAGGCTCATCCGCGTGGGCGGGAAAGCGAAAACCCTCGCCCGACGCCCAGCACTGGAGCAGGCGGCTCGCATCCCCGCGTGGGCGGGAAAAGCTTGCCCATGCCTGGCGTCGATGCGGCCGTGAGCGCTCATCCCGCGTGGGCGGGAAAGCCCGTGAGTTCACGGATTCCCGCAGGCGTCTGGGGCTCTATCCCGCGGGCGGGAGGCAGAAACTACCCAGACCACGGGCCCTGCAGCCTGGGCTCATCCCCGCGTGGGCGGGAGGCGTCGACGACGCTGGCGGCTGCCCCTGCGAGATCAGGGCTCATCCCCGCGTGGGCGGGGAAAAGCTGTTGGGCGTCGGGCGAGGTTTCCTCGACTGTCAGGGCTCATCCGCGTGGGCGGGAGAAAACCCGCTCGTACTCATTCCTTCTGTTCCTTCCGCAGGGCTCATCTCCGGGCGGGCGAGAAACTCATCGTTGGCGATGAGAGTTGGACTGGGAGGCTCATCCCCGCGTGGGCGGGGAAAACGCGGGTGCGGTGCCCGCTTGCTGGCAGGTCGAGGCGGCTCATCTCCGCGTGGGCGGGGAAAAACCTGGAGCAGTCAACTGGAGCTATCGAAGCGGTCGGCTCATCCCCCGCGTGAGGCGGGGAAAACCGAGCGTAGGTCGTTTCGGTCTCTGCAGGCTGGCAGGCTCATCCCCGCGTGGGCGGGAAAACTACCGGAGACGGCTCGCGCCGCCGTACGTCATCAGGCTCATCCCGCGTGGGCGGGGAAACTCCTCGTTGGTCGCCACGCCCGCAGCGCGGCCGGCTCATCCCGCGTGGGCGAAAAGGGAAAACATGCGCCTCCCCACGGGCCGCGTCTTGAGAGGCTCATCCCGCGTGGGCGGGGAAAAACACTGGTCCGGCGTCTGGGAGGCGTCAGCGAGCTCATCCCGCGTGGGCGGGAAAACCAGCCTGATCGTGTCGCCGTCGTCGGTCTTGACGGCTCATCGCGTGGGCGGGAAAAGCACCAACCCGACGCCCTGTCACCCCGGGACGGGCTCCATCCCGCGTGGGCGGGGAAAACCAGAACAGGGGACGACACAGCGCCGCCCAGGAGGGGCTCATCCCCGCGTGGGCGGAGAGAAGCACTGTCAAGCGTTGCCGCTACAGCGCTCGGCGGCGGCTCATCCCGCGTGGGCGGGAGAACGATACGCGCGCTGGGATCCGCGCTCTGGTGCCGGGCTCATCCCCGCGTAGGCGCGCGAAAACGAGGGCGCCGACAAGGGCCTCGACCATGATCGGGCTCATCCCGCGTGGGCGGGGAAAACCGGTGAGGGCGTCGATGCTGCTAGCTTAAGACTCGGGCTCATCCCGCGTGGGCAGGGGAAAACTCCTATCCGCTATCAGCGGCCTGACCGCGCGGGCTCATCCCCGCGTGGGCGGGAAAACACCGCGGCCCTGAGAGGCCATGCGCGGGCGACGGCTCATCCCGCGTGGGCGGGAGAGAGACCCTTATCGAGCGCCGACCTCGCCTGGCGCTTCGGGCTCATCCCGCGTGGGCGGGGAAAACATGCCACCGCGCCCATAGTCTCCCGTCTTGCCCCGGCTCATCCCGCGTGGGCGGGGAAAACTCGCGCGAAGCCGCCCGTGCCTCACCTCCGCGGCTCATCCCCGCGTGGGCGGGAAACGTGCTCGGCAGAAGCCGGTCCAGCGCCCTTGCTGGGCCCATCGCGTGGGCGGGAAAAACACCTTCTCGGTCTTCAGCACGCCCAGGTAGCGCGGCTCATCCCGCGTGGGCGGGAAAAACCTCTTGATGCCCGCCCACATGCCGTCAATGAAGGGCTCATCCCGCGTGGGCGGGAAAACGAAGAGGACCTGACGTGAATCAACTTCTCCGGCTCATCCCGCGTGGGCGGAAAAACAGCGAGGATGTGCTACCTGCTCCCGACCGCGCTGGGCTCATCCCCGCGTGGGCGGAAAACGTGGTGGACGCGGCTCCCCGCGCGCGCTCAGGTCAGCTCATCCCCGCGTGGGCGGGGAAAACCAGCGGTCAGGAACGTGGGCGTTAACGTCCGCGGGCTCATCCCCGCGTGGGCGGGGAAAACTAATCGATCCGCCGGCCGGCAGATCGATCGTCGGCTCATCCCGCGTGGGCGGGGAGAAAACCTGTGAGGGCGTCGAGATGCTTGGCCAGGCTCAGGGCTCATCCCCGCGTGGGCGGGAAAACGCGTTCGCCGGCCACATGCCCAGGCGTTCACGCGGCTCATCCCGCGTGGGCGGGGAAAACATCGTCTGCACCACGTGGAGCCGCTGCCGTAGGGGCTCATCCCCCGCGTGGCGCGGAAAACTGGACACAGTCGTCAGAACGACACGGGGAGGGCTCATCCCCGCGTGGGCAGGAAAACCCGTCTACACAGGCCGACGGGTCGGTCCTGCGAGGCTCATCCCGCGTGGGCGGGAAAACTTGTCAGTAGCAGCGACAATGACGGCGCAACAGGCTCATCCCGCGTAGGCGGGGAAAACGCGTTCGCCGGCCACATGCCCAGGCGTTCACGCGGCTCATCCCCGCGTGGGCGGGAAAAGCATCATCTGCCACGTGGAGCCGCTGCCCGTAGCTCATCCCCGCGTGGGCGGGAAAGCTGGACACAGTCGTCAGGGAACGACACGGGAAGGGCTCATCCCGCGTGGGCGGGAAACCCCGTCTCACAGGCCGACGGGTCGGTCCTGTCAGGCTCATCCCGCGTGGGCGCGCGAGAAACCTCGTCCGTCAGGCCGCTGCCCATCGCGGGCTCATCCCGCGTGGGCGGAAAACTGTCGGGCGTGCGCGGCGTCGTACCACGGGTGGGCTCATCCCCGCGTGGGCGGGGAAAACGAGCGTGAATGAGGCGCATCGTCGGCGTCCATGGGGCTCATCCCGCGTGGGCGGGAAAACCGCGAACAACGATTCGCCCTACAATGCATCGGACGCTAGCTCATCCCGCGTGGGCGAGAAAACGACGAGACACCGCTAGAGGCGGTATCGGCGGCGGGCTCATCCCGCGTGGGCGGGAAAACGCCTCGCTGCTCCGCCCACGCCGTCTCCTGAATGGGCTCATCCCGCGTGGGCGGAAAGACGAGAACGGCGACAAAGGAATCGACCTCAGGCAGCGGCTCATCCCCGCGTGGGCGGGAAAACCTGCGCCACCGACGGTCACACGCACGTGGGCTCATCCGCGTGGGCGGAAGAAACGCCTGGTGGTACTACGTCCCGTACAGTCGAGAACGGCTCATCCCCGCGTGGGCGGGAAAACAGTACCCGCCGCTCTCGTCCATAGAACGCCGCGAAGGCTCATCCCCGCGTGGGCGGGGAAAACTTGCTCTGTGGCGTCATGTTCCAGGAGCATGGTCGGCTCATCCCGCGTGGGCGGGGAAAACCTCGTGGCGATCCGCGCCGAGGCGGAGTACGGCAGCTCATCCCGCGTGGGCGGGGAAAACCAGGGGTCGGCCAGCCGTGTCCTTGGTGTTCAGGGCTCATCCCCGCGTGGGCGGGAGAAGCAGCAAGCTGGACGACGCGAAGCACACGCTGACCGGCTCATCCCCGCGTGGGCGGGGAAAACTTGCGATTGGAGACCGTCTACGCGCCTGGTACGTGGGCTCATCCCCGCGTGGGCAGGGAAAAACGTCGTAGCGGTCATCAGTGCCTCCGGGTTGCCGGCTCATCCCCGCGTGGGCGGGAAAAACGTCTGGACGCGCTGGAGGCCTCGCTGTCGGAAGGGCTCATCCCGCGTGGGCGGGAAGGCATCGTCCTGCGCCGCCTGTCCGCCGTCGCCGCGACCATCCCCGCGTGGGCGGGAAAAGCCCACCACGCCAGAAGCCGGCCAGCGATGGCCGGGCTCATCCCGCGTGGGCGGGAAAACCTGAAACGCCGTGGTTCCAGTGTTCAAGATGGGGCTCATCCCCGCGTGGGCGTGAAAGACACGAGGCGTGGGCTTTCCGACGCCGATTCGGGGCGGCTCATCCCCGCGTGGGCGGGAAAACCTTGATGGTGTCAGCTGCGGTCGGTGATTCCGGCTCATCCCGCGCGTGGGCGGGGAAAACCGTCTTCTGGTACGGGTGCGCCGCCGACCTGACGGCTCATCCCCGCGTGGGCGGGAAAACCGTGCCGCGCGGGACGATTGCGGTCAGGGCGTCGGCTCAGTCCCGCGTGGGCGGGAAAACGCGATAGCCGTGACGACCACCCAGACCGCCACCAGCTCATCCCCGCGTGGGCGGGGAAAACCCAGGCATGAGGTCCGTCGAGATGATCGTCGAGGGCTCATCCCCGCGTGGGCAGGGAAAACCTCAGGCTATAGCAGGGAAGATCGACCAGCGGGGCTCATCCCCGCGTGGGCGGAAAACGGTGCCTCCGACGCTGATTCCGGCTCGACGCGCGGGCTCATCGCGTGGGCGAGGGAAAACGCAGCGCACGCGCTCGCGAAAATCTACGCCCGCGCTCATCCCCGCGTGGGCGGGGAAAACAATGGGGGATCGGCGGGGGCTGGTCCTGGGCCGGCTCATCCCGCGTGGGCGAGGAAAAGCCTGGTCGACGCCGCCGCCAGCTCATCCGACGCGGGCTCATCCCCGCGTGGGCGGGAAAACTTTCCATGCTTTCGACGGGTTCCCATCCGCTCGGCTCATCCCCGCGTGGGCGGAGAAAGACATCTGCTCGTAGGCGGGTGCGCTCGCCGTAGGTGGGCTCATCTCGCGTGGGCGGGGAAAAGACATAGCCCGCCCAGTCAATCAGGGACGCCGGGCTCATCCCCGCGTGGGCAGAAAACATGGCCCCCGCCCAGTCAATCAGGGACAGCGCCGGGCTCATCCCCGCGTGGGCGGGGAGAAACCGCGTCGCGTGTCTGCCCTCGCTGGCGACGACAGGCTCATCCCGCGTGGGCGGGGAAAACTCGAGGAGGGCGAGGCTGAGCGCCCTCATCACCAGGCTCATCCCCGCGTGGGCGGGGAAGAGACGCCGCCGCGAGGCGGCACGCTGGCAGGGCACGGTGGCTCATCCCCGCGTGGGCCGGGAAAACGTCATTAAGACTGCCACCGCGACCAAGATCACGGGCTCATCCCCGCGTGGGCGGGAAAGCGGTGAGCCGTGCGGACGCAACCGCACACGGGCTCATCCCGCGTGGGCGGGAGACCCCAAGGAAGCACCATATTCCAGCCCCCACCGGGCTCATCCCCGCGTGGGCGGAAAGCTACAACGAGACTAGCACGAACTAATTCCTACTGGGGCTCATCCCGCGTGGGCGGAGAAACTCCTGGAAGCTCAGGGCAAGGCCATTACCTCAGGCTCATCCCCGCGTGGGCGGGGAAAACGCCAGGCTCCTCGGCTCCGACGCCCGGTACATCAGGCTCATCCCGCGTGGGCGGGAGAGCAGCATCGAGGAAACCACGGGTGCCCTGTCGGCGGGCTCATCCCGCGTGGGCGGGAAAGGCGCTCAGGTCCGACGCCTGGCTGGCCAGGTGCGGCTCATCCCCGCGTGGGCGGGGAAAACCGTGAAGCGGTGACAGAGACGCCGCCGGTGCTGGGGCTCATCCCGCGTGGGCGGGAAAAGCTGATAAAAAGGGTCTCGAATGGGCCGCCGAGGGGCTCATCCCGCGTGGGCGGGGAAAACCTGTCTACGACGGTGATCCCTGGCGTGGCGAACGGCTCATCCCCGCGTGGGCGGGGAAAACCTCGTCGAACCGTACTGGATCGGTACGATGCGGGGCTCATCCCGCGTGGGCGGGGAAAACGATGAATGAGCGAAGCGCCCCCAAGCGTCCGGGCTCATCCCGCGTGGGCGGGGAAAACGGACACGCCGACGCGCTTAGCCGCCCAGTCCCGGGCTCATCCCCGCGTGGGCGGGGAAAACTGCTCTGACCTGCGCTTTTTATCAAGCGGATCGGTCAGATCTTGGAAACCCTTGAGCTTGCCGTCTCCTCTGAAAGCTACTCATTGAGCGCCGCTTTACGCAACTGACGCGCCGCAGGATCAGGCTCGGAATACTGGCCTCGCCCTTCCGAGTAGTAGGGGCGCATCATCAGGGTCAGTCCATCAGAAGTCGACAGGCTTCCACGGATCGCCCCAGGTCAGGAAGGCAAGACCCTGCTCGTTGCGCGCCCGATAGACCAGGACCGCCCGCCCTGTCTTCATGTTCTCTGTGACAATCTCCCACAGACGCTCGCGCACACGGGCACTGAGAGTCCCAACGAAAACTCGGGAGAAATCTCCATGAGCCACCGCGTCACGTGACCCCGCAGGCCCTCGGGAACCGCAGATAAGACGAGAACGATCACGAGAAGTCGCCCTCTTCGTAGGACACACCCGCCGCGACCGTTCCCTCGCGGTCATCCCACAGACGCAGGTCGTCCACGATAAGGTCCTCGTCGTCCCCGACTTCCAAGGCACCAGACACCGACAAAAGCCCCTTAATGTCGGCAACACACCGCTCCAGGAGCCGAAACTCCCGAACTGCATCACGCACAGCCTTCCTCGCTGCACTACCCACGGCCTCGTCCGAGGGCGATGCAGCCACATCGAAAGGCGATGGGGAATGGTGAGATCGGCCTTGTACAGGTCAGCAATGTCATACACGAACGAACGGTAGGTTCCGTTGTAGAACGAATCCCCAACCCCGGACTACAGCCCCAGCGCGACGATCACAGCATGAACAACCCCGTATATCGCAGAGTTTGCCGCCGACAACGCCTGGTTCACGACCGACCCGTCCTCGAAGTTGTCCGGGTCGTACTCGCGTCTATCCCAGGGCACACCCGTGCGCTGGGAGTGCTCACGGTACAGGCGGCGCACGCGGGCATCCCTCGCGTCCGCGCAACTGCTGAAGACTCAGCTTCGACACGTCCTCGCCCGCAAAACGCATCAAAGTACATGTTGCGAGCAACGGTCAGCCGTATCGACGGATCGCTCACCGCGCGAGCCTGCGCCTCCAACAACCGCGAGGAGCGCGAGGGCGGGGTGCCGTGTGCGTAGTACCGCACCCCGTTCTCGCCCACCCACACGATGGTCGAACCGCTCTCGGACAGCACCGAGACCGCCGAGTGCGTGATCCGAACCCCCGGGTCCCAGCAGCAGCACCGACAGCGCCGCCGCTGGGACGTGGGCGATTCCGTGACCCATCAGCCACGGTGATCGCGTTCGAGTCACGATTAACCGTGCAGCGCTCGACGTACAGGAATGTCAACCGGTCCCGAACGCGCACCAGCTCTTTCGGGTCTGGCGGCCTCGCCCCGGGGATCGGTCTCGCTGGTCGGGCCAAAGGTCATCAAGCCGCAGCCGTAGGCTTTTCCCTCGGCCAATTCCCATGGATGAGGACTCGGCGTAGGGCTTCGGGGTCCGTCACCTCGAGGACACCTTCGAAAGGCAGCGATCCCAAGGGTCACTCGATGCTCCCCCGCGCTTAAACTCAGCGATGCTACGTTCAACCCCATTAATCAGGAGGTTCGCCCCCGTCGACGCGGCGACCATCCCGATCCTCCAGGACGGGCAGATCCCCACCGTACTCGGCAGAAGTCAACACACGGAATCCGAGCCGCTCAGAGCGATCAAGACCCACTGCGTCTGCTGATCCTGTGTGACATGCGCGAGGACCTTCTTCTGACCACGCGCGTTGGTCTGACCTGCCTCTCGGAAAGTCGGGTTGACACAGAGGCGGAAACCCCACCTCTGCCCGGCCTCAAGCCGATCGAGGAAATCACCCATGTCGCGAACAAGCACTCCACCATCGGTTGCGTACCCAGCTTCCTCGACGATGTGCGAGGGATCCGGGGGAACCGGGCTCGAGATGAAGAGCGCACGAGGGGCTCCCCTGCCGAAGGACCACTTCTCGCGACTGGAGGACGATCCAGGCGCCACAGCACGCGAGGCATTCCAGCACCCTCCAGGCAGCCCGGCGGGAAAGCAATTCATGACGGCCGCATGCAGAACCTGACGGCTCCGCATGAGCTGCCGAGCACCCCTGCGGTGCGGGTTGAGGTAGATGCGTGTCAAATACATCAGAGCACCTCCATCGGGTCATGGACGAGGCCCGGGCCGGCGTTCGGCCGCGCCTCCACATACTGCGGATTCTCCAGATCGACGCGCGCCTCCTCGACGGTTCTGAGAGTGTAGATACGGTGTTCGGAGTCAAAGCTGATCGGCACATCCTGGATCGTGTGCTCGAACGAGGTGCCCTCGCCGGAAGGGATAATGCCCTGATCAGCAACAACGCGGACGGACACGTACTGTTCGTAGCGCTGCTTCTTTTGGTAATACGCGGATGCCATCCACGGTGTTTCCCGAAGAGCGTCCCACGCGCTCCCTTGACGCACAGTGAGTCGCAGAGGCATGGTCGGTGGACACGAGCGACGACCAAGGTACAAAGGGAACACCGGCCGAAGAATCGCCTGCGACAACCCCTCGATCACGTCATCCGGTCCTTCAATGAAGGCCCCGAAAGCCGCATCCGCCCAATAGAAACGGGCAGATAGAGGCATCGACGTATCACCCCGATGCGCCGTATGAAAGTCGCGGAGCAACTGCCCCGGCTGGTCCACCCGCACGGCGAAAGCGAAGCTCGGCCAGGTCCTCGATCGGATCGCTGCGCCTGCGTCCCTGCGCCGCCGCGAGCAGACCGACCAGCGCGCTCTTTCGTGGAAAAGCCTCCGTCGACCTGCGCGTGAATCGACTGGATGGGCCCCACGACTGCATGGGGCCGGCCAGTCGCAAGACGAGTACCGAACTCATCGCTCGCCTCGCACAGCGTCCACCGTCGCCTGCCCAGATCGACCAGGCGAACCTGGGCACCCAGTGCGGAGAAGGCCTCGCCCCGAGGCGTGGTCCACGTGGCGAGAGAGCCGACAGGCTCGAGGCCGGTGAGGTCACGAAGCTTGGACTCGAACTCAACGAAACGCTTGACGGCAGGCTCGGCGAAACCGTGCTCCCCGCGACGATCGGGTCTTCGAAGGCACCCGCCATGTTGATCGGCTGATCGTTGCGCACCTGAACCAGGACAGCGTCCGGCGGGGTACGGTTCGCGAACGTCGTGATCTTACCGGTCGGCATCGAGCGAACGAAGCTATCCACAAAGAGTTCAATGGCACGATCCACCACCGCATCGTCCCCCAGGTTTTCGCGGAGCATGTCGACGTTGATCGTCGCGTAACGGTACACCGTAGCGGATGCGAACTCGATCGTACCGATCATTCCAGCACCCTCATCAGCCTCGTCGTTGCGCTTCTTCTCGTCGTCGACAGCCGTGTAGTAGTCGTACTCATGCTCGACCGCACCAGACACCAATAGCGTGGGCGACCTGGCAGCAGCGTCAATCTTCAGATTGACATTGCTAGCAACCATACGACCGAAAAGCGCAACTGCAACGGACTGATCTTCCTTGGTCGACACCTTATCGAACTTTCTGTTCTTGAAAGCCTTCTCAATATCGGACTCGGCAGAATCCTCAATAATCGCATCCACGTAAGAATCCAACTCGGCGTTCGATACAAACCAGAGCGCATCAACTTCTTCAAATGCGCGTTCCGGGTTCTTCTTTACTTCCTTAAGAAACTTATCGCGCTTCTTCTTCGTGTCTTTGTGTCCGAGATAAGTCCACGCAACAATGGTCGAGACCATCTTTGATAGAGCATCTTCATTGGTATCAGGCTTACGCTTCAGAATCTTGGTCTTGAGTACAGAGGGAATTCTTTTCGAACGAATTCCCTTAAATGATTCCTCAAGTGACTTCTCAAAATCATCCCGTGCTGCCCGCTTAATTGCCTGAGATGAGATCCGCATACGGCTACACCTCGAAGACACCTGTCTTCGGAGCACCCGTATCATCACGGTTCGGGTTCGAAGGAGGGAAGGGTCTGCAGGACGTGGATATCAACGAAGACGGACATTGTCTTTCCTTTCACAAATGAAGTTTGTTTGATTGCGTTGCCTCGACGTCACTCGTCAGAAGCAGAGTCGGTATGGATAGTTTCAGCGGGACGAGCAAACTGACGCCCCCAGTTGCGCATGACGGACGTGCGACGACACGGGTCCCTGCCACGTGAAGAGGTCAGCTGCAAGCCCTGCGTAGTTACAGGGAATCTCGGCCGCCCTCGAGCTGAGAGACAAGCGAACGCAGATGTACGAGAAGCCCCTCGAACGTGGGGGCCTGAACGGCCGCGGAAAAACGCCGATAGATCGGTGCTTCCTCGGCCCGTTTGTCGCCGCTTTGGACCTCGGCCACGATTCGGATCGCAGACGCGAAGCTGCGCGGACGGTCCGACGTATCGTGCATGGGCCTCGTATTCGAGCCCTGATGGAGGGCCCAGAGGTGAGAGCACCATGGACCGCTTTCTCGCCTCTGGTCGGCTCGTCGCCCAGATAGCCGGGGCGGCCATCCAGCGTGAGGTCCCACAGCTCGGGCACCGTTCCGGCTTCTCGCGAAAGCGCTCCCTCAGCTGCGCGCGAAGAGCACGTGCCGACGGGAGTCTCCTTCCAGAGTCTGTTCACGATCAACCCCCGACGCGGCCACACACCGCGCCGTGCGTCGACAACCCTTTCGCACCGCCATCCGGAGGGGTCTCCGGAGCAGCATCATTGCTGTTCATCTCGTTCCTTCCTGATTGGTTTTCTGTAACGGGAGATGCTTGTTGAGCGCCGCCCGGAAGTAGTTTTTCGGCGATACCGACGTTCGCGTAGCCCCTGCCGGTATCCCGGCCGATGATTGCCGACGACGAGGCACCCTGACGAGTTCGGTCTGGATATCCGTCGCGTGCTGGCGCAGCGTACGCTCCACCGACGTCCCGACATCCCGTGCGCTTCCGTGCCCATCCACCTGGCTGAGCCAAATCCTGAACGACGTATCAATTTCAGAGAAAAACCGTTCCCTGGCACGGTCTCGAGCACCTTCACCGGCACCTTTCGCGCTCTCCCCGGCAGCACGCGCGAGGTTCGCCGCGAGTTCCACATCCCTGGCGACCTCTTCTGTCAGGCGAACCTGCCGGTCGATCTCGGCAGACAGATCCTCGCGTTCGACTCGCGTGACGGCAACCGACAACGTCAGCTCGTCCGAGTAGATATCCTCGAACGTCGATTCCTGCGGCCCGTAGGTGACGCCCACAGCCTGAATACGCATCACCTTGGGATAGGTGGTCTCGATCGAGGCGTTGTCCAGCTGGTAATGGAAGGACAGCGTCGCCGAGGGGAGAAACTCCTGCTTGGGCTGCTTGTCCACGCCCTGCACGGTTGTCACGGTGGGAAGGGTTCCGGGCAGATTGCGCCAGAACGCACGACCCGACTCAAACTTACGCGGCATGTATACATCTTGTTTGAACTTCTTAGACTGTTCAATCGAGTAACGCCATAGGCTCTGTGGCTCATACATGCGCATCTCTTGAGGCGAGCTTATCCCCCTGCGCCAGAATCACTCCCGTGACGCCATTGCTGTCACCCATCAACCTGATACGACGGGAGTGCCAGGTGAGAAGTCGAGGGATGCTCAGCTCCCTGGGAGTACCTGCGGGGTCGAGGAGGGAGTAGTCGCCACGAACCGAGGTCTCCGGTTCTGAGGCTTCCCAGCTGCACGTGCCCCACTCAGTCGAGGCTGTCGACGCCGCACAACTCCGCAGTGGCCGCAGGGATCAGGTTCAGGACGAGCGTCTCGTCGAGGTCCTGTCGCTTTGAGCCACACGAGTCCGAGGTGTCCACACCACGCTGGGCCAATGGGATAGCCTTTCCCTCCCTTCACCTTCTCATCACCGACAGCACCCGTTCTAGTCCCCGAAGGGTCATGCACCTGCGTGCACCAGCCAACGAGGCAGCATCTGATGGAGAAAGCCGCGCAACCCCGGCACCTTGTCGTGTCGAGAAAAGTCGCTTGTCCTCTTTCGGCACGCATGCAACAACCGCATCGAGGCGCTTTTTCCTCATCTTTCTCAGTACGTAAATCAGCCACCTGCATGAAGGGGAATCGCCCGCCGAACAGGGAAGAAGCGGTCTCTCCATCGTTCGAGATACTCAATCATCTGTTCCGTCAGAGCGCCTTCGTCCCACTGCCTGACCCAGTCGCTTGCATCGCGCGGTGGCGCCACACGATACGCGATAGCCAAAACGAGACGTTGGATCGCGATGCTCTGCGTCGGTAGCTCACACGCAAGGTCCGCAATGTCTGTCGTGCGCCGGAGTAGCTCCAGCAGCCCGACGTCGGCGATGGTCCCGTCGAGGAGCCGAACGGGTATCCACGCCTCGTCGAGCAGGTTGTACTCAGGGTTCTTCATTGACCCTGCACCTCCATTCCTTTTTCTGTGGAGTATGTGAATGTGTGTCCGCACAGGTCGCGCGTGAGGCGCTCCCCGCCGGGGGTTTTGTACATCGCGAGGATCAGTTCTCCCGCCAGGAACGGGTGCTCGCGACACGTCCATTCCGCCGTAATGGGATCATCCCAGATGGCACTGCAACTGCGTCCACCGCCTGGTCGACGCTCTGCCCGCGAGCGCGGAAAGCCCACGGAGGCAGGGCGATGCTCCACGAGCAGATGTCGGCGATGCGTCCTCGAGCGTTGTATTCGCCGACCTCGAGTTTTTCATCGTCGGTAGCCCTCCGGTGAGGGGTGGCGGCACCGAGGACGTTGCCCAGCTCGGGATCAATCGCGACGACGAGGACGGGTATTTTGGTCTTCGCCGTCTCGCACCGCGGCGCGAGCTGCGGCAACTCCCGGTCCCTTGGTGTCCTCCCCCGTGGCAGCGTTTCCTTGGAGCTTCTCTTCGAGCTCGGGTGCCTGCCATCGTGGAAGATTCGCGCCGTCGAGGCACCACGTGCTGGCCCGCATCCGTGATTGCGCGGTGCTGCGTTCTCGTTCGTCGAGCGCGGTGTTGAAAGCATCGGCCCATTGAACGGGTCCGACGGCTTCGACGTCAGAGTACGCCAGCGCGGTGAGCTTCGCGTAGTCGACGGGTTCACGGACCGTAATCTCGCCGCGATCCGCAAAAATTCCGAGGGTGCGCAGAACCGCGTGTCGCGGGTAGACGTGGTCTGTCCCTGTCGAGTAGGCCCACGGCACAGCAAAGAGGTCCTCCACCAGCAGCAGGCATCGGGCCTCGCGCAGCCCCACTGGGCGATCCGCCCGCTCATGTCGATGCAGTCGCCCGATGCGTTGCAGGATCAGGTCCATGGGCGCGGGGTCCGTGAGCATGAGGTCGAAAATCGACGTCGAGGCTCTGCTCGATGACCTGTGTTGCGACGACGACGTGACGCCGGGGACGCCGTCAGGTGTTCTTGCCGAAGAGTTCGAGCATCCGACGGTCACGCGCCGCACGCTCAGCTGCCAAGAAACGCGAGTGCAGCAGGGTCGTCTGCTCGCGTCCAAAGACAGCCTTCACCGCGTCATAGGTCTCCTGCGCCTCGCGGACCGTATTGCGGATAACGACGGCACATCCGCCATCAGCTAGCTCGCTGTCCAGCAGTTCCGCGATCTCCTGGGGGGATCCCACCGATGTCGGCACGATCCGCTTGGGGACCTCTGCCTCGCCGTCAATCTCGTGGACGTGCACTCCGACGGAGGACACCGTCGAGATGACCGGATACCCGATCATGCCCTCGACCAACTGAGCGCCTTCGCCCGACGATCCACGGCCTCGTCGATAGGCGTCCAGAAGCGCGCGGCGACGCGCGGGCGGCAGGGTCGCAGACAGCAGGACGACGGGGATCCCGTACATGCCGAGCCACGTGAGGGCGGCCTCCAGGTAGGTCTCCATGTACTCGTCTGCGGCATGCACCTCATCGATGACGACGACCTTGCCCATGAGCCCGAGATGGCGCACCAGCACGTGACGCGACTTGAGAGCCGCGAGTAGTACCTGGTCGATCGTGCCGACCACGACGGGCGACAGGGTCGCGCGCCAGCGCTGCCCCATCCACCGGCTCGCGTGAAGGCCCAGGTCCTCCCTCGTCGTCGTGCACTTCGAGGGGGCTCTGGCCACTCTCGAGCAGACGCATGAAAGACTCGTTCAAGCTGTTCTTCCCATGCGCCAGCTGGATGCCCAGCCGCTGCGGCTCATCGCCCAGGATGCTCGTGAGCCACGAGGTGACGCGCTCAAACATGGCGTTGGTCGTGGCCCGTGTGGGCAGCGCGACAAACACTCCCTGCAGACCGCGAGCACGCATCAGCACCTCAGCGGCTGCAAAAAGCCAGCTCTGTCTTCCGGACCCGGGCGGTGCCTCGACGATCATGGATCCGGGTCTTCGGTAGAGGCGATCTCCACGGCCCCTACGCTGGGCACAGGTCGGCCGGTACGAGGCCAGCCACCCAGGCGACGCCGATAGAAGTCTGCGGTTGGTTCCCCGAGGTGGCGGGTGAGACGCATGGGGCAGGAAACGCTGCTCGCTTCCATCGCGCGCTGCCCGTTTGCGCTGTTGCCCGGCATCCAGCTCCGGGTAGAACCGAATCGCACATTCCTTATCTTCCTTGTCGGGGCGGGGGCGCAGCGGAAGTAGTCCTCATTTGAGGGCGAGCCAGTCCGCGATGACGAGCGCCGAGGCATAGGCGGAGGCGACGGCAATGGGGAGCTCAGGCAGCACGGTTCCTGGCGCTTCGAGCGGAAAGCCGCTGCGCTTTGCCATCCACCGCAGAATCTCCACGCGAGCTTGCCCCCATCGAGGGTCGTCCTGCTCCGACCCCTCTTGTGTCCTGTATTGCTGGCGCGCGACGTTGACCGCACCCGCATCCGGGTAACGCCCGTGGTGAATTCCTACGAGGACCGCCCAATGAACGGCGCGCGCAGCGTCTCCTCCGCCGCGGACAATTGCCTCCTGAAACGCGAACTGACTGACGAGGCCGTGGGGCAAAAACCTGCGTTCCGGATAGTCCGTCTTTCGCATGAGGCCGAGTCCCTGGGCGCGAGATGAAAGGTGCGAGCTCCACTGACTGACACGCAAATTGGGGGCTCACCTTACCGACATCATGGATCCCCGCCAGGAACACGAACGCCGCCCGCGCCTTCGCCTGGTCCCCATCCCACACGGAGGCCATGAGTCTGCGGTGATGCTCGCTCACATACTCATCGAAAAGATATCCGGCGACGTCCGCCGCGTCCATGAGGTGCTGGGCGACGGACAACCAAGCGGATGAGCCGCTACCGGTCTTGGCCCACAAGCAGCAGGGCAGGTCGGACAGATCCGAAAGCCGTGAGGGCAGGCTGCGCGGCAGGGAAAAACCAGCGGTGCCGCAACCGGACGAGGGGCGGTCGCCTCACTACTCTTGTTTCTTGCGGGCCATCATCTCTACCTCGAGTGAGTTTCGCTTCCTACGCAACCAAAAACACGCTACGATGAGTGAGTCTGGTTACTCTGAAATTGTTGAGCCCAGCAGCTGACAGGGCAGCCATCACCCCGAGGGGTTGATAGGTACACGATAACATCAGAATTTGACTTATGCAACGCATGTTCGGCATAACGTCTTCGCTGCGCGAAGGAAAAGCCCAACCATGAGAAAAATCCCGCTTTCGCGGGGAAAACGTCCTCCTGATGCATCGCATGGGTTCATCCCCATACAGGGAACACGGCAGCCACAGCCACCACACGCGCTCGCAGGACCTCACAAACGTATCACCCACCCAACCCCCGCGCGCCTTGACGGCACAATCGGCATGATCCTGAAAGAATGGGGGTATGTCGAGACGAGTCGCGTGAAAACCTGCAGGGGTACGGATGGCCAGGACGTGGCCGACCTGACGGCCACCACCGGGCAGGCCGTCCCGGAGCCGGCCGCCGCCGCGGTCGACGCTGCCGTCGAGGGGCCACGGCCTCGTCAACGAACGACACCCCGGCGCAGCAACAGCAGCAACAGCCGCAACAGCAGGCGCCCCAGCCCACGCAGGGCGAGGTCGTCATCGCGCCGCTGCCCGCGCACCTGCCCACCACCGAGCCGCGCCCCTGGTACCGGTCGCGCCGCTCCTTCGCCGCGAAGGGTCACGGCGGCAGGGTCCTGGTCGCCGGCCTGGGTCTGACCTACACGGACAGCGCCACGGGCGCGGTCCTCCTGGCCGACGTCGACATGGGCTTCCGCGCGCGAACGCTCAGCGCGATCCTGGATGCGACGGGCCGCCGCGCCCGCGCCCTCTTCCTCATCCTCGCGGGCCTCGAGGGGCCCCACGCCGGCCGCATCGTCGCCGCACCCTCGCGCTCGTGGGCGGCACGCCTCGCCGGCCGCATCGGCTCGGTCGCCCTGATCCGCACGGATACACCCCTCGACAGCGCTGACGATCCGCCAGAACATCCTCGCTCCCCTGCTCGGCCACGGGCTCCGTCGCCGACTGGGACAACCTCGTGGGTGCCCTCAGGTGACGGGCCTCGCCCAGCGCGTGGACCTGCACCCCACTGAGCTGACGGCTTGGGGAACGCTTCAAGGCCCTCATCGCCCGCGCCATCGTCTCCGGCGCTGAAGTCTTCCTCATCGAGGGCCCGTCTCGCTGCCCGCCGACGCGCGCGCCGAGCTCGAACCCCTCCTGCGCTCCCTGGCCAACGCGGGCTGCGCGGTCGTCGTCTCGACCCCCTCCGTCGAGCTCGCCGCCTCCACGGACCGTGCGATTCTCCTCACGAACAGCCGCGTCGCCCTCGACGCGCCCAGCCCCTCGCAGGCGATCATCGCCGCCTCCCTGGAGGCCAACCCCGAGGACCCCAGGCTCTCCTCGGCCCGATCCCCGCGGCCGCCCCTCCCCTTCGACGAGGGTCGTGGCCGGCTCCTCCGCGCCCGCCACCACCCCGGTCCCTCCTTCTCCGACCCCGCGGCCGACGAGACCGCCCTGATGGCGCCGATCTCACGGACGCAGCCCAGGCCTCGGACCAGGACCGCGCCGACGCCGCCGAGCGCAACATCCCACGGTCGACGCCGATGACCCGGCCCTCGCAGAGTCGGAGGTCTCCGACCTGGTCGTGCGCGCCCGCAAGATCCTCTCCGACCTGCCCGGCTCGATCGCTCCCCCAAGGGAGTAACGCGACGAGTAGCGCACGGGTCACTGCGAGCCGCGTTTCTTCGTGAGACTAGGTTTATCAGGCGAGGCGACGCCTCGTTACCCCCACGCGCAGGAGCCCCTATGACCCAGTCAGATCCCCCAGCCCGGGCGGTACCCGCCGCCCGCCGCACCCCGAGCAGGCCGCGCCCGGCAGCGCCACTCCGCAGCACGCGGCACCCGCCCCCGAGGCGCGCCCCACCATCAGCACCCTCGTCGCGTCCGTCACCGGCCAGCTGTCAGGGAATCCTGCGCGACGAGATCGAGCTCAACAAGACGAAGGCCCGCTCGTTCGCGAAGAAGAGCGGCAAGGGCGCGGGAGCCTCCTCGCGACGGCCGCCGTGTTCGCCCTGTTCCTGCTCGGCTGGTCGCTCACACGGTCGAGGTCCTCCTCGCCCTGGTGCTCCCCGCGTGGGCCGCGTCGCTGATCGTCGTCGGCATCCTCCTCGTGATCGTGCTCGTGCTGGCGCTCGCCGGCAAGAGCTCCCTCAGAGCGCGCAGAAGCACCGCCCGGACCCGGCCGCCTCCATCGCCGCCACCAAGGAAGCCATCGAGAAGGGACTGGGCAAGTGAGCAACACCGTCGACCCGCGCAACGTGACCGTCGGAGAATCCGCCGCCGCGCAACCCTCCGGCCCGCGCACCGAGGCACAGATCACCGCCGACCTCGAGCGTCAGCGCGCCGAGGCTGGCCGCCACCATCGACGAGCTCTACGCGCGCGTGCAGCCCGCGGCGCTCGCCCAGGGAGGCGAAGGACGAGGGCCACCGCCCGCTTTCGCGGCCATTAAGGAGTCCGCGTCGCTGGCCCTTCAGGACGCGGCCGGCGGCAACACGGACGCCCTGAAGAAGGTCGGCATCGTGGCCCTGTCCACGGTGGGCGCCCTCACCGTCATCGTCCTTCTCGCCACGCGCAAGTCCCGCCGCGCGCGCCGCCAGGCCCGCCGCATCGGCCGTGAGGCAGCCGCTCAGACGCTTGCCGCCCTGGCCGCCGCCGACCAGGCCACGGGGCCTGAGGCCAGCGTCTTTCCTTCCGTTCCCCTCGCCCGGGCGCCGCGCCCGGGCGAAACGCATATCCACCCCTTGCCCGCGATCCGTAACGGCGTTCACATCATCGCCCGCTGCGAGCTCAATTTCCGCGCCCTGCGCGCCTACGCGGCGTTCCCCTTCTCGCTGTGCGCGCAAAACACGGTCAAAGGTGAGGGCAAGGCCCGTCTTTAGCTATGATGGTCCCACGAAACATTTTGAACACCCAGGGAACCGCTTCACGCGGACCCGAACGACGCGGAGGGGGTCGACGCCATGGGGCGCGGCCGTCAAAAGGCTAAGCAGATGAAAGTCGCTCGGAAGCTGAAGTACTTTCAGCCCCGACACCGACCTACACGCACTCCAGCGAGGCTGGCGGATGAGGACTCGTACACGGCGAATGACGCGGTGGACGAGCCCGAAGAGGACGATGCAATCGACGACGACCTCTACTCGAAATACGCCGACTTCGCCGAGATGCCCGCAGAAGACGACGACATCGATCCGAAGCAGCTCGATGAGTCCTTCTGGACGGGCGGTTCCTCCACCAAGTAACGGCTCAGCCACACGGCGGACCGGCCACCGGTCCGCCGCTTTGGCGTGCCCGCAACACGTTTCCTGATCCCCACTCGCTGACCGCGCGCGACAAGGGGCCGAGGCCCGCAGGCCCCGACCCCTCTCGTACAGTCAGTAGACGCCAGGCGCGCCACGGAGCTCAGCCCACGCGGTACTCGCCGTGCAGCAGCACGGCGCCCGCCTGAACGCCCTTCGTGCCGGAGATGAGGCGCACGCCGGAGGAGTCCGCGCTCAGGTCGGCGACCGACCCGAAGCCGGCCACCGTGCCGTCGGCACCAGCCGACGTGACGGAGCCCAGGACCCACGCGGCCACCCCGGCCTCGTTGATCGCGGACAGGACCTCGGAGGCGACGAACGCGGAGACGACGGCGACCATGCCGACGCCCAGGTTCAGGGGAGTCCTCCATGCCCACCCAGGTGACGTCGCCGCCGCAGCTGCACCCAGTCGAACACGGCGGGCACGGTCCACGTGGAGCGGTCCACGGTGGCGACGGCGCCGACGGGCAGGGACGCGCGACAGGTTCGCGGCCAGGCCGCCGCCGGTCACGTGCGGTAGGCGTGAATGCCGCCGACGCCGAAGCGCTCGACCAGGTCCAGGCACAGGCGCGTGTACAGGCGCGTGGGCTCAGGAGCTCCTCGCCGAGGGTGCGGCCGAACTCGGCCACGTGGGACTCCAGCGACGCGCCCACGCGGGCCACGACCGAGCGCACCAGCGAGTAGCCGTTGGAGTGCAGACCGGAAGAGGCCATCGCGATGACGACGTCGCCGCCCGTCACGCGCTCGGGCCCCAGCAGCTTGAGGCGTCCACGACGCCGGTCGCCGCGCCCGCAATGTCGTAGTCGTCGGGGGCCATGACGCCCGGATGCTCGGCGGTCTCGCCACCGATCGAGGGGCGTGCCCGTGGCCTCGCAGGCCCGCGCGATGCCGGTGACGATGGAGGCGATGCGCTCGGGGACGACGTGCCCGCAGGCGATGTAGTCGGTCGCGAGGACCGGGCGCGCGCCGATCACGACGATGTCGTCGACGACCATGCCGACCAGGTCCTGGCCGATCGTGTCGTGCACGTCCATGGCCTGCGCGATCGCGATCTTCGTGCCCACGCCGTCCGTGGAGGTCGCGAGCAGCGGCCGCTCCATGCCCAGCAGCGCCGACGCGTCGACCATGCCGGCGAATCCGCCGGTCGCGCCCAGGACGGTCGAGTCGTGGGTGGCGGCGACGGCGCTCTTCATCAGCTCGACGGCGCGGTCGCCCGCCGCCGTGTCGACGCCAGCGGTCGCGTAGTCAGGGGGTTTCGGTCATGGGTGGTGCCTTTCGCAGGTGGCGCTCGACGAGGCCGGGTCTGGGTGATCGGAGAGGGAAACGCCCGCGGCGCAGGGGGTGCGTCGCGGGCGTGAGAGTTAGCAGGGGTGGCGTCGGGGGTGCCGGGCACGGGCGTCCCGGCGAGGGATCGTCTCGGGGTATTCGCCGGTGAAGCAGCCCAGGCATAGGGAGTTACCCTGCCCGGTGGCCGCGACCATCCCGTCGATCGACAGGTAGGCCAGCGAGGTCCGCCCCGAGGTGCGCGCACCTGCTCGACGTCCATGGAGGAGGCGATGAGCTCAGCGCGCGTCGGAAGTCGATGCCGAAGAAGCACGGCCACAGCACGGGCGGGGACGAGATGCGGATGTGCACCTCGGCGGCCCCGGCCTCGCGCAGCATCTTGACGAGCGCGCGCTGCGTGTTACCGCGCACGATGGAGTCGTCGATGACGATGAGGCGCTTTCCTTCGATGACCTCGCGCAGGGGTTGAGCTTGAGGGCGGATACCGAGCTGGCGCAAGGACTGCGTGGGTTCGATGAAGGTGCGCCCAACGTAGGCGTTCTTCACGAGGCCCCTGCGCGAAGGGGATGCCGGCCTCCTGCGCGTAGCCGATGGCGGCCGGCGTGCTCGAGTCGAGGGTCGGCATCACCAGGTCAGCGTTGATGGGGTTTTTCCCGCGCCAGGGCGGCACCCATCTCGTGGCGCGCGGCCACGATGCGGCGCCCGCCGATCGTCGTGTCGGGGCGCGCCAGGTACACGTACTCGAAAACGCAGGTGTTGGCGCGGCGCACCGCGAATCGGCGCGAGTGCACGCCCGAGGCGTCGATCGAGATGAGCTCGCCGGGTTCGACCTCGCGCACGACGGTCGCGCCGCACAGGTCGAGGGCGGCGGTCTCGGAGGCGACGACCCAGCCGGAGGCCAGGCGCCCGAGCACGAGCGGGCGGTAGCCGTGCGGGTCGCGCGCCGCGTACAGCGTGTTCTCGTCCATGAAGACCAGGGAGAAGGCGCCCTTGATGCGCGGAAGCACCTTCAGGGGCGGCGCCGACGAGGAGCGGGCTCGGGATCGGTGACCGACGAGGCCGGGGCGGCCTCGTGCGGGTCCGCGTCACCGGGCGTAACGGCGGGGCTCGCAATGAAGGGGCGGGCCGGGGATCCGGTCAGCCATGCCGAGGAGGGCGGTCACGAGGGAGGTGTCGGTGGAGGCGCCGCGCTCAAAATCCTCGCCGTCGTCGGCGATGTCTGAGGCCAGCTCGCGCAGCTCCGTCGTGTTCGTCAGGTTGCCGTTGTGGGCCAGGGCGAGCGTGCCCGTGGGGGTGGGACCCAACGTCGGCTGGGCGTTACGCCACACGTCCGCGCCGGTCGTCGCGTAGCGCACGTGCCCGAGGGCGATGTGACCACGCAGGCCCTGGAGGGACTGCTCAGAACAGCCTGGAGACCAGCCCCTGGTCCTTATAGACGAGGATCTGCTTGCCATTCGACGTGGCGATACCAGCGCTCTGCTGGCCTCGGTGCTGCAAGGCATAGAGGGAGAAGTAGGTCAGGCGGGAAACGTCCTCGCCCGGGGCCCATACCCCGAAGACGCCGCAGTGATCGTGCGGGTGATCGTCTCCGAAGAGTTCCTGATCGGACAGTGTCATGTCTGGCTGCGAGACGGGAAGCACTCTCTCACTCTGGCATACTTTTCCGCCGTTGGTGGCGCGTATCCACGTTGTGATGAGCACATCTGGGGCCCTGAGCAGGGGAAATCGGCGCGTAATTGCGCACGCTTTGCCTGCGGATTCGGTCGCCTCGTGGCCGAGATGACGCAATGGAGTGCAGCAAAACAAGAGGAGGAAACGTGGCCAATCCGACGCTGAGTGCCATCATGTGGGGCTTCGCCCTGCTGATCAGCGCCCTGGCCCTCGTCTCGTTCGGGCGAGGGCCTCGCGCACATGTGGCGTACCGTCGCAGCGGGAACACCGGATCCGGGGCGCCTGACGCCCGTCGGCAAGCGGGCGTGGGGCGTCGTCTCCGCGGCGCTCACCCACCGCGAATTCAAGGGACGCCCGTGGATCAAGTGCGCCCACTGGCTCGTCATGGTGTCCTTCCCGATCCTCTTCCTCACGCTGGTCACCGGCTACGCGCAGCTGCGCGTCCAGACCTTCACGCTGCCCCTCCTCGGCCACTTCGCGCCGTGGGGTGGCTCACCGAGGTCTTCGCGTGGGGCGGCCTGGCCCGGCATCATCGGCCCTCATGGTCGTGCGCCAGCGCGCGGGCGCGGCACGGCCGCCGAGGCGGCCCTCTCCAACGACGACCCCGACGCCGCTGCTGCCGCGGCCGACCCAGAAGGCACCCCACCCTCGTCCCTGACCCGCCCCCACCCGCGCGACTCCTCCCCGCGCGGCCTGGCCTCCCGGTTCCTGGGCTCGACCCGCTGGCAGGCGCTCTTCGTCGAGTGGGTCATCCTCATCGTGTGCGCGTGCGTCGTGGCCCTGCGAGGGCCTCGAATACGCGCTCTTCAGCGTGACCCGGGCCTCGAGGCCCACGCGAGCGCGCTGCACTTCCCCCTCACCGCCTGGCTCGGCACGCTCTTCGCGGCCGCCTCCTCCTCCTCGGCCACCACGCTGGCCAACGCGATCGTAGCCGTCAGCGCCCCTCAAGGTCATCACCTCCATGACCTGGCTGACCGTCGTCGGCATCCAGACCGGCATGGGCGTCGCCTGGCACCGCTTCGTCGCAATCCTCAACCTGTACACGCGCCGAAACGCCGACGGCACGAAGTCCCTGGGACCCTGCCGACCATATGCTCATTGACGGCAAACCCGTCACCAGCGAGGACGACTTCGACGACCTCCCCGAGGACACGGTCCTCGGCGTGGGCACTGGTCGACGACTTCTCGTGGAAGGCGCGCCTGGACCTGTACGCCTGCACCGAGTGCGGCCGCTGCCAGGAGCTGTGCCCCGCGTGGAACACCCAGAAGCCCCTCTCCCCCAAGCTCCTCATCATGGGCCTGCGCGACCACATGGAGTCCGCCTCCAGCGTGCAGATCGTCGAGCGGGAGGAGGGCCACCAGAAGCTGGAAGACGGCGAGGTCCTCCTCGACAAGGGAGTGCCGGCCTCGCTGCACTCCTTCGACCTGGTCTCCGCCCCTGTCCCTGTCGGGCGCGACCGGCCCCGAGGCGTCTCCGCAGTCACCGCCCCTGGTCCCCGAGGTCGTCTCCGAAGAGGTCCTGTGGGACTGCACGAACTGCGGCGCCTGCGTCGAGCAGTGCCCCGTCGACATCGAGCACATCGACCACATCCTCGACCTGCGCCGCCACCAGGTCCTCATGGAGGGCGCGTTCCCGCGCGAGCTGGGCCGCGCCTTCCGCGGCATGGAATCCAAGGCGAACCCCTACAACCAGCCGGGCCCGCAAGCGCATGGACTGGGCGAAGAAACTCGACTTCGACATCCCCGTCGTCGGCGAGGACATCGAGGACGCCCTCGCAGGTCGACTACCTGTTCTGGGTGGGCTGCGCGGGCGCCTACGACGACACGGCGAAGAAGACCAGCGCCGCCGTCGCCGAGCTGCTGCACACGGCGGGCGTGTCCTTCGCGGTCCTCGGATCGGGCGAGTCCTGCACGGGCGACCGCCCGCCGCCGCGCCGGCAACGAGGCCCTCTTCCAGATGCTGGCCGCCCAGGCCATCGACACGCTCAGGAAGCAAAGCCGCAGAAGATCGTCGTCTCCTGCGCGCACTGCTTCACACGATCGCCGGCGAATACCCCGAGCTGGGCGGACACTGCTGACGTCGTCCACCACACGCAGCTCTCAACCGCCTGGTGCGCGACGGCCTGCTCACGCCGGTCGCCCCCACCGCTCTGCCCACATCGGCTTCCGCTGCTTCGGCTTCCGCTGCTCGGCTGCCTCCACGGGCGAGGACACCACGGACGAGGCCAGGGGCCGCCTCCGCGGACGGCGTTTCCACGGCGGGTGTTCCCCTGAGGGTCACCTACCACGACGCGTGCTTCCTGGGCCGCCACAACCGCGTCTACGAGCCTCCTCGCGAGCTCGTGGCCTCCCCTGCCGAACGTGGAGCTCGTCGAAATGCCGCGCAACCGCGACCGCGCGATGTGCTGCGGCGCGGGCAGCGCCGCACGCCTGGTTCCGAGGACGCGCGGGACCCGCATCGCGGACGCCCGCATCGTCGAGGCCGCGTCCACGGGCGCGGACGTCGTCGCGACGGCCTGCCCCTTCTGCTCCCAGATGCTCGGCTCCCGCCTCGGGCACATCCGCCGCTTCGTCTCCTCCGACACCACCTCCCGGGTTCCTCGAGCGCCGAGGGCCCCACGGCCTCGCCGAGCGGAAGCTCCCTGAGGTGCGTGACGTCGCCGTCATGCTGCTGGAGTCCGTCAAGCGCGGGCGGTAGCGCGCGGGCAGCTGCCGGCGAGCGTCCCGTCGAGTGCACGCCGCGCGCCGTAGGCGCCGCGGGATTGAGCGCCACGCACCCACAACGCGCCGCAGACACAGGGGCGGCCCTGCAGGAACACCTGCGAGGCCGCCCCTTCACGTATAAGCGGATCAGTCCTCGACGCCGACGATGGCGTTGGAGGCCTTGATGACGGCGACGGCCTTCGAGCCTGCCTTCAGGCCAGAGCTCCCTCGATAGCTGCGTTCGTGATCGACGAGGAGATGACCAGGCCGGGGGCGACCTCGATCTTGACGATGCCGTTCACGGCGCCTTCGACGACCTCGACGACCGTGCCGGGGAGCTGGTTGCGTGCGGAGAGCTTCATGATGTGCCCTTTCGTTCGTATCGGAGTGCAAACACAAACACACTAGCGGGCGAGCTACTCGGCGTCCAGAGGTGGCTACTGTGCCGCCTCGTCCTCCGGAGAGATCTCCTCCAGGCCGACGAGGAAGCCGTCCTCGTCGATGACGTTACCGCCCACGAGGGTCGCGATCATTCCGGCCGCCTTCTCCACGTCCTGCGTGGAGCGCAGGCGCTCGAGGCGCGCGGTGCGGCTCATCGTGCCCACTCCGGGCGTCGGCGCCGTCCCGGGCAGCCACCGCACCTGGTACTCGATGATGGCTCCGGCCGTCCACAGGCTCCCAACGCAGCACGCGCGGGGGAGGGAACCGCGTGGACCTCGATCATCATGTCTGAACGGTTGCCAATCGGGCTCATCAGCGCGTAACCGTCAACGACCTGCGGCTTATCGCGCTGGGCTTCGAGCTCCTCGCGGGCCTTGGCGATCTTCGAGGCGATATCCTTGCGGACCGGCCCCAGCTCGACCTTCAGCTTCTCGATGTGGGCGGCCTGCGCGGGGCTCAGCGCCCGGGGCCTTCAGGGCCTCGGGAACGATGTCGCGCGCGTCCTTCATCCGCTCGAAACCGGCTCGTTCGCGCATGGCCTGCAGCAGGTCCTCGAGGGTTGATCCAGCGCGGTGAATACACCGTCAGGTTGACCGCCGAGTCCGCGTCGGGAACCATCACGTAGCCGCTACCCGCGATGCGCATGCCGCCCGCCAGTCGGCGCGCCATGCGGTGCAGGGCCTCGAGCACGCGGTACTCCAACCCGATGGGCATGCCCCTCAGGGGAAGGCCTTCGCCCACTCTCCCATCACCGCGTTGGCTGCTGCTTGGCGCGAGCCACCGGGCAGCGCAGGATCCACGCGTTGGTCAGCGTCGACGGTGTTCCGAGGGCGGCGCGGGTCGGCTGATCCAGCGACCACGGGCCCACGAGTTCAGCCTCCGAGGACAGGCGCAGGCGCGGGCGATCCAGCCCGGCCTCGTCCCACATGTGAGATCGCGAGGCCTCCAGCTCGGCCCGGGTCCACCGCCTCGACACGAGGAACAGGTGATGAGCCCTGGCCTCGTCCAGGTCGATGACGCCAGCCGGCTCACTCACCTCGATCGCGGCCGCGATCGGGACGGCGGCCTCGGCGCTGGTGATCTCGCCGTCGGCCGCGACCTGGAAGGCGGTGTCCGTCGTCGTCATCCCGCCCAGCGACACGTTCGTCTGCGTGAGCGGATTCCCGGTCGTCGCGGCGGTGAGGCATCGGGTCCGCAGAGCTGTGGTGAGCGCTCGCCATGCGTTCCTCGAGGGAGCGCCTCACCGGCGAGGCCTGGGTGGCCTCGTCCCTGTTGAGTGACCTGGTCCGCGCGCGGGTCAGTGCCTGGCAGCGCGACGCCCGTGATGACGCCGGTACGCACCGCCGGGAGGACTGATCCCCCGTGCTCTCCTGCGCGGAGCCTCCGGCTGGGTCTGCGCGGGCGGGCGAAGGCCGTCGTGAGACCCGGCGGCTCCAGGCGCGGGGGGCTCAGACAGTGGCACCCGGTCGGCGGGAGGCCGGGCGCTCGGGGGCGCGGGCCGACACTGGCGCGCCAGCCTCTGATGCCGGGGCTGGGCGAGCGGCGACCGGTCAGCGGACGCGGAAGCCTGAGTGGGCTCCGGCGCGGGCGGCTCGAGTGCGAGGGGCTCGGGCGCGGGCGGGAGACCAGCAGTCGGCGGCGGCGCGGGCGGCGCGCTCGGCGCGCATGCGTTCGAGCCTGGAGGGAGGCGGAGGAGGATAGAGCGCCATCATGTCACCGTTCGATGCGCGTGCGCGTGAGCGCTCTGTGGGTGCGCGACGGCGTCGGGCCGCGCTGCCCCTGGTAGGTGAGGCCGAGTCCCTGCGAACCGTCGGGGATGCTCGGCCGGGGAAGACTAGGTCGAAGAAGCACAGCTGCCCGATCTTCATGCCCGGGTAGAGCAGGATCGGCATCGTCGCCGTGTCTGACAGCTCAGGGGTCGCGTGCCCGGAGAAGCCGGGGTCAGATGAAGCCCGCGGTGGAGTGGGTGGAGCAGGCCGAGGCGACAGCGACGACTTGCCCTCCAGCCGCGCCGCGATGATGTCGTCGCCGAGGGTGACGCAGGCTCGTAGGGTGGCGCTCAGCACAAACTCGCCGGGGTGCAGAACGAGAGGGCTGGTCCGGCCCGACGTCCACCTGGTGCGTCAGGTCCGGCTGATCCCGCTGCCGGGTCGATCACCGGGTAGCGGTGGTTATCGAAGAGGCGGAACAGGCGATCCAGCCTCACGTCGATACTGGCCGGCTGGACCAGATCACGGTCCAGCGGGTCGCGGCTGGATACGCCCGGAGTCCGGGAGTGCCTTGATGTCGCGGTCACTGGAGCAGCATGACTCGATTGTCGCACACTCAGCGCCGCGACAACAGCCCCCAGAGTCAGTACTGCGCGCCCGACGTCGCGCGCGCGTAGGAGCCGGAACGCATGGTGAGCTATGATGAAGTGATTGAGCGCGTGAGACGGAGATGGGCGCACTGACGAGGGTGATCGCTCGGCACCAGCTGGATGATGCCTTCGCGTGTAGCCCAGGTAGAAGTTGTGAATACCGGTGCCCGAGGCCGGGAGCACGGCGACGATCCACTGCTTCAGGGCACCAGCGGGCCCAGCCGTACGGGCTGCGCGTAACCGGAAGCTGACCATGAAAATTCGCCATGCGCGCCCTGCGCGTACGCGATAAAGGGGCCAGGAACGCCGTAGCCTGCTGCTGGGCGTCACGCGGTGCCGTAGGTCGTCGAACCGGGGGTCGCCGTGGCCTCGTCGTAGGCGGGGCCAGGAGCCTGAGAAGCCGGAGCCTCGGGGTGGGGACCTGTGAGCAGGTTCCTCAGGCTGGAAGGGTGGCCTGCACCGGATCCAGGCGTCGTCATGGGAAAACCTTTCGATAGACGTGGGGACCAGGAAATGGCCGTACAGGTACAAGGGTAGCGTGCGGTCGACATTCAGCGATAGCCAGTCCACCCCGGAACTGATTAATCCGGAGTGCCCTCAGGTCCTAAAATTGCGTGGCCAGAGCACCCTGTCTCTATTAGCCGGGACCCCTGGGGTGCTGTTTTCAAGCGTGGTCAGAATATGGCGAACCCTTTTAGTACACAATGTTCGCCCCATTTTTTACTGGTCGTGAAATTTCTTTCATTCGTCACTTTTGCCTTTCATTCCTATAGACTGACTGGGTGTTCATGAATCCTCGACAGAGGCCACACAGTACTCCTGCATTCTGCCTCAGTGGACTTCGCAACACACACCTGAAAGCGCGACCTGCCAATGCGCACAATGACGTCTCTGGCTGGGAACCCTCGTCTTTGAGATCATGAGCCAACAGACGCCATCACGCGTCCAGCCGGTCTGGCTCGAATGGATGGAACGCTGGCCCGCCACGGCGGACGTGGCGGCCGCCGTCAGACATTATTGTGGCCTGGGGCAAACCTCGGATACCCCTCACGCGCCCTGCCTCAAGGCCTGCCCGGCCGCAATCGTCCCGGGAAGCACGACGGAGGGTCCCCTGTCCCTCAAGGGGCTGATGCTCCCTGCCGGGGCGTCGGTACCTACACCGCATCCGCGCTGCTCGCCTTCCGCCTGGAATCCGCATCACCGGTCCTCGACACAAACGTGCGTCGAGTGCTGGTCCAGATTTCTGGACGGCAAAGTTTTCCTCCCCACACACCACGCCCTCAAAAGCGGAAACAATGCGAGCCGACGCATTTATTGCCCAGACAGGCACAGCGCAGCCGAGGTGAGTTTGACGCTCATGGGTCAGGGGCCCTCTCGTCTGCACCTGGCTGGGTCCCTCGTGCGACGAGTGCGATCTCCTCGACAACTGCGCGTGGGCGCCGCGCAGGATTCCCAAGGACGAACGCGCCCAAGCCCTACACCGGCACAAACCGCCCAGGCGCGCGGACCCATCATGAAAGCCCTGCGCCGCCGCCCACCGAAAACGGACGGCCTCACAAGCCCTGAGTCTCGACGCCGCCCACGCATCGACAGAGGCGACCGCTACCAGCCGACCCGCGTCTACCGGGCCCTCCTGAAGGACGCATGATCGCCTACGACGAGGACGCAAGCGGGTGACGCTGCGGTGACGTTCAGGGACGGGGCCGCGCCCCACAGCGGCGGCTGACGCGCGCGAGGCAGCCACGGGCTGGCGCTGATGCTCGTAGCGGATCGCGTCGATGGGCTTGATGCGCACGGCCGCGAGGCGCGCGGGATGATGCCGCATGCTCCGATGCTGGAGGGAGTTGGCGACGCGCGCGATGGCGGCTCCGACAGGAAGGCGGGCGTGTCGCTGCAGCGCGATCGCCCGTGGTATTTCGAGGGGCGAGCGCACGACGACGACCGCTTGATGCTTACGCCGATGACGCCGGCGGCGAAGGTGGCGACGACCGACTCCATGAAGACCGCGAAGAAGACGCGCGGGCGCCGACAGCGACGAAGCCGGACGCGATCTCGCGCACGCGCTGGCGCGCTGGTGACGAGTCGCGACGTTGAGCAGGCCCAGGGCGCCGAGGAACACGATAGAGTTCGCCGATTGATCCGCGAGTGACGTCGAGGATGGGTGCCCAGCTGTTCTCGCCGATGTCCTCGTGCTCGCCGCCGTGACGGTGACGCGCCGAGCCGTCGCCGGGGATGGAGGCCAGGGCGCGCGGCGGGACGGTTTCTGAGCCTGGTCGGCGTTCGTCGTGCCCAGCCCAGGCGATCATGGACGCGCGCCCATCTGCGCGGCGGCGCGCGCGGCGTCGTCGTGCGCGAACACGCGTCGGCATCGTCGTCGAAGCCCAGCCTGGAGCTCTTGGTGACGCCGACGACGCGCCTGGCGGTGCGTCGGTGGTGTGCAGGACGATGGGGACCTGGTCGATGCGAACGCCCCGAGCTGGTTCCACAGAGGACTTTCGGAGATGACGACGAGTCAGGCGCTGGTCGGCGTCGCTGCGACCATCGGCCCGGCGAGCATGCGGGTGCGGAAAGATGACCTGGTAGGCGGGTCGACAGCCCTGGAACGTGACGCCGTCGACCATGTCGTCGATGTGCGTCGAGCGGGTACCACGCGGAATTGCCCGCTGGCGCAGCGCCTGGTCGCTTTCGATCGATGTCGCCGCCGCCGCTGGCAGGCGCGACCAGTAGCGGATGTCGTGTCGGTCGGCGAGGGGTCGCCATGGCCTCGCCGATCGTGTCGCGCCTTCTCGTCGGGCGCTTTAGCAAATCACGCGCGCCGGTGGCCGACGCGCGAGATCGGACGCGTCACAATGAAACCGCCGCCGATCGCTACCGTGGCGTTCGAGGAGCTTTCGGGGTCAGTCGCGGGGTGACGGAGCGCCCCTCGGTAAGCTCCGCCAACTCCTTTACCAGGCTGCAGGGCAGGTCTCCGAGCGCGATGACGATCGTCATGGCGTACGGCCGCGACCACACCCACGAGGACGGCGCGCGCCTTCTGGACCTTAACCTCTGCTGGGCCTCGATGAGCGCGCGGGGCTGACTCACGGCGTTCACTGCTCACCCTCTGCGGCATTTCGGGGGACGAGGCCTGCTCGCTTCCGGGTCACCTCGGCGGGCGGACGCGGCGGTTCGACACAGCGGTTCTGGGCTTGTCTGGTCGGCCCCGGCCTCGTCGCCGCGTGCCCGGCCTCCGCGCGGCGCGTGAGAGCGGCGGGATCCTCCGACCTCGTGCAGCGTGCCGTCGTAGGCTCGTAGGCACTGCGCCCGCAGCCACCACCGCCATGTCATGCGTGATGACGGTAAGAGGCAGCGTTGGACGTCGACCTCCTCCCGAGGCCATGACGACGCGGCCGTGTGTCGGTCGGGCGCCCGTCGGCTCGTCGCGGAGATGACGCGCGGGCGGCGCACGAGGGCGCGCGCGATCGCGATGCGCTGCTGCTCGCCGCCGCTCATCTCGCCGGGTGGTGGAGTCCGCGCGCTCGCCCAGGCCACGCGCTCCGGAAACGCATGTCGACGGCGATCGAGCGCCTGCGCAGCTTCGCTTCTGCGGCTGCAT